>JAABUX010004543.1_pt1 | contig 17517 bp, 12 predicted proteins | sample 5561851 | NCBI WGS metagenome assembly JAABUX01 (sample SAMN10711883, study PRJNA513361) | rock metagenome | isolation source: Antarctica rocks | place: Antarctica: Victoria Land, Richard Nunatak red sandstone | collected 2016-01-03 | reverse complement strand
CCTCGCGCAGCGTCCGCTCCACGGCCTCGACGCTGCCGTAGCGCTCACGCAGCGCCTGCCCCTCGAAGGTGTAGTCGTGGACGCCGTAAATATCCCCGACGAGGTGCTCCCAGCCGTCGTTGCCGATGGCCGGGCGCGTGGGGTCGAGCGTCTTGGTCAGGTAATAGAGGCCCTGCACGTAGGTGCGCTGCGCCGGGTCGCCCGCCAGATTGGGCACGCCCCAGCTCTCGTTGAGCGGGGCCCAGGCCACGATGCAGGGGTGGTTATAGTCGCGCTCCAACACCTCCAGCCACTCGCGCGTCAGCCGCTCGACGGCCGCCCGCGAGAACACATAGGCGTTGGCCATCTCGCCCCATACCACCAAACCCAGGCGGTCGCACCAATAAAGGAAACGCGGGTCCTCCGCCTTCTGGTGGATGCGCACGCCATTGAACCCCAACTCCTTGGCCAGCTCGACCTCGCGGCGCAGCGCCTCATCGCTCGGCGCGGCCAGGTGCGATTGCGGCCAGTAGCCCTGCTCCAGGGCCAGGCGCAGGTAGTAGGGGCGCCCGTTGAGCAGGAAGCGGCCGTTGGCGACACCCACCGAACGCAACCCCACGTAGCTGCGCGCTTCGTCCACGGTCCCCTCGTCGTCGAGGACGGTGATCGTCGCGTCGACGAGGTTGGGGGTTTCCGGCGTCCACAGCACACGCTCGCCGCTCATGCGCATCGCGCCGGGGTCGAGCGCGATGTCGCGCTGCAGGCCCGCGCCCTGCACCAGATACGTGTCGTCGGCCAGCACTTGCTCGTGGAGACGCAACCGCACGCGCACATGTAGCGGCGCGTCTCCCGGCCGCGAGAGGGTCACAGCCAGCCCGAGCAGGCCGCGGTCGAGGTCGGGCGTCCAGCGCAGCGTGGCGATGTGAACAGGGGCGACGGGCTCCAGCCAGACGGGCTGCCAGATGCCGGTGGTGCGGTCGTACCAAATCCTGTGCGGGCGTTCCTCCCAGTCCTGCTTACCGCGCGGCTGGGCCAGATCCTCGGGCGCGTCCTCAGCGCGGATCACCACGACCTGCTCGCCGTCCGGCTTCAACGCGGGCGTGATGTCCGCGCTGAACGGAGTGTGGCCGCCTTCGTGCGTGGCGACGAGGCGCCCATTGACCCAGACGTGCGCGCGGTAGTCGACGGCGCCGCAGTGTAGCAGCAGGCGCTCGTCGCCGTTTGAGCGCGGGTCTTCAAAGGCGCGGCGGTACCATACGATAGGGTGGAAAGAGGTGTCGCCGACGTCGCTGGCGGGCGACTCAGGCGGGAAGGGTACTTGGATGGTACGAGTAAAAGGGGCGGCGCGCTCCGGCCAGCCCTCGTCGATGCCCCGACCCGCGTCGTCGTAGGCGAAGCCCCACGCGCCGCCAAGATCGGTCCAGCGCGCGCGGGTCAACTGTGGACGCGGATGAGTCGTATCACCATACTCTTGCACGTATCTTTATCCCCTCTCTTAAAACGCTGTCCCAACTCATCCATCCAACCACCCCTTCAAGGAGCCACAATTAGGATAGCTTTCAGCCCACCCGCGCCGTCGACAGGTGGCTCGGCGAGAACGTCACAGGCCCCAATTAGTCGTCGCTGAACGCCCCCAACACGCGCAACTGGAAGATCGTCATTACCGCGACGACGACGAACAGGATGACGGCGATCGACGAGGCGTAGCCGAAGCGGATGTTTTGGTTGGCCTCCTGGTACATCAGCATCACCATCGAGATCGTCCCGTTGTCGGGGCCGCCTCGCGTCAAGATGAAGGGCTGATCGAAGATCTGCGCGCCGCCGGCCAGCGCCAGGATGATCACGAACGCGAAGACCGGCTTGAGCATGGGGATGGTCACGCGGTAGAACGCCTGCGCCGGGCTGGCCCCGTCGACGCGCGCCGCCTCGATGAGGTCCTGCGGGACGGACTGCAGGCCGGCCAGGAAGAACACGATCGTCATGCCCAGGCCTTGCCACAGCAGCAAGATGCTGACCGAGACACGGGCGGTTACCGGATCACCCAACCAATACACGCTCGGCAACCCGAATTTTTGTAGGACCGCGTTGATCAGGCCGAACTGGTTGTCGAAAAGGAGCTCGAACATGATGGCCACGGCTACGGTCGGCGTGATCACGGGGATGAAGTAGATGGTGCGGAACAGGGTTTTGCCGCGCAAAAGCCCGCTGTTGAGCACGACCGCGATCGCCAGCGCCAGCGGGATACCGACGATCAGGCCGGAGAGCATGTACCACAGCGTATTCCCCGCCGCGTCGTAGAAGAGGGGATCGGTGAACAATTGCTGAAAGTTAGCCAGGCCCACCCAGTGTATGTCGCGCACGTCCCCGCCGGTCCAGGTGGTGAGGCTCAAATACATGGCGAAGACCATGGGCCCGACGAAGAATAGGAGCTGCAGGATGTAGAACGGCGAGATGAACAGATACGGGATGACGCCGCGCTGGTGGCGCTCCCACCACGTCCCGCGCGCGACGCGCGGCGCGGCCGACTCCAAAGCGGCGTTGTTCGTGACGCCCACGTTTTCTCGCGCCATGGCCGCTTATCCTTTCACCGCGCCGATAGTCAGGCCCGACACAAACTGCCGCTGCATGAAGATGAACAGGACGATGAGCGGCAGCGCGGCCAGGAACGCGCCCGCCATCAGCAGCCCGTACTGTTGCTGCGACTCGGACGCGAGGGTTTGCAGGCCGAGCGTCAGCGTGTAGCGGTCGTCCGAGCTCAGGATGAGCAGCGGCCACAGGAAGTCGTTCCACGACCACAGGAACGCCTGGATCGCCAGCGCGCCGAGGGCGGGTCGCGACAGGGGCAGGGCCAGCCGCCAGAACAGGCGGAACTCGGAGCAGCCGTCGAGGCGCCCCGCTTCAAGCATCTCGTCGGGCACGCCGTTGATCATGAACTGGCGCACCAGGAAGATACCGATGGCCGGCGCGACGAACGGCAGGAAGAGCGCCTGGTACGAGTTGACCCAGTTGATTTTGTTCATCTCGAGGAAGAGCGGCACCGCGACGATTGGCGCGGGCAGCGCTAACGTCAGGAACATCAGGCCGAACAGGACATTACGCCCGCGGAACCGATATTTGGCGAAGGCGAAGCCGCCCAGCGCGCTCAGGAAAAGGGTCAGCGACACACGGGCGAAGGCGACGCCGAAACTGTTGATGAACCAACGCAGGAACGAGGTCGTGCCGAACAAATTGGCATAATTATCGCCGATGGCATGGGGCGGGATGAGTTGAGGCGGGTAATTGTAGATGTCGCCGACGTTTTTGAACGACGACGACAGCGTCCAGATGAATGGGGTCAGCATGATCGCGGCGCCGAAAATCAGGGCCAGGTAGAGTACCACCCGGCCCAACACGCCCAGCGGCGTGACGCGCCGCCGTGACCCGCTTCGTACCGCCGCCTGCCCCAGGGTTGCCTGCATGGATCGCTCTCCTGTTCCTGTTTCCGCGTACGTTCGGCTGCCTTATACGCTATACGCTCAATTGTCGCTGGGCCGACCGGCGTCATAGCCACGATAGCACATCGCGCGGCCGACCGTCCACCCATCGTCCAGTCACGCGCCAACACGTGGCCGGACGGCGGGTGAACGGCCGGCGCATGGCCGGCGCGTGTCTTACACCGGCTGCGACATAATCTTCTTGGCCCCGGCCACGGCGTCCTTGATCGCCTGGCTGGGCGACTTCTTGCCGAGCATGGCCAGGTTGTACTCGACCCCGACCGAGTTGGCGCCCGTATAGAGCACCTGGTTCCAGTAAGGGCTCTGATACTGCACCGGGACCTTGGGAGCCACCGAGGCGTAGAGCGCCCCGATCTTCTGGCCGCCGTAGTACGGGTCGACCTGCCCCGTGATCGCCGGGTCGTCGAGGACCGCCTTCATGGTGGGGAAATAGTGGATCTCCTGGAAGCGCTTGATCTGGTTGGCCTTGGTCATGTAGGCGTAGTGCAGGAACTCCCAGGCCAGCAGCTGGTGCTTGGACTGCTTGGTGACGCCGATACCGGTGCCGCCCCAGCAACTGGCGTTGCCGCCGCCGAGCGCCGAGGTGGGCAACGCCTGAATGCGCCAATCCCCGCTCTCGTTCGGGACACTGAGTTTGAGGAACTGGTCGCCGTACCAGTCGGGCATCAGCACCGAGGCGAGCTTGCCCTGCTGGTAGGCGGCGAAGGCGGGCGGGGTGTACGGGTCGTCGAGCCCGTAGAAGATGCCTTCCTTGTGCCCGTTGACGAGGTAGGTCAGGAGCGACACGGCCTTGGGGTCGTCGAGCGTCAACTCGCCGTTGGCGTTGAAGTAGTGGCCGCCGACCTGCTGGAACATCTGCGAGAACGTCGCGATGTCCACCAACGGGGACAAGAGGATGGCCTGCCCGGTCTTTTTCTTGAGGAGACGGCCGGCCGTGACAAGGTCGTCGTAGGTCGCGAACGGCCCCTTGAGGCCGGCCTTGCTCAAGATATCCTGGCGATAGTACAGGCCGGACGGGCTCAGCCCGCTCTCCACGCCGTAGACGGCGCCCTTATAGCTATAGGGGATCCAGCGCTGCTGCAGGAAGTCGTTGTACTGATTCCCGATCAGCGGCTTGAGGTTCACCATGCCCTTGGCGAGCAGGTCGCCCTTCTCGAAGGTCGAGAAGGCGTTGATCTCGAGCGTGGCGATGTCCGGCGCGCCGCTGCCGGCGGCCAGGGTGCTGAGCAACTTGGGGAAGATGTTGGCCGTGGGGATCTGCGTGATATTGTAGGTGATGTTGTATTCCGGGTGCAGCGACGAGAACTCGGGGGCGCGGGCCTTGAAGAACTTGACGTAGAGCGGGTCTTGCGACCACATGGTGAGTGTGACGCTGGTGGCGCCGGTCGCGCGCGCCGGGGCGCTGGCGAACGCCGTCCCGGCGCGTCCGAGCGCCGAGAGGCCCGCGACGCCGGCGACCGCGGCGGCGCCGGCCTTGAGGACGCCCTTGCGTGAGACAGTCTGCGTGCCGGGGTCTACCGTCGCCCCGTCCTGGACTCGATTCGTGTTATTTGCGTCGGTCATTGACGAAACCCTCCTAGAAAAGTGCGTGTCGTGTACATCGTCGTCATCCATAGAGCGATCCACCGCTCCGGCCCTAACTCTCTGCTCTCTTTTTCTCCTATCGCTCGTGTATCGCACGGCCGCCTCGCGCGGGGAGGATATGCAATCAATAGTGCGCGCGCATGAAAAGCCAATAACCCGGCGACCGGTTCCAACGTTAGAAACAGTTTTTCCAACGTTGGAACGAGCATAACAGCCCGCCAAGGTATTGTCAATAGGCGGCGTCCCCGCATCCCGACGCGCCCCAACGGGCGGGGCGCGCGGGCCGGGGCTCACGTCATGGACGGCCGTTGTCATGTGTCTCTCTTTCGCATGCGCTGCGTGTCTACGCGTCGCCGGTCAACTCGCGCCGGACCAGGCGCGCGCCGTCGCCGAGCGCACGCAGCTTGGCGCGCGCGGCCCACCGCGCGGTCTGGCTGAAGCCGCAATCGGGCACGAGGCTCAGCCGGTCGGGCGGCGCGTGCGCGAGGACCTGCCGCACGCGCTCGGCCACGTCCCGCGCCGTCTCGATGTAGTAGCTCTTGACGTCGACCACGCCAACCGCGACCCGCTTCAGCACCGCCAGTTCGCCCAACAGCGACAACTCGGCCATCTCCCGATTGGCGAACTCCAGCACCAATTCGTCGACGTCGAAACGCAGCATCTGGTCGAGGACGGGGGCATAGGCGCGCTTGCCCAGCGGGCGGCCCGCATAATTGCCGAAACAAAGGTGCGCGGCCAGGCGCGCGTCGTCCCCGCCAATCCCCTCGACGGCCGCGTTGAAGAGGGCGACGAAGTCGTCGGACGCCCCCCCATCCTCGGGGTGGATCGCCGGCGACGGCTCGTCGATCTGGATGACGCCGGCCCCCCCCGCGACCAACGCGCGCAACTCCTCGTTGATGAGCGGGACGAACGCCCAGGCGGCGTCGAGGCGCGTCGGGTAGACGCGCCCGCGCATGAGGCGGCCCGCCAAGGTAAACGGCCCCGGCAGCGTGACCTTGAGCGGGCGCGTCGTGCGCCCCCGCGCGTAGGTGTACTCCGCGACAACCCCCAAACCGGCCGGCGCGGCGATCGGCTCCAACACCTCGAAGCGGTGCTGCTGGTCGTGGCCCGCCGCCCCGAGCCTGCGGTCGGGCTCCCGGGCGCGCAGGCCGGTCAGGCGCCCGTAGAACTCGGCCGTGAAGAAGCCGGCCCGCCGCATCTCGCCGTCGGACACGAGGTCGATCCCCGCGTCCTCCTGGTCGCGCAGGGCCGTGTCAACGGCGTCGTCCAGCATCTCGCGCAGGTCCGCCGGGCCGAACGCGCCGCTCCGCGCGGCCTCGATACCGCTCACCAACCAGCCGGGCCACGCGTAGGACCCCACGACGGTGGTCGGCAACAAGGGCAGTTCTGTCATGTTCAGCGTCGCCTCCTTCTCTGTGTCAACAGCGACAAGATCGTATTAAGCTTGCGGGGCGCCTACGATGCGCCGGGAGCATCGTCGCCGCCCCCGCCCAGCGCGCCCACGGGTTCGGCGAACAGGTCGCGGTAGCGCTTCTTATATTCGACCATGCACGCGGCCCAGCGCCCCTCGGCCCGCCGCCGCCGCGCGCGCGCCTCATCCGTCCCCTCGAAGTACGGGCTGGGCAGCACGAACGGCGTCAGGCCACGCCGCGCCAACTCTTTCGCCGCCTCGGTGGAGAGCGCGTTGACGATGGCGATGGCCGTTACCGAGGAGCCCGCGCCGGCCCTGTCCTCCAGGCCCGGTACCTCGACCATGGCGTCGCCGGCCACGCTGCAGTTGTCGATCACCAGGTCGGCGATCTCGTGCAACCGCTTACCCCCGGCATGTTCGGACCCCGTGGCGTGCGCGTGCTTGAGGGAGGTCACCCCGATCACACGCAGGCCGGCCTCCTTGGCGCGCAGGGCGATGTCCAGGGCCACCTTGGTGACGCCGGTGTTGGTGAAGACGACGAACACGTCGGTGGGCTTGAAGGTGTAGTTACGCCAGATCACGTCGCCGAGCCCCTCCACCTCCTGATAGAAGCGCATCTGGTACATGCCGGAGTTGCCGATCACGGGCGTGTAGTAGGACACGGCCAGTTCGGTGAGCGGGTGCAGGCCGACCAGGCCGCCGTTGCGCGGGAAGGCCTCCTCCAGGGCCATGTGCGAGTGCCCCGCCCCGAAGAAATGGGCGAAGCCGCCCGCCGCGATGGCGTCCGCGATCCACCCGGCGCCCGTGAGGATCGCCGCCGCCTGTGTGTCCCGCACCTCCGTGAGCAGCGCGATCGCCTTGTCCAGGTAATCTACGGTCATAGTGATCCTTTCCATTAGTCGTTAGTCGTTAGTCGATGGTCGATGGTCGATGGTCGATGGTCAGCTCATTCGTCCACGATGGCCGCGTTCACTTTGTCGATCAGGACGGGCATGATGCGCGCGATAAGCTCCTCGCCGCGCGCGGCCGTCGCCTCCGACGGCTTCCCGTTGACGCCGCCGGAGTTCGGGGCGAGCGCGCGGCGCGAGCGTACCTCGTGCCACGGCTTGCGCAACTGGAAGTCCTCGGCCCGGTCCATGTGCGCCGTGGCGCCCATGGCCAGCGCGAGCGATGTCTCGCCCGCGTCGGCGTGGCTCAGAGCCACGCCCGCTGTCGTGAAGTAGGTCCAGTGCGCGGGCTTGAGGGCGGGGTAACGCTCCCAGGCCCGCTCGAAGCCCATCCGCACGGCCGAATCGTTGCCACCGTGGCCGCTCAGCACGATCACCTTCATGAAACCGTGGAAGCAGAACATGGCGCACAGGTCGGCGACGACGGCGGCCAGCGTCTCGGCCCGCACGCCCAGCGTGCCGGGGTACTCGCGGTTGGTGTCGGCGAACCCGTAGGGCAGCGTGGGGCACAGCACGGCTCCAGTGGCCTCGCACAGCCGCCGCGCCACGTACTCCGCCGCGTAGGTGTCGAACCCGAGCGACAGGTGCGGCCCGTGCGCCTCGACGAGCCCGCAGGGGACGATCACGGGCAGCGCGCGGTCGAGCCCCTCGACCTCGCGCGTGGTTAACTCGCTCCAAATAATCAACAAGCCCTCCTTTTTTATGGGGCGATCAGCCGCCGGCCGATGGCCGGCGGCCCAACTCGGCGAGGCGACGGTAGATCGGGTCGAGGCTCGCCAACAGCGCCCGGTGCAGCTCCTTGAGCTCCGCGTACACCGCGCCCCGATCCAGATCCGGCGCGCATCGCTCGGCGACGATGTCCTCGCCGCGATGCCAAGACGGCTCGTCCAACCGCGCCGCGCCGACCGCCGCCGCGGCCACGAGCGCGGCGCCCCGCGCGGCGTTGACGTGCGGCCGCAGGCGCGCGTACGGCACGCCCAGCACATCGGCCTTGATCCGTGCCCACAACTGGCTCTGCGACCCGCCGCCAATGCTCGCGGCCTCGGTCATACGCAGGTCGGGCAGCAGCCGGCGCGCCTCGTCGACCCACTCCCCGATCTCCAGGGCGACCGACTCCATGAACGCGCGGTAGAGATGCCCCGGCGTCGTCCGCTCGTCGAAGCCGACGAAGGCCCCCTTCACGTCGGGCTCGAAGGGGGTGACGCGTCCGTGCAGGTGCGCCACGCACAGCAGGGCGTCGGCGCCCGGCGGCAGCGCCGCGGCCTGCTCTTCCAACTGCTGGTAGTCGCCGCCGGCGAACATCTCGGCCAGCCAGCGGTGGGCGATGCCGGTCCCAGTGGTGAAACCGAGCAGGTACCACAGGCCAGGGACGGCCGCAGGCATGCACGTCAGCACGCGCCGCGGGTCGGGCATGAAGCGGTCGACGGTGATGGCGAAGTGGGCCGACGACCCGCCCGTGTCGACGCACACCCCCGGCCGGACGCCGCCGGCCGCGAGCCATCCGCCCGTCCCATCGCCCACCCCGGCCGCCACGGGTATCCCCGACGAAAGACCACAGCGCGCCGCCGCCTCACGCGACAATCGCCCCACCACCGTCGTCGGCTCGACGAGCCGCGGGAGCATCCCCGCCGGTATGCCCACGGCGTCGGCCAGCGGCCCGTCCCAGGCGTCGCGCGCCGCGTCGAAGCAGCCGTACATGTTCGCCTGTGTGCGGTCGCAGAAAGCACCATCGGCGGACAAGCCGGCCAGGCGCCCCATCAGGTAGGGGCCGGGCGCGACGACGCGCGCGACGCGCCGCATGAGCGCCGGTTCCTCGCGCAGCCACCGCCGCACGCGGGGGCCGACGAAGGGGATGATCCCGTTCGCCGCGATGACGCGATCGCCCACCGTCGCGAGTACGGCCGCGCGGTCGACGTCCGAGCGCGTGTCCAGCCACATCTCGTGGACGGTGACCGGCGCGAAGTCCGCGTCGATACCGATGGCCCCGCCCATCTGGGCGGCGACGGAGACGCCGACGACATCGACATCGGATGGGGCCCGCGCGACGGCCGCCGCGATGGCCGCGATCGCCGACTCCTCGAGCACGGCGGGGTCCTGCGCGGCCCAGCCCGGCCGGGGGCTCTCGTAGCCGACGGCCACCTGGCCCCCGGCCAGGGGCTCCCCATCGGACGCTATAAGCTCGACCTTGGTCGCCTGCGTCCCCAGGTCGACGCCGATCACGGCCGCGCGGCGCATCGGCCCCCCTCCCTATCCCTATTCTTCATCGCCCGCCGCCAACTCCGCGTACAGGGCGGGGTCGTACTCCTCCAGGCTCTCGATCCCCCACAGGTGGCTGCAGGACACCCACGGCAGCCAGAGGCGATGGATGCCGTAGCCGCGGCGCGGCGCCAGGCTCCAGTGCTCCTGCTGCCAGCCCGGCCCGGCCAGGTCGTACGCGCGCCCCGGCAGGGCGAGCATACTCTTGGTGTTGTGCAGCAGCAGGCGCGCGACGTCCAGGTAGTGCGCGTCGCCCGTATACCGCGCGAGTTTCGCATACGAGGCGACATCCCAGGCCATGTAGGCGTCGACCAGCGAGTGGCCGGAGGCGATCAGTTGCAGCCCGACGGTCGACACGCCCCGCTTCCAGTGCAGCGCCGCTTCGTCGTCGTCCGCGGCCATCGGCACGTCCCAGAGGTAGATCCAGGTCTCGGCGTAGTCGCCGGCCGCCACGGCGCGGCGCAGCCAGGTGTCATCGCCCGTGGCCTCGTAGAGCGCGAGGTACGCCTCGAGCGAGACCGTCCCGGCCTCTTTGTCGACCACGTTGGGGTTGTCGATGGTCCCGCCCACGTACACACCGTCGCACTGGCCGTCGACCCAGCAAAACGCGCCGGCGCGCCGCGCCGCGTCGAGGTAGGCGCGCTCTCCCGTCACGTCGGCCAGCAGGACCAGGAACGGGACGGCGTTGTAGCTCGATTCGGGCGACGCGCCGTCGATCGCGCCGCCGTCGACGCGGCGCGCGCGCGGGAAGCCGCCGTCGGGGTACTGTTGCGTCAGCAGCCAGTCGGCGTACGCCCGGCTCCAGGCCAGCCAGGCGGGGTGATCGCGCCCGTGGTCGCGTTCGTGACGCCACGCACGCAGCATATAAGTACAGCCCTCGCACAGGCAGCGCAGGTACACGAGGTCGTCCATGTGCACGCACGGGCTGCCGTCGGTGAGCCAGAACCCCTCGGCGGTCGGGGGCGACACCGGCAGCCGCACGAACGACTCCAGGACGGCGAGGGCGCGCGCGCGGTACTGGTCGCGGCCCTGCACGCTATCGGCCCCCTCACGATCCGCCGCGCGCAGCAGGAAATAGGCCGACTCGACGCTGCGCCCGATGAAGCCCATCACGGCGCGGGCGTGACGTGGGACGATCTCCCCGGTCGTAGACTCGCAGGCCAGCGGCAGGCCGGCCTGGTCGCCGACGGTCACGACCTGAGCGGCGAGCATCGCCACGAGCGCCCGGCGCGCCGCCTCGATATCCTGGGGCGCGACGGCCGGGGCAAGCGTGTCCCAGGCCCAGCGCCAGACGGCGCGGCGGAAGTCCTGGAAGCGCTCGTCGCGCCCGACGCGCAGCGCCAGCCTGTAGCGTTGCACGAAACCGTCCGCGATTGGGTGGTAGCGGCGGCGCCAGCGGCGCAGCTGTCCGCCGGGGAAGGTGTCTCCGCTATACGTCACCGCGCCTTCGGTCCCAGGAAACCACGCGCCGAGCGCCACGCGCCCCTCCGCCTCGTACCCACCGAGCGCCATGAAGCGGAAACGGTCGTCGATTTGCGTCACGGCCTCGACGTCGTGGGCGTCCGCGGCCGTCGTGTCCCCCGCCGGGGCGGGGTCGAGCAGGGCGATCGACGTCCCGTCGCCGAAGTGCAGGCCGAACAGGGGGGCCGGCAGGCGGTCCTCGCGGATGTGCGCCTCGCGTACCCCTGTGAGGTAGTTGGCGACGCCGCCGATGGCGATGCCGGTGACGTGCTCGGACCAGCCATAGAGCATGCCGGGGGCGAACGGGCTGACGTCGACCCAGGAGAGGGGGCGGTCGGAGAGCAGCGTGAACGCCGACAGGAAGCCGCCCGGCGCGTCCCCCGCGACCGTGACGGCGCGGGCCAGGTGGAGTTGATCCCCCTCGGACCCCTCGGCCGCGATGGTCCAACGGTCCTCGACCGTGAACACGGCGCCCCCAGGGACGGCGACCTCGGCCGTGCCCACGCATCCGCCGGTCACGGGCCGCACCGCCGTATAGCCGCAGGCATACGTGGCGACCCACTCGCCGTCCCCCTCGTTCCCAGCGTCCCCTTCATTCCCAGCGTGATAGATCTCGATCCGCACCGGGTGCGCCTGGGTCAGCGTGGCACGGCCGGGCCCCTGGATGGCGATGCCCCAGGCACCCGTGTCGGACTGCACAGCTACGACACGCGCTCCCGCCACCAACTCACCGATCAGGAGATCGTTCCGCGCGGTACCGCCATGCATCGGGATGGCATCCTCGTGGCGTTGAGCGGAATCGGACAGGGTGGACGCGCGTGCTAACACACTACTATCCTCACCGAATGATCCAGACGTCACACCTATCTATCCTTTCAGCCCACTCGGGGCAACTCCCTCAACGATGTAGCGCTGCGCGACGATGAAGAGGATCAGGACCGGAATGCTCGCGATCACCCCTCCGGCCATGATGGCCGGATAGTGCTGCCCGTAGGCGCTCTGGAGGGCGGCCAGTCCGGGCTGTAGCGTGAGGTTCTGCGGGCTGAAGAGCACGTAAATCGGCCGCAGGAAGTCGTTCCAGTTCGTCAAGAAGCTGAGGGCGGCCAGTGTCGCCAGGGCCGATTTCGAGAGCGGCACGATGATACGCGTAAAGATCTGAAAGCGGTTCGCCCGGTCGATCAGCGCGGCTTCCTCCAGTTCCCTAGGCAACGACGCGAAGAACTGCCGGAGGAAGAAGACCCCGAACGCCCCGGCGGCCCCAGGCACGATGATGGCCCACAGGGTGTTTAGCCATCCGAAGTGGTCGACGATCAGATAGTTCGGTATCAGGAAGATCACCGGTGGGATGAAGAGGGTGGATATGATCAGCGCGAACATAATCCCCTTCCCCCGAAACTCCATTCGGGCGAGCGGGTACGCCGCCGTCGACGCCGTCACGAGGACCAGCAGGGTCTGCCCCGTGGCCGCGACCACGCTGTTGACGAACCATCGGAGGATCGGCGCCTGGTCCGAGTTGAAGATAGTCGCGTAGGCCTGCCCCGTGACCGCGCGCGGAAGCCAGGTCAGGGGATATTGGGTCGTTTCGTAGTCCGCCTTGAACGAGGTGGAGAGCATCCACACAAGCATAAACTCCCTCTAAACAATTAGTAGGTGTCGGACAGGGCAACGCCCTGGTAGTGGACACTGGCGTTATCCGTTAGAAGGCCTATTTGTCCATTTAAGATCCGGGCATCGCGTCGCTGTACGGGCGCGCCATCGAGGTAGAACGTGAAGGCGTCGCCGGCCTTGCGCGCCGCCAGGATATGATCACGGGCGAGGTCGAAGCCACGCGGCAGCGCGGTCCACCGCCATGCGCGCGCTGTGCCGTCAACGATAGCGTACGTGCCGTACACGCGGCGACTAGGGTCCACCACGGCCACGACGTAGTTCTTACTGTCACTGTAGCACGCATACAGCCCGTACAGCGACGGACCCCTTGCCGTCCGGGCGCGCACCCACCGTGTCGTAGCGGACACGATGTAGTTCTCGTAGTTGGGGTTACCCCGATAGAGGCTCATCCAGCCCTGACCCAGACTCGTACTCGTCGCTCCGCTAGGGCCCGCGATGGACCAGTCGCCGGTCTTCAAACCTCCGCCGTTGCCCGCGCGCGTGTCACCGAAGGAATAGCCCCAGCCCTGGCTTGTGTCGTCGACCACGACCTGGCGGTAGCCGACCGCCGTGTGCTCGGCCACGAGCCCGATCTGCCCCCTCGTCAGAGCGAAGACGCGGGTCTGCTGCTGGACGCCGTCGAGATAGAACTGGAACGTCCCATCGGCTTTGACCACCGTGAGCGCGTGGTAGCGTGTACCGTCGAAGCCACGCGGTAAGGCTGTGGCGCGCCAGCCTTGGTCAACCCCGCCCACGACCCCATCCGTCGCGTACACACGACGCGCGGGGTCTAGGACAGCCATCACGACATTCTTGTCGTCGTGGTAGAAAGCATAAAGCCCGTAACGAGCGCTGGCCGTCCCCGTGGCGGAACCTGTCTGGCGGACCTCCGCCCGCACCCTGTAGTCGAACAGCGCCCCGTCGCCACGGAAGACGCGCGCGCGGGAGCCGGCGGACGTACTCATCGCGACGGAGGAGCTCGCGTAGCTCCAGGTCCCCGCGACCGTCGTCCCCGACAGGGACGCGCCCCACCCATACGGTCCGTTGTCGCCCGAGGGCACGGCGAGGGGGACGTTCTCGGGGATGGGGTAGCCGAGCAGCGGGGAGCCATCGGGGTTCCAGGACAGGCGCTGCGCGCGCACATTCCTGGTCCAGCCGCTCCCGCACGAGACCGCCGCGTGGTACAGGAACCAGTCCTCGGTCCCGTCGGGGGACGGCACGGTGGTGAACCCGCCCGGCCCGCATATCCCCGGACGAGACTCGAAGATAGGGCCGGTCTTCGTCCACGAGCGCGCGTCGAGGAGCCGGCCATCGGCATTGGTCAACAGACCGAGATCATAGGAGTTGGTCCAACTGGCGCTCCCCGCATACACCACGAAGGTCTTGCCGTCCCTCTGGATGACCATAGGACCTTCATTGATCGCGGCGCCGCGCGTTTCCCAGTCCCAGGTGGGCGTCGATATCAGGACCTTCGGGGCGCCGATATGTAGGGGGTCACGCAGCGGAGCGATGTAGATGTTTTGCGGGAAACCGGCCGTTTGGTTTTCTGTCCCCGACCACAGGATATACAGGGCGCCCGAGGTCGCCTGAAAGACCTGCCCCGCTATCGCCCAGCACCCTGCCGGGCGCCCGGTGCAGTTGGGGTCGGGCTGTTCGTCGAGTTGACCATGCGCGCCGCCGGTCGCGGCTTCGCGATACGCCCCCTGGGGATCCTGGCTTTGCCCCTGTAAGACGAACATACGGTGGTCCTTATTGTCACCGTCGTCCGCCGTGTAATAGATGTACCATGTGTGGTCGATATAGTGGATCTGCGGGGACCATATCTCGCTGCTGTTGGGACCAATGGACGATGGCGTCCAGACCACGACCGGCACGGCGATGGCGAGGCCTGTGATGGTCGGCGATGCCCACACGGACACGTTGCTGCCCTCCGTCCCCGTGTAGTAATAGGCGCCGTGCCAATAGATTATCCACGGATCGGGCGCGCTGAGCAGAGGATTGGTGAAATGCGTGGGCTGCCTCGCGCTCCGTGGCGCCGGGTATCCCGCGCCCCACGACGGCATCGAGTGTTTCCCTTGCGGTGCGAACGACGGCGACATGGCCACGGTCGCGACCGCGAGCAGGAGCGCGGCGACTTGCAGCAGGCGTGCAATCATCATAGCTACCCTTTGATGCCCCCTTGCAACAACCCGCTGACGAAATAACGCTGCATGAGCAGGAAGATGATCACGGTCGGGAGCAGGACGATTGTACTACCGGCGAGCAGCGGCCCCCAGTTGCTGGTGAACGCGACTACCGGGACCGACGGGCTGGTCTGCAGCAGCGACAGGAAAATCTGGATCGTCTGTTTGCCGGTCGAGCGCAGAATGAGCAGCGGCCAGAAATAGTCGTTGTAGGCGCCCAGGAACGTCACGACCCCCAGGCTGACCAGCGCCGGTTTGATCACCGGCATCACGATATGCCACCAGGATCCGAAGTGGCCGCACCCGTCGATGCGCGCGGCCTGGATCAGCTCATCAGGGATGGCCGCGATAGCCCCGCTCATCCAGAACACGCCGAAGGACGTGATCGCCATGGGGACGACCAGGCCCTGATAGGTGTCGACCCAGCCGATCGTGTTCATCTCCACGAGGAGGGGGATATACTGCGTCACGGGCACGAAGAACAGCGTTAGCACCATCAGGGCGAAGAGGACGCGCTTGCCACGGAAGGTGAACTTGGCGAACCCAAAACCGGCTAGTGGGCAGAAAAACAGGGTGGTCGCCAGGATGAAGCCGACCTGAATGGCAGTATTCTTGAAACCTGTCCCGAAGTCGGCCTGCGCGAACACCAAGTTGTAGTTAGACAGCGTGAGATCGCGCGTGTTGACCGCGAAGGGCGAAACGAGGAAGTCGGAGTCGGGGCGGAACGCGGAAACGGCCGTCCAGATCATCGGGAAGATGCACGCCAGCCCACCCACCCAGACCAGCAGCGTGAGCACCACGCCGCCCACGCGCAGCGCCCGCGCTTCCAGTGACGACGTCCCGGACGCGCGCCGACGCGGCGGGCGAGAGATGGATACGCTCACGGGCTCCTCCTTACTATACTTATTGGGCGTGATTCATACGTTGGACGGGTTAGTCCGGCTGCCAGCGACGCTGGACGATGAACAGGGCGACCGACACGACGATCATAATGGTGGTCATCAGGAAAGACACCGCGGACGCCGTTCCGAGGTCCAGACCGCCGACCAAATTGTAGAGGTAGAGCGCGACGGTCGTGCTCGAATTGACCGGTCCGCCGCCCGTGATGAGCTGTGCCTCGGCGAAGAGACCCACGGTCGCCAGCGTGCCCGTGATAACGACGAACAGGATCGTGCGGCTCAGGAGCGGGAGCGTGACGGCAAAGAAGCCGCGAATGGGGTTGCAGCCGTCGACCGCGGCCGCGTCGTAGATCTCCCGCGGGATGTTCTGCAGTGCGGACGAAAAGAACAGCGCGCCCAATCCCACGCTGCTCCACAGACGCACCAGGGCGATGGCTGGCTTGCTCCAGTCGGTGCTGGTCAGCCAGGGAACCGCAGGGATGTGCAGCAACCCCAGGATCACGTCGACGGGACCGGCGTTCTGATCGAGTAGAATGCGGAATACGATGGAAACGGCTACGATCGAACTCACCGCCGGAAGCAGATAGAGAACGCGCGCGACGCTGATGCCGCGCGCCCCGCGGCGGTTCCAGGCCACCGCCAGGATCAGCGAGAGCGTCGTGCCCAACGGGACGATTAACAGCCACAACGCCGCCGTGTTCGCGACCGCGCCCCACCAGAAATTGTCGCTGAGCACAAACGCATAGTTGCCCAGACCGACGGAGCGCATCGGGCCGACGCCGGCCCAGTGCTGCAGGCTCACGTAGAACGAATAGCCCACGGGGTAGGCGAAAAACCCGAAGAAAATGAGGAAAAACGGACCGACGAACAGGTACGGCGCGAAACTGCCGCCGGCCCACCGCCGCATCCGGGCCCCAGGGGAGCGGGCCACGCGCGGGTTCACCGTCGCCACGCCCGCGTTCCCCCACCGTTGACTATTGGCCATCCCTGCCTCTCATTCCACGAGCCGCCGGCCTGGTGGGGCGGCGAAACTCTCGCCCCCCCATGCCGGCCCGACTCACGATGCGACCATTACGACCGTTGGACGACTTTGGTCAGGACGTCGTGATACGCCTGGGCCTGCGCGTCTTTGGCGCTCATTTTTCCCGTCAACGTATCCACGATCGTCGGCGCGATGTAAAGATACGTCTGCCCGTACCACGATGGATACCGATACGTGGACGGGGCGTGCCGCGCCGCGTACACCATCATTTGATGCTGCGGAATGGCGGGGTTTAACCAGGTGCAGTTCTGGGGCGACTGTAGCGTGGTCGTATACTCCCACTCCTTCGAGGAGGCGGGCAACTGGGGCGCGCACACACCCGCGGTCTGCCCGGCCCGCCAACCGCGCGGGTCGAGCAGCACGAACTGCCCGAAGAGGGCGCCCAAGTCAGGCCGCTTGGCCTTGGCCGGGACGACGATGCCTGAGCCGCCAATCATGGAGTAGGGGCTATCCCCCTGGTTGAAAATCGGCTGATTGGCCAGGCCGAGCTTGCGCCAGATCGGCTTGAGGCCGGCGGAGGCATAGGTCATCCACCACACGGCGAAGTGCATGAAACAGCACTGTCCCTTGTTCCATAGGTTAAAGGTGGTCGGTCCGAAGGGAGCGGTGACGGC
>JAABUX010004542.1_pt1 | contig 17518 bp, 17 predicted proteins | sample 5561851 | NCBI WGS metagenome assembly JAABUX01 (sample SAMN10711883, study PRJNA513361) | rock metagenome | isolation source: Antarctica rocks | place: Antarctica: Victoria Land, Richard Nunatak red sandstone | collected 2016-01-03 | reverse complement strand
AAGCAGAGCCATACGCAATGCGGTCTCAACCAGAGTCTCATCCTGGTTTGCTGCCATCGCCCATCCTACCACGCGTCGCGAGAAGAGATCAAGCACAACAGCCAGGTAGAGCCATCCCTCATAGGTCCAGATGGCAGTAATATCCCCAGTCCATTTCTCATTGGGGCGTGAGGCCGTGAAATCACGAGTGAGCAGATTGCAGGCTACACGCGCTGATGGGTCGCTGTGGGTCGTTCGTGTGCGATGGCGAGCTCGACGAGCAGCCAATCCCCTTTCATGCATCAACCGAGCCACCCGTTTGCGTGAGCACTTGATCCCTTGTTCAGCCAGCTCCGCATGGAGTTGACCTTGACCCGTTTTCATGGAGTCCTAGAGTTGGAGAATTGCCTCAACAGTTGATCAGAGGCCAGAGGGCTGACATATCCTAACGAGGAATGCAGACGTTGCCGATGGTAAAAGGTCTCGATATACTCAAAGACGGATTGACGGGCTTGAGAACGCATCCGATAGTCTTGGCATTCTGCGCATTCCGCTTTGAACGTGCCAAAGAAACTCTCCCTCATAGCGTTGTCGTAGCAATTCCCCTTGCGACTCATACTCACCACGAGTCCATCTTGAGCGAGCTGCTTTTGGTAGTCAGTACTTGTATACTGACTTCCTCGATCTGAGTGACAGGCGTGTGAGTGATGAAGCAAGCCCACTTGAGGATGTCTGCGTCCCATCGCCATCTTGAGCGCGTCTTCGACCAGAGTTGCATCCCACGAAGAACTCATCGCACATCCAACGATGAAACGGGAGTACACGTCCAGAATGGCCGCAAGATAGAGCAGCCTTCTGCCATCCATCCCCTGTGATGTCTGCAACCCACTTGGTATTGGGTGCATCTGCTGTGAAATCTCGTCCCAGCACATTGTTGGCGAAAGGATAACCTTGACGACTATCCGTCATGTTGGTACGGAGGCGTCGTGGTTTCACACTCAATCCTGCTTGGTTCATGAGCCTCGCAATTCGTTTGCGCTCACAGTTCATTCCTTGTGTTTTGAGAACCGCATGAACTCTGGGACTTCCGTATACCTGACGATGCGTTCGATAGACCTGCTCGATCTGCTTACTGAGTTCCGTATTGGCTTTGCTTCGTTTACTGGGACCGCGCTGTTTCCAAGCGTCGTATCCACTGACGGAAACCTGAAGCACTCGACACATCAATTTCACAGGATACTCTTGGCGATGGTCGGTGATGAAATTGTACTTCACAACTGGCTCCGCGAGAAGATGTTGACCGCCTTTTTTAAAATGTCACGTTCCTGTTTGGTGACTTCCAGTTCACGCCGCAGACGACGATTTTCTTCCTCTCAAGCCGTTTGATGCCCACTTCCAGGAAAAGCCTGCTCCCCCTGTTGACTGAGTTGCTGACACCAGTGGGAGAGCGTACTATCAGCGATCCCCAGATCACGAGCAACTTGACTCATACTTTTGCCACTGTTCTCAACCAGGCGTACAGCTTCTTGTTTGAACTCCTTGCTGTAGGTTTTTTGTTGCTTGGGCATCTTGCTCTCCTTCGGTAGAGTATATTCCAAGTTTGACTACTCCACTAAACCGGGGCAAGGTCCTCAGGATTTCGGGGCAGTCTCGATTTGGGATGTTTCCCGTCTTGTGCTGACGAAGCCCCATGCAGCTCCCAAGGCGAGAACGAGGACTTCTCCGGCGATCACAAAAGCGAGATGCATCCCTCTGTCAACGCCTGCGTAATCTTGGCTCTTCCTAGTTTTTGGTGAAGCCGATGGCAACTTCGTTGAGAATGTTGTCCACATTCCTTGCGGCAGTTGAAGCAGAGATTAGGCGTCGTGTAAGAGTCGTTGTCGCAAGAGAGGAAAGCCTGCTCTGCCATACATTTGCCTTTTGATTGTCTTTAATTTATTGACTTTGCCCCCGGTGATCCCCTGACTCCAAGGCCTGATTCTTACCCACAATTTACACTTGGATATTGTGAAACGGCCTATCAAGCCAGCCGTACGACAGGGTACATGGCGAACTCTCCTGTATCGTTCCGCTCTACAAGCGAGTCAAAAAAGATGTGGGTAAGAATCAGGTCTTTAGACATGGGGTACGTCACATCTCTCTGAACGGTTCTGTCAGGACTCAACCCCTCCAAACCCTGCGGAAGTGGGTATTGCAGCGTGCCTGGCAAGAGCTTCTCAAATGAACGTGGCCCCGAATCATCAACGTTGCGAAAGACCTCCCAAATCATGATTAAGTATGCTAGTAGGTTCTACGCAATGTACTCGATGATGTAGAACCCGTATACCGCGAGGAGGAGAATTCCTATCGACGAGCCAATGACAAACGAACCAAACCAGCGGCCCTTGAGAGCAAGCTTCTCCTTGTTGTGCTCGACTGAATCCTCGCGCAGATCAAGCGCCCGGATCGTAGAGCGCATGCCCGGGGGCATCCACCAGTGGGGCTTGCGTTCCTTCGCAATCCAGCGATGGCAAAAGAACATCATATTGGCATTCAGTACCGGCCGGGTAATGCGCTTGACAGCGAAGCCTGCGACGATACCAATGATGAATGCGTCATAGCCGTCCGCATAGAGCTTCGCAGCAAGAGAGGGATGCGCGCCGAGTTGTGGTGCAAGCCACCCCGCATGCAGCGTGTCATGGAAGAACGGCAACACCCACAGGAACATTGGGATCGCAATCAACGTCCCCACGAGGAGCACGATGAAGGGGATCGCGACTTCTTGTGCCGTGGTAACCGGCTTAAAGCGTGAGGGTATAAGCGGCACACGCACAAGGAAGCGATCGACCATGTCTGGCTCAGCCTCCTCAGTCTTCTTGTCGTACGTTAGAGAATCGAAGCCAATCTGCTGGTAGAGCAGCAGTGCCATGAGACCCTCCATGTACGGCCGCACGACGTGCCGGATGTCATTCCATTGCTTGGTCGACAGCCACTGAACGATGCCGCCATGGGAGAAATCACGGCTCAACAGGTGATCCCATGTGGACTTGACGTTCCAGAAATGGACGTCAAGACGCTGACCAAAGATCGTGGTGACGACCTGCTGGCCTTGGAGCCACTGAGTCAGGATGAAGTAGAGGGCAATCATCGACAGCTTGCCGAGATGTCCAAAGAACAGGCCATAGAGCTGGCTCTGGGTGAAATTGAGGAGCTTGTACCTACCCTTGCGTTGAGGAAGCTCGGCGTGGGCTTCCATCGCACTATCGCTCATGTCATCTCTCCTTTGGTCTTGTACGCTACTACTGCTCACCTCTTATGAACCCGTTGCAAAACTTCGTTTATGAACAGGGAAAAGCAGAGAAAGAAATATGTGTGTCTCTCTTTAGAAACGTACGGAAGTAATTTTCTTACACAAGTTACAAGAATTGTCAGTGAGAGAAAGGCTTCGAATGAACTTGCTGTGTTGCCTATCTTCCGAAAGGATACGAGTACCAGATACCTATTTGCTGTCGTCCTTGATACGCTCATAGAGCACTTCTGCTGGCCCGTATTCGCGTTTGACCTCACAACCTGCATGACACACCCACTGGCGTTGCTCCCAAGGTAGGCATCTAGGATCGTCAAACGTCAATACCGCATAGGATATATCGGGCCCACCAGTGGCGCGATCTCTCCTCCATCCATCAATGCATCCAGGTCAACCTGTCGCTCCGTCGCTTGCTGGAGAATGCTGGGCTCCACTTGGAACAGATGGCGCACCTCTGCACAGATCGTTTCCTGGTTCTGCTCTGTGGTTGGCAGATACTAGGTCAGTTTCATGCATGACCTCTTTTTTCATGGCTCTTCCTTAGAACGAATGAGCAGAGACTCCCGACTCACACAGCAACTTATGGCATCTCTGTGACATCCGGCTGCGTATCACAGCGGTGCAGATCGCTCCGACCCTCTTCCCTGCACACAAAGATGAGACGCACCTATCGTGTCACATGCTCCGGTCCAGGCTGACTCTGTGATGGTACTATGCTGTCACCGTCGTGTCGGTGATCCATCAACAGCCTGAGCAGCGAATCTCATCCACTCTTGGTCGTCCTCGTGTCGTTGGCAAACGCTTGCCATCCGTCGAGCATGTTTTGCACGATCCCAAGACCGTGTGGCAATGCATCACGCTCGACTGGTATGGGGAGGGAAAGCGAGAGGTGGAGTTCTGCACCGCAACCGCCTTGTGGTATCGGTTTGGATGTTCCCCTTTGCCGATCCGCTCTCGTTCTCACCCGTGATCCAGGCGGCAAACGTCCTCCAAAGGCTCTTTTTTCAACAGATCAGGCGCAAACGGCTGAGCAGATTATTCTCGATTTTATGCGCGCGATGGAGTAAGGACGCGCACCTTTGAGGAAAGTCGTGCTCAATTGGGGATTGAGACGAGAGCGGCAGTGGTCTGATGTGGCGATTGAGCGCACCACTCCTTTGCTTTTCAGCCTCTACAGTCTCGTAACGCTCTTTGGGCATGCATTGCATCCAGACGGGAACATTCCTGTTGCACAATCAGCCTGGTATCGCAAACAGATGGCGACGTTTCGTGATGTCTTCACTGCCGTGAGGCGACATGTATGGGGCAATTTTACTTTTCCTACATCCGCTACCAACCCTGATGTAGTTTTATTACCCCGTTCTACCCTTTCTCAGTTGGCATATGCTGCTTGTGCTTGAGAAAAATGTACAAAGTCGAGCTGAGTACGTGGGCATGGATGTTGGACTCAAGACGTTTGCAATCCTCTTGGCAGTAGAAGAGATTGAGAACCCGTGCTTCTTTCGCTGTGAAGAGAAGGTATTGGCAAGAGTACAATGTAACCATGCCAAGGGAACGATCGCTCCTTATCGCTCCTCTCCCAGAGGACTCGTCCCAAAGGACGCGTCCGAACGTTGTAAGCATCGTACGGTGGTTGCTCGTGTGCATCTCATCTCGCGAGTGAAGTATCAACGAGACGACTTCACGCATCAACAGTCTTTGCAGATTGTCGACCGATACGGGGTGATCTGCATCGAAAACTTGAACGTGAACCGCATGGTGCAGAACCATTGTCTATCGCTCTCTATCGCTTCTCCATCGCTTGTCCCCCGGACAACGCGTCCAGAGAACGCGTCCCAAGAGACGCGTGCAAGAAGTATCAGTGACGTGGCATGGTCGGCCTTTTTCTTTCAACTGAGTACTAAAACGGAAAAAGCTGGGCGTCAGTTCATCAAGGTGAACCCTGCCTATACATCGCAAACCTGCAGCGCGTGTGGACATAGGCAAAAAAGCCTCTTTCAGAACGGGTTTTTGAGTGCCCGTGTTGTGGACTCTCGCTCGACCGTGATCTGAACGCCAGTAAGAACATGTTGAGACCGGTATTACAGTCTCTGGGTATCCAATCCCTGCAAGCTCCTACGTTCGCACATGGAGAGTCATCACACAACGATGTGGAGATGCGGCTTCCCTGACATTTTCGCGTTGTAGGCTGTGAGATATGCTTCTCGCTCCTCTTGAGGTAGCGCAGCCAGTATCGCCATACGCTTGCTGCGCAGGTCGTCAAGATTTCCCGGCTCGCGAGATGATGGATGCGCATTGCTAAACACGTGATCATCGCAGAACACGTTTCGACGACGGAACGCTTGAGGGGCCGTTTTCTGCAAGAGCTTACGCATCGATGGGGTGGCGTTGGGGACGATATACCATGGCTCCTGCATGCAATAGGTGGAATCCAGTGCCCAGGCTGGACACTGCAAGTCATAACGCTCGGCTAGATACTCCGCCGCGCCTGCACAGAATGCAGCCCAGCCACGTTGCTCACGAGTGGGGTTCACGGGCATCAGAATAGGAGGATCAAGGAGTTCCTGACGGCTCTCAACTGCATAGAGAAAGAAGGCGTTCATAAAATTGCCTATCGCTACCCGAAACTCTTCTTTGCCTGAAGTGAGTTCGTCATAGGCCATCGCCAACGTTTGTCTTTTGAATTGAAAGGTCGTCGTCATTGCATCCTCACTCATTCATGCCTCTTGCTCATCTACATACAGCATACCATAAAGAGGATGATCCGACTAGCCTTTTCGATGAGAACACGAGAACGGCGAGAACGGCGAGATCCTCATGCTCCAAACAGCGTTTCCAGGGTTTGAGACAACTGATGGACGGCTTGCTGCACGGGCGAGGGGAAATAGGAGTCCACCACCTGTTGTGCCTGTGTTCGGTTCCGGATGTCGAGCCTTTGGCAGAGTACCCTGATGTCTGCAAAGTCTTTGGCTACCCTCCCTGCTATCAGCTTGCACGCTAAGATATAGCTGAGATCGTTTGGGACATACAGACGCAACTTGTTATACGTTTTGAACAAGCGCATCGGCGGGAGTTCATTCTCACTCAGTTCAAGTAAAAAGGGCGAACAATCATCATTAAAGAAGAGTTGCTGCTGGCCCTTGAGGCCATGACGTTTCCCAATGCCTTTAATGATCCGGCGAATTTTATCGGCAAGTGGTGCTTTGAAAATCAGGCTGCTTTCCTCACTGCTGCCCAGCATATCAAAAATAATTACATCCACATCTTCAGTGGGCCGAGTGATGACATCTTGAAAGAGGAGACATGCACCTCCCACCATGAGCACACTCATGGATGCTGGACCTGGGAAAGCTTTCGCCAATGCCTCATCAAGTTCTGTCAGTAAGTCCTCCAATTCTAACTTATTCATGCTTTCTTTCCTGTATAGAGTATCTATGAGAGACGTATACGCTTTGTGCTAGTGGCTGACAAGGAGTGAGAAATGTAGTACGCTTCTGTTTGTAGACAAAAACAGACAAGGAGCGCACTACACATGCTAGACAAAGCTATCGTTCTCACCACCATTTTTACCATAGTTGACGATACAATGAAAGGGTCAGCCGTGATTCAACACGCTTTGAAGCGACCTGGGCCAGCGCCGCATCTCTCGGACAGCGAACTCATCGTGATTGCCCTCTATCAGGAACTGAGAGGTGAACCGCGAGAAGATCACTTCTTGCGCCTGCATCAAGCTAGTCTGCTGCCATTTTTCCCTGGACCTGGACTCAATGAACGCAGTCGCTACACTCGCCGAAAACGCGATCTCTGGGCAGTGATCCTGGCGGTGCGGGTGAGCTTACAGATCGTGCTGGAGGCGCGGCAACTGGAAGAGACCGCAGCCATTGAATCAGCTCCCGTGCCTTGTGTGAGCTACAAACGGAGCAAGCAGACCAGTCGATTTCTGGGCACTGCCGACTATGGCGTGTGTAGCAGCAAGGCCATGAAGTACTTTGGCTGCAAAATCCATAGCGTCGTTGGTCTGAGCGGGATGATCCTGGGTTTCCTGCTCACCCCAGCCAATTGCTACGACAACCAACCCGTCGTGGAACTGCTGGACTCGTTTGCCCATCACCTCTCTCATGTGCTTGGCGATGGGGCCTACAATGATGCGGCTCTTCAGAGCTATCTGCAACAGGAGCGCGCGCTCAAACTCCTCGCTCCGGTCAAAGAAACCCAAGTGCCCATTCGCTCCAAGCAAGCTCAAACACAGCTTAACCGCTTGCGCTTGATGTGCGAAACGGTCAAGGCCCAGTTGCAAGAGCAATTGCACTTGTCCAAACACTACGCGAAAAGCACCTGGGGCCTGATGACGCGCATTGCTGCCAAAGTGACGGCTCATAGCGTTGGCATGATGGTCAACACCTTGTTGGCAAGACCCGCACTCCAATTAGCTGAGCTTGCCGTTTAAACAACTCGCACAAAGCGTGTATGTTCTCGCTGTCGAAGGCACGTGTTTCCAAACGTTCTCTGCATCAATTTTTCAGGTGCTCTTCTCACAATATTCCTACACGATAATGCAAAAGAGGAAATTTTGTCAATTCTTCTCTTCCCTTCATCAAATTCTGAGAGCGTTGTGTTCCAACTTTTGATTCTTTTTAACCCGGCACTATGCTTCATTTCTGCAAATACGTTGGCTGTACCTCTCTCATCTGGCTGCAGGTAATATGGTCTCTTTTTCTGGCAACATCTCTCTCTGTGCATGGTGCACACATGTCTCACCGTCAATTCCACAATTCCTCTACACTTACTACTGGGCAGAACGAAGACGTTGGTTTTTCCCATCCTTTGTCTGTTGAAAAACAGTGGTATGGAACCTCGCTCATGCGGATGGTCTACAGGACAACGACGTCACAGGCAGACGTTTTTGTTGCTTCAAGCACAGCCACGACGTGTCTGCTGTCTCACGACTATAGAAGTGAGGCAGTATGTGCAAAAGCAATAACGGCGTAATGAGAAAAAAGGAGTCTCTTCATGTTCTCTTTTCATCCTTCCACAGATGCTGCTGCGGTAGATACGCGTTCATCGCGCGTGCTAGCAGAATACTCTTCATCCTCACGTCTGCGGCAGAGAAACAGCGTGCTCCGCCGTTATCGCATATGCGTTTTGATGGCACTTACTCTGATTGGATTGGGTGTGCTGGCCCTTGAACACAGAGGAACGGCTCCTGCTCGCGGAACGGAGCGAACATCTCATTCGTCTTTTCATGGCCTTGCTTCTCATTCTGAGTTTCAGGCAATGCATGCGCTAGTGTCTACTGGTGCTGGAGCGGGTAATAGCATGCATAACAGTACGGAAAATAGATTCCACAGCAGTACAGACGCGACCACGCCTTCCATCACCTGTGTGAATCCGCTTGACCCCACGTGCTGGACACAGCAGGTTGCGCAATGGATTGCCGGGCAAATTTTGAATGCCTTGCACCCGGTTATAGACGCCATCAATCAGAGCTCGCTCAACATTCTTACGCAGACACCGGCGGCAAATACGTATCAGAACGCAATGGTGGTGACGCTTTGGAGGGGCTTTGTACAGGTGGTAGATATCGCGCTGGCCTGCATCATCGTCATTGGTGGCTACAACGTCATGCTAAGTCAGCAGATTGGAATGACTCATTCCACAATCGCTGAGTTTTTGCCCCGCGTCATTCTGGCGGTGCTTGCGGCACATTTCAGCCTGTATTTTATTGGCCTTTTCATTGACCTTGAGAATGCTCTGTGTTCGGTTGCCCGCAACCTTGCCGGTCTCTCTATGCTTACGAGCACGCTCGTGACACTCTTTCAGGGTAACTTGCTTGGGGCCGGTCTGCTGGTATGGGTACTTGCCCTGGTCCTGGGCGTGATGGATATTCTGCTCGGAGTGCAGATGATTGTGCGTCTGGCTCTGCTCCTGGTGTTGATAGTGCTGGCCGGTCCTGCTCTGGCCTGCCTGTCTCTGCCTCAGACACTGCGCTTTGGTCGCCTCTGGCTTTCGCTGTTTGCGGCAACCGTCATGGTGCAGTTGTTTCAGGTGGTGGCCTTAGCACTGGGCGGCGTGCTGGTCGCCTCGCTTGGAACTGGAAATCTTCTTCATATTGACAGCACACTGGCAACGCTCTTTGTCAGTATCGCTGTATTCTCTCTTGTGCTGCGCATACCGGGCATGCTCAACACCTGGGCACTGCGTCCCATGATGGAGGCGTCCACCGCAGTGTCGGATACGGCGCAGGGGGCAGCCAGTTATGCCGCTCGTGTCGCTCCACGGCTGCTTGCTTTACTGTAAAACACCTGAAGAAAGCCTGGGGAAAGACCTCCTCTGGCAAGTTCTATGATGACCAATCGGTAATAACGTGAAAAAATCGGAAAAAGGAGAAAATGTATTCATGTACCTGTCACGGCAAAATACTCATCTCTTGATGTGGCTGTCTCTGCCATTCCTGCTCGGCATCGTGGCCCTGCTCTTCCTGTCCGCTCTCACGGCCACGATGGCGCAGGTCAGTGATGGAGGAGGAGGAATGGGGGCTGGACCATGCTTTGCAGCAACACCTACCACGGCTGCAACAAATACCGTCTCCGCCTCTCCCTCTGTGCCAACGACAGCACCGCCCGTCCTGTCAACGCCCGGCACAACTGCGTCATCGGTAGCGGCAGGTAGTAGTAGTGGAATGCAGGGATCCTGTATCCCAGCCAGCGGTTATGGCGCGGCAGTCGTGCAATGGGCTCGGGCGATGGCGAATGCCCTCTCTGTCAATCCAGCCTGTGGCAGTCTCATCAGTTTTCCGAATTGCTACTATAGCTGGTATAACAGTACCTTTCCGCAGGCCGTGATTGACTACGGAGAACAGGTCTGTCCGGGCTGTGTGGAGTGGGCCAACGGCACCTATCAGTGCGTTAGCTTTGTGCGTGGTGCCTACTCTCAGGTCTATCCTATGAGGTTGACGGCCAATGCCTTTGATCTGTGGGCTCTCTATCAGGGTCAGCCGGGCTGGAGCGAGATTCCTTCGGCCGCTGCGCCTTTCTCTGCACGCAGCATACCTGAGCCCGGCGATGTCATGGTGTTCAAGGATGCAGGTGTTGGGCATGCAGCTATTGTGATGTCGGTCACGCTCCCTGTGGGACAGGGGACAAACGGCTCCATCGTGTTTGCTAATTCCAACAGTATAAGTCCTTATTCCACGATGCCCCTGTTGCCCGATCTTACGGTGGATGCATCAAGCTGGCCCGGCTATACCGTCTGGGGTTATATTCGACCACAGAGCCGCATTCCCCCGCAAAACGGAGTCGGGCATGCACAACTGGACTTGAACTCTTCTCACGTGTATTCAGCGTCCGCTACAGAGGCGGTTGTCTCTCATGCTCACTCTTTTCCACCTGCCGCTCTGAGTGGATTGTCCACTCTATTCGAAAGGGAACATGACTCACTTCTGTCTTTACTGGTAAGAGAGGAGGCACGTTTCAGGCGTAGCATCATGCCATCTGTTCTGGCCTCTTCTGGCACGCTGACCGACAGCGTTCTACGCATTGGCTTGCAGCCCCTGTATGGGCAAGGTCTGCACATCTTCAATCGTGTCATGACTTTCATGAATGCGCGTCCATCTCAGGTCGTCAAAGCTCTGACATAGAGCTGTACCGCTGCGCAAATGCAGGCCAATACATATTAAAGAAGGCAACGGAAGCGAAGAGTGTAACCTTCATTTCGACCGTCCTGCTTTCAGTCGTCTTCCTGGCTAACGAATCGGGGCTGAATGCTGGTAGGCAAAGTGTGGGGGGGATAGCAAGGAATAGCAAGGAAGTGTGGAAATAGCATGCAATTGTGGCGATTGGAAGGGGGAATAGGCGGTTAGCAACCTTTAAAAGTGTCGCCATATCTTCATGAGGAGGGACGGGAGTGGCAACAGACAAACCCAAGACGAGCGAGAAGAAGAGGAGCGTGGAACAAAGAACAGCGTAGGAAGAAAGATACAAGGAGTGATGATGACACACAGGCAAGAGCCATCGGGAAGGATTTGTAGCCAGGCTCTCTCTTCAGAAAGGGACGTGTTTCTATGTACATGCGTGCAAGTATGCGTGCAATGCAGATACTCTACGAGTTGCAACAGCTCCGACTGGGTATTACTCATCTTTTGAATGCTCTGCTCGTGCTCGCAAGCATTCAGGGGTTTTTCACCAATCTCTATAACGACCTGACCGTGTTTGCCTTTGCCATGGCCACCTTCTTTTTCGCGTGGGCGGCCCTGTTAATGATGCCGGTTGGAGATGCGCCCAATCACAAAGAGCAGGCACGTTCAAAGTTGTATTACGCGCTCGCTGGCCTTGCTCTTGCTCTGCTAGCACAGACGATTTCCGGACTGGTTAATACGGCCGCAAATGGCCAGTAAGTAGTGGACACTTGTGTCTGTATTGCTTGCAATTAGACGAGAAAAGTCGGATGGGTATGTTTCTGCGAAAGCAGGAACTTGCCATACAACACATGCATACAAACATAGATCAAAGGAGGCAAGCAACCGTATGTTGATGCAAGATGGCAGGCGACGAGCCACGCATACCGTGCCAACGCATATGAATGTTCCGGACAAGGTCCTGACGCTTGGCCCTTTGAGCCTGACGGCCAGACAGTTTCTTCTGTTCCTGGTTGGGAGTAGCGTGAGCTACAACCTCTGGCACAAGCTGCTCATGCTGAGTGCCTATGGGCCAAGCGGCCAGCTCCTTCGCCTGTGCCTGTCTCTGCTGCCAGTGGTAGTGGCTCTTACTCTGGCACTGGTGCAGCATGCCGGTCGACCCCTGGAGGTGTGGTGCATCGTGCTCGTGCATTACTGGTATTCGTCCAGGAGATATGTATGGCGCACTGTACGCGACGTCCATGAAGAAGAGACAGCCATGCCGGACGAAGAAGAAGAGGTGAGTCTTATGCGAGAGCCAAGAGAAAGCGAGTAGACGATATGCGATCAAAACGTATTCAGGACAGTGTGCAGCAGGAGTTTGTGCGCTTGCGAGAGATAGCGGGCGATGTGCTGTGCCTGGCCTCATCTCCATCCGTTGCCACGAATGCACTCCCACGTACATACCGTGCGGTGCTGGAGGTATCGGCCATCAATTTCACCTTGAAGGCGGAAGAGGAGCAGGAAGCTATTCTCGCCGGGTATCGTGCCTTCCTGAAAACGCTGACCTTTCCATTACAGATTCTCATTCGCCACCAACGTCTGGACCTGCATGACTATCTTGAGCGTATAACGCGTGAGCCCACTCTCGATGCACAACGTCGGAATGCAAGCTGGCGAGAATTGGCTACGGGTCTGGCCGATTTTATCAAGAAGCTGGCCTCGCAACGCACGCTCATCGAACGACACTGCTATATCGTCATTCCACTCTCGGGCGAGGGCACGCTACACACGCCACGCGCCTCTTTTTCGCAACTTCTACCGGGTCGTCGCGCTCGACTTCGGCAGGCGATGGCGGAGAAGACATTACAGAAGGCTCGCCAGGAGTTGGACGTACGCTGCGAGATGGTGATGCAGCAACTGGCCTCGGTCGGCCTCCACTGTCGACGTCTGCAGGAAGAGGAGTTGGCACGTTTGTATCATAGTTGCCTCACACCTGAACGTGCCATTAAACACCCGCTCACCTCTGAAGCTCTTTCCGGCGTAGGGCGGCCGTCAAGTGTTGGAACACACAGGATGCCAGACCCCACCATCGTTTCTCACCCTGCTCACGCTATTCGTTCTCCTCATCCTGCTCATGCTTCTTCCGGTCAGCGTATCGATCTGCGGAATGTATCACGAGAGGAGGAAGAAAGAACATCTCTCTCAGGGATCAAGAAGGCACGTCCCACGACACAACAAAGGGCAAGAATGGCGAGCAGCGAGCGAGTGGTTGGTGTACCGCCTGTGCCGTTGCCCGACCTGTTGCACCTGGCTGACCTGCTGGCTCCGGCCAGTGTAGAGGTGATGCGCGATGCGCTCTGTGTGGAAGAGGAGTATGTGCGCGGTATCGCCATCACGGCCTTTCCCCGTGAAATCTCCGCCGGGGGCTGGCTCGCGCCACTCCTCTTGCATGATGAGATTGCCGAACTGGTCTTTCACCTGCATCCCCAGGACTCGGCAAGTATGATCCGACAACTCAAACGCCGTCGGGCAAGTTATGTCGCGACCCGTCGTTTCAATCAGCGGCAAGGACGACTGGATGACCCTGAGATGAGTGTAGCGCAGGATGATGTCATGACGCTACTGAGTCAGATCGCCAGTGGTGAGGAGCGCATGTTCGATCTGGGCTTTTACGTCCTGGTACGTGCGCCCGATCGGCGCACACTGGACGAACGTACCGAACGCATGATGGGCTTGCTGAATATGCTCTTTCTGGATACGACTGCTCATACCACCACCTTCGAGCATGCGCAGGCGTTTCGCTCATTTCTGCCTGAGGCTCGGGATGAACTGATGCGTACTGTAACGCTGGACACCACCAGTCTGGCCACGGCACTGCCCTTCATCTCCAACTCTCTGTACATGCCGGACGGCGTACTTGTGGGCATGACGGACACTGGCGAGCCTGTGATGCTCAACGCATGGGATGAACGGTTGGAGAATCCGCATGCCTTCATTGGTGGCGTGACCGGGGCGGGCAAGTCCTACCTGGGTAAACTGCTCATCGAGCGTGATATGATTTTGCAGCGAGCAGGCGGGCAGCGCGAACACATCTATGTGATTGATCCCGATCAGGAATATACGCCGCTGGCTACAGCACTTGGTGGGCAGATCGTGCGTATTGCACCTGGCTCACGTCAACATCTCAATCCCTTTGATCTACTGCCCGCAGGCTGCGATTTCCAGGCCTATTTGCGTGAGGCACGTCGTGGCGATCGCTTAGCTGAGAAGGTGCAGGACCTGCATGCTCTGCTGGATATCATGCTCGCCGAGACGCTACCCACGTCAGGTGGGACGCCACTGAGTAAACGAGAGAAGGGCCTGCTCGATCGTGCCCTCTATGAGACTTATCGCAAAGTGGGCATTGCCACGGATCCGCGAACACACTATTGTGCGCCCCCGCTGATGCGAGACCTGTACGATGTGCTCAAAAGCGGAGTCTGCGGGCCCGATGAGTATGGGCTGTCCACGCGTCTCTACCGCTATGTGCAGGGGAGCCTGGCAGGCCTCTTTGCAGAGCAGACGGATGTCGATGCCGACAATGCTCTGGTAGTCTGGGATATTCGCGATATGCGTAGCGAACTGAGGCCGGTCGGGATATTTCTTATAGCCGATTGCATCTGGACGCAGGTGCTTTACAACAGTCATGCACCACGCTCGCTGTACATTGATGAGGCGGCCTCGATTATCGAGCACCCGGAAGGGGGGCGTTTCCTGGCAACACTTTCACGACGGGCGCGCAAACGCTATCTGCGTCTCATCACCATGACGCAGAATCCAGAACTATTTGCCCGAGACGAGTGGGGCAGTATCGTGGCCTCGAATGCCGCCATCAAAATTCTGAAGATGCAGGATCGTACCAGTGTGGCCGCCGTCGGCGAACGTTTTCAATTGACACGCGGCGAGCAGCAACGCCTGCTCACACTTGGTAAGCATGAGGCACTCCTGCTTGCCGGTGACAAACGCGTACTGATCACCATACAGGCCAGTCCTTGTGAACATGCATTGATCACGACCGATCCGGTGGAACTGGCTGCCCGCAACACTGGGCAAGAAAGGAACCTATCCAGTCAGCATCCTCTTGCGGGTTCAAGTGATGAGCAGGAAATCCTTGCCAGTTTTCATATAGACGAAGAACTCCGCGAGAAGTATGAAGGCGTTATGAACAAGAGTTCCATCCGCAGTCAGAAGTCTGAGGTGCAGGATGAGCATAGGCTCAATTCTAAAAATAGAAAGAAGGAGTAGCAACAAAATGATACTGAATGTTTCCCTTTTACAACAAAGTTTTCACAGGGCGTGCCCGACTTATGAGGGACGGCAGCTGTTTGCCGAACTCTTCTATGAGACGTTGCGTACCGCCTCTCCCGAGGTATGGCCGCTGTTTGCGCACACCGACATGCGCACGCAACAAAAGAAGCTGATGAGCATGCTGACCTTTATTCTTTCCACGCTCAACGATCCGTCTTCCCTTGTCCCTGCCCTGCAGCACCTGGGGCAACGTCATGCCGCCCTAGGAGTCACAAGCGAGCATTATGCTTTGGTGAGTGAGGCGCTGCTGGCCACATTTGCCGTCCTGCTGGGCTCAGGTTGGTCGCAAGAGCTACAGCAGGAATGGACGGAGGCTATCACCACCATCGCCACCGTGATGCAGGAACGTGGAGTGTCGCCTGCCACTCAGGACTGAACGAGAGAAAAAAGAGAGGAAGGATTCTCTCTTGCCCTTTCTTTACCAAATAGTGCTCTAGACGAGGAAGGAAAACAAAGATGATGAAGCCAGATTTGCAGCATATCAAGCTACCCTCCTTCCTGTTACAGGTCCAGGTACCACGCCGAGCGAGTGCCAGAGATATCACGGCCCTTGAAACGGTAATGCAGGGATTAACGCTCGATGAGCGCCACCCGATTGCCCTCGAACTGGCGGCAACTTCAACCTCTCGGCTCTTCCTGTTGCGTGCCAGCACACCTGCGGCGCTCAATCATCTGGCGGCCCAGGTCTCAGCACGTTATCCACAGGCGGAGATGGTGCCGCCTGACGAGGACCCTCTTTACGTGCAGCAAGGAGAAAGTGTGCATGCCGTCGAACTGCTGCCGGGCGCGGCCTCCTACCTGCCACTGCGCTCGTGGAGGGAACGGGAACTGCTCAAGGAGGGGAGTGATCCCCTGCTCGGTCTGCTTGCAGCCTTTTCCGATCTGCCACCGTACGTACGAGTTGTGGCACAACTGGCACTGCTGCCTGCTTCACCCACCTGGTCTCAGGGGGAGAGGCGTAGGACCGTCGAACATCCCTTAGAGGCCGAGCACCTTCGACAACGGCAGGCATTGAGTCGTTCGGCTTCCTCTGCACCGGGTACCGTACAACTGGTGGGACTTGGCCTCCTGGTGGCTCTGCTCCTACTGTGGATGCGTTTCTCCAAGCGTATTGCTCCTCTTCTTCCAACCTGGCTACTGCATGCAGGAGTACAACTACTCCATGGAAGGCTTCCTGTGCTGACCTCAAGTCAGGAAACGCTTGTCGTGCTGGTGGGAAGCGCTCTTCTGTTTCTATTTCTGAGTACGCTGTTCCTTTTTTCGCGTGTGGCCAGTCGGAGAAGTCAGGACGCCATCTACGATATGCGGCTGGTCAATGAGAAAACGGCACGCATGGCCTATCGTGCCCGTTTGCGTCTGTTCGTCATTGCGTCTAATACAGGACAATCGGCTGGCATGCCTCCGTTAGTTCCTGCGCAAAGCATGTTGGCAACTGCCTTTCGGAGCATGCCTTATCCGTTCTCGTCCTTGTTCCCGCTACCATTTTTTCAATGGTCTGCTTGGTGGTCGTCCTTTTTGGACGTGTATCGGCAGCGACGTCAGGAGTGGAGCAGGCGCACTGAGCAGAGGCAGATGCTCCAGAACGTGTTGTCCGGGCTCGTAGCTGCCTACAGGCAGTATCACACGGCGGCTGGCGGTTACTTTGTGCCACGTTCCCTGTCGCATGCAAAGGCCCGACGCCTACTTCTACCTTCAACAGAGAAGCGGCCAGGCTGGGAGAGAAATGTGCGCAGATCGCGTCACCTGCTCAGTGTGGCCGATGTGGCCGCGCTATGGCATTTACCACAGGAGCAAGACCTGGCGGATCTCCCGTTTGTGATTCGGGGACGCGCACGTACTTACCTGGTTCCAGCGGAACTGGCACACGGCAATGGCTGGCACATCGGTGAATCAAGTCATGCAGGTCAACACGTCCCGGTCTATTTGCCGCAGGAATGTCTGCGTCATAACCTGCTTTCCATTGCCAGCACCGGCAAAGGGAAAAGTACACTGTTCCAGCACCTGGCGCAGGCAGCCCTGAATGCTGCAGGAAACGGGCAGACCACCGACGGCCTGGTGGTGATTGAGCCGCATGGTGATCTTGTTGAAACGTTGACCGGTCTTATTCCACCTACACGACGCGATGATGTGGTAGTCATCGATCTTGCCGACGGCGAGTATCCTGTGGGTATCAACCCGCTGGACGTGACGCTGGGTCGGAATCGTGACAAGGCGGTCGATAACCTGATCACGATCTTTGCTCGGCTTTGCACATTTCCCTTTGGGAAGGAGTAAACAGGGGCCTATCTCAA
>JAABUX010004538.1_pt1 | contig 17524 bp, 12 predicted proteins | sample 5561851 | NCBI WGS metagenome assembly JAABUX01 (sample SAMN10711883, study PRJNA513361) | rock metagenome | isolation source: Antarctica rocks | place: Antarctica: Victoria Land, Richard Nunatak red sandstone | collected 2016-01-03 | reverse complement strand
GAAGAGGCCGCGATGAGCGCCTGGCGGCGGGTGTGCCTGGTGCCCGAGCTAATAAGATCGATCTGTGCCGCTCCATATGTTCACGTCGGCGAAGGCGCATGAAATTCCTGGGAACCGTATGACTTTGAATTAGACGCCCGAATGGGCGTGTTGTTTTCCGGCAAATTGGGCGTCTATTTCGGGGCGCGGGGCGCATTTTCCCTGAAATCAAGGGGCCGATCAAGGAGGTTTGTCGGATTTGGCGTTGGTGGGGTTGCGGGGAAGACGCCCGGCCTTCTCGATCCGCTCGGAGTGGGTTGCCTTGGAAGCGCTCCAGAGCAGTAGGCTGGGTCAAGACCTAGCCTGCGGAGCTGAGCCGCGCGGGACCATTCCCGATCTTAGGCCGGTTTTGGAGCGGTTTCGGATCGACCATACCACTGCCGGAAAAGAAGGGCAGGCACAGGCTCGTTCCTCGCTTGAGCCGGTCCCTCTTTTCCTCAACCGGCACACACAAGAAGAACTTGTTTTAGGCGGGATCGGGCGCGGGCTGCATCGCGGGGGCCAGCGACCACTGGCCGTCATCCTGGATTTCGAGGATGTTGTCGTGGTAGTTCCGCAGGCTGGGGTGATCGCCGACGGTGATGTAGGTGATCGGGGTGGCGGAGAGGATGGTGTAGATGTGCTTGACGCGCGACAGGCTCAAGGCGCTGGTGGCGCGGTCGATGAAGGCGTATTTGGGCTGGGCGATCAGGAGGCGGGCGATCCCGAGGAGTTGCTGCTCGCCCACGGTGAGGAGGTTGGTCCAGTCGCGCTCGACGTCGAGGCCGCCGACGCGGTCGAGGATCGGGCCGAAGGTGACCTGGCACAAGATGGCGATCAGGCGCTCGTCGTCTTCGTCACCGTGGTAGTCGGCGTCGAAGAACTGGTCGCGGAGCGAGCCGAGGGCGGTATACGGGCGCTGGGGGACGAACATCATGTGCTCGTGCGGGGGGCGGATGATCCGCCCTTCGCCGGTCGGCCAGATCCCCGCCGTCGCGCGGGCCAGGGCGCTCTTGCCGATCCCGTCGGGGCCGAGGATCAAGAGCCGACGGCCCAGGGGGACCTGGACGTTGAGGTCTTTGAGGAGGATCTTGCCATCCTTGGCGGCGCGGAGGGTCAAGCCTTCGTAGGCGAACTGGTTTTCGTCGTGGACGACCTCGATCGCCTCGTAGATTGGGGCCTCGGGGGCGTTGAGGGCCTCCCAGATCATCCCGAGGCGGTTGACTACGGCGAAGTAGGTCGAGATGAGTTGGAACTGGGTCACGATCAGCGAGAACGCGGCTACCAGCGTCGCGAACGCGGCGGCGGCCTGCGTCACCTTGCCGAACTCGATCGACCCACTGATGTAGCGGGGGGCGACGATCAGGAAGGGGATGATCTGGATCAGGTAGTTGTACGACGTGGTGAAGAAGCCGAGGTTCCGGTTCACGCCGACAATGGTCCGGAAGTTGTCGACCAGCTCCTTGAGTCGGGCGCGGAGCCGCGAACGCTGGCGCCGCTCCCCTTTGAGGAGGGCGATCGACTCGGCGTACTCGCGGACATGGATCAGCTCGTAGCGGAAGTTGGCTTCCTTCTTGAGCTGTAAATTGTTCAAATTAATCAATTTCCGACCGACGATCATCGTCGTCAGCGATCCGAACGCGGCGTAGCCGACGGCGACACCGAGCAAAAGCGGCGAGATTTCCCAGAGGACCAGCGAGAATGCCACCGAGGTGATGCTCGCGTTCAAGAACAAGAGGAGGAACGAGAGGGTCTGGGTGGTGAAGTTCTTGACGTCCTCGGTCATCCGCTGGTCGGGGTTGTCGATATCCGCCCGGTCCATGAGCCGGAGGTAAGACCGGCCCGCCAGGTAGCGGTCGAGCAAGTGACTGGTCAGCCAACCCCGCCAGAGGAGGCCCAGCCGCTCCTCGGAGAACTTGACGAACACGGCGACCAAAGTGGATGCGCCGAAGACGAGCAGGTAACGGACCGCCATCGTGTAGTAGACGGCCGGGTTCCGCTCGGAGATCGCCGTCATGAACGAGTTGCCGACGTAGCTGTTGACCACGTTCAGCCCCGTCACCGACAGCATCAGCGCCAGGAGCGTCACCAGCCAGGCCGTGGCTCGCCACTTCTTTTCCGAAGTGAACAGCGGCTTGGTGATCCGGAAGATCCGGGTCCAGGGGCGTTGTTGGGCGGGGATGACGGCCATGATCGGGGCGGACTCGCTGCGAGGGGAAGAGAGGAAAGGTCACAGCCAGCCGTCGGCGAATCCCGCCCGGCGCAAGCCCGAGGTGATGTAAGGGCACCGCTTGGTAATCGACCACAATAGACCTGTCCTGTAGTTTTCGATCATCAGGACCAACGGACCTTGATCGATTCCAAAATAGTGGGGAGAAACCCACCCACACTGGCTCCTCTCGACCTCGAACGTCGGGTTGAAGCTGGCCTTGAACCCGTACGAGTCCTTCATGCCAATGTCGAGGGCCTGAAAGTGGAGGGCCGTCGGCCGGACGATCTCGGGGGCGAACGGTAACGACGCCACCGCCACCCACGGGGCGATCGTCCCGTCGTCGGGACCCTCCGGCGCCCCTCGGGCGGCATAGTCGAAAAACTTCCGCTCCTTGCCCTGGATCGTCCGCGTCACCCAACCGGGACCGTCGCAGGCGGTGAACCCCCAACAAAACTCGCCGTACATGGCGAACTCGTGAGGGTTCTCGATCGCGTAGCGCTGCTGGACGTAAGTCGCCCGCCGCGAGTTTTCAAAGTAATCGATCCCTTTGGACCGCATGAACGGGTCGCGGATGCCGCGGAAGTCGATAAAGAGGTGTGGAAGCTGGTGGGTGAACAGCGGAGCCGAGTAGAGCAATTCATAGTCGTAGAGAGTTTTCCACTGGAAGGTCGAAGTCCAGGCGTGGTAACTCTCGGCTGGTAGGGGGTACGTCGGCGACCCGAGGGCGAGGATGTAGAGCAGCAAACTTTCGTCGTAGCCTTGCCAGCGATGCGGGATGAACCCCGACTCGGGCTTCCAGCCGTGTGAGACAGTTGCGCCGCCGTTCAAGGCCCAGGTCCAGTTGGCTCGGGAGTAGAGGTCCAGGGCGATCTGGCGGATCTCGGCTTCCGGCTCGGTGTCGCGGTCGAAGTAGGCGGCGGCCGTCAGCATCCCGGCGAACAGGAGCGCCGAGTCGATCGTGGATAGCTCGCAGTTCCAGACCCGTCGCCCCGTCTTCATGTCGAGGAAGTGGTAATAGAACCCTTGATAGCCCGAGGCGTCGGGCTCTGGTCCTTGCGGGCTGTCGCGGAAGAACCGGAGCTTTCTCAGGGCGATCATGATCGCCTCGTCGCGCTCGAGGATCTCGTGTTCGACCACGACGGGGAGCGCCGCCAGCGACAACCCGACGGCGGCGATGCTCGACGGCGCATCGGGGCTGGTCTTGTCGGCGACCAGGCCGTTGTCGTGGTTGGTCTCGCGGAGGTAATAAATCAACGAAACCCACTGCAGCGAATCCAGTTGCGAGTCGGTCATCGCTGGGGTCATCCGATGAGGTAAAGGGTTCGTCCGAAGTCGGAGCACGAGCCAGACTCGACGGCGTCGGCGAGATTTCTGGCCGGCTCCGGAGGCCCTGAGAGGCTACCGCAGTCGGCGGCAAACCGCCAGCGGGATCGACGGCGACGTCTTGCGGGACGATGGGTTCGCTCAGGAATAACGCCGCGAGCCTGGGATGTCGGGTTGCATCGGGGGAGAATCTCGCTAGGCTAACCAAGGTCCGCCGGGCGACGCCGGCTCTTGGCGACCTCCGCGCCGAGGCCCCCTCTCACCGACGTTCGGTCGACCGACTCGCGGGGTGGCTCATGCCTGGCCAAGACGCCGGACGAAGTCGCGTCCTGATCATCGAAGACAGCCCAGCGGATCAGGAAGTGTTCCGCCGGACCCTCAGCGCCTTCGACCTGGCTTTCGTCGAGTCGGGTGAGGAAGGCTTGCAACGGATTGATGCCGAGCCGTTCGACCTGATCCTCGTCGACTTCCAATTGCCCGGGATCAACGGCGACGCGGTCCTGACCGCGATCCGGTCGGGCGATCATGCCGAGATCCCCGTCGTCGTGATCAGCGGCGTCGGCAACGAGCAGATCGCCGTCGACCTCCTGAAGCGAGGAGCGTCGGACTATCTCACCAAGGCCGACTTGCTGACCAGCCGGGTCGCCGACGCGATCCAGGGGGCCCTCGACCGCCGGGCGGCCGAGGCGACCCGGCGACGGGATGAACAGGCCCTCCGCCACCGGAAGGAAGAACTGGAGCGGTCGTTCCGCCAACTCCAGGAGAATCAAGGGCGACTGATCCAGAGCGAAAAGATGGCCGGGATGGGGCAACTGGTCGCCGGGGTCGCCCACGAGATCAACAACCCGCTCTCCTACGTCACGAACAACATCGCCGTCCTCGACCGCGACGTCCGCCAGATCGTCGCCTTGGTGGCGAGCTACCACGCCCACCTCGGCGACGCGATCCCCCCCGAGATCCAGGCGGCGGAAGACGCGATCGACCTCGACTACACCCTGGCCAACATCGACCGGCTCTTTCGGAGCACCCGCCAAGGACTGCAACGGGTCGGCGAGATCATCGCCGGTCTCCGCGACTTTTCCCGACTCGACGAGGCTGAATTCAAACAGGTTGACCCCAACGAACCGGTCCGGATGACCTTGGAGATGGTCCGCTACCAGATCCGCCAGAAGGACATCCACCTGGTCGTCGCCATCGACCCGTTGCCCACCGTCTGGTGCAATCCCGGCCGGCTCAACCAGGTCTTGCTCAACCTCCTGGTCAACGCGATCCAGGCCGTCGGCCCTGGCGCGACCATCACCGTCCGAACCCGGTCGCTCCCCGAGTCGGCCGAGTTCCAGTACGAAGTGGCCGACAACGGACCTGGCATCCCCGAGTCGATCCGCGACAAAATCTTCGACCCCTTCTTTACGACCAAACCCCAAGGCGTCGGCACCGGCCTGGGCCTCTGGATTGCCTATAGTATCGTCCAGGAACACTGCGGGCGGATCGAACTGGCCACCGAGCTAGGCCAAGGAACCACTTTCACCGTCACGCTCCCCACTCATCCGCCCGACGAGCCGGTTTAATCTTCCTGGAAGTAGGCTCAGAGATGCCAGGCGGCGGACTGCATCGTGGCGAACATCTTGTCGAGCACCGTCAGGAAGCCAGGCTCGCCACTCCGGATCTGCCGATCAAGAAGCGAGAAGACCTCGACCTGAAATGAATGATCAACCGGAGCCGAAACCTCGGCCCCGCGCGGCCAGGGATACTCGGGGTTCGGCAGTCCTTGCCGATCCGCGATGGATGGTGCCAGGTTTTCGATCGCGATGACGATCGGAATCACTGAACCTTGCCAACGGCTCAGACTTGTCCGGTCCCGAAACCCCAGCGGGGCAACCGCGAGCGAGTTGTTGGGTAGGTCAGCGAGAAGCCGCTGAAACGCGGCATGCCCTTGTCGCAGATCGGTTTGATGATAAGCCTTGGCTAATTTCTCGGTAGCCATTTGAAGATAGTGCAACTCATGGCAGGGAGCGAACAAGAATGGGTGGACACCGACGATCCCACACCAGCTTTGACGGGCCAACGTCAACCAACCTGGCCCGTGGGGATGAAAGTGGCGAAAGACCGACCAATCCGACCGAGCTTGACGGTAAAATGCTTCCTGGCGATCGTTCATCGCGCTGGTCGCGTGATGACGTTTCCCTCCCATTTCCAACCGTCCGGGAGCAAACCAGGATCTGTCTGAATTTGGCTCCATTCGTCAGGAGTGACATCCGCGACCCAGACGTGGAAAGGGAGGTCGTTAGTTATTGGTGTCGTTCTGACCGCGAAGATGGGTTGTCCCGGGTCGGGGTACAATCCCTTGTTCACCTCCAAGAGGCGCACTTCATCATCGGGTGCGTCCTTGGGGAAATAAACGATCTGGGTGAGCCGAGAATCGAAGTGCAAATGTTGGAGGGCAAGCCAGATAGCAAACGCGGCACGCTTCTGGTGGAGGTCACTGGCTGGCGGACTTTCCATGATTGACATCGTTCGACTTGACCCCCAATCGAAGTTTTCAGCTTTTCTCGATTCAAGGCTACTCGGATCGACTCTCGATGACCACCGATAATCTAATCGGTTCCCGACCTCGTACGCCCAATCTCTACCGAGGCCGCGGGCGGATGCTTGATGGTTTGATAAATCACGCAATACCGCTCGGCCAGCTTCAGGAGCGTCGCCAACTGCTCGTCGGTGGCGTCGGTGTCGAGGTGGAAGCGGAGGTTAATGTCGCGAAAGCCGACGGGGACTTCCTTACTGATCGCCAACGTCCCCCGGAAGTCGAGTGCCCCTTCGGCGGTGATTGTTCCGCCTCGGACCGGAATATCCAGTGCGGTGGCCACCGCCTTCAGAGTCACCCCGGCGCAGGCGACCAGGGCTTCCAGGAGCATGTCGCCCGAACAGAGGGAGAGGCCGTCGCCGCCGGTGGCCGGGTGCAGGCCGGCTTCGATCATCCCCCGACCCGTGGCGACGCTACATGTCAGCTTTTCCTCGCCGAGCGTTCCCGTCGCCTTCAACGTAAACTGGGCGGATGCGGGGTCATCGCGGTAACGAGCTTTGATCGGGGCTTGATGCTCGCGGAGTGTCTCTGAGTTCATCGCCTTGCCTTGCTCGATCAATGGGACATCGACCTAACGGCCGGGCGCAACCGGTCGCGCCCGGCCCGGATTTCACGACGGGGAACCGACTTCGGTCACGGCGGCGATCTTCTCCATCGTCGCCGCGCCAGGTTCTTTGGTCCCCTTGCACTTGGGGTATTTGGCGCAACCGAGGAAGTAGCCGCGCCGGCCTTTGCGGACCGTCATCGGCCCGCCGCAGTTTTCGCAAGTTTCCTCGGGTTCGATCGTTTTGAGGTCGGGTCCCGAGGCCGCCGCCGGGGCGTTGGCCAGTTCGCCGAGCGACTCCTTGAGGTCATCGGGGATGGGGGCGGTGCTCCGGCACTTCGGGTAGTTTAGGCAGCCGAGGAAGGCGCCGCGCCGGCCTTGCTTGACGCCCATCGGCCCGCCGCACTTCTCGCATTTGACCTCGACCTTGACCGGGACCACCGGCTTGCCGGCGTCGTCCACGGGCATGGTGTTCCGGCACTTCGGGTAGCCGGTGCAACCGAGGAAGCTCCCGCGGGCACCCGAGCGGAGGGCCATCGGCTTGCCGCACTTCTCGCAGACGTGCTCGGTCTCGATCACCGACGGGACCGGCAGGTTCGTCACCGGGTCGAGGTTGAACGACTCCTTGCACTTGGGGTATCCCGAGCAGGCCAGAAACGGCCCGCGCTTGCTTTCGCGGAGCATGAGCGGCTTGCCGCACTTGGGGCATTTGTGCTCGGTCTCGACGGCGGTCGCCCGCGCCGAGCCGTCCATCGCCCGGGTGGATTTGCACTCGGGGTAGCGGGAGCAACCGAGGAACGACCCGGTCTTGGAGAACTTCACCGCCATCGGGGCGCCGCACTCGTGGCAAACCTCGGTCGACATGACCTGGACCCGCTCCATCTGGGTCTCGGCCAGGCGGAGCGACTCGCGGAACGGGTGGTAGAACTCGTCCAAGACCTTGACCATATCGACCTTGGCGGTCGCCACCTCGTCAAGCTCGTCTTCCATGTGCGCGGTAAACTTGAAGTCCATGATCTTGGGGAAGTGCTCGACCAGGAGGTCGGTCACGATCATCCCCAGATCCGTAGCGAAGAACCGCCGCTCCTTTTGCTCGACGTAGAGGCGGTCCTGGATCGTCTGGATGATCGGGGCATAAGTCGAGGGCCGGCCGATGTTTTCCTTTTCGAGCGACTTGACCAGCGTGGCCTCGGAGAACCGCGGCGGCGGCTGGGTGAAGTGCTGCGATGGGGTGATCGCCACCAGGTCGAGCGTTTGGCCGACGGTCAACGGGGGCAAAAGGGCGTCTTCTTGCTTGCCCGCCGGGGTGAAGACGCGGCGGTAGCCGTCGAACTTGAGGATCTTCCCCTGGGTCTTGAAGAGACCGTCGCCTGCGGTGATCGCGACGTTGGTCACGGCGAAGACGGCGGGCATCATCTGGCTGGCGACGAACCGGCGGTAGATCAACGAGTAGAGTTTGTGCTGGTCGAAGGTCAACTTCGCTTTGATCGACTCGGGGTCGAGCCGCAGGTCGGTGGGCCGGATTGCCTCGTGGGCTTCCTGGGCTTGCTTACCGGCGGCATAGCGGTTCGGCTTGCTGGGGAGGTACTTCGGGCCGTATCGGGCTTCGATCCGCTCGCGGACCTCCTTGATCGTATCGTCGGACACGCGGAGGCTGTCGGTTCTCATGTAGGTGATCAAGCCGGTCGCGCCGTCGCCGCCGACGTCGATCCCCTCGTACAACTCCTGGGCGATCTTCATCGTCCGCTTGCCCGAGAACCGGAGCCGGATCGCGGCCTGCTGCTGGAGGGTGGACGTCTTGAACGGGGCGTCCGGCTTGTCGAGCTTTTCGACCTCCTCGACCTCGCTGACGTTGTACGGCACCCCCTGGAGGGCGTCGCGGATCGCGTTCGCCTCGGCCTCGGTCTTGGCCGCGAACTTCGACCCTTGCCAGGTGGTCAAGGCGGCCGAGATCCGGTCGGTCTCTTCCTTCGAGCCGCTCGGGGCGACGGTCGCGGCGATGTCCCAGTATTCTTCCGAGACGAACGCCCGGATCAGCTTTTCGCGCTCGGCGATCAGGCGGACGGCGACCGACTGGACCCGCCCGGCGCTCAGGTGGCGGGCGACCTTCTTCCAAAGAAGCGGCGATAGCTCGTAGCCGACGAACCGGTCCAAGAACCGGCGGGCTTGCTGGGCGTTCACCTTGTCCATGTCGATCGGGCCGACGTGGTTGAACGCTTCTTTGACCGCCTTCTCGGTGATCTCGTAAAACATCACCCGCCGGACCCGCTCGTCGGGGAGGTCCAAGGCTTCTTGCAAGTGCCAGGCGATCGCCTCCCCTTCGCGGTCGGGGTCGGTCGCCAGGTAGACGATGTCGGCCTTGGCGGCTTCGCGCTTCAACTCGCCGATCGTATCCTTTTTGGTCGGCATGATCTCATACGACGGCGCGTAGTTGCGGAGCACATCCAGCCCGAGTTTCCGCTTGGGGAGGTCGCGGACGTGCCCCATGCTCGCCTTCACGACGAAGCTGGAGCCGAGGAACTTGTTGATCGATTTGGCCTTCTTCGGACTTTCGACGATCACCAAGCTCCGCCCCGTCCCGCCGGATGGCGTGGCGTTCCCGGCGGCGGTAGCCCGGACCTTCTTGGGGCTGGCCTTGGCTTCGGTCGGGTCTTTGGTCGCCTTGGCGGCGGCTTTGGGCTTGGTGGCTTTGGCTTTGGGCGCGGCCGCCTTCCGCTTCGGCTTCGCGGGGCCGGGAGGCGTCTCACCAGCGGCGTCGGTCGGGTCGGTCACGGGGGATTTTGCGGACTTTCGGGCCACGTTAGCTTCCTATCCCACTGCGCGGGATGCCGCTCGGACCGAGGGGTCGGGACGCTGAATCGCTCCCGGGAGACCGTCGGCGGGCAAACCCTTTGCCGTTGTTCTCAGGTCGTTTGGTGCTACACTACGATTTGGGCCGGCCATTGGGATGCCTGTGCCCTTCAAATAGCTAGGGTACCGGCGCATGTCAAGGGGAACGGCTCGCGGCCATCCCCCAACTCCCGGCTTCCGACTACTCAGAGGATCATCATGCCGTTCGCGGTCTTTCGTCAACACCAGCGGAAGTTGCTCGCCGTCTTCGCCTTCATGGCCATGATCGGTTTCGTCCTCTCCGACACCTTGCCGCGGTGGATCAACAGCGGCGGCGTCAATAACGAGGATTACGTCGTCGCCGACCTGTTTGATCGACCCGTCCGCCGCTCCGACCTCGCCACGATGGACCAGGAGCGGCAACGAGCCAACCGGTTCATGGCGTACATCGGCGGTGATCCTCGGTTCTTTGGCGGCTCGACGCAAGCCGAATTGCTCGACGCCCTGATCCTCAAGAAGGAAGCCGACCGTTTGGAGATCCCCGCGACGTCGGGGTTCGCGCGGCGGTGGATCGACCAGCAGACGAGCAACGCGATGACCGCGCCGATTTTTGAGGAGATCCTGGGTAAGTTCGACTCGAAGGTAGCCGGCGAGGAACTCCTCATCAACCTGGCCGGACAGATCCGAATCTTGCTGGCGCGGCAGGAAGTGGCCATGCCGGTCGTCACGCCGCTCGACGTCTTCCAGAACTTCAAGGACCAGACCGAGCGCGCCTCGTTCAAGGCCGTGCCGTTCCTGGTCGACTCGTTCACTAAGAACGTCGCCGAGCCGACCGAGGCCGAGGTAACCTCCCTCTACGACCAGGGGAAAGACCTCCTCCCCGACCCGGTCCGGATCGCCCCCGGCTTCAAGGTTCCCCGGAAGATTAAGGTCGAGTTCGTCTCGATCGACTCCGCCGAGGTGACCCGGAAGATCAAGGCGAACCTCCCCGAAGCCGAGGTGATGACCTACTACGAAGGTCGGAAGAAAGAGTTTCCGATGGACGGTGGCTTGCCCGCCGACCTGTTCCTCAACGAACCCAACCTCACCCCGCCGCGCCACCTGCCGTTCAGCGTGCAACAGGAGGCGATGACCAACGCCCTCGCTCGCGAGCGGGCCGACGAAGAGGTGGCTGACCTCTTCGCCAAGGTCCGTGACGAAAACGTCGACGCCTACGCCGACAAGTACCTCGACGCGCAGGCCGAGATCGCCGACGCCAAAAAGGCGGGGCGAGCCTCCACGGATGTTGAGCAATCGAAGTTTGAAGACCTCGCCGCCGTCGCCAAAAAGTACGGCCTCGGCCACGAAATCTCGCCGCCGATGACCCAGGAAGAAGCCGAGAAGTTCGGCCGGATCTCGATGGCCCGGACCGGCTCGGGGCGGTCCAACGACGGCACCGACTTCGACCACACCTTGTTCGACAAGAAGTCGGGCCTGTACGAGGGGATCGAGTTCAACGACAGCCTCGGCGACCGCTACCTCGCCCGGAAACTGGCCGACGATCCGGCCCACGTCGCCACGCTCAGCGACGTCCGCGACCAGGTGGTCCGGGCCTGGAAGCTCGCCAAAGCCCGCCCGATCGCCCGCAAGGCCGCCGAGGATTACGCCGCCAAGCTCCGGACCGAGGGGGGCGTGATCCGGACCTTGACCGTCGATGACCGCCCCGTCCTGGCGATCGACAGCGTGACCAAGCTCAAGTCGGGGATGCCGATCCCGTCCCGGGCCGCCGGCGAGTTCCGGTTCGAGCGTGGCCCGGCTACCCCGAGCGAGATCCGCCAGGTCCCCGAAGCCGGTCCGGAACTCCTCGACGCCATGTTCGCCCTCAAAGCGGGCGAGGTCGCCGTCGCCCCCGACCGCCCCGAAACCAGCTTCTTCGTGATGACCCTCGACCAACGGCAACCGATCAGCTACATGGCCCTGATGGGTCCGACCGGGGCTTTCTCCACCTACGGGAGCGAGACCCGGATGGAGATCATGCGGAAAAGCTACGCCGACGGGATGGCCCGCCTCCGCGAGCAGGCCAACTTCAAGGAAACCCGCGTCGGCGGCCTGATCGACGGCACCGACCCCGCCGCCTCCGAGTAAGTCGGTCGGTCGGCCGGCCTGGCTGATCCTTCCAGACGCCTTGATCTTGGACCCATGCGGCGGGTCTAAGGTCAGGGCGTCACTCGCTGAAACTCGTAGAGGTGGCGCCCCGGGCTTTGCTGGAGGCCGTCGGGATACCCCCGGGTCGGGACCCCCAGTTGCTCGGGGAGTTTCAGGGCGTTGACGCATAGGGTCAGCCGGTCGCCCTGGAGCGAGTAAATCCCCCGCAGCCAGCCGGCGTCGACTTTGAAATCCACCTTGCCGGGGTTGCCCGGCGTCTCGATGACGCAGACTCCCTCGGCGTTCCCCCCGCCGATCAGACCCTGGAGCCGGACCGAGCTGCCGGCGAACTCCACCGAAGTCCGGGCGGCTTCCGCCCCGTCGGCGATGTTGTGCTCCGCCGCCTGGACGCGAGTGGCCACCCACTGACCGTTGAGTCGCCCGCGAATCTGGGCGATCTCGGGCGTGTCAAGCACCACCATCCGGCCCACCGCCGCCAATCCCAAAGTACCAAGAAGCAAGATCGCCCCCGCGACGATCCGGTGTCGAGCGACGCTCATCTGTGGGCCCTCCTTAGCTCTGGTTCGCGGCGAATGGGATGGTCGCCTCTCCGTCATGTGGATCACCCGGCGCGGCATCCTAGCGGGAACCAACTCACAGGTCGACCCGGATCGAGCGACCACTCAAAAGGTCCGGCTCAATAAGATCAGCAATCCCCAGGCGATCGGCCAGGTCCAGAGCAAACCGACCGCGACGTGGTGCGGCCACCCCAGCCGAGGGGACGACTCGGCGGACTGGGGGCGACGCGGCAGGATCATCAGGATGAGGAAGGCTCCGACGACGGGGACCAGACCAGCGAGGGTCCAAGGGGCGTCGGTCGCGCGGGCGGGAACGACGAAAAAGGTCAAGGCGATCCAGTAGCCACCGATCGCCAGCCAGGCCAGTTCGGCCCGCGAATATCGGTCCCGCGCTGGGTCGGATGGCGGGAGTTGCGGCGCGTGGCGTGGGACAATCGCTACCTCGGCGATCAGTCGCCCCGGTCGATCAGGGCGGCTCGGAGGCGTCATCGTCGCCGACGGGCGGCGCGGGGTGAGTCCCAGGATGATCGGGCCGCTCATCGCCACGCCGAGCCAAAGGAACTCCAGGCCAAGGGCCATCGTCGGCGGTCCGGTCGTTTCGAGCAAGCGCGGCCAGAGCGTCCGGACCAACAGCGACGCCAGCCCGAAACCGGCCACGAAGCCGACGAGGTCGAGGAGTCGGAGCGGACGGCCGATAGCTGGGGGCGAAGGCTCGGGGAGCGGACGGGTCATCGACGGATCTCCTCCCAGGGACTCGTTCCCACCGCTCCAGTTTAACCCATCAGGACCAGGCCGACGCCACACTGGATCGGCCAGGTCGCGCTCAGGCCGAGTCCGACCCATTGCGTCCAGTTTGCCCCGGCCGCTCGACCGACCCCGCCGGGTTCGCCCCAAAGATACCGCGCCGCCAGGACGGGGAGCGCGATCGTGGTTGCCAGGAACAAGCCCAGCCCGAGGCTCCCGACGTAGATCGGTTCGAGCTGGCCGGTTGCCGACGCCCGTGGGTTGATCGCCGACTCGACCACCGCCGAGATCACCCAGGGGCAACCCCACAAGACCCAGAGCCGGTCCCCCACCAGCGGCCACGGGACGCCGGTCCGGGGGATCAATCGTCGCGACAGGTAGAGGAAGGGACCCGTCGCCGTCAGCGACAACCAGAGGAACAGCGCCACGCCGAAGAACCAGGTGGCCTTCCCGTGGGGTGCCGGCACAGCCAGGCGGACGTGGATCGACGCGATGGCCGCCCCCAGAATCACCGCGGCGACGTCGAGCATCGTGAACCCGCGCGAAATCTCCTTGCCGCCCATCTGTCCCCCGTTCCGCGTGTCATGATTGACCGATGGTTGGGCGTCCTTCGGTCGATGGGTCTCGACAATGGCAAAGGCTGAGCCAACCTCGATTTCGGAATGTCCGAAAAAGTCCAAAGTTCCCGGCGACGAAATGCCGATATTTCCTCTGGTACTCTTCGCCGACTCCTTGTACAAGGGGCCAACCGCGGTGATCGCGACGCCCTCCGTTCGCGGAAACGAGCCGACTGGATGGTCGGCCTCGCTCAAGGACAAGGAAGTCGCCGATCTCGCGTCAGCCCGGTCGTCCCTTGGGCGTTGCGCTCTCCGATGTGGGAGCTGCGCAGTCCAGGGTGTTCCTGACGACCTGGTGACCCGCCCGCTCATGACGAGCGGGCGTGGGGCCTTCGACGCGAGGCCCGCCCAGGGAAGGGTTGGGATTTGGTCCCAGCGCGATGAGCTACTACCTCGATTGACTCCGGCTTCCCCGACGCGACCGCTCGCACCGTCGGGCTGGAATCGCCCCCGATCTCGGGATTTGGCTCTAACGCCATATTGCCCGGCTTGCGGAGCGATCACGGCCCCGCGGCGATTGGCCCGGACCACGATGAGGACCACGCCCCGGTCCCATCGCGACCGACCCACCCGTGTCCCCCAGTTCGGGGTCCGCGACGGGTCGTCCAGCGGGAAAGGAGTCCGTGCGGCATGACGATCGCTTCTTTGCTCCTCGCCTTGATAGTCACGACCGCCGCCGACACGTCGACCGGCGAGCCTGTCCTGCTCGACTTCCACGCTTCCTGGTGTGGCCCTTGCCAGACCATGCGGCCCCAGGTCGCCAAGCTCGCCGCCAAGCAGTACCCGATCCAGTCGGTCGACATCGACGCATCCCCCGAGATCGCCCAGCGCTATCAGGTCACGGCCGTCCCGACGTTCATCGTCGCCGATGGCCGGGGCCGCGTTCTCGCTCGGACGCAAGGGGTTCTCCCCGCCAACGAACTCGCCGCGTTTTACAACAACGCCACGACCAAGGCCAACTCGACCGCTCAGCGCGAAACTCAAGCCACCGCCGAGGCTGTCCCCGGTGATCTCGCCGATGGCGATGCCCAACCGACCCGGACCGCCCCCTCGGCCAACCCCCTGCCCTGGGAAACCGTCGTCCGGATCAAGATGCACCTGTCGAGCAAGGAGTGGGGGTTCGGCTCGGGGACGATCATTCACAGCGACGAGGACGAGTCGATCATCCTCACCTGCGCTCACATTTTCCGCGATAGCCAGGGGCGGCAGCAATCGCTAAAGAACTTCCACACCAAGATCTCGGTGGACTTGTTCGACGGCAAGATCACCAACTACAAAAAACCGCAGCTTCATTGCACCGAACGGGACATCGCGGGCGAAGCGATCGACTATGACTTCACCAACGACGTTGGCCTGATCCGGATTCGGCCCGGTCGTCGCCTGCCGGCTTCGCGAGTCGTTTCCGACTCGTGGGAACCGCGGCGGGGGATGAAGATGTATTCCGTGGGCTGCTCGCACGGCAACGACGCCACCGCCTGGGACACCCGTATCCTCGAACCCAAAGTGCCGATGAAGAGTGGCAACCAGTCGTTCTTCGAGATGAAGTGCGAGAACCAACCCTCGGAAGGACGATCAGGGGGCGGCCTCTACACCACCGACGGCTACGTCGCGGGGGTTTGCGACTTCGCCGACCCGGTTGGCAAAGTCGGTCTTTATGCCGTTCCTAAGGCAATCCACAACCTTTTGGACCGCAACCAGTTGATGGCTTTGTACAAAGCCCCGACCGACGGCCCGAACCGGCTGCTCGCGTCGGCCAAGGGGAATCGGACCAAGGTCCGGGCACAGTCGGCCGACGAGCCGGCCGGACCGACCGAGGTCCGGAACTTCACGATCCCCGACTCCGACTTCTTCAAGATCCCCGTCCCCGAGACCAAGGTCGCCTCCAACATCGCCACCGCGACCCCCTGGCGGAACAGCGATCTCGGCGAGTCGAGGAAACCCGGCCAGACAGCCCGCCGCCCCGACCTCGAGCTCGGCGCCCCGATCGACCCGGGACCTCGAGTCGGCACGCCGGTGCTGACCGACCTGGCGATGGAGCCAAGTTCCGACTCCGCCGTCCTCGATCTCCCCACCCCCCAGGTGTCCAACCCCAAGCCGGTCGCCGCCGATCCTGCTTCCCGCCTCTCGGCCGGGAAGTGGAAGGGCGTCCACACGACCCGCCCACGTCCTGAAAGCCCGAATTGATCGGACTTCCAGTCTGACCACGAGCTGGACGAACGGCTATCAGTAATGTGGATTTTCTCTATCACGTTTATGTGGCGGGAATTAAGCTTATTGACCCCTGCCACACGGACGAGGGTCGAGATTGACCTTTTGACCTCCGACTCTGGTTCAGCTCATCGCCGCTCGGAGCCGTTTCAAGCCGGCGGGAACGCCGATCATGGCGTCTTCCTGGGCTTCGTATTCGAGGGCGACGTAGCCTGAGTATTTGGCGTCGCGGAGGAGGCCGATGATCCGGGAAAAGTCCGCCTCCCCCTTGGGCTTCCCCTTGGGGCCGATCTCGGTCTTGACCTGCACGTTGACTGCGTACGGGGCGAGCCTGGCGAGGTCGGCGTAGGGGTCTTCGCCGCGGAAGTTGTAGGTGTCGAGGTTGATCCCGAAGTTGGCCGAGTCGATGCTCTGGACCAGGCGGAGCAACTGCTCGGGTGTGGCCGTGATCCCACCGTGGTTTTCCAGTGCCAAGGTGACCCCCTTCTCGATGGCGTAGGGAAGTGCCGCCCTGATCCCTTCGATCGCTCGCTCGATCGCCGGCCCTTCGGGTTCCCCCTTGGGGACCTGACCGGCGAAGATCCGGATCACCGGTGCGTCGAGGTCGGCGGCTCGGTCGATCCAGGTCCGGACCAAGGCCATCGTCGCGTCCCGCTTCGGTCCAGGGGGCAGGCAGAAGTCGTTGCCGACCGACGTTCCCGACACGTCCAACCCGAGCGTGAACGCGCGTTGCTTGAGCCGGTGGAGGTAGTCGGGCGCGACGTCGGGCGGAAAGTAGTACGAGGTCAACTCGACCCCATCAAGCCCTTGGTCGGCGGCGAATTCGAGGAAGCCGAACAGGTCCATCCGCGGTTTTTGCCCGTCCTTGCTCGTCAGCCGGTCGCGAAACGAGTAGGCGGCCAAGCTGAGCTTGAGGTGGCTCGGTCGGGTCCGCCCGATCGGGTCGATCATCCCCCGGGCGGTTGGGCTGAACGGCGAACCGAACGAAAGCCCAGCGCAGGTGGCGGCCGACGCGGTCAGGAACCCTCGACGATGGATGAGCGACATAATCCGGGTCCTCGGCTGAAGCGGGATTGGTGGGAGACGGGTCTGGATCATAAACCCAAGACCGTTACCGATCCACCCTCGACCGACTCCGGTCAGCTTTCGAGTTCGGTCAGGAGGTCGTTGACCTCACGGTCGAGCGTGGATCGCTGACCGGCGCGCGTCATTTCCTCGCCGATGGCGACCTCATCGCCGCCGAAGTCCTCATCGCTGGTCTTCCGCCCGGCGCCGGGGGCGTTCGGGTCGGTCTGGGTCCGGGCGCGGAGGTAGAGCTTGATCGGCACATCCTTGAACGGCAGCCGCTCCCGGAAGACGTTGAGCAGGTAGCGCTGGTACGGAGCCTCGAATAGCGACGGCGTGTTGACGAACAAGACGATCGTCGGCGGCGCGGTCCCGACCTGGGTGGCGTAGTAGATCCGAGCGTGGCGGCCCGACTTGGTGGCCGGCGGGTGGGCATCGACCGCTTCGCGGACGATCCGGTTCAAGGTCCCGGTCCCCATCCGCTGCCCGGCCTGCTTGAACATCGCCTGCCCTTGGTTGAGCAAGGCTTTGACGTTCCGACCGGTGGCGGCGGTGATGAACGCCAAAGGCATGTACGCCATCCCCCGGAAGGCGTGCTGCACCATGACGGCAAACTTGCCCATCCCCCCACTCTCGTTGGGGTTCTGGGACATGAGGTCCCACTTGTTCACGACGAAGATG
>JAABUX010004537.1_pt1 | contig 17532 bp, 10 predicted proteins | sample 5561851 | NCBI WGS metagenome assembly JAABUX01 (sample SAMN10711883, study PRJNA513361) | rock metagenome | isolation source: Antarctica rocks | place: Antarctica: Victoria Land, Richard Nunatak red sandstone | collected 2016-01-03 | reverse complement strand
CGGCCGCAGCTTGCAGTGGTTTGAGACCAGCACCTGACTGCCGGCCTCGGGGGGCCTACCCCCATCTCTCATACAGCTCCACATCTTCCATCCTCGAAGATGTGTTCGTGACACACCGATCTACTTCCACCAGCGCCCCGAGTACGAGGCGCTGAATGCGGCACGGGCGCGCATGGACGACCCCGCATGGAAGCGGCGCTACCGCGTGCGGGCCGGCATTGAGGGCACGCTGTCGCAAGGTGTGCGCGCGTTCGGCATGCGCCGGAGCCGATACATCGACTTGGCCAAGACCGGGCTGCAGCAGGTCTGCACGGCCGCTGCGATGAACGTCTCGTGGATCGTGAACTGGCTGGACGGACGGCCACGGGCCAAAACACGCGTGACGCGCTTTGCCACCCTGGCCCAGGCTGCCTGAACTCGCCGACAGTGTCTGGCCTATGTGCCGACTGCTGCGGGGTTTCTCTACCTCGCCGTGGTCCTGGATGCCTGGAGCCGCAAGATCGTCGGCTGGTCCACGGCGAACCATCTGCGGGCCGATCTGGTGCTGGACGCGATGGGGATGGCCATCGGTCAGCGCCGGCCCAAGGACGTCATCCATCATAGCGACCCGGGCAATACACCTCACTGGCGTTCGGCAACCGCTGCAAAGAGGCGGGCGTGCGGCCGTCCATGGGGTCGGTCGGCGACGCCTACGACAACGCGATGTGTGAGAGCTTCTTCGCCACCTTGGAATGCGAGCTGCTGGAGCGGCGCCGGTTCGCGTCCCAAGCTGAAGCCCGTATGGCATGCTTCAGCTGCGTCGATCCAAGGGGTTCGCCAGACATCGAGGGCTGGTACAACCCGGTCCGTCTCCACTCCAGCCTGGGCTACCGCTCGCCGATGGCCTACGAAGCAGTCGCTGCCGCAACGGAAGCAGCAACGGCGGTGGCCGAAGCCCAGGCATAGCCACCGGAGCCCACCAACACTCCACCAGAGCGGGTCAACATCATCCTGCGAGCGCCCGTCATAGCGGTGTCTGGTCCAATGCGCCCCGTTCCAGGGACCGCGCGATGGCGATGTCGTGATGATCGTCCCATGCCTGCACCTCGTAGGCGTGCAGCCGGAGTCCGCATTCCCCCAGCGCGGCGCCAATCCAGGACTCATCGGTGAGAGAAATCCCGTAGTTGTCGTTGGTCAGCGACACGCCATACAGATCCTTCCCACCCTGATAATCGCAGTAGCCGAAGCCGGTGCGCTCGTATCCTTCGATCACCGCTTCGGCGCCGCCCCGCGGCAGGCCATAGCCGGTCTCGCGCAGGCGCGGGATGATGCTCGGCCCTTGCAGCGTGACGAGCACGGTGCCACCGGGCGACAGGTGCCGCCTCAGGGCCGAGAGCAGGTGCTTCGTCTGCGCGGCCGGCAGATGGGTCATCAGGGAACCGACCCAGATGAGGTCGTAGGCTTCGCCGAGGTCGAGGTCGCGGAAGTCGCGGACCGAGTAGGCGGCTCGCGCGTCGAACTCGTGGGCCGAGAAGGCGACGCCGGGGCGGTCCAAGTCGCTGACGGTGATCGCGGCATGGGGAAAGCGCGCCCGCAGCGCGCGGGTGACCCGGCCGAAGCCGCACGGCAGATCGAGGATGTTGCGCGGCTCCGCGCCGTCGAGCGTCCTCCCGACCGCAGCAAGGGCGGACTGGCCGACCGAGAGGTAGTGGCCATCGTTTCCCCCAAGCATCGTATCCGCCTTGCTCACGGTCAGGTTGAGGCTGGGCAGGTTCAGGCTGGGGCACGTGAAGCCGGGAGGAAGACGCAGTTGGCGCGTGGGCGACATGCCAAAGAGCACCGGCCTTGCCGACGCGCCCCGTCCCTCACCAGATCGACGGGATACAGGGGCAGGTGCCGCCGTCAGCACGGTGAAGTCGCTGCTGAGGGTTCCGTTGGTCAGCACTTGGTCCTCGAGGTCGAAGAACCGCTCCAGGTGGGCCACATCCTCGGGGTTCTCCCCGTCGAAGTTCTGGGCGATGTCGCTGAGACCCATGTGCAGCAGCGTGCCGCCGAAGGGGCGCTCCTCGAGGATGTCGAAGTGCCGGGTCAGCACCTCCCTGATCTCGGAGGAGCGGACAGCCTTGGTCGGGTGGACGGCGAGCATGTGCTCGACCGTCGGCCGCTCCACGCGCGGCTTGCGGCCGGCCGGCGTCTCGAGGAGGCGGTCCGGGAGCGTGTCCAGGAACTCGTTGGTCAGGCGGACCTGCGCATCAATCCACTGGAAACGGCTCGGCCCGACGAATTCGTTCAGGTGGAAGATGCCACCCGGTTTCAGGGCGCGGCGGACAGTGGCGACGACGCTCTCCAGCGCCTCGACGGCCTGCAGGGAGCTGTGCGTGAAGATGGCGTCGAACTGCGCCTCCGGCAGGACCAGGCCGGCGAGGTCGGCCGTGTGATAGCGGATGTCGCCATATCCCAGATCGGCCGCGAGGCGGCGCGCTTCGGCAACGGCGCTTTCGGACCGGTCGTAGCCCTCGATGTCCCCGACCATGCCGCGCCGGACGAGGTCGCGTTCGAGGCCGCCGGACCCGCACCCCAGGCTGGCGCAACGGCCGAGCGGACCGGGGTGGCCGCAGTCCCCGAGGAAGCCGGCGAGGCGCCCGTAGGCGTCGGTGTGCCGGTCGCCCGATGTCAGCACGTTGATGCGGTCCCGCACCATTGGGTGCTGCATCCAGTACCAGCCCGGCCTCGCCATCTTGGATTGGGGTGCGGGGAGCCTGGAGTCGTTGATCCCCACATTGGACGGCGCTGCCGCTCGACGGCGAAAGATCTCAGCAAGTCGTAACATCATCGAGGTTCCCGTTTGATACGCCGCGTGCAAGGCCGCCCAGCCCGGATGCCCTAGCGATTCCCTCATGCTTCGTCTACTGGACCTCCCCCTGCCGCGTGCCGACGCTGGCCAGGGCCGGTCAGGGAGAGCGCGTGCGGATGTTTGGACCCGGAATACGCCGCGGCAGCGCGAAGGTGTGGGACGCGCTGCCTGGGCTGCTATTGGTGCTGCTTTCGCTGCTGACGGTGGTTTGGCTTTCGCCGGACCTCCCGTATCCGGGGCAGGACAGCGCCTGGGTCCTGGCGCTCAACCAGGCCGTGGCCGACCGCCTGGCCTTCGGGCGGGACGTCATCTACCCGCTCGGGCCATGGGGCAGCGTGTATGCCGGCCAGTATCATCCCGCGACGGATGGCATGATGCTGGCCGGGGGCACGGTCGTCGCCCTGGCGCTCGCGGGCGGGCTATGCGCCCTGGCCCGGGGTGGCCGGCGTTGGGTGACTCTGCTCGCGCCGCTGCTGGTCGCGACGGTCGGGGAACGGGACCCCGTGTTCATAGCCATGCCGCTGTTGCTGCTCGCGGTCGCGGTCGCGGTCGCCCGGCCTGCACCCGCTGTCTCGCCCGGCAGGTGGCCCGGCGGCTGGAGATCGGCCGCCTTGCTGCTCCTGACGGTCGGTTGCGCGCTGCTCACCTTCATCAAGGGCACGTTCGGCACCCAAGCCGTGCCAATGGTCGGCTTGGCCGTGCTTGCCCTGCTGTCCGGCCGACGGTCCTGGCTGGCGGCCCTGATGCTCGCCTGCTACGCCGCGTCGCTCGCCGGGTTCTGGCTGCTGGCAGGCCAGCATATGGTTGACCTTCCAGCCTATGTCGCGACCATGCCGGCCGTCATCGCCGGCTACGCGGAAGGCCTTGCGGTCGGCGGTCCTACGAGCGACATCGCGGCCTACCTGTGCGGCAGCACGGCGCTGCTGTGGCTGTTCTGGCGGGACCGGGCGCCAGGGGAGCCGAGCGGGACCGTGCTGCTGCTCGGGCTGCTGTTCACCTTGTTCGTCGCGTTCAAGTCGGGCTTCGTGCGCCATGACGAGCACGCGCTCATCGCGGCCGGCACGCTGGCGATGATGCCGGTGATGCTTGTCGCCGCGTTGCGCCCCCACCGGCTGGCGGCGGTGGTGCTCGTCACCTTGTCCGTGCTAGCCTTCATCAGCGTCCATTATCCGGGCTACGAATGGCCCTCGTCCGCCCGCGGACGCGACCGCCTGACCATGGCCGCCTCGGGCGCATGGACCAGAATGGCCGACCCGGGCCGGTTGAAGCGGTTGTTCGACGCCTACATGGCCGCCTCGCGCACCGCCATGCCGTTGCCTCACGTGGCAGGGCCGACTGACATCTACTCCTCGGGCCAGATGATCCTGCTGGCGAACGGCCTCGAATGGTCGCCGCGCCCGGCCCTGCAAAGCGTCACAGTGCTCGGCGAAACCCTGGCGAGAGCGGACCTTGACCACCTGCAGGGCGTCGACGGCAGGCACCCGCCTGTTCAGAACGTCTTCTACCGCGTCGAGAGCGAGGACAACCGCCTGCGATCGACGGAGGACGGCCTGAGCTGGCCGGCCCTGCTCACCGAGTTTCGGGTCGACGGCTATGATCGCGCGCTCGACACGGCGGTGTTGCGGCGGCAGCCCGGCACCCGCCCGGCAGCCCTCACTGGTCCCGCGTTGCTCGACGGCCAGCATCGACTTGGCGAGGACGTGGCGCTGCCCACGTCACCCACGGGGCTGGCCTGGGCGACGCTTGACGTAGAGCCGACGCTCGCCGGCCGCTTGGCATCGCTCCTGTTCCGGCCACCCCTGCTGACCATCACCATCCGGTATGCGAACGGCCCGGTCGAGCGGTTCAGGTTGGTGTCGGCACTGGCGCGGGCGGGCTTCCTACTCACGCCGCGGGTTTTGAACACGGAGGACATGCTCTCCCTGTTGCTGCCGGAGCACCGAACACCCGCCGAACGCCCCGTCTCGATCAACGTGACGGGGGAAAGCGGCACGAGGTGGCTATGGCAGCCGCGCTTCACCCTGCGGTTGCAGGCGATGGACATCCCGGTGCAGGAACAGGTGCGGGCGATGTTGCTGCCAGCGCCGCTGACCCCAGCGCCGGTGGCGGCAGGGGGTGCGGGCACGGCCGAGGCATGCGCCATCGAACTCATCGATGGGCATTCTGCCTTGGCGAAGCCGATCGAGGTGCGAGGGACTGCGGACGTGAGTGGGTGGAGCGTCATTTCCATCGCAAGTGGCGAGGCGCCGGACCGTGTGCTGGTCCGCCTCACGGATGCGGAAGGGCATACCTGGGAAACGGTCGCGCAGCCGCGCCCGCGGATTGACGTCGCCGGCTACTTCGTCAATCCCGCGCTGACCGCGGCCGGCTTCGACGCGAGATTCGACGTCTCGTCCCTGGCGGGCGCCTATACGGTGACGATCGTGGGAGAGCGGGGCAAATCGTCCTGGCGGTGCAAACCGACGCAGGACCTGGTTGTCGTTGCGCCTGAACGCGGCACGCCCTAGTGCGTCGTCAGCACTGCTGTGACATGTTCCTGCCCGGGCAGGGACGAGCGCAACGCCGCGTAGGCAAAGGTCAGTTGGCGTTTCACGCCCTGCCAAGCCTGGATCAGGATTTGCGGCCTTCGCCCATCAAGTCGGGAATGACGGAACACTGGATGCCGCCGGCCCTTTGGCCGGGGTGGATCGCCCTGCCTCCGCAGCCCCATAGTGGACAGGCTGCACAGCAGATCGAACTTGGCCGTCCTCGTGCCGAGAGCCACGGCGAGGCACTCCACCGTCCCGAACGCCGATGACGGATCATAGCCTATCCATCGACCATACAGCTCCCCTGTCCCGCCTTGCCATATGGACGAACTGGCGTCAAAACCTGCCGCCGGGCCTGCCCTCCGTATTTGAGAGTCACCGCTCAATGAACTATGCTTCCCCCCTATTGGGCCAGGCCCACCTCGCTCACGGTCTTGACGCGCCGTTGCCATGCGAGTTGTACCTGGGCAAGGGCACCGTGCTGCCCCTGCGTGGTTGGTGCTACTCCCAAGAGTCACTGCTGCAGAGCCTGGCGGTCCTGGTCGGGGACGTGGTCACGCCGATCCCGAACCATTCCTGGGGACGCACCGACGTCTTCATGGAACAGTGCCCCGCCTATGACCGGAGCGGCAACAGCCTGCTCAGCGGGTTCGAGTGCGTGCTGTCCTTTCCCAAGGCCGCGGCCGACCGGGAAGAAAAGGTCACGTTGCGCGCTACGCTGGAGAACGGCCAAACGATCGAACGGCCGCTCGGCCGCATTTGTCTGCGTGCCGGGCATCACGCGATGCCGACCGTGGTGAACTGGCCTGGCGAAGGGCCCCGCGTCGCGATCTGCATGGCGACCTTCATGCCGCCCATCGAGCTGTTCCACGCGCAGGTTGCCTCGCTGCAGGCCCAGACGCACATGAACTGGGTCTGCATCATCACCGATGACAACACACCGAACGAGCAGTGGGACCGCGTCCGGCTCGCGGTGAAGGGCGATAAACGGTTCGTGCTGTTCCAGAGCCGCGCCCGGCTGAATTTCTACGACAACTTCCAGAATGCGTTGAGCCGCGTGCCCGCCGACGCCGATTTCGTCGCGCTGTGCGACCAGGACGACGTCTGGCGTCCGGACAAAATCGAGACGCTGCTCGCGGCGTTCCGGGACGATCACCAGCTGGTCTTCAGCGATGCCCGGGTGGTGGACGAGGACGGCCTCGTCCTGTCCGAGACGTTCTGGAGCAAGCGCCAGAACAATTACACCGACCTGCCGACGCTGATGATCGCCAACACGGTCACTGGCGCCGCGAGCCTGTTCCGTGCCTCGCTGCTGGCGGACGTGCTGCCGTTTCCCAAGCAAGTGGGCCCGGCGTTCCACGACCACTGGATCGGCCTTGTCGCCCTGCTGGGGGGCGGCATCGGCTATGTCGACCGCCCGCTGTACGACTACGTGCAGCATACGAAGGGCGTCATCGGCCACAATTACTACAAGGGGACGGGCGCGCTGTCCGCATTCGCGACGTTGGTGCGCGCCGGACGGCGCCCGAGCGAGGTGACCACCGTGGCCGCACAGCTGCTCAAGCAGGCAGCCGACGACCACATCTTCGTTACCCAGAAGGTCGTGCTCGCGCGGACCCTGCTGCTCCGCAACCCTGACCTGCCTCCGGGGCGGCGCGCGGCGCTCGAGCGGTTCACGCGCTACGACACGTCGATGCGTGCCGCCATCGCCGAAAAGGTCGCCGCCCTGCGCGCCCGGCGCCGCACCCTCAATCTCGAGGGCTTGCTGCTCTGGTCGATGGCCGGCGCGCGGCTCCGCAACGTCGCACTGCGCCGCAAGCAGGGCCATCTGGTCCGGCAGCAGATCGAAAACCCAGGTCGGCCGCTGCTCGGCGCCGTCGTCGGGGCCGGCAAGCTTCCCTCGGCCCCGACGCCGGGGCAGCCGAACGATCCCGGCATCGTCCCGGTGCTGGAATACGGCACGACGAAGTGGATCCATCGCAACATCAAGCCGCTCACGCCCGACATCTCCGAGCGCTATCCGAAGCGGGTGAACCTGCTACTTGCCACGATCAACTTCGATTACGTCTTCGGCGGCTATATCGGGATGTTCAACCTGGCCCTGCGCCTGCGCCGCGAGGGTTATCGCACGCGCATCATCCTGCACGAGAACACCGAGTGGGACCTGGAGGGCTGGCGCATCAAGATCCAGAAATACCCCGGGCTCACGACCCTGTTCGACGAGGTCGAGGTCATCTCGCGCTGGGACCGCACGATCCCGGTCGAAGTCAATCCCAATGATCGCTTCGTCGCGACCAATTGCTGGGCAGCCCACGTCGCCCACCATACCGCGCAGCACCTCAACGAGAAGCGCTTCCTATTCATGGCGCAGGAATATGAACCGTTCTTCATGGCGATGAACTCGATCAGCGCCCTGTTCCAGGAAGCATACACATTTCCGCAGGTGACGCTGTTCTCGACCGAGCTGCTGCAGGACTTCTTCCGCCGCGAGCGCATCGGCGTATTCGCAAATCCCGGCGGCGAGGCGGATGCGGCCGTCTTCAGCAACGCGATCCAGACCTTCCACCCGACCCGCGACCAGCTCACCCGCACCCGCCGCCGCCTGCTGTTCTACTCGAGGCAAGAGGAGCACGCGTCGCGCAACCTGTTCGAACTCGGCATGATATCGCTTGCCGCGCTGGTGCAGGATGCGCGCGTAGACCTCTCGGGCTGGTCGCTCCACGGCATCGGCTCCATGGGCGGCAACACGCTCGAGCTGAAGCCGGGCCTGCTGTTCGAGCTGGTGCCGAAGACCAGCCTGCAGGAATACATCCGCATGATGCCCAGCTACGACGTCGGGCTCTCGCTGATGCTGACGCCGCACCCGAGCCTCGTGCCGATCGAGATGGCATCGGCGGGCATGTGGACGGTGACGAATACGCTCGCCAACAAGACCTCCGAGCGGCTGCAGGCGATCTCCACCAACCTCATCGGCGTACCGCCGACCGTGGGCGGCATCGTCGATGGCCTGGTGCAGGCGGTGGCGCGGGTGGGCGAGATCGACGAACGCCTTGCCGGCGCCCGGGTCGACTGGCCGACCGATTGGGACCAGGCGTTCCCGGCCGAGAGCATCGGGCGCATCCGGGCGTTCTTGGGCAAGCCCGGATGAGCGACCAAGTATACGACGCAGCGTTCTTCGATGACCAGGCGGCGTCCAGCCTCGCGTCGGCGCGCGTGGTCCTGGGCCGCGTCTTTCCCTTGCTGCGTCCAAGGCGCCTGCTGGATGTGGGATGCGGCGTCGGCACTTGGCTGCGCGCCGGCCTTGAGCTCGGGGCGGACGAGGTGTTCGGCACGGACGGCGGGTACGTCGATCCGGCGTCGCTCCTGATCGACCGCGACCGGTTCATCCCCGCCGACCTCGCGACGGAGGCGCTCCCGGACGTGCTCGGCAGCCGGGCGGCCCAGCCATTCGACCTAGTCATCTGCATGGAGGTGGCCGAGCACCTGCCGCACACAAGGGCGCCGTCTCTCGTGGCGGAGCTGGCCTCGCTCAGTGACGCCGTGCTGTTCTCGGCCGCGGTTCCGTTCCAGTACGGCACGAACCACGTGAACGAGCAGTGGCCGGAATACTGGTCGATCCTGTTCCGCGGCCAGGGATTTGAGTGCTTCGACCCGCTGCGGGCCGAGCTGTGGAACGATCCCGACGTCAATTGGTGGTATGCACAGAACGCGCTGCTGTTTGCCCGCACGGGCACGGCGGCTGCCGCGGCGCTGCCTGCCGGCAGCCGGGTGGGCCGACGCGGGCTGGCGCTGGTGCATCCGGACAACCTGCTGAGCAACCTGCTTGGCCTGCCGAGGCGCTACCGGCAGCACGCGTCGCAGGAGGAAGCCCTGGATTTGCACAGCGTGGTCGAGGCGAACCGGCGCGGGGACGCGGTGCTGCCAGCCTTGGCGGCACCTACCCGCGCAGCGGCGGCTGGGCCGGACGCGCGAGACGTTTTCCCCTGGACCCGGACGGAGATTTACCAACCGGAGCGGCAGATCGCCGACCTGAGCCAGGAGGCTGCCGACCTGAGCCAGGAGGCTGCCGACCTGAGGCGCGAGACAGCCGACCTTTCGCGGCAACTCGGCGAGACCGGAAACTGGTTGCAGGCGGCCAACCAGGCGTTCGCAGCCGAGCGGGAGGCGCGCTTCGCAGCCGAGGCGGGCGGGCGCGATGCCCGGCGCTGGCGCGACCACGCGCAGGCGCAGGCGCAGGCTCAGGCGGCGGCGCGGCTACAGGTGGAAACGAGGCTCGCCGAACTGCTTGAGGGTGAGGCCGAGCGTCGGCAGGCGCTGGAGGAGGAGCGCCTCGCGCTACGGGCGGACGTTGAGGCCGAGCTGGCCCGATCGGCGGGCGAGGCTCAGGCGCACGCGGCAGCGCTGGACGCGCGGAGGGCCGAACTCAATGCCCAAACGGCGTCCATCGAGGTGGTGCAGCGGTCCCGCGTGTGGCATGCCAGCCGTCGCGCGCAGTCGATAAGCGCGCGGATCGCCATGCGAGTCCGGCCTCCGGCCACCGTCCCCGGTCCCGGGGTCCCGAAGCCAGCCCCAGGTCCGGCCGTGGTGGACGGGCCGGAAGCCCCGCTCTCCGCCGTGGAGGTGCCGCCCGAGAAGCCGCAGATCAAGCGTTTCGGGCGGGTGGCGGGCGAGGTTAACTGGTGGACGCTCGCTGCGGCCGTGACGCGGCTGCAGCGCCTTGAGACGTTCGACGGCGAGGACTACCTGCGCCGCAATCCCGACGTTGCGGCGGCCGGCGTCGATCCACACGCGCACTTCATCCAATCGGGCGCGCTTGAGGGCCGTGGCCGCGTGGATCCCGAAGACCTCGCCCGGCTGATGAGCGGCCTCGCACTGTTCGATCACGCCGTACGCGCCCTGCCGCCCGATGCGCACGACGATGGCGACCTGCCGGACCTGGTCGCGGACGTGAGCCATGTCGGCATTTTCGTCAGCACGCACGGCAACGTCTTCATGGAAGACCTCGCCGACGACCTCGCGTCCGACCTGCGCAGCGCGGGCGTGCGGGTCGACGTGCTGGACGAGACCGCCGACATCGAGGCCCGTCCGCCCACTTGCCTGTTCATCGCCCCGCACGAGTTCTTCACGCTGGGACGCGGGGCCGACTGGGTGCGCGACGACGTGCTGTCGGAAGGCTTCATGTTCGGCACGGAGCAGGTGCAAACGACCTGGTTCAACCTGTCGTTGCCATTCATTCTCATGTCACGCGGCATGCTCGACATCTGCACGCAAACCGCCAGCCTGTTCGAGCGGCTCGACATGGCGGCGCTGCACGTGCTGCCCGGCGCCCGGCACCGGCCGCATCGGTTGACGGAGCGGGACCGGCGCCACCCGCTGTATGGCGTGCTCCCGCCGGCTGCGCGTGGCGACATCGACCCGCGCCTGCCCTTCGCCGCCCGCCCGATCGACATCTCGTTCTTCGGCACGTCCAGCCCGCGGCGCGACGGGTTCTTCGCCCGCAACGCCGCCTTCTTCGCGGACTACGAGACCTTCAACTATAACCGCCGCCCCGACCGCGGCCCGATCCGCAGCGAGGGGGAGGACGGGGCGCTGACCCGGATCGCCGGGCACGTCTCGGGCCACAGCAAGATCACGCTCAACATCCACCGCGAGGAGTTCGGCTACTTCGAGTGGCACCGCATGGTGCGCCTCGGCATGTGTTCGGGCAGCCTCGTCGTGTCCGACCCGTGCCTGCCGCACCCGGACTTCGTCGCCAACGAACACTACCTGCAGGAGAATGCCCGGCACATCCCGGACCTCCTTGAGTGGTTGCTCAGGACCGAGGACGGCGCACAAGAGGCGGACCGGGTACGCTCCAATGTCGATTCGTTGATCACCAACTCGTTCGAAACCAAGCATACGGTCGCACGCATGCTCCGCTTCTTCGCGCAGCATCGCTCGCGCGAGAGGAGGTAAGACGATGCTTGTGACCCCGCAAGCCGAAACCGTGTTCCGGCATGTACGCGACGCGGAGCTGCAGAGCGACCTCGTGACGGTTGCGATCAGCCTCTACAACTACGCCCAATTCCTGCCGGAGTGCCTCAACTCGGTTCTGGCGCAACGCCATGCCGCCATCGAGCTCGTCGTGATCGACGACGCCTCGGCCAAGGACGATTCGGTTGCTGTCGCCAGCAAGTGGTTGCAGGAGCACGCGCAACGCTTCTCCCGCGTCCTGCTGTTGCGCCACAAGCGCAACCAGGGTTTGGCGCAGGCCCGCAACACGGCGTTCGAGCATGCGCGCGCCAGCCACGTCTTCGTCATGGATGCGGACAACATGGTCTACCCTCGAGCGATCGGGCGTCTGTGCCAGGCCATCGAGACAAGCGGGGCCGCGGCCGCCTACACGCAGATGGAGCTGTTCGGCACCAGGAGCTCGGTGGGCCTCGCGGACATCTGGCATCCGAAGTGGCTTCGGCACGGCAACTACATCGACGCCATGGCACTGATCTCGCGCAACGCCTGGCACGACGTCGGCGGGTACACCCACATCGAGGGTGGCTGGGAGGACTACGACCTCTGGTGCAAGTTCATAGAACAGGGCTATGTCGCGGCTTTCGTGCCGGAGATGCTGTGCCGGTATCGCACCCATCCCACATCGATGCTCCGCACCGAGACCGCGCGCTCGTACGATGCGGTGTTCGTAGAGATGACCATGCGGCATCCCTGGATGAAATTGGCTCCGATCGGCGCCGAGGACCGGGCCTGACCGCGGATGGACAGATGATATGACGATCCGGCAGCGCCGCGGACAGTCGTTCATGCCCGAGACACCGCTTTACGGGCTCGAGCAGGAGCACAGCCTCGAACTGCCGCTGGGTTATGTCGCGTCAGCGGGGCCGGGGCGCGTCGCCGTCGTGCTGCACGCTTTCCACACCGGCCTGTTGCCGGAGTTCCGCGTCTACCTCGACCACATCCCGGTCCCGGCCGACCTGTTCATCAGCACCGACACCGAGGAGAAACGGGCGCTCGTCTCGGCCTGCTTCGCCGATTGGTCCAAAGGCTCCGTCGAAGTACGGGTCATGCCGAACCGTGGTCGCGACGTCGCGCCGAAGCTCGTCGGCTTCGCTGCCACGCACGACCGTTACGATTACGTGCTGCACTTGCATACCAAGTCGTCGCCGCACGAGTCGCGGCTGGTGGGCTGGCGTGGGTATCTGCTCGACACGCTGCTGGGCTCTCCCAGCGTCATCCGCGGCGTGTTCGAGGCGTTCGCGCGGGCGCCACGGCTCGGGATGGTGGCGCCGCAGCATATCGATGAACTCCGCCCCTGGATCAGGTGGGGGGAGAACCATGCGCAGGCCGAGGACCTCGCCGCGCGCATGGGCTTTTCCCTGCCCCGCGCCGCGCCGCTGGATTTTCCGTCGGGCTCGATGTTCTGGGCGCGCAGTGCGGCGCTTCGGCCGCTCCTCGACCTGCATCTCGGCTTTAACGACTTCCAAGCCGAAGCCGGTCAGACCGATGGCACGCTGGCGCACGCGATCGAGCGCCTGTACTTCCTGGTCTGCGAGCGGGCGGACTTCGACTGGCTGAAGGTCACGGCCTGTGGCGAGCTGCATGAACAAAGGGGCGTGACCGCCGTGTCGAGTCCGCAGGACCTGGATCGCCTTCTTGCACGCCATCGTCTCCGCCTGGCTTCGTTGCGCGACGAGGTGAGGCCGATCGTGAGCCATCCCGTCATCACGTCTCCGCCGCCCAAACCTCGGCGCGTGTTGCACGTCACCTGGCGCGCTGTGCTGGGGGAGGGAGTGTCGGTGCCGACGGGCCGGCGGCTCGTGGTCGCCCTGCACGGCGCAGCGTTGTCGTCGGCCTTGCTTCGCAGCGTCGAGGTCGCGCTCCGGCTCCTTCCGGCCGGCGTCCATGGACAGTTGCTGGCCATGCCCGGCGCCTCCCGCGAGCTCACACGGCAGGCAGGCTTCGCGGCAGGCGCCGACCTCGTCCTGATGATCGGCGCGCCAGGGCTGCTGCACCCGCAGGGCGGTGCCGCGCTGCTGCGCATGTCTGAGGCGCATGGAAGTCGCGCGCTGATGGAGGTCGCCTGCGTTCCGGGTCAGAAGCTCCGGCTCGTGGACAGCCAGGACTTCGGCCTGCCCTGGGCCGCGGGACCCGCGATCGCCATCCCTCGTTCGCTCCACGACGCGATCGGCGGGCATGACGAGCGCCTCGGGAGCGGAGCGGCCGACCAGGACTATTCGCATCGCGCCCGGGCGCACGGCTTCGACGTGCTGCTCTGTCCTCACGCGTTGTTCTACGCCGACCCGGCTCCGGCCGCGTCGGGGGAGCGTGGCGTTGCATGAGAGAGTTACCGGGCATCGACATTGTGACGCGCCTCTACGATCTGGCCGACCTGCCGCATCTCGACCAGCTAGTGTTCTCGATCATGGGCCAGGCCGACGCGGTGCCGCTACGGTTGCACATCATGCAGCAGCGCTTCTCGTTCACTGAAGTGCAGGCGGTGCGGGAAGCGACGTGGGGACTGCGCCGGTTGAACGACCAGGCAAGCGTGACGCTGCACAACTGGGACTATCCCGCACCGTTCGACCTGCGCGTGCCATTGCTCAATTGGGGTCTGGAGGTGGCGCAGGGCCGCTACGTCACCTGTCTTGATGTCCACGAACAACTATGCCCCCACGCGTGCACGGCGTTGCTGGCCCGGCTCCATGGCACCCAGGCCGCCCTCGCCTTGGGGGGCGCCGCCTTCCGGCCGGTCTGGTGGTGGGGCGATGTGGTCCTGCCCGTCCCGGACCAGGCCGATGAATCAGCGCCTACGCCTGTCTTCATGGCCGACCGGAGTCGCTTGGCCATCAAGGATTGCGTGTTCAGGAGTGGCGAACCTGACTCGGAGATCAAAGAATTCATCGAACGGCTCGGTACGACGTACGCGGTGGATACGCTCTGCCAAGGCGACACCTTGGCCCTACGGATGTGTCCGCTCTGATCGTTCGGTGGAAGCTGACCATCCCCCACCATACCGGGAGATGGTCACCTCTGCCCTCCACCGCGTAGCCTGGAAACGGACGGGGTTGCGGGTACGTCGTAGTCCTGCGCCCAGGCTATCGCCGTCGCAAGACAACGAAATCCTGCAGCCCAGCGATTGCATCGACGATGGCGACCACCTCGAAATACTGGCCCCAGCGCTCAGCGATATAGGCGCGGCTGTGCATGGCGGCGCGATAGTAGTCCTTGTCGGCGATCACGGCATCCAGCGCGCCGTCGCGGGACAAGTTAAGATAGCCATGCTCCTGCACCTGCCGGTACAGGTGCGGCGGAAACCGATTGTAGGCGAACTGGGTCGGCCCTTGCACGGATAGGAACACGAGGCCACCAGGTCGCACGACGCGCTGCAACTCGCCCAACCAAAGGAACTGGTCGGCTTCCTGCAGGTGGGTCATCACGGATAACCCGATTGCGAAATCGAAAGCCCCATCCCCGGACGCCATCGGCGGTCGCAGCGGGACATGCTCGAACCGACCTTCGGGGTAGGCCTGCCGGCACCACGCGATGTTGTCCGGGTCGATGTCGACGCCCGTGACGGTGCTGCCCGTGTCGCTGATCATGTACCGTGTGACCCGGCCGGCTCCGCAGCCCCAATCCAGGATACGGGGGAAATCCGACCACGAATGCCCCAATTCTGCCAGGTAGTGCTCGATGTTCTTGAAGATGATTGCCCCGCCCATGAGAAAGCGGGTCGTGCTCGTGTCGCCAATCACTCGCTGGATGTTTGGCACAGGCGGGGTGGGGTAACGCTCGAAGGCAGGGTTCATGAAGTGGATCGCCTGCCGCCAGTTCACCGCCAGGTAGTGCCCGGTCGGCGCAGCGTCAAAGCGCCAGAAGCGAGACTGCTTCAGTTCGTCGAGCTTCTCCGTCATCAGGGCCCGGACCACCGTGCCCATCCCGCGCACCTCGCCGAAACGGTCGGCGAGTTCGGGGTCAAGAACAGGATAGTTTACGCGGTTGATGCGCAGCCCATTGATGAAGAAGGCCATGTTGGCGGTCAAGCCGTCCGGTGCGCCGGCATAGCCCTCCATGCGAACGCAGTCCTCCTCCCACACGATCTCGCCGGGCAGGAACGGTAGGTAGCGCAGTGCGGCGCTCTGCATCTCCCGCGCCGTCAGCCTGTCGATCTGCTGTTCGTGTTCCGGTACGCCTCCGCTCGGCGTGGCTGGTGCGGGAGAGGGGGCCATCTGCGCAGTTGAGCGTATCGCTGCTAATTCGCTAGACAGGCGGGCGACGTCGAGGGCCAGCCGCTGCTGCTCCGCCTGTGCCGCCTGTGCCGCCGTTTCGAGCCGGCGCACCGCGTCATACATTCTGCGGACGGGCGGCACGCCGAGCGCGAGACGCGTCAGGGAGGATCGTGGTGTCATGGCGTTCTCCGTGGTGGGCGTGGCAAGGCTGGGCGCAGCACTCATCCGCCGTTGGCGCGGCACGGCGGTCAAGACTACAAAGTCGCTGTCGATTAGGCCTTCTGCCATCGCCTGGTCCTCGCGCGCGAACAGGTCGAGCAGGATGTCCTTGTCTCGGGCATCGGCAGGGTCGAAGTTCTGCGCGATATCGCCTAGCGCCAAATGTAGCAGGGTTCCGCCGATGCGGCGCTCCTCCACGATCTCGAACCAGGGGGCGAGAGCCGCCACCAAGTCGCCGGAGCGGATGGCCTCGCTAGGGTCGGACGCGATCATTTCCGCGACCGAGAGCCGCTGCATTGGCCCTTTTGGCATGAAATCAGGCAGCCGCCGCAGCCGGGGCGGCAAAGCGTCCATAAACTCGTTCACCAGGCGTATCTGCGCGTCCGTCCACTGAAAGCGGTTCGGTCCAACATATTCGTGAAGATGGAACACGCCCTTGCGTCGCAGGGCGGTATAGACACTCGCATACAAATGTTCCAAGTCCGCGACGTGGTGGACAGCTTGGTGCGCGAACACGGCGTCGGCCGAGCCGGGCTCCAGGTTCAGTGTGTCAAGGTCGGCCACGGCGTAAGTGAGGCGATCGGCGAGGCCGGCCTGTTCGGCGAGAATACGCGCCTGGTTGATGGCACCCTCGGCCAGGTCGTATGCCGTAATCCGCCCGACCAACCCGCGGGTAAGCAGCACGCGTTCGAGGTTGCCGAAGCCGCAGCCCAGTGAGACTGCATGGCGGACCGGCAACGTCCAACGACGTTCGCGGTACAAGCGTTCCAGCCGCCCGTATGCGTCGCAGTGCGGGTCGCCGGAGATCAGCGTGTTGATCCGGGCCTGGACCATTGGATGCGCCATCCAGTACCAGCCCAGTTCTTGCGCGCGCTGCTCGGCGTCGCGGGACCAGAATTCGTTGACCCTGACCTGAGAGGTTTCGGGAACCTGCTCGGTCTTGATGCTGTTCAAACCGATCATCCTTGTCTTAGACTGAACGGTGGATGGGCCGCAGGACAGGCCCCGGATCACCGAAGTCATGGTGATACTGGTGTCCTCGCGTCTTGTCACCGCCCCAGGGGCTGGGCCTGGGACGTGTCGGTCGACCGCTTCGACTGCGCTGCCGTGCAGTCCGGCGTCGAAGCCTTGATCAACCCAGTACCGGTTCACGGCAAGTCAGCATGAACCGGCTCAAATAGGTTCTAAGACCCACCCCTTTCAGGGTGTTGCCTTGGCGTTTGCGAGCAGGCGTGCGGTTGCGACGTGGGCGCGTGCGGTTTTGCCATCGACGTAGCCCTTGGGTTTGGTGACCTTGGGGCCGCGCTTGCTGGTGGCGACCTGGCGCGGGTTGATGGTGCGGGCCAGGCGGAGCAGGTGCTGGGCCAAGCCAGCCGGATCGGCCTGGTCCCAGCGCGGCCAGTGTTCGGGCGGCAGGGCGATGAGCAGGCCCTCGTAGCCGCCCCTGACCTGCACGGCGAGGTGGAAGCAGGACACCTCTAGCGGCGGCGGCGGGGCGGCAGGCGACGGCGGGGCGGGCGGCGGCTGGTGTGCCTGCTCCACCGCGCGCTGCAACAGGGCCAGGACGTTGTAGGCCAGCACGGCGGCGGCAAAGCCGAGCAGTGCGGCGCGGGGATGGCCGAGGCTGCGCAGCTCGCTGTGCAGCACGCGTTCCAGGCGCCCGAACATGCCCTCAATTCGCCAGCGCGTGCGGTAGAGTTCGGCAATCCGTCCGGCCGTGACTGCCTCGGGC
>JAABUX010004534.1_pt1 | contig 17539 bp, 20 predicted proteins | sample 5561851 | NCBI WGS metagenome assembly JAABUX01 (sample SAMN10711883, study PRJNA513361) | rock metagenome | isolation source: Antarctica rocks | place: Antarctica: Victoria Land, Richard Nunatak red sandstone | collected 2016-01-03 | reverse complement strand
CGCCGCCCACGTCGCTGCACGATTGGTGGAGCTACCTCGTCGTCGCCGTGGCGGGCGGGCGCATCATCGCCGATCCCGAGCCGGTCATGCTGTATCGGCAGCACGCGGGCAATCGGGTCGGCGCGCCGCCCTCGGCCGCGCGGCGGGCGGTGGCGGCGGCGCGGCGGGGGCCTGGGCTGTTCATGACCGTGCTGCGGCAGAACGTGGCGGCGCTGTCCGAGCAACCGGGGCTGGTCGCGCCGGAGAACCGGACGGCGCTGGAGCGGATCAGGCGAGGGCTGGAGGGCGGCCCCGCGGCCCGGCTCCCGACGCTGCTGCTGCCGGGCTTGCGGCGGCAGACCTGGAAGGAGACGCTGGTGTTCCGGCTATGGTTCATCATGGGGTGAAGCCGCAGCGCGCGAGCGCGGCCAGCATGTGGGCGGGGGGCGGCGCGGTGGCGGCGACGGCCGGGACGAGCGGAAGGGCGAGGCTGCGCGCGAGCAGATGGAGCGGGGCGCCGCCGCCGCCGTAGACGGGGTCGCCAAGGACCGGGCAGCCGAGATGCGCGCAATGGGCGCGGACCTGGTGCGTGCGTCCCGTGCGGGGGCGGATTTCGAGCCAGGCAAGCCGGTCCGCGCGCCCGAGGACGCGCCAGGACGACCGGGCCGCTTGACCTTCGGGATGGACGACCATGCGCCAGCCCTGGGCGGTGCTCCGCTTCAGCAGCGGCGCGTCGAGCTCGCCTGCGTCGGCAGGGGGCGCGCCTTGGACGATAGCCCAATACGCCTTCGCCGCCCGCCCTTCGGCAAAGCACGCCTGCGCGGCCACGAGCGCGGGCCGGCGGAGCGCGACCAGCAGGCAGCCGGAGGTGTCCCGATCGAGCCGATGCGCAAGCCACGGCCCGGCGCGCCGCCGCGAAAGGCGAGGAAACCAGTCCTCCACGCTCGGGCCGCCCGCGCGGCCGGGATGCGCCGGCAGTCCGGCGGGCTTGTCGAGGACCACGTACCGGTCGTCCTGCATCAGGATGGGCAGCATCGCCGGAGGTTGACAGCGCTGCCTGCCGGGCGGAAGGACCGGGCATGACCGAGGACCGAATTTGTGGCGCAAGCGCCGTGGCGGCGCTGTTCGCGCGCCGGCCGGACGCGGTGCGGCGGCTGTTCTATATCGAGGAGGCGCGGCAAGCGGCCGGCCCATTCTGCGCCGTGCTCGCCCGTGCGCACCGGCCGTACCGGATGCTGCCCGAGGAGGAACTCGCGCGCATCGCGGGCACGATCCATCATGGCGGCATCTGCGCGGTCGCCGAGGCGCGGGACATTCCCCTGCTGGATGCCGCGGCGCCGCCGCGCCACCAGCTCCTGCTCGCGCTGGACGGGATCGGCAACCCGCACAACCTCGGTGCGATTGCCCGCAGCGCGGCGTTTTTCGGGGTGACGAGCGTGTTGCTGCACGACGTGCCGGGTGCGGCGATGCCGAGCGATGCGGCGTTCCGGGTGGCCGAGGGCGGGCTCGAATACGTCGACCTCTACCGCACCGGCGACCTGGCCCGCGCACTGATGGCGCTGCAGCCACATTATCGCAGCGTCGCCGCGACCCTGGCCCGCAACGCGCCGTCGCCGAACGCCCTGCCGCGCGACCGGCCCACCGCGCTGGTGCTGGGACACGAGGAGAACGGGGTGAGCCCGGAGGTGCTGGCAGCGTGCCGGCGGCAGGTGCGGCTCGCGCCGCGCGGGGCGTTGCAGAGCCTCAACGTCGCGCAGGCTGCCGCCGTGCTGCTTTACGCGTTCACCCGTTAGGCCGCCGATGCGCATCCATGTCCAGACCCTGCCGTCCGAGCCGCGCTTCGCGATTACCCGCGAGCAATGGGCCGAGGCGGCGGCGCGCGCCGGGGAGAGCGGGCATCAGGTGAGCTTTGCCGCCGATCCTGCGGAGGGCCGGGCCGCCCTGGCCGAGGTCGAAGCGCTGGTGGTCCAGACCGGCGCGCTCGCCGCGCTGCAGCCGCTCGCCGCGCCGAAGCTGCGCCTGCTGTTCTGCACGAGCGCCGGCCTCGACCGGCTGGCGCCCTTCGATTGGCTGCCGCCTGGCGTCGCCCTCCTCAACAACCGCGGCGTCCATGCCGCCCGCGCGGGCGAGTACGCGCTGATGGCGTTGCTCATGCTGGCCGGGAACCTGCCGGCTTTCGGGACCGACCAGCGCGCCGAGCGCTGGCAGCCGCGGCATGGCCACGTGCTGGCCGGACGGCGGCTGGTGGTGATGGGGGTGGGCGCGCTGGGCGGCGCTGGGGCGGAGCAGGCGGCCCGGCTGGGGATGCGGGTGACCGGCGTGCGTGCGACGCCGCGGCCGCATCCGGCGTGCGAGCGGGTCGTGGGTGCGGACGCGCTCGACGCGGCCCTGGCCGAAGCGGAGTTCCTGCTCCTGTCAGCGCCGCTGACCCCGGCGACGCGCGGCATCATCGACCGGCGGCGGCTCGGCCTGCTGCCGCGAGGGGCGGGCATCGTGAACATCGGGCGCGGCGCGCTACTCGACCAGGAGGCGCTCTGCGACGCGCTCGAGGGCGGGCAACTCGGCGGCGCGGTGCTCGACGTGTTCACGCCCGAACCCATCCCGCCCGGCCATCGCCTCTGGCGGACGCCCAAGCTGGTCATCACCCCGCACATCTCCGCGGACGACCCGGCGACCTACAACCCGCTCAGCCTTGATTTGTTCTGGGCCAATGTCCGTGCGTGGCGCGAGGGCCGCCCCCTGCCGAACCGCTTCGGTTTAGAACGGGGTTATTAGAGCGTTGAACCATAAGGAAAAAGAATCAGCTTTGGGTGGTGCGGAGGCGGGCGAGGCTGACGAGGCCTGCGCCGGCGGCGAAGGTGGCGCCGAGGGCTAGGGCGAGGGCTGGGCCGTGGGTGGCGGACAGGCTGAAGCAGAGGGCGACGAGGGCGGCGCCGGTGGATTGGCCGACGAGGCGGGAGGTGGCGACGATGCCGCTGGCGCTGCCGCTGCGCTCGGGGGGAGCGCTGGCCATGATCGCGCGGAGGTTGGGGGATTGGTAGAAGCCGAAGCCGGCGCCGCAGACGACCATGCGCCACACAATGCCGGCGGTGGTGGGGATGGCCGGCAGGGCGGCCATGAGGGCGAGGCCGGTGGCGAGGACGGCCATGCCGATGCCGCAGAGGATGGCGGGCGGATAGCGGTCCGAGAGAGGGCCGGCGATGGGGGCCATGATGGCGGTGACGACGGGCCAGGGTGTGAGGAGGAGGCCGGTCTCGACGGCGGTGCGGCCGAGGGTGGCCTGGAAGTAGAAGGGCAGGGAAACGAAGGCGAGGCCCTGGGCGGCGAAGGAGCAGGCGGCGGTGGCCGAGGAGAGGGCGAAGAGCGGGCGGCGGTAGAGGTCGACGGGCAGGAGGGGGGCGGGCAGAGCGAGCTGGCGGCGGATGAGCGCGAGGCCGGCGAAGGCGGCGACGGCGAGGATGGCGAGGGTTAGGAAGGGGGTGGCCTGATGCGAGGCTTCGCCGATGCCGAAGATGAGCAGGCTGAAGGTGAGGGCGTTGAGCAGGGCGCTGCGGGTGTCGAAGCGATGCCGGGCGCGGGGGGTGTCGGGGAGGGCGCGGAGCGCGAGGGCGGCGGCGAGGAGGCCGAGGGGGAGATTGATGGCGAACAGGTATTGCCAGGAGGCGAAAGAGAGGATGGCGGCGGCGACGGTGGGGCCGGCGGCGGTGGCGGTGGCGACGACGAGGGCGTTGAAGCCGACGCCGCGGCCGAGGGAGCGGGCCGGGTAGATGAAGCGGATGAGGGCGGTGTTGACGCTCATGATGCCGCTCGCGCCGAAGCCCTGGAGAATGCGCGCGGCGGTGAGGGTGGGGATGGACCAACTGAGGGCGCAGAGGAGGGAGGCGAAGGTGAAGAGGGCGAGGCCCCAGGTGTAGACGCGGCGATAGCCGATGATCTCGCCGGCGGAGGCGAAGGGCAGGAGGGAGGCGACCAAGGCGAGCTGGTAGGCGTTGACGACCCAGATGGAGGCGGCGGGGGAGGCGTGGAGGTCGGCGGCGATGGTGGGCAGGGCGGCGTTGGCGATGGAGGTGTCGAGGGAGGCGAGGGCGACGGCGATGACGATGGTGGCGACGGCCCAGAGGCGCTGGTCGGGGGAAAGGCCGTCGGAGGGCGGGGGCATGGCCGAGGGGTCTAGAGCGTTTCCAGGAAGACTGGAACCGCTCTAGAGTTTTGATTGCGCGCGCTATCCTGCCGATTGTGCGGACGGCCGGCCTGGCTGGCGGGCGAGGAAGGAGTGGATTTGAACGGCGTCACGGGATTTGCGGACAGGGTGCAGGGGAGGCTCGACCGTCTCGGCCTCTCGGCTGAGGGCGCCGCCCGGATTGCTGGGTTGCCGGGCGACTTCATCCGCAAGCTGTTGGACGGCAACTTGCCGCCGCCCCGTGGCCAGCGCCTGGTCAGGCTGGCGGAGGCTTTGGCCACCTCGGTCTCCTATCTCGTGGGCCTCGATCCGGATACGCCGGTGCCGGCCGAGTATTTCGAGGAGGATCAGGGCAGCCTCGGGCTCCTGGCCGGGGACGAGGAGGCGTTGCTGCGGGCCTATCGGCGGCTCGATTTCTCCTCCAAGGCTGCGCTCGTGCAGGTCGTGCTGAAGATGGCGCCTGAACCCGAGGCGCATGAGAAGAAGCCACGCCAGAGTGGTTCCCGAAATTAAGAGCCCATTTAACAATGCTACTGGATCGGGGCGCGCGCATTTGCGATCATCGGCGCCACGGTGCGGGGGGTTCGTGCAGGACGTCAGGCATGGGTGGAGGACCGTTCAATGACGCGTTTAGGCTGGGGCGCCGGGGTGGTTGCGAAATTGTTGGGCATGGGGCTGGCGGGGAGCGTCGCCGCTTGTGCGCTGGAGGGGCAGCCGCCCGGTGCGCTGCCCGTTTCCAGCAGCCCTGGGGGGTCGCAGGGGGTGCCGCAGGCGCCAGGCAGCTTGCCGCCGGGTGCGGTGGTCAACGAGCCGTTGACGCCGGGGCTGGGTGATTACTGAGGCGGGTTTGGGACGGATGCGGAGCAGGTGCCTTGCGTCACAGCGCCTGCTCCGGCGGCGTAGAAGGAGCCGCTTTTCCGGCTTATGTGCGAGCGTGTCGAGTTTGGGTAGTCGTAGAAGATGTCCTGGCCGTCGGCGGCGACTAATCGGCCGGCGTAGGGCAGCGGTTTGAAGCCAGGCCCATAGTCGTCGTAAATCCTGACGATTTTCGTATCGGAGAATATGTCGATCCGGCGTCTGAGGTGGAAGTCCGCGCCTCGGAATACGGAGCTGAGATTGCAGGTGAACGTCAGGTCAGCCGAGCGGGCCGGATGTGGGAGGACCGTAAGCGACAGCATCGTCGCGAGGCTGGCCTTGACGATTGTTTTCCTCATGGATCATCGCTCCCGTTCCGTGTCCATGGGCTTTTGCGGGCCGCGCATTTCGCGAGGCGCTAGCGGGGCGGGGCGGCCGGCGTGTTGGGGGCACTGGCCGAAGGCGGCTGGTTCGCGTCGAGTTGACCGCTGTTCAGGCGGTCGGTTTGCGAGTTGCCGGTGTCGTTTCCTTTGTCGTTGCTCTTGTCCACGTTTTGACTGGGGTGGTCGGCGTTGGCGGCGCGAACCTGCGCCGGCCCGAGACCAAGCGCGAGGGCGAGGGCGAGGGCCGGCCATAGCGAGACTGCTTTCATCGAGGCGCACCTTGGCAAGTGGGTTGCGGTCTAGGAACGCATGGAGCCGCAATGCGATCCCATGTCCCCAATCGTTGGCGGTCATGGCCGTGACCGATCCGAAGGCAGGTTAGGCGGCAAGCTCCGCGCCGACCACCGCGTGATAGCGGCCGCCTGAGAAGCGTAGCCGGCCTTGACGCCGCATCAGGTTGACGTGGGCCAGCGCCTCGCTGAAGGCGAACCCCATCTGGTGAGGGTCGTCGATCGGCCGGCGGAACACGACCGACACCAGTTCCGCCGCGGTCCGCCCGGTTTCGCGGCAGGCCTCGAAGATGGCGGCGCAGCGTGCTTCGTGATGCGCCGCCAACTCATCCACGCGCAAATGCAGGCCGACGAAAGGCAGGTTGTGCCCCGGCAGCACCAGCGCGTCCGCTGGCAAGGTGCGCTTGAGGCTGGCGAGCGAGCGCAGGAAAATCCCGAGCGGGTCGCCCTCCGGGTCCATCGCCTGGACGCTGATGTTGGGCGAGATGCGGGCCAGGACCTGGTCCGCGGAGAGCAGCAGGTTGTCGGCCGCGCAGTACAGCATGACTTGCTCTGGCGAGTGGCCGCCGCCCGACAGCACCTCGAAGCTCCGGGCGCCGAGGCGCAGCACCTCGCCGGCGATCAGGCGCCGGAAGGTGCGCGGCAGGCCCGTCATCATGTGGAGGTAGCGGTGGCCGTTGGTCAGCAGATTCGCCGTCGTCCCGTCGTCCAGGCCATGGCCGAGATAAAAGCTGCGATACGGCTCCGCATCGAGGGCCTCGGGATCGAGGTGGATGTTGAGGCTCGTGAGATACTCCGTCTGACTCATGAGCAACGGTACGCCGGCCTGGCCGGAGAGCCAGCCGGCCATGCCGACGTGGTCCGGGTGGAAATGCGTGACGATGACCTGGGTGACAGGACGCGACCGCAGCACGCCGGCCAGCAGGGCCTCCCAAATGGCCCGCGTCACCTCGTCGCCGATGCCGGTGTCGATGACGGCGTACCCCGGCCCGTCCTCGATCAGATAGATGTTTACGTGATCGAGGCGGAACGGCAGCGGCAGGCGGACCCACAGGATGCCGTGCGCGACGGGTATCGTCTCGCCGGGCGCGGGAGGCGTGGGGAATGGAAACAGGAGGGTGGGCGTGAGCATCGGCACGGTCATTGCAAACGCCTCCTAGCTGGGCTTTCGGCCGCGAAGAGCCTCACCGCCAGGCTTTCACCGGGTGTAGGAGTCGCCTTGCCGCCCATAGGGCTGGTCGCCGCCGCGGCGGTCGTCCGGGGCACGGCGGTCCCGGCTGCCTCGATCGTTCCTTTCCTGGCGCGCTTCGTCTTGCCGGCCGCGCTGGTAGCCGCGCTCGAAGGCGTCACGTAGCGCCTGGTCCTGGTTCTGGTTCTGGTTGCCGCTGGTCAGGCCCTGGAGCAGTTGCTGTACGTTCGGCACTTGCGCCGCGGCAGGGCCGGCGAGCGCTAGTCCGAGAAGCGTTATGACGGCAACGCGCTGCATCCCATTATCCTCCATACTGTAGCGCTACCGGAAATGCCGGGCGCCCGCCAGTACCGGAACGCCAATGGACGAAGGGGTTTCCCGATCAGGCGGTAGATATGGCTCGCAAAATCGGCTTGGCTTAGTAGGATTTCGGCAATTTGAGTACCCGCTCTGCCAGGAAGGAGAGGATGAGCTCCTCGGTGATGGGGGCGATGCGCGTCAGGATGGCTTCCCGGAACAGGCGCTCGACCTGGTATTCGCGGGCATAGCCCATGCCGTCGCGGCGTCGAAGGCGGCGCGGCCGGCGAGGAACTTGGCGGCGTTCGCCTCGGCGCCGCAGGATTGGCCGCTGTCGTAGAGCCAGCCGGCGCGCAGCACCATCCAATAGGCCGATTCGAGGTAGGTCCAGCACTCGGCCAGCGGGTGCTGGATGCCCTGGTTCTGGCCGATCGGGCGCCCGAACACCACCCGCTCCCGCGCGTACCGGGTGGCGCGCCGCAGGGCATCGCGGCCCACGCCGATCGCCTCGCTGGCGACCAGGATCCGCTCGGGGTTCAGGCTGTCCAGGATGTATTTGAAGCCTTGGCCTTCCTCGCCGACGCGGTCCTGCTCCGGCACGAACAGGTCGTCGATAAACACCGCGTTCGAGTCCACGGCGTTGCGGCCCATCTTGTGGATGCGGCGGACTTCCACCTTGGCGCGGTCGAGATCGGTGTAGAAGAGCGTCATCCCGTCGGTCGGCCGCTTGCACTCCTTCTTGGGGGTGGTGCGGGTCAGCAGCAGGATCTTGTGCGCCACCTGGCCGGTCGAGGTCCACATCTTGCGGCCGTTGACCGTGTAGCCGCCCGACGCCCGCGTCGCGAAGGTCTTGAGGCTTGTCGTATCGAGGCCGGCGTCGGGCTCGGTCACGCCGAAACAGGCTTTCTGCTCGCCCCGGATCAGCGGCCGCAGCCAACGATCCTTCTGCTCGGGCGTGCCGTGCACGACGATCGCGTGCGGGCCGAACATGTTGAGGTGGATGGCCGACGCCGCCGAATACCCGCCGCCGCTCGATGTCACGGCCTGCATCATCACGGCGGCTTCGATGACCCCGAGCCCGGCGCCGCCTAGCGTCTCGGGCATGGTGATGCCGAGCCAGCCGCCATCGGCCATGGCGCGGTAGTATTCCTCGGGGAAGCACGCCTGCGCTTCGCACTCGGTCCAGTAGGCGTCGTCGAAGCCGGCGCAGACCTTCCGCACGCCTTCGTCGATCGCGACCTGTTGCTCGGACAGTTGGAAGTCCACCGCAGGTCAGCCCCGCGCCGTGCCGGCGGCGTGCAAGGCGAGCACGTGCCGGGCCTGCTTGAGGTGGGGCATGTCGAGCATCATGCCGTCGAGCCCGACCGCGCCCGCCTCGGGGTTGGCGTCGAAGGCGGCGACGACGCGGCGGGCATGGGCGACTGCCGCCGCGGTCGGCATGAACGCCTCGTTGATCACCGCGACCTGGCCGGGATGGATGGCGAGCCGGGCGGTGAAGCCTTCCTGGGCGGCGGCCGTGCAGGACCGGCGCAGGCCGTCCGGGTCGCGGAAATCGGTGAACAAGGTCTCGACCGGCTCCACGCCCGCGGCCTTCGCGGCGAGGAGGCAGCTCGACCGGGCCATGCGGTAGGTGAAGGCCCAGTTGCCCGCGGCATCCTGGTTGGTGCTGGCGCCCAGGGCGGCGCTCAGGTCTTCCGCGCCCCAGGTGAGGCCGTAGAGCCGCGGCAGCGCCATTTCGGCGTAGTCGCCGAGGTGGAAGAAAGCGCGGGCGGTTTCCGTGGCGACGGGCAGGATGCGGATCGGGGCGGCGACACCGTCCCGGCGCTCGAGCGCTTCGAGGTAATGCCCGAGGCGCAAGACGTCGGCCGGGCCGCCGGCCTTCGGGAGGACGATCCCGTCGGGGGCCGCGCGTACCACGCCCGCGAGGTCGTCGAGCCCGCCTTCCTCCAGCGGATTGATGCGGACCCATAGCTCCGGCCGGCGATCCGTGGCGTGCGCGGCGAGGAACTCGGCCACCATGGTCCGCGCGAGGGGCTTGCGGGCCGGCGTGACCGAATCCTCCAGGTCCAGGATGAGCGCATCGGCGGCCGAGGCGAGGCCGTGGGCCAGCTTCCTCTCGCTGTCGCCCGGCACGAACAGGAAGGACCTGATCCCCATCAGCCGGCCTGCCGCTTGAGCTGCAGCCCGGAGCGCTTGCAGTGGGCGACAAGCTCGTCGCGCTGGTTGTAGGCGCGATGCAGGAACGTCACGATGCCGGCGTTCGGGCGCGACCGGGACGGGCGAAGCTCGACGACCTCGGTTTCGATGCGCAAGGTGTCGCCATGGAAGACCGGCTTCGGGAAGCGCACTTCGTCCCAGCCGAGGTTGGCGACGGCCGTCCCGAGCGTCGTGTCGGCGACGGAGATGCCGACCATGAGGCCGAGCGTGAAGGCGCTGTTGACGATCCTTTGGCCGAACTCGGTCGCGGTGCGGCAATATTCCTCGTCGAGATGCAGCCATGCCGGATTATGGGTCAGGCAACTGAACCAGACGTTGTCGGATTCCGTGACCGTCCGCCGGATGGGGTGCTGGAACACCTGGCCGACCTGCAGTTCATCGAAGTAAAGTCCGGGCATTCCTGCATCCCTTCCCTGTGGCGAGACTTGTCGCGCCATCCAGCCCTATAATTCGCTGGCCCATCGTAAGCTAGCTGTTTGGTCCCGGAGCGTTGTGACGCTACTTTGACCCGCGAGGGAGAGGAAGCGCTATGGCAGGCAGTCTTCACGGCTCTGGCCCGCGTTGATGTTCAGTAACCGCCAAGAAGGATCAGGCCCCATGCAGCGCACCCAGCCGCCGTTCCGTGCCGACATGGTTGGCAGCCTGTTGCGGACCCAGGCGCTCAAGCTCGCGCGCGAGCAGCGGCGCCAGGGCGAGATCACCGCCGAGGCGCTGACGGCCGTGGAGGACCAGGAGATCCGCACGCTTACCCGGAAGCAGGAGGAGACCGGGCTGGAGGCCGTGACCGACGGCGAGTTCCGGCGCGCCTATTGGCATTTCGACTTCCTGGAGCACCTCGACGGCGTGACCTCGGTGGACCTCGATTCCGGGATGAACTTCAAGGGTGGGTTCGGCATCAACAAGGCGCTCCGCGTCACCGGCAGGATCGGCTTCTCCAACCACCCAATGATCGAGCATTTCCGGTTCCTGGCACGGAACACGGGCCGGATGGCGAAGATGACGATCCCCGGCCCCAGCATGCTGCACTACCGCGGCGGCCGGAAGATGATGAACTTCGGCGCCTACCCCGACATGGACGCCTTCTATGCCGACCTTGGCGCCGCCTATAACAAGGCGGTCCATGCGTTCTACGACGCAGGCTGCCGGTACCTCCAGCTCGACGACATCTCGTTCGCCTATCTCTGCGACCCGGAGCAGCGCGAGATGCTGCGGGCGCGGGGCGACGATCCCGAGAAGCAGCCGGAGATCTACGCGGGCCTGGTGCGGGCCGCCCTGAAGGACAAGCCTGCGGACCTCACCGTCACGATGCATTTGTGCCGTGGCAATTTCCGATCGACCTTCATCGCATCCGGCGGCTACGAGCCGGTGGCCGACATCCTGTTCAACAGCATGCCGGTGGACGGTTATTTCATGGAGTGGGACACCGGCCGCGCGGGCGGCTTCGAGCCGCTGCGGCTGCTGCCGAAGGGCAAGACCGCGGTGCTTGGCCTGGTGACGTCGAAGACCGGCGCGCTGGAGCAGGCCGGCGACATCAAGCGGCGGATCAACGAGGCCGCCAAATTCGCGCCGCTCGACCAGCTTTGCCTATCGCCCCAGTGCGGTTTCGCCTCGACCCAGGAAGGCAACACGCTCGCCGAGGAGGAGCAATGGGCCAAGCTCCGCATGATCGTCGAGATTGCGGGCGAGGTCTGGGGGGCTCGGGCCGGCTAACCGCAACGCGGGGCTGATCGCGCGGCCGTTAGCGCATTGCCTTGCGCCGCTCCTGGGCTAGCTGCTTCGCGCGGTACTCGCTTTGGCGCTCGAGCATCCAGCCGGGGTATTCCCTCGGCAGCGCGCTCACCTGGCCAAGCGTATCCAATTCCTGCTCGGTCAGCTCCACCTCGGTCGCGGCGATGTTGTCCTCGAGCTGGTCCAGCCGCTTCGCGCCCACGATGACGCTCGTGACCACATGCTGGTGCAGCAGCCAGGCGAGCGCTATCTGCGCCACCGAGACGCCGCGCCCCTCCGCCATCCGCCGCATCGCATCGATGCAGCCGTAGGCGCGCTCGCGGTCGACGGGCGGGAAATCGAACGCGGCGCGCCGGCCGTCCGCCTCGCCCTCCTGGTCACGGCGGTATTTGCCGCTGAGCAGGCCGCCTGCGAGCGGACTCCAGACCATCAATCCAACGGTCTCGCTGCGCAGCATCGGCACGATCTCGCGCTCGAGGTCGCGCCCGGCGAGCGTGTAGTAGGCCTGCAGGGTCTCGAACCGCGCGAGGCCCTCCCGCTCGGCGATGCCGATCGCCTTCATGATCTGCCAGGCGGCCCAGTTCGAGACGCCCACATAACGGACGTGCCCGTGCTGCACGAGGATGTCGAGCGCGCGCACCGTCTCCTCGATCGGCGTCGCGGGGTCGAAGCCGTGGATCTGGTAGAGATCGATATGGTCGAGCTGCAGGCGCTTCAAGCTCGCCTTCACCGCATCGATGATGTGTACGCGCGAGCTGCCGCGGGAATTAGGGCCGGGGCCGGTCGGCCCGAACGCCTTGGTGGCGACCACGACGCTGTCGCGCGGGGTTTTCAGGTTGCGCAACGCTTGGCCGGTCATCTCCTCCGACAGGCCCTCGGCATAGACGTCGGCGGTGTCGATGAAGTTGATGCCCGCGTCGAGGGATTTGCCCACCAGGCGTTCGGCGTCCTCCTGCGGGAGCCCGCCGATTTGGCTCCACATGCCGCTGCTGCCGCCGAAGGTCATGGTCCCGAGGCAAAGCTCCGAGACAAACAATCCGGTCCGGCCAAGCTTGTTGTAGCGCATTGGTATGATCCTTCGGTGAAGTCGCCCGTCAGCGCTTGCAACGCGCGTCTGGCCTGATGGCTGCGTGGGAAACGGGGCCGGTTTTTAAGAGCCCATTTCGTAACCCTACTGCAGCGGCTGTCTGACGCGGTTTTCCTGTGCTCCGGTGCTCATGGCCCGTACGGCCATTCCGCTCCGGTGCTCGAAAGACCACGACAGCCGACTCGCTGCAGCGCATTCCGAAATGGGCTCTAAGGCGCGCTTAAAATAGGGAGATCAAGGCGATGCCGGCGACCATCAGCGCGCCGCCCACGATCCGCCAGATGCTGAGATGGTGCACCGCCATCCCGAACATGCCGAACTGGTCCACGGCGAGCGACATGAGGATGTTTGCAGTGATGGTCAGCCCGCCGAACGCGGCGGCGCCGACCTTGTCCACGAACAGCAGCCCGGTAACGACCGCGAACGCGCCGGCCACGCCGCCCAGCGGCGCCCACCAGGGCATGTTGGAGACGCCTTCCGACGTCGGCATCGGGCGCGGCAGGCAGAAGAGGAGGATGGCGAGGAGGAACACGATCGGGAGGAAAGAGACGATGCTGGAGAGCCAGGGGTTCGTCAGCGCCTGCCGCAGCGCGCCGTTCATGGGCGGCCCCCAAGCTTGTATGGCGCCCGCGATGAGGATGATGGGGTAGAGCCAGGCGGCGCTTATGTTCTGCATCAACTCTCTCCGGGTTGGGCGGGTCAGCCAAATACGAATGCGCTCGCGATCGCGAGCAGCAGCGCCGGCGGCATCACCAATGCGCCGAGCTTGAGGAACTGCCAGGCGCCCACGCTCTGCCCGTCGCGCCGCAGCGCCGTGAGCCAGAGGATCGTCGCGAGCGACCCGGTCACCGACAGGTTCGGCCCGAGGTCCACGCCGATCAGCACCGCGCTGCGCACGTGCTCCGGCACCTTTGCGATCTCGACCACGCGGCCCGCGACGAGGCCGGCCGGCAGGTTGTTCACGAGGTTGCAGCCCACCGCGAGCAGGATCCCCGTTGCCCATGCGGCCAGCGTCGCCGAGCGCTGCACGAGGCTGTGGAGCAGCCCGGCCAAGTCGCTCGTGACGCCCGTCTTTTCCAGGGCCTCCACCAGCACGAACAGCCCGGCGACCAGCGGCAGCACGCCCCAGGAGATGTTTTTCAGCACGCTCATGGGGCCGCATTTCGCGCGCAGCAGGACGAGGGTCGCCGTGGCGAGGCCCGCGAGGAAGGTCGGCAGGCCGAGCTGGAGGTCGAACGCCGAAGACCCGAGCAGCACGATCGCGGTGCCGACGATGCCATAGGCTGCCATGCGCCCGCCTGCGGACAGCTCTGGAGCTTCGATCCCCGAGGAAACCTCCTGTTGCAATTTCGTCCTCTGCGTAAGCCGCAACACGGTGTAGGTCGCGACGATGGAGAGAACGGATGGCAGGGCATAGCGCGGCAGCCATTGCAGGAGCGGCGGCATATGGCTGCCGTAGATGACGAGGTTCGCCGGGTTGGAGATGGGCAGCACGAAGCTGGCCGCGTTGGCGATGAAGGCGCAAATGAAGAGGTAGGGCAGCGGTTCCTTCGCTTCTGCCGCGCGGATCACGGCGGCAACGGCCGGCGTGAGCACCACGGCGGTCGCGTCGTTGGACAGAAAAATGGTCACGACCGTCCCTACGCCGAACACGAGCGTGAACAGCCGCGTTGCCGACCCTTTCGCCCGCTGTGCGGCCTTGGCGGCGAGCCAGTCGAACAGCCCCTGCTCGCGGGCCAGCTCCGAGAGCAGCATCATGCCGGTGAGGAACAGGTAAACGTCCGTGCCCTTCTCCACGCCGGTCAACGCGTCGCTGAAGGAGAGCAGGCCGAGCAGCACGAGCAGCACCGCGCCCGCCACCGCCCAGATGAACTCGGGCCAGGAGAACGGCCGGATGATCACCCCTGCCGTGGCCGCCGCAGCGATCCCCCAAGTGGTCCATGGCGAGGCAAGCGCGCCCATTACGCGGCCCCGGCCGGTCGGGTCTCAGGCATCAGGAATGCGAAGAACAGCAGCGCCGCGAGCGCGATCGCCGCCAAGGTGAGGAAGCCCGCCGGGTAACCGAACCACTCGACGGCATACTCGCCGACCAGGTTGCTGAAGGTCGCGCCGATCCCGACCGAGAGTGCGACCAGCCCCTGCGCCAGGTTGAACCGGCCGGTGCCGCGCATCAGGTCGGACGCGATCAGCACCGCCGCCACCCCGAAGATCCCTGCCGCTATCCCGTCCAGGACCTGGATTGCCACTACGCCGTAAGGACTCGTCGTGAACGAGAACAGCACGCCGCGCACCGGCAGGATCGCGTAGGCGACCAGGAACACCGTCTTGCGCCCGACGCCGCGCGCGACCGCCCGCCCGACGGCCCAGGCGACGCCAACCATGACGAACTGCGCCACGATGATGCAGCCCGAGAGCGCGATCGTGGCCTGGCCGGGATGGGCCACCGCGAGCACCTGCCCGGCCATCGGCAGCATCGCCGCATTGCCGAAGTGGAACAGCAGCACCGAGCCCAGGAACACCCGCAGGTCGCGCCGCTGCAGCAACTCGCGCAGCGATGCCGGCCTTGCCTGCCCGCCCGCCTCCTTCGCCTCGCCGCCGCGCGCCAGCACGTGGTCGATCTCGCGCGGGTTGATCAGCAGGGTGGCCAGCGCGCTCGCGCACGCGAAGCCGCCGATCAGGTAGAAAATCCACTGGATGCCCACATACTGGCCGAGGCCGCCCACGAGGATCGCGGCGACGAAATTGCCGCCGTGGTTGAACGACTGGTTGCGGCTGATCGTCGCGTCGAATCGGGCCCGCCCGGCCAGGCCGAGCGCCAGCGCCGCAAGGGTTGGCGGCACGAGCGCTGCGGCCGCCCCGATCACCACCTGGGCGGCAAGCACGGGCAGGAAATGCGGAAACCAGGCGATCGCCAGGCAGGCCACCGCGATCAGCAGCCCCGAGGCGGCGGCGATCAGCCGTTTCGCCCGTGTCGCGTCCACCAGCAGCCCGGCGGGGATCTGGCAGATCGCGGACGAGATCGAGGTCGCGGCCATGGCGACGCCGATGCTGCCGGCCTGCCAGCGCTGGCTTTCGAGGAACACGGAGAGGTAGGGGCCGAGGCCGCCCTGGACGTCGGCCATCAGGAAATTCACGGCATCGAGGCCGCGCAGGCTGCGGGAGGAGACGGGTTTTCCGGGGGCGTCGGCGGAAGCGGCCGTTGCGGAGGCGCTCACCAATGCCGCCCGTTGCGGTTGGGGCCGAACTGGGTATCGAAAATGCCCCGCTCCGGCCAGGCGCCGATGCGGTCCCGGTCGCTGCCGTCGGCGGCGCGCGGCGGCGCGGTCCAGCCCGGCCCCGCCGGTTGGATCGCATCCTGGTCGAGCCGTCCCCGCACATCCCGCACCCGCACCCGTACGATATCCGGCGTCTCGGCTTGCGCCTCCCACAGCGCGACCGCTCCTTGGACGGCCGCCATCGGCGCCCACGCGCCCTGCCCCACCTGCAGCTCCACCGACTGGACGGCCGCGTCGCCCACTACCTTCGCGCGCACCGCGAAAGCGCCATCCACGACCTGGTCCGGCCCGATGACGAGCCGCGCATCGGCCGGCTGGGTGATCAGCACGAACGGCCACGCATGATCGAGCGGCTTGAAACGCCAGCTCACGATCCCGCCGTCTATGGCCGCGAGGGAGAAGCCCGGCGGCCCCTCCTCGACCTGGCCGGTCGAGCGGGCCGCCATGAAGATCGTGCGCCCGTCATTCGCCAGCTCGTTATAATGCGTGTGGCCCATGTCCACGCAGCGTATGGACGATCGGGCCAGCAGCGCCCCGAGCCGCTCGCCGCCGTCACGCAGGTCGGCCGGATAGGTGTGCATGAACACGACTACCTGTTCGCCGGCCGCTTCCGCCTCTTCGGTTTCCTGCTCCGCCCAGGCGAGCTGCGCCGGGCCAAGGCGGAAATCGGGGCTGCCTGTGCCGGCGGACACCACGTCGAGAAACAGGCAACGGCATCCTTTGACGCGCACCGCTTGCGGCAACGGCGTAAGCCCGAGCATCCAGTGGAACGCGTCGAGGTTGCCGGGCTTCATGTCGTGGTCGCCGGGCAGGATGTGCAACGGGAGGCGCAGCCCGGCCAGGGCCTCGCGGAGCAGCGTGTATTGCGCTGCCGCACCATCCTCCGCGCTATCGCCCGGCAGCACGGCAAAGTCGAGGCTGGCCGGCGGTAGGGCGTCGGCGAGGGCCACGATGCGGCTAAGGTCGCCGATATGCAGCCAAACGAGCGCGTCGCCCCGTGCTGCGGCCGGGCTGCCCAATCCGCTTGCCATGCCGTCCCCCGTTGGCGCCATCACGCCGCGGCAATCAACGGTGCGAACATGGCCGGGTTGCGTTAGGCGCGCGCCGGCCCTTGCCCTAGGCGCCGGGAGTGGCTCTATGGTGACTATGCTCCGCCGTTTCTTCGCATATTACCGGCCCCACCGGCGCCTGTTCCTGCTCGACTTCTCGTGCGCGGTGGTCTCCGGGCTGCTTGAGCTCGGCTTTCCGATGGCGGTGCGCAGCTTCGTGGACCGGCTGCTGCCGGGGCAGAATTGGGGGCTTATCCTATTTGCCTCGGCGGCGCTGCTCGGGGTGTATCTGGTGAATACCGGGTTGATGGTGGTGGTGACCTATTGGGGCCACATGCTCGGCATCAACATCGAGACGGAGATGCGGCGGCGGGCGTTCGACCACTTGCAAAAGCTATCGTTCCGTTTCTATGACAACCAGAAGACCGGCCACCTGGTCGCGCGGGTGACGAAGGATTTGGAGGAGGTGGGCGAGGTTGCCCATCACGGGCCGGAGGATTTGTTCATCGCGGTGATGACGTTCCTCGGCGCCTTCATGCTGATGTACGCCGTCAACACCCGCCTCGCGCTCCTGACCACCTTGATCGTGCCCGCGACGGCGCTGCTCTCGAGCCGCTACGGCACCCGCATGACGCGCAACTTCCGGGCGCTGTTCGGCCAGGTCGGGCAGTTCAACGCGCGGATCGAGGAGAACGTGGGCGGCATGCGGGTGGTGCAGGCCTTCGCGGCCGAGGACCATGAGCGACGGCTGTTCGCGCAGGAGAACGCGCAGTATCGCCAGACCAAGCTCGACGCCTACCGCCTGATGGCGGCGAGCACGTCGCTTTCCTATCTGAGCATGCGGCTCACCCAGATCGTCGTGATGATCGCGGGCACCTACTTCGTCCTGCACGGCGCCCTTACCGAGGGCGGGTTCGTGGGCTTCCTGCTGCTGATCGGCGTGTTCTTCCGCCCGGTCGAGAAGATAAACGCCGTGCTCGAGACCTATCCCAAGGGGATCGCCGGGTTCC
>JAABUX010004530.1_pt1 | contig 17542 bp, 29 predicted proteins | sample 5561851 | NCBI WGS metagenome assembly JAABUX01 (sample SAMN10711883, study PRJNA513361) | rock metagenome | isolation source: Antarctica rocks | place: Antarctica: Victoria Land, Richard Nunatak red sandstone | collected 2016-01-03 | reverse complement strand
CCCAACAAATATTGTAGTCCCTACTATCAAGCGCTGCAGGGTTTCTGCGCAATATCCTTTGATAACTTCATCGTGTCATAATAAGCATGACATCCCAGTGCAAAATGGCACGATAAGCACGTCAGTGAGGAACAATTGCAGGCAGTGCTTGCGTCAAGAGTGTGCATAGCCTTTGCAGACATTGGTGCATGCTGAAAACAAGATGCACACATGCGAGTCGACGCCTGTGCAGAAGCGTGCAGAAGCGTCCTTGCTATGCAGCTGCCGGCTGCAGTGAGGGGCTTTGAGATGACCGATTTTGCAGTGAGCTGTTCGCCTGGTCGGGAATAATTATGTGATTGAGTTGATGCCGCATTTCTTCGTGACCAACCCTGATCTATTGCGAGGCCCTCGCTAGCAACGTTGGCGTCCTTGGCAAAGCATCATGGGCGTGATCCTGATTCCCCAATGCAGGCGGCAAAGCAGTCTTCAACAAAGGCAGCAAAGCTCATTGTAATTTGCTGGCAGACACTACGTGGGTTTGCTCCCGCTCGGATAGGCCTTGCGCTGTGCGGCGAGTGCGGCGCAGTGGAAGGCCACGTGAGCTGCATCGTTGATGCCGCCGCCATTGCACCGCTCGCAGTGACGCTGCTCGCGGCTCTGTCCAGTCTAGCTGCTCATCTCCTCCGCCAACCACTGCGGCCCAGTGCGCAGCTGTGCACTGCGGCCGTGCTCGTGCCAACGCCTCAAGGCCGGCGGCGCGTAGGCGCCTGGCTGACCGGCCACCGGTAGCTCCACTGAACCATGTTGACGGCTATGCAGCAGCGGCGGCTGGCAAGCCTGGCTGCGGCAATGCATCACAGTTGGAGCTTTGCATCATACGCTGCACGTGTAGCCGGGCCTCTACACGTGACGCTGCAATCCCAAGCCTTCCCTTGTCCGTGAGCCGATCACCAGTGGGTGCCCTTGTGGGCATGCGATTATAGATATATCGGGGAGCTGAGATGTCATCGTCAACAGGTAGGACGCCAGATACCCGATGCCAGATCAGCTGTGACACACGTCAGTGCTCCAAGACCCGAATTTCGGCAGCATTCTGGCAGGCCGCCAGCTAGCAGGATGAACCGTGTGACACAAGTCCACCGCGCGGCATGCCAAGCCTTGAGACTCCGCAGCAAACAAAGCCGCTTGCCAGCGCGCCGCCTTGGAGTGGCGACAGATTGAGCAACGCCATCCCGCAGACGGCTGCAGGTTCCTTGGCGGTCATCGGCGTGATAGCGTTTGGCATTACCGCGTGCGCGGTGCAGTTCGATGGAGGGCCGCTCTCATGGAGCAGAGCCATGCTATGCTTTCACCGCGCATGCGCAGCCAGCCACTGTGCAGCATGCCAGCAGCCTCAGACTGCGAAAGAGCCGGTGCCAGCAGTGCTCGCACACATCCTGATGATGACCGCATTCCACTGGAACACGGAGCACCTCAGCTTCCTGCGTATTGCAGATTGATTGCGTCCGACTTGCTGAGCAGTTTGCTACAGTCGGTCATTTCGCGGCACAAGATGCACCCCATGCGCGAGGCCTGCTCCCTTTGAGATCACCTATGTGAGTGGCCTGCCAGCCAAGCTTTTTTTGCCACTTTGCGTCTCGGATCCCAGATGCGAACTACAGCCTGTGCTGCGCTCGGCCGCAGGTGATCAACAATGTCGCCTCCTACCCTACCATGACCGACTTTGTGATCAGCACGAATGCGCCCGAGCAGCTGGAAAGCTGGCGCCGGACCAACACGCTGGGCGCAACCGCGTTCAGGGTGCACGCCGCCGTCAACACGGTCGGAGCCTACGGGCTGACGTGGGCTCACAGGGACGTCGTGGAGGACTCACTCGCCAACGGTGCGCAGTTTGCTGGAGGATTCCGGAATGCATTGTGGCCCCAGGCCCGCAACAATGTCCACGTTGCGACTGTAAGGCAGCACACAACCTTTGAGCAGCGCCGCTTGCAGCGGCACTGATGCTGGGCAATAAGGGCACTGTGCCTGGCCTATTGACTGGCACAGAGGCCAACCTGGTCCCACCTGTACATGGCCAACAGCTCCTGCTGCTGGCACAGCGCATAGTCGCACTATTGACCTCACAGAAGGCACACACTTCGTTCAGTAGGGAGTGCACCAGCTGCCGGGGTCAGCACCCACGATCTGGCTGCACGTTGACGCCGCACTGCACCTCCCTCAGCAGACTGCTGTGATGCTGAGCAGTAAGTCACCCTGTATCTAGCACTTCTACGTCATCATTGCAGCCGCATGCGCAGGCAACCACACGTGCATGATGTACATGGAGGACGATGACTTCCTGACCTGGAAGGCGGTGCTGAGCTGGGCGGACGACGAGGCGCCGCTGGCGGCACTGGGATTCACGCGCAGCTTCGCCCGCATCGAGACATCGCCGGAGACTGGTGCGCAGGAGTTCGCGACCTGCACCTCGATCAGATGGTGGCGAACGCAGCTTGGAGGGCGCCGCGAAATTGCCTCCGCCGCAGTAGGGGAACGTCCCGTCTCAGCAGCTTGCAGGATGTCTTGGCTGTCAATGGCTCCGTCATGCCTTTCCATGGAAGCCGAGTCTGACCATCGCCATGAGCTGCACCGCACCCGCTTTTGGCATCGCACTGCGACAATCCGCTTTGCATCCAGACCCAGGCCAATACGCAGCCGCACCACGCAACAGTGACAGGGTCGCCAAAGATGTGCTGACGCACGCCACCGGCTGCTCCGACACTCGGTGTGGGCTGGCTGCTGACAGGTCGCCTCATGATCCTGGATGGGATTATGCGCGTCAACATCAGCATCTGGCAAAAGAAGGTGAAGCTGGACCGGCCAGGATGCGGCGTCAACGGACGCTTCTGCGACTTCATTGAGCTTCCCCAGCCGTACTCGAGCATGTGGCTGCTGTCGCGCGAGAGGGTTCGGTACTACGTCACGTCCGCCTACTGGAGGTGCGCGGCCTGTACCTAACAGCGTCGTGGGCATCCTACCGTAAGTCGTCAGCGTAGATGCCAACTCTCAGCGTGCTCTGTGCTCATGACAGAGTCACGACCTTGCGAACGGGCATGCACACGACAGTTGCTAGCAGTGGGTTTGCTCTGTTGCTTGCAGCAAAGCCTTGGCCATGGTCGTCTCTGCGCGCAGAATGCGCCAGGCGATTACATGCTTCCGCTCGAGCGTCCTGCATATGCCACCTTCGCCCAACTTAGCGGCTGCCAAGCTTTCCCTTGCTCATGTTCAGGCGGGAGACGATACCGTTCTGGATGTATGGCCCCTCGGAAATGGCCGCCAATGGCCTGACCCTGGTAGACGTCCCGGCAGGCTTCATCAGTACCGCGGTCACGCCTTATAACCCGTCCGCCAGCAGTCTTCCCATGGAGGCCACCTTAGCCCACTTACCCAACAAACACTGCACTCCCAAGTATCGAGCGCTGCAGGATTTCTGCACAATACCCTTCGACAATTTCATCGTGTCATGACATTAAGGGTTTCCTCAGCATGACCTCCTGGTACAAAGTGTTGTGCGGCCTGAGCTACAAGTCTGTGCGTGGGTAGAGCGGGAGCACTTGAGCCCCAGGAACAATCCTAGGCAATCTTTGCTAGCGCTCGGGTGATATAGTGTACATACTTTGCGGATATGGGTGCATGTTAAGTTTGCAGACGCACACTTGCAAGTTGACACGTGTGCAACAAAGCCTTTGCTGTTGTTCAGCTGCAGGCTGCGTAAGTGGTTGTGCGCGTTGGCCGTGAGCTGTTTGCATGGTCGACACTGATTGATCGCTTGACTTGTGACAGTATTAGCCTCACACATTAATTCTGTTCTGTTGAAGGCCCATGCGCGTGACACCGGCATCCCTGGCAAAGCATCATAGGCGTGATACTGCCGAGCTGATGTGAGCGGCAAAGCAGTCTCATATGAAGGCTGCTGCGCTGCGGGGCCCCGCTGACACGATCAGATCCGAAAAAAGCTTGCGCTGCGCTGCGAGTGCGGCGCAGTGGAAGGCCATGTGAAATGCACCCTATATGACGCTGCTGTTGCACCGCTTGCAGTGATGCTGCTCGCGGCTCTGTCCAGTACGGCGGCCCGTCTCCTCCGCCAGCCAGTGCGGCCTAATGCCAAATGAAGCACTGCGTCCGTGCTCGTGCCAGCGCCTCATTGCGATGCCTCAGGCGGCGGCGGCCGTCATTCTGCTGTCGGCACGGAACGGGACGTGCCGAGTCTCGACGCCGCTGCCCCAGTAGGACTGCCATCGGGGCAGCCTGGCGCGGCAGGCGACGAACGCCTCCGCGACGACCATCCCGCGCATCCTGTTCCGCGTGCTCGTGTCCCTCGGATTGGACTGATGGCAAAGCGCCGCCGCAACCAGGTGTCTTGCCTTGCAGCAGCGCCAGCCCTCAGGGGCCACAATAATTACTGTTGCTGTGCTCTGGGAGCGAGCCCGAACCTCAGATGACGGCTATCAGCGGCACAGTGGCGTGGCCTGCCCAGGATCAAGCGATGCCTACCCGCCGGCCTCGGCCTGGACGCGCCGAGACGTGGTCGCTCAAGCAGTGAAGAATTTCAGGTGCACGCATACTTTGCCAGCTGCCGACGCTTCGTCGCAGACGACGTGGGCTTTGGTCCACTGGCACCGCGGCCTACAGACAGGGCCATATTCCCGTAGGGCGAGGGAGACGAAGGTGGGCATATAGCGGCTGGCGTCTGTGATACTTGCAGGAGCGGCGGCGTATAGGCGCCTGGCTGAGCGGCCGCCGGCAGCTTCCATTGGGCGGTGTTGGCGGGCTATGCAGGAGCGGCAGCTGGCAAGCCTGGCGGTGGCAACGCATCAGAGTCGGAGCTTGCGATTGGCACCAGAAGCTGCACGGGTAGCCGGGCCTCTACACGTGACGCTGCAGTCCCAGGCCTTTCCTTGTCCTGGGAGCAAATCACTAAGTGGTGCCCTTGTGGGCATGTCATTGTAGATGCAGCGGGGCGCTGACACTACTCCGTCATCAGGTGGCCTCCCAGGACGCCAGATACCCGATGCCAGGTCAGCTGTGACACACGTCCCTGCTCCAAGGCCCGAAATTCGCCAGCATTCTGGCATGCCGGCAACCCATCAGGATGGAACGTGTGACACAAGTCCACCGCGCGGCATGCCAAGCCTTGAGGCTCCGCAGCAAACAAAGCCGCTTGCCAGTGCGGCGCCTTTGCACAGCGGCAGTTGCAGCCACGGCATCCCGCAGAGGGCTGCGGGTTCCTTGGCGGTCATCGTTGTGATAGCGTTCGGGATAGCCGCGTGCGCGACGCAGTTCGATGGAGGGCGGGGCTCATATATGCGATGCTTCTGCAGCACAGCCAGCCACCGTGCACCGTGCCAGCAGCATCAGGCTGCAAAGACAGAGCCGGTGCCAGCAGTGCTCGCACACATCCTGATGATGACCGCCTTCCACTGGAACACGGAGCACCTCAGCTTCCTGTCCCAGGCGCGTCCGATCTGTGCTGTGTCGTCAACTGCGTCAATGTTGCTCAGCAGTCCCCCTGCTGATTCTGAACCAGAATGCACTGGGTGCGTGTAGCCATGTTCCATGTCGACAGCTTCCTGATGCAAGCACATGGCTCTCAGCCCAAACCAGCAGCTTCAGTATGGGACCCGCTTGCGCACGCGCATGCTTCCCTGCGCACAAGCTGAGCAGAGGGTCACCTTGAGCACCGCTTCTGTTCCTTGGCATCCTTGCCAGCGGTCGACATCCCTCGGCACGCCGGCATCGTCGCTGGTCAGGGTAGGATAGTGCTGGTGAACTAGGGCGCAGCAGGGCTTTCAGAGGTAGCTGGGCGACGTCTCGAGCTACTTTCCCGGCCGGCATTGCGCCCCACGCGCGCAGCCAGTTCCCTCCGGTAGCACCCATGTCCTGGGATCCAAGCGCAAACAACAGCCTGTGAAGCTGTTGTGGAGCTGCACCCGGCGCAGGTGATCAAGAACGTCGAGTCCTACCCGACGATGACGGATTTTGCGATCAGCGCGAACGCGCCCGAGCAGCTGGAGAACTGGCGCCGGACTAACACGCTGGGGGCGAACGCGTTCAGGGTGCACCCCGCAGTCGACACGGTCGGCGCCTACGGCCTGACGTGGGCTCACAGGGATGTCGCTGAAGACTCCCTCGCCAACGGTGCGCTGTTTTGCGCAAGTTTGTCAGTGTGGTCAGGCCGAGGGCTGCGCACGTGTCCAACCTGTGACCGCGAAGGCAGCTCGCAACTCCTGAGCAGCGCCGCGTTGAAGCGTCACTGATGCCGGGCGTTAGCTGATGAGTACCTGGCCTACTCATCGGCACAGAGGCTACGTCTGGTCCCCACCTGTCATGGCATTAGCTTCTGGCGGCAGATGTAGTGTTGGCTCTCCATAACGCACGCTTCGTTTAGGAGGAAGTGCACCATGGCCAGCTGCCGGGGTCAGCACCTGCGCTCAAGTGGGCGTGTGCACATTGATGCGGCCATGCGATCCCTCAGCAAATAGGTGCTGGTGCTGAGCAGTACGTCACCGTGCCTCGAGCAGGGACTGAGTCGATGAGGCACCGTGACCCTGACCCTGACCCTGACCCTGACCCTGACCCTGACCCTGACCCTGACCCTCACCCTGACCCTGACCCTGACCCTAACCCTGACTTGTCCCGTTACCTAAACCCTAGGCCCAACCCTGACCTGCCCCCTAACCCTAGCTATAACCCCGACCCTGACCCTGACTCTGACCCTGGACCCATGCGCAGGCAACCACACGTGCATGATGTACATGGAGGACGATGACTTCCTCACCTGGGAGGCGCTGCTGAGCTGGGCGGACGACGAGGCGCCGCTCGCGGCACTCGGCTACATCGCGAGCTTGCCCCGCAGCGGTGGAGCGTCCTCTCAGTGCAACTCATATCACGGTTCTGCTGTTGGGTGGCTCACTCGGGTCCCGGTCTGACCCTGACCCTGACCCTGACCCTGACCCTGTCAATGGGGTGTCATGCGCCTCAAAGTGTTATGATGCTGCGCTGCTGCCTCGCCTGGCCTTCTCCATGCAGTAGGCACCCGTAGGATGGGGCGATGAGGCGTTCGCCGCAGCCGTGAAGACGCATGCCATCCCCGATGCGCCCCTCGCCAGGTCGCCTCATGATGCTGGACGGGGTGACGCCCGTCAACATCAGCACCTACGACAGGAAGGTGACCCTGGTGCGGCCGGGCTGCGGGATCGACGGACGGACGTGCGAATTCATCGCACTGCCCAACCCGTTTTCGAGCATGTGGCTGCTGTCGCGCGAGAGGCTCCAGCACTGCATCACGACGCCCTGGTGGAGGTGCGGTTCCGCCGAAGCGAGCGATGTCACCAGCATGCCGCACAGCCCTTCACCCTGCATGGCCCTCTTTGCCCTCTGTGATGATGCCGTGAATATGACACCATGAGCCAATTGCACACAGCATAGAGCGGGTGCAGCCTCGTCACCTGCAGCACAGCCTCAGACATGGCCATCATTGCGCTGAGTGCACCGGGCATGTGCCATGGTCCCACCGGAACATCCCAGGCGTGTCTAGCTCGCTGGTCATGTCCTGTTCCTCTCCAGGCGGGACACCATTCCGCGGCGGAACGGGTATGGTGCGGCGGAAATGGCTGCCAACTCCGTGACCTTCGTACACGTACCGGCGGGCTTCTTCAGTACCGCGGTTGTTCCTTATAACCTGACCGCTGGCACTGTTCTCAAGACTGCCACCGTAGCGCACTTGCCCAACAAGTACTGTACCCACTTTCAGCGGAAAGTGAAGGACTTCTGCACAGTGCCTTGCGAAAATTTTATCGTGTCATGACGTACGATCGCCAGAGTTGTCTGTGAGAGCACGTGTAGATCTGAGCGCAGCCTGAGCCTCATGCTTTAGTTGCAGCGTAGCAACCTGGACAGATCCGCTGCGTATTTACGTGGTTGCCCGATCGTAACGTGCATACCCCTGCGAACATAGATGCGTGTTTTCATATAATTCGAGAGATGCAGACACCCTAGTGAGTCCAAGCTGAGCGCATGCCTAAGGAGTTCGCGCCAACAGCAGTGACGATCGATATCTATGTATATTTTTGGTATGCGTATCAGGCCACGTCTGGAAATTGCGTTTGTCAGCGTTTGTTGTGACCAATACTGAACTCGTGCAGGATGAGGATGTAATTCAGGCAACGCATCCAATGCCTCTAGGAATACGCTCATCAGCACTGCCCATCTAAATTTGCAGCTACATGGTGATGCTGCCCGCCGCAATGCACGTGCACCGCGGCAGCAGCTGTGCTCGGTGCAGCAGCCACCGTCGCAGCTTATCGCAGCTCAACGGACGAACAAAGCACCACCCTTCGCTCGCCCGCGAGCGGCAAAACAAAAAACACCCAACAGCATTTCGACATGATGCATGGTCGCGGCACAGCAGAAAAGAAAGCCAACTTAGCTGCTGGACTTGCACGCTGAGCTGAGCGGACCATCAACGTGATGGCGCTGGACACTGCACGCTGGCTGTGTCAGACAGAATGACATATGAAGCAGTGAGCGGAACAGCGGACTTTGACGAAAACTTCGGTCCTGCGCAGACGCCGTTTGGTGCCGTATGCGGGTCAGGGTGATAGCCGGTTCCCAGCGGTCATATCTTGAGCGCGCGCCACTGTCCAGACCAATGGGTCGCGGTCATTGCACGCTCTGGTCAGCCTTTGAGGGGCAGGATGCAGTGGATATATAATTAGGCCGGAAAACTTGCGGCAGTCTTAGCCGAGCATAATCTACCTGCGTCACAGCTCTGGCCCTAATCTTCACTGCAAATAAACTTATGGGCGATCCAGGGCAGACTACCCATTTGCATTTCTGAATGGCCATGGGATGTAAATGCTCACGCATCCTCCAGACAACCAATGACGCCTCACGCGAACTAGCAAACCAACTGTGAATAGCTGAACTCATGTCCACGCACGCAGAGTAAAGGTTCATTCAATACCACATCATGCTCAATGGGCATGTTTGTGCTGCGGCCCCGTGTGATCGCAGCAGCCGCGCCATGGACTCATGCGACTTGCAGGCGTGCAGATCACCACTGCGTCTCCTGACGCTTGCTCAGCGTCTCCAGTGGTAGTTGGCCCACTCGTGATGCGGCGACAGCTCGACGAAGACATTCGGCGAGCATTTGTCCGTGAAGGTGCACCTGTGGGCGCAAAGTGCACGTTCAGCATTAGATTGGGAGCAACATCGCAGTAGCGGACAACGTTTGGTCACATGAGCTGGCTCCTGACCTGGACAAACTGCATAGTGTATGCACATCCTGGCAACCAGTCACACAACATGACACTGAGCCCCGCACCGCATCTCGTCGATGAGCCTGTTCCAGTTCGAGTTGCGCGTGCCGATCCAGACGTCGGCCTCTAGCGCCATGTACAGCTGGTACAGCCACTCCACGGTGACGGCGGACCGCGTCTGAAAGTGCTCCAGCTGCTGCATCGGCCCGCTGTTCATGCGGTGCACGTCGGACACGTAGAACACCCAGGCCTCGTCCGGCCCGGTCCCTGCCGTCGCAGATGCTGGGCGGGTCAGCGGGAGGCAAATCCAGTTTTGCCCCGTCGGCACGCGGTTCCCGACCAGCCATGCTTGCGGACCCAATTGCGTTTATAAACTCGTAAACATGCTCCTACTCCTGAGGCACAGTCACGATGCCCACCGCGCACCAGCATACAGCACAGTCTTACAGCGTGCCAGTACAATTGACATTTGGACGTGATGCGCGGACTCAAGAAAACTCATCTCGACCACAGATGAGCATGTCGCAACGCACCCTCCCATATGCGCGTCAGGTTGGCCGCTTGCTCCACGACATACGGGTCTTCGGTGGACACAAAACCGATCCGCTGCAGCAGGGCATTAAAAACGGTCAGTAACTGGAATGCTCCGTCGTCAATGGTGCTCCCTAACACAGGTGCAGTCAACCGGCCTCGAGAGGCACTTGTTTGCATGTGATATATTGGCAGAGCCAGCGTCAGGCCGGGATCGTGCACTTGCGCACACCTTCAGGCCAAGCGGGTTCTCTGAGATCAGCTTTTCGGCGGCCATCACGTAATTCTCGAACGGCACTAGGGTCATCTCTGAGCCCTTGTCGCCGTGCCTGCAGCAAAGGGCTGACCCCAAGTCATGACCCAGCTGCACTCGCTGTCAGACCTGCCAAATTGCCTGCACCTGCAAGAGCTACTGAGAGATCGGAATAGATCGCCTCAGGAAGCAACAGGTTTCGAGGCGGGAATCTAAAATTGCCCCTTGTGATGGACACATGCACTGTCGTTGAGCTGCTGACACATGAGAACACTCATAAGCACCGGTTCCCGACACCGACACAGGCTCACAGCCAGGGCACGCGCCTGACGTGCATGCTGATGGTGCCTGGGGTCAGGGGGTACGGCACCGCCATGTCCCGCTGCAGCTGCCCACCCTGCAGCAGGGCTCTGATAAGGATTAGTCACGGGTCCCAGGGACCCAGACGAGCGGCCGCAGGCCAGTGCGTCCGACGGCACGCATTCGGTGAGCGAAGCGAGAGGAAACTTTGGGATAGATAGCCTGTTTCAGGGTTTGGGACGCTTTTGTCGTGCCCGGGGACGCATGAAATATGCCTGATCAGGTCCCTGGGAAGTTTTGGCCAAAACCGCTGGCCAGAGCCCTGCCTGCCAGACGTGCGTGATGGATGCATTCATGCGCATCGCCGTGACAGCCGCCATCGTCGGCGCATTCGGCCGGACGATGTACGCCGCCGCCTGCGCCCGCCACCACACCTGTACGGCGCACAGCGTGGCACCATTCATTGACCCTGCGCATGAATGTCACTGTGGTTTGCCAGCATGCTGGATCGCGAAAAGACATTAGGAAGGCTCGTCCAGGCTGCATGTAAGCTGAGCAGCTAGGCTCAAAATAGGCATTCCGCCGCCATTGACGCTCACCGAATAGTTGTAGATGCTAGACTCGATTCCTGAGCTTTAGCGTTCAGTAGCAAAGCATGCGTGCGCTCGCCGTGCAGTGCAACCTGTGCCTCTGCAGATTTTGACTGTGGGTCCCGCGTCACAGGTGCACCCCGGGACCCATGACGACGAGATACAGCTGTTTACCTTCAGGTAGTGGCCGGTGATGGTGACGCCTCGCGGCGCGAAGTGCTCCCGCAGCCGCTGTTCCCACAGCTCCGGGCCGCGGGTGAAGGTATACGGGTACGGCCCCGACCACTCCGGCGCGAAGGCGATGTACCGTCCGGTGTTATTCTCGGTCGCGTGCTCGGCGCCGCACCAGCTGAGGGGCTCGAATATGCTGCACCACGTTTGACATGCTCTCAACTTCATACCGTCACGGTGCCCTGTAATGCCAGCCGTGACAAGGCAGCAAGTGCAACGCTCACAGAAGGCCGAGAGCAAAACCTTTTCAGCCCCAGTACCATCACGTGAATCACGTGAAAAATTGCTGGAATCAACGCAAGATTTCTGTTTGTGAACCCAGTATCTATGCAGCAGAACGTCGGCAAGTAGCAGCAGGCCGACGGACGGCCACTCAACAGTGCGAGGGCCAGCCGCACCAGTCCCAATTGGTGTGATTCTCGCCGCGCCCGCAGCCCGGGTCGATATACTCCTGCCCCACGTGCTGCCCGGTGGGGTCCCACATGAAGATGGCGTCGTGCTGCAGCGCCTGGCCCAGATGCGCCGCCGCCACGTGCAGCGTGGACCCTAGACCCTGTTCGGCGACGCCAGCAACATCAGCGTCAGCGACAGCTTCATACTCTGATCAGCAGCAGCGATCAGCCGTCTCCGCCTCATGTGCTGTTCCGCAATTGTGGCCCCGACTGACGTGGTGTGCCCTCGCAGCTTACACCCCTCTTCGTGCCGAGGGTCATCGCTCGCCTCATGCACCGCAACACTGTGGCCGAGTTGGTCATCGTCGTGTCATGGTGACGACCACCGACTGCATAGGGAGCGACGGTCGACCTGGGAGCGACCACCTGGGGTTTTGACGACAGGATGCAACGCTGTGCGGTCGAGCCTGCTCACAGCCATGCCCCGTGTGCACACCTGCTGCACGATGTTATCGACGAGGAGGTACTTGGACGTGCTGCAGTTCTCTCGCGGCGGGTTCTGCCGGTGCCATATCCACTCCTGGACCTCCCGCGTGAACGGCGGCATCCTCTGCGTCGCAAACGCTCACAGTGTCCTCCTGTTGGGGGGCTTGGACATTATCGAAGGTCATGCCGATGATGTCAGAGTAAGCAAAGACTCAGCTGACCTCGCGCCGACTTCGTGCTGCATGACGAAGCTCTCACTTGCACTCGAATAGGTCTACTAACTTGCAGGTCAGGGCGCGACAGGGTGTCCACCAGGGTACCCCAAGTCGCGTGCAGCACCCCGGCATGAGAAAGTGTCTGGCAGTGGACGGGGCCACGAAGACCCGATGCCCGAAGCCCCAAAGTATTCAGCTTCAAGCTGAAGTTTCTGGTCACAAGGCTGTCCCGTCTGACTGCCTCCACTTCCATACGCACAGGTCAAGTGCTTCATCCCATGCGTGCCTTCTCATATTTGTTGTTGGATTTTGTCAACCATTTACTTCCATCCGAGATGCCGCACCGTGGCGTCCAGCAGGCGCAGCGTCTGCAAGTGTTTCCCGGCGGCATCGCCGCTGTACAGCCTGTCAAGGACTGCCAACCTGTGCACGTCGCCTGCCGATGCATCCGCCTCGCTGGCGTTGCCGGCAGCAGCGTCCCTGCGCAGTCGAGAGCAGCGGGCGGTCAGCCACGCGCCATGGACGCCGCGTTATGCAGGTTCACAACGCTGGCCAGGCAGCCTGCTGGGCTTTTGCACCTGCTGCGGCCGACCGAGAGGAGGGAGATGTAGCCTCTGCTGCTGGGGGGGACGCTGATTCCCGCCTGGAACCCGAGCAGCGCGGTGAGCACCAGCGCTGTCACCGCGCCGATCACGACACGCGCGTCTGTCAGCCGGGCGCGTGGAGGCATCGAGCGGCGTCACATGTCGCTGCGCAGGCCTGAGTTGGCCTGATGCCTCGCGCAGAACGGGGGATGCTGCCTCTGCTGCCAACAAGCAGATGCGTCTCGCGGCACGCATTCACTGCAGGCACCACATGTTGCAACGATTGGCGTCTTGTATGTCGCTACCTTAGCGACGATCCACGCTCGTTGCACGAAGGAGTCGAGGAGGGCCCGCGACTACGCCCTAACACAGAGCAGCCTTGTCGTCTGGACCGCGCTCGGCGTACAATCGTGCAACGTTCTGGTGCGCTGGGCCCTGCTCTGACTCGGCGGCCGGGTCCCTGAGGGTGCGCATGGTTGAGAGGCACACGGGACGGCTCGGCGAACGCTGTCATGACGAGCCCGTCGCAGGTGGCAAATCTGCGCTCCAAGTGCGCTGCACCTTCCACCAGCGGAGGCATGGCGGCAGCGTGTACCCATACTGTGTCTCTAATCGCACAGGTCTAGCAGACACTGCAGCGGCACATGCTGTGCGCCCTCGACACAATCCTGTGCGCTCAAACGTGCAAGCGCCACTGCATGAACCAGTGCACTGCAGCAGGTTCATCACATGGACAGACTCCAACTGCTGCTTTGCGACGTGGGTGTGTTGAAGCTACGTCAGGCGGCCAGCTGCAGACTGCGGGAATAACACTGCCAGGACAGGGCCGTTGCATGTTTTCAGTTCATGCCCTTCAACCAAACATGAAAGACAGGAGCAGACATTGCCTCGCTGCTGCAGTCACGCCGACGGGCGTCCAGTTGTTCATGACTGCCAACAGCGGTGCGGCAGCATGGTTGCGAGCAAGTCACGGAAGCGTACGCTATGCCATGTTGTCCTCGGTGCTCGGCTCACACAACGGCAGCAGGCGTTGGGTGGGCTGCGGCACACACTCGCCTCTCTGTGCTTACACGTCCTGCTGTGCTGCTCCGGCCGAAACTGCACTACGGCGCAAGCGTCTGCGCGGCTGTGCTGCGTCTGCTCGCGTGGGCAACTGGTTTGCAGCGCCCTGTTACCGTTCGACGATGGGATGAGGCCGGCACCCCGGAGGTCGTGCCCTCGGCAACATGCAGCGTGCCCGGCATACAACTTGCACCCGGCCGGCGGCGGCACGCGATGGCAAGTGACCAAGGGAACACATGGCAGGAGGGGTTGGCATGCGTAATGATATGGCCGATGATATGGCCGACCAGGATACTGGCAACCGAGACCTGCTCTGCAAGTCGCAATGGCTGAATAGCTGCGTTGATGCTATTAATGGGCGCTGGTACGTTTCCACGAACTTGAAGAACCGGAGACCCACGTGACGCACCCGCCGAATTAGTAGCCGGTGGCTGTCAGGCAGCAAACCCCAGGAAGCACGCAGATCGTTGTGACGCCGCTCGAACGGGTCGCCGACAAGGGACTCTGCGCCTGCGTCGTAACTTCGCCGTCACAGCGACTGCGGGCTGTCGCGCAGGTCGGCACATGGACTGAGTTGCTACGGCGGTGCGCCACAACCCCAACACCCCACCCCTCCCCAGCCGCGGCTGCGGACAATGGGGACGCGCCGCGGCTGCGGACATGGAGCAGCGCTCACCTGCGTGAGTGCCAGCCGCTGCTCTCAATCCAATACAGATCCCGCTCTGCAGATCCGCGCGGTGGTCACCATGGTCCTGTTGCCGCACAGCATGTGGAGAGCGCCCGCCTTTGCAGTTCGCATCCGGACCAGACCACTTCCAGCGGCGACCGCGCCGGCGCGCCTGTAGCGCCGCCCAGGGCCGCCGCCGCCGCAGATGATCCGGGAAGCCGTGCGGCGGCTGCTGCGCGTCAACGTGGCGTGCAGCGCGGTGTCCCTCGCCGTGCTGCTCCTGCTGGGATCCTGGTACGGCCGCGGCCTGTGCACGCGCCGCGGGGGAGGCGCGGGGTGCGCTGTCGCTGTTTCGCGGCCCGCCCCGCGGGGACCGCGGCCCAACACGGCCGTCCCGCCGGCGGAGGAGCGTCTTTTCGGAGCGCCGCTGAAGCGGGCGCTGCTCGACAATGCGTCCGTGCATTTCGAGCCGGCGGCTTACCGCAGGTACATGGCCTGCTGTGGGCACGCGGCTGCACGGAGCTGCATCATCGGCCTGCATGCAGTCACCTGTTGCGCACAGCAATCAGCATCGTGCGTCGCCTTACGCTTGGTGTCACAACATTGTCGCTGCGCGAGGGCCTCGCTCACGGTGCTGTGCACATATGTCTGCCCTGCAGGCATTACGGTGATCTTGCCCACATGACGGACGACGCCCAGACGGCGCACTATATTGCGAACGGCATAGCAGAGCATCGCGTGGCGCGACGCCTTCGCGTTGTGGCGGCCTATGAGGCCGCTGCCGGGAGGGACCTCACGGTCCTGTACGGCGGCCTGTGCAACCAGCTGTACAGCCACGTCGATATGCTGGCGGTCCTCATCCTGATGGGCGCCGAAGTGGTGCGCTGCTTGCTGCGATGCCCGATGTGAAGTGTGCCTCAAATCATATGGCTTGGGGTCTGCAGCAGACTTTCCTCGGTGACTCGGTGGTGGGATATGCTCTGCTGATCGGCTGGTTACGGAAATGACTTGGTCCGTCGGTTGAGTCCCAGGAATGTCGTCTTGTCTCACTTGCGTGCCTGGCAAAACTGAAGCGTGTCGAGGCATGTCATAATCCGAAGCGCTGCTTGCGTTGCGTCGCCCAGGTGTTGCCGGACGCCGTGCACCGCGGCGGCCGCGGGTTCAACGACAGCTTCTTCGACGGCGAGATCCAGCCGATCCGGACGCCGCTGGACACCCTGTTCGACGTGGAGCATCTGGTCGGGTGGGGCGCCTCCGTGGACGCCGTCCTGCACATGGTGCGTGCGCATCACACCATTTTCATTGGCAAGTTCATGTTTGGTATGAAACAATGACATAAAATCTATCCAGCCGTCGGCCATCAAAGTAATTTAGCCAAATTGCAAAGCTGGCGAGCTTGGGTGTTTCAAGTCAGAAGACCGGTAGGGGAACCCTAAGGCTGTTGGATATGCTCAGGGAGGAATTTCAATCATCAAGGTGGCAGGACACAGCTGCTTGAGGTCTGTGGTTACTGAGGCTCCAGCTGATTGAGACAGGACCGGACCCCTGCGTCAGCAATCACAAGGACCGCAGCAAGCTGATCGCGTGTCACCATATTCAGTGATGTTGTGGAGAAACAGCCGACGCTGTTCAGTAGCATCACGTTGTCTCGCGGCGGTGTCGCTCGCAGCTCACGTGTGCCCGAAGCAATCAAGCAGCCCTATGGCCATGTGCTCATGAAGACCCAAAGCGATGCTTGACGCTATGCCAATGTGCAGGTCGCTCCGCCCTTAGACGACAAGACTATCAGCGTCATCGTGCCGGGACAGATGATCAGTCCCTACCGTCAGGAGACCATGGGAATCATCGTGGACGTTATCAGCCGCGCGGTGCTCGACGCCGCGGGCAGCTGGCTGGGCGCGAACCCCGGCCGAGACCCCGGGGCGCCCCTGCCAGTCGTCATGCTGCACCTGCAGCCTCCGAACCTCATGTTCTCCCTGCGGACTGACACGTGAGCGCCTGCATTTGTTCCGCCACGCAGACATATTGCTTCATGCTCACCATGGCTGTGTTGGGCCCACTGCCGTCAAACCAAGCCTATGCCCAGCCCACATTGGGCAGTGCTCAGCTGCAAGCAGCGACTGTCGGTTCGGTCACAAACGCTCGATTAGACCGTGACCCAATCAAAGTCGCAGCGCCATTGATCTCGTGCAAATGCACCCATACTCTGACAATACACACCGTTCATAGCAGGATTCACACACGGGGAAACACGGTTCTGTACATTGTGACCCTTGCATGATGCCGGTGGCTGAGCTGCTCTGCCATGGTGTACAGGAGCCACACGGAGCTAATCGAAGAAGTCAGCCGCAACCTGCGGCCCGCCCCGCGCATCCGCGCGGTGGCCGAGGAGATAGTCAGTCAGCTGACGGCGGGCGGGGAGGCCTTCAACGGGGTCCACCTGCGCGTGGAGGGCGACGCCAACTTCCAGACGTTCACTGGGAACAGCACAGAGGTGCTAATCCCAACCCTAAACCTCACCCTTACCCTGGACTGATCCTAAAAATTAGAGCTAAACTGGACTAATCCTAGCCCGCTCTCAGGGTCGATTGCGAGGTCTGATGCCAGGCCGTCAGGTCGGGCTTGGGCGCCAGAAGCGCGTCGAGCTGCGTGTGCTCGCCGTTCGTGGCTGCCAGAAGCTCAGCTGCTTACGGCCGCCATGCGCGGAGCAGCACACTGCAACACGCAGTAATATGTCCAGCAGGGACTTGAACCAAGATTGCGGATGGATTATACGCCCTGATTGCTTTTTGGCTGCGGCGTCCCAGCGTACATGAGTATCCCACATGTTATGATGCTCCCCGGTCATGTTGCGTTGTGTACACCCCCGTCTGAGCTGTTTCCCGAATGAGCAGGGCCTCCTGGCGCTGTACGTGGAGCTGATGACGGCCAACAACATCAGCGCGCCCAC
>JAABUX010004528.1_pt1 | contig 17558 bp, 20 predicted proteins | sample 5561851 | NCBI WGS metagenome assembly JAABUX01 (sample SAMN10711883, study PRJNA513361) | rock metagenome | isolation source: Antarctica rocks | place: Antarctica: Victoria Land, Richard Nunatak red sandstone | collected 2016-01-03 | reverse complement strand
AGTTCGCCGTCGTCCAGCGCGCGCCTGGCCTGGCGCTTCTCGATGCGCTGCTGTAGTTTGGCGATGGCTGCGTGCAGTTCGGCGTCGCCCATCGCGGCGGGGGCCTGCACCACCATGCGGCCGCCCACCACGCGGGCGCTGACGCTCTTGCTGCGCCGCTCGCTGCGCACGATCTCGACGTCCACCGTGTCTCCTTATAGCCCTACACCGGTTGTGCAGCCGGGATTGGCTCAAGCGTCACACAGAAGTGGCCCACGTGCCGGCCGGGCTCGTCGTGATCGCGCGTGTCGTCGGCAAGGGTGAACAAGATGGCTTCGCGCGCATGCTCCTCCGCTTCGGCGCGCGTCGCATCGCCACCGCCGACGATCGTGAGCGCCGGGACGCGAAAGCCCCAGTTGCCGGCCTCCTCATCATAGTAGTATTCGACTCGCAGATCCACCGTACTCCCTCTCATATCAGCCGCCGCAACTCGTCCAACGTGTAGCCGAAATCATCGGCGATGTCCCGCAACTGCGTATTCCCCAGGTCGCGCGAATCGTGATAGGCAAACGTCGCGCGCCAGCCGCTTTTGACGAGCTGGCGGTGTGATCCCTTTTGCCGGACTTGCGTCCATCCGTCGCGCTTGAGCGCGGCTAGGACGCGCGCGGCTTTGGGCATGGAACCATTCCTTTCTGTTGCCAGTGTAGCAAAACGACGCCTTGGCCACGCTATGGTTGCGACGAGATCACACCGAAAAAGCCGCTCGTCTGAAACATAAACTGTACCCGCTCACGTGGGTTCGAGAGCCAAAGTGTCGCGTTGCTCCGAGGACGGGTGAGCAGGGGTGAGGCGGACGGCCTTTGTGGCCGCGCTGGGTCCGCTGCAGGCGCACGTCGGGGCGCTCTTGCACGACGGGGCGGCCGTGGAGCAGGCCAAGACGCGCCGCGCGTGTCAGAATATCCGCACGCTGGAGCCGGCGTTGTGGGCCTTCGTCACGCGGGACGGCGTGGAGCCCACCAACAATGCTGCCGAGCGGGCGCTCCGCCGGGCGGTGGTCTGGCGACGACGCAGCTTCGGCACGCAGAGCAGGGAGGGCAGCCGCTTCGTGGAACGTCTGCTTACGGTCGTCACCACGTTACGCCAACAAGACCGCGACGTGCTGGACTACCTCACCATGGCCTGCACCGCCGCACAGTGCGGGCAGCAGGCGCCGTCGCTGCTGCCCGCGTCTCCCGCGTGCATAGCGGTGGGACTCGCCTTGCGCCCCGCCGCCTAGAAAACTCTCTGTGCGGGTACCCTCAAAGATCAGTTTACACGTGCGTTGCGGCGTCGTGTCGCATGATCGCCAATGATCTTGAGGTAGAAATAGAAAGCGAGTATGAGATCGTCGGGGCGGTAGGAACAACAGCGGATGGCGCGCTATTCAGCCCTATACCAGAAGCGCTCGGTGAGTATGGTGTGACGGGAGCAGAATATCGGACTGGACTGACGGTTGATGATCTGGCAGCGGCGGTAAGCTCGGGACGTTCGGCCATTGTCAGCATACGCCCGACATCTACCCTTGCAACCGATGGTCTACATGCTCTGGTCGTCGATGCAGTCCAGGATGGGCGCGTCTTTATCCGCGATCCACTACCGGTTCGAGAAGGGCAAGCCTATTCCGTCTCGGTCGGCGATTATGCCTCTGCCTTTAGTGGGGAAGGCATAATCTTCCCATGAGTAGCGATGACAGAGGAAACAGGCAAGAACTCTACGACATTTACCTGCTCCTGGCCTGCAAGACGGCGCCTGCTATCTCTGAAGAATACGCGCCGGTACCGGTTCAGGTGATGGCTCAATCGCCTGGAATCCTGTACAGCGGCCTGCCATTGACGGCGGCGCGACGTTACCTCAAAGCGATCAGAGATGTGGGGGGGGCGTGGAGTGCTCGCGTCGGTGCGCTATCGGCATCCCGGAATATCGCCTGAAGAGGGGAGGGCACGCGCGCGGGAAGAGGTTGAGCAGCGCCGACTGCCCAGACAAGACTACGATCCTGTCGAATTCGTTCGCGACGAGGGAGCCTACTGGCTCTACCGTGCGGTGAGACGGGAGCCATTAGTAGAACCACAGCGCATACCAGGAACGATGTACCTCTACATCGACAAGGTGGATGGGCACGTGGGCGCCCTCAAGGACGTGGAGGAGTGGAGTAACTTATCCGTATTGACTGATACACGCTAGACCGGCCGGCGCATGGCGCGTGCTGCCGATATCGAGTTGAGAGCAGAGTTCCTCTACCGCAGTGCCCAACTGGGCCGGGTATCAGTCAGCGCCACCACGTCGCCGCGCCCTTCAGCGAGACGTTCCTGTACCGGCCGAACAGGTCGCCGCTGGAGCTGCTCCGTCAACAGGGCGCGACGCTGGCGCGCGACTGGTACGTGCTCGACGGGCGCGGCGACGTGGTGGCGCTGACCGACAGCGCGGGCAAGGTGGTCAACCGCTACTACGACGACGCCTGGGGTGAGCCCATCAAGCCGTTCGGCAACGACCCGGCCTACGTCGAGGGGGTGCATCAGCCGCTGCGCTACCGGGGCTACCGGGGCTACCGGGGCTACCGGGGCTACCGGGGCTACGGGTGGGACGGGTGGGACGGGTGGGACGGGTGGGACGACAGCCTGGGACGACAGCCTGGGACGACAGCCTGGGACGACAGCCTGAGCGGGCAGGCGGACCAGGGCTGGAACGACGACGCGGCGCTGTCGTGGTACTGGCTGGGGGCGCGGCCGTACGACCCGCGGCTGCGGCGCTTCTGCAGCCGGACCCCGCGAAGCAGGGCGGCCTGCCGGACTACGTGTACGCCAACGACGACCCGCTGGCCGTGAGCGACTGACTGCTCCTGATTTTGGGCGACATTGAGGGAGCTATGCGGGGGCTACACGACGCTCATGATGTCGGGGCGCGCGGTCTCTAGGCCTCCGATCAGGTCGGCGACGGACGGGAGGACGAGGTCGGGCTGGGGCCGCACGTCCGGCGAGGGAGCTGGGCTGACCCCGGTCAGGACGAGCACGCTGTACAGGCCCAGCGGCTGGGCGGCGGCGATGTCGGTGCGCATGTTGTCCCCGATCACCACCGTGGTGGCCGCGTCGGCGCCGGCCGCCTCCATCAGTGCGCGGTACAGGTGCGGCTCGGGCTTGCCAATGGTCGTGGCCGTGGCCAGCGAGGCCGCCTCGACGGCGGCGACGATCGAGCCAGCGCCCGGCGTGATGCCGTCGCGGCCGGGGAACTGCAGGTCGCGGTTGGTGCAGATCAGCCGCGCGCCGGCCAGGATAGCCGCTTGCGCCGCGGCCAGCCTTTGGTAAGTGAACTGACGGTCCAACCCCACCACCACCGCGTCGATGGGCGGCGCGCCGTCGGTGCGCGCGTCGAGCCCGGCCGCGACGACCTCGCTGGCGATGGCGGGGGCGCCCAGGATCAGCAGCGAGCGGGGTGGGTTGGGCAGGTCGCGCAGGTAGAGCCCGGTGCTATAGGCGGAGGTGGCCAGCCCGTGCGGCTCGATGGCGAAGCCCATCGCGTCCAGCCGGCGCGCGTAGTCCGCGCGCGTCGTGGTGCTGTTGTTGGTGGCAAAGAGCACGCGGTGGCCGCGGCGGCGCAACTCCGCGACCGCCTCGCGAGCGCCCGGCAGCGCCACGTCCTCGCGATAGAGCGTCCCGTCGAGGTCGAAGATGAAAGTACCCATGTCTGAACCATAGCAGATTTGTTCTGGTGGCCCTGACATCACGGGCGTCCCGAACTGGCGTTGTGGGCGGCGCACCTCTGCGGCGCCTCATGGAAACGTGTATAAAAGGGGGAGGTAATAGGGCTGGGCACTGCGTAGCGGGTCCCAGCCCTTTTTTTATGGGAGCACGACCAGGTCATGGCCGTTATAAGTATTCTCTTGCCGGCAAAACCTGGACTCGGTGATTAAGCTCCATCCACGCCACATCTAGCTCACGGTCCAACACCGGACTGCGTTTCTCGGCCACGATCTCGCCGCTACTTTCCTCATCGCCGATCTCGTAGCAGAACCGCTCCACGAGGACACGTAGGCTGGACATATACGGATCTTGCGCCGTCGGGCCCTAAAGATTGCGGCGCAGGTCTTTTCTGATAGCGCAGGCGACGACTTGATACTCCAGATCTTGCATCAAGCTGTTCAATCGCCCATAAAATAGTTGCCGGAAACCCGCATCTTTTAATTGCTCGAACCCGTTACGGTTGCGGGCAATATCTGCCGTATGCAGGATTAAGGCGTCCGTCCCAAATAACCTATGTTTGAATTCACGGACGCGCGCGTCCATTTCCCCTTCGGCGTAATCCTTGTCCACGATTAGTCCCCCCAGTACAAAGACGGGGTACTGTGGCTCGATCACGGTCAGATTGTGATCACCGGACTCGTCAAGGAATAGTGACTTCATAACTTTTTTCCTCTCACAACTATCCCTAGCCAATCTACTACAATTACCCAGAGTTTATTAATCGGGTCACCCGACATCGATTCTTGTACGTTGCCTGAATAATCTTTTTTATTTGCACTTATTTGTCCTTCTGAATATCATCTACTTTTGCAATGTCATATTCTGTGTTCTCATCGCGGGGTCTGAAAGGTGGCCGTAGTCGATAATGCAACTCGTCAGTCAAGCGCAGTCAGTGAATACAATGTAGGGCGAGATGCTGGTCTAGCGAGGCTTCACGGTAGGGTGGGTGATGCTTCTCGCGCTTACCAAAAACTCGTCGAGGGACCCTCACTTTTTCCGTGGTGTGTCGATAAGCAGAGACGGCCTTGGCCCCAGGCTCGCCGTCGTATGGGATCGTCTATGGCAAGGGGATGTGGTGTACAAGGGTTAGACAGCGTGGCCGGCTCCTGGTATCGTAGCGATGCGGGAGCGTCGACCGGCTTCTATCCCTCGCTCGTGGCAGGGAGAGGGACGACGAGACAGCAGGGGGATAAGGGATTATGGATGTCGTCGACGAGGTGCGGGAGAAGCTGCCCATCGAGCAGGTGGTGGGCAAAGCCGTGCCATCGCTGAAGCGCGCCGGCGGCGCCTATAAGGGCCTGTGTCCCTTCCATAACGAGAAGACGCCCTCGTTCTACGTCACGCCCAGCCGGGGCATATACAAGTGTTTCTCCTGCGGCAAGCACGGCGACATCTTTACCTTTATCATGGAAACGCAGAACATGGACTTCCGCGACGCGCTGCACCTGCTGGCCGACGAGGCCGGTGTCCGGATCGAGGAGACGCCGCGCGAGGGCGGGGGCGCGTCGCCGTCCCAGCGCATCTACGACGCCAACGCCGCCGCCGTCACCTACTTCCAGGGCATGCTGGCCGCGCCCGCCGGGGCGCCGGCACGGGCCTACCTGGAGCGCCGCGCCATCACGGCCGCCACCATCGGGCGCTTCGGCCTGGGCTATGCTCCCGAGACGCGCGACGGGCTGTGCGCGCGCCTGCGCTCCGGAGGCTACACCGACGAGCAGATCGTGGCCGCCGGGCTGGCCACCGCGCCCGACGACGGCGGCCCTATCCGCGACTACTTCCGGGGGCGCGTCATCTTCCCCATCCGCGACGCCAAAGGGCATATCCTGGGCTTCGGAGGGCGCGTGATGGGCGACGGCCAGCCCAAGTACCTCAACACGCGCGCCACGGCCGTCTTCGAGAAGAGCCGCGTGCTCTACGCCATCGAGGCGGCCAGGGACAGTATTCGCGGCAGCCGCGAGGGCGTGATCGTGGAGGGCTACATGGACGCCCTGCGCGCCCATCAGGAGGGCTTCGCCAACGTGGTGGCCACCCTTGGCACGTCCATCACGGGGGACCAACTGCGGGCGCTGGCCCGCTATCTGCCCTCGCGCCTGGTGCTGGCGCTCGACGCCGATCCCGCCGGCCAGAAAGCCGCCGTCAGGGCCGGCCTGAACGCCCTTGGCGAACTGCCCAAGAAGCCAACCACCACGCCCGGTGAGCGCGCCGAGCAGGTGCAGGTCTACGTGGCCACCCTGCCGGCCGGACAGGACCCCGACGACGCCATCAGGGCCGACCCCAATGTGTGGCGGCGGGCCATCGCTGCTGCGACGCGGCTGATGGACCACTATTTTGGGCTGGTCGAGGCCGGCCTGGACCGCGCGCGACCGGAGTGGAAGCAGGAGGCGCTCGACACCCTCATCCCGGCCATCGGGCAGCTCGACGGGGTGGGCCTGCAACAGACCTACATCGAGCAGCTCTCCGAGCTGACCGGGATCGACGTCCGCTATATCCGGGAGCAAACGCCCGGCACCGCTCCCCTGGCCCTGCTCAAAGGGTATGGCGGCAAGAGCCGCCGCGACGGGGGGCGTCGGGGCGAGGCGGATGGGGCGCCGCGGCCGGGCGGGATAACCGCCCCCTCGCCCGACGCGCACGATCCGGTGCGCGTGACCGAGGAGTATCTGCTGGGGCTGCTGCTGCTGCACCGGCCGCTCACGCCCGACGTGCGCGACGAGGTGTCCGCCTACGTCCTCTCCACGGTGGAGCTGGCGCCCCTCCTTAAGGCCGTGCTGGCCGGCGAGGAGCCGCCGCCCGAGATCGACGAGACCGCTGAGCGCCTCATCGCCGCCGCGGGCCTCCAACCTCCTGTGTCCGGCCAGCAGTTTATTCGCACCGTGCGCGAGTGTGTGGCGCGGACGGAGGAGGAACGCGCCCGGCGCAGGCTGTTGGAACTGGGCGACGTGCTCTCGCAGGTCGATGTCGAGACGGGACGCGAGATGAACGACCGCACCCTGGAGGCGTTTGTGCGCAAAGAGCAGCAGACGACGCGCTTCGTGCGCGAGCAGGACGGCCGCCGCCGCCAGCCCTACGGGGACCCCTTCTACGACGTAACTTGACGAGTTACACGAAGGGCAACACATCTCGCGTGAAGGCGCGCTAGCGAGGCCACTTCCGCGCGGGATGCAGCACGCGCACGATGCGTACCTCGTTTCCCACGACACGGTACGGAACGACATAGTGCAGGTGCGCGACGACAAGCTCACGCGTCCCTGTCTTGCGCCCGGGCCGACCTATGTGGGGATAATCGCCGAGCATCTCAATCGCGGCCCGTATGCGCTCCACCACGCGTATCGCAGCGTCAGGATCGTCTTTCGCGATGTAGGCGTAGATGCCGTCAATGTCGCGTTGCGCGGTCCGCTGGTAGAGGACCCTCACGGGTAGAGCTGTCGGGCTTCAGCGCGGGCTCGCTCCATCCCTTCCGGTGTCGTGATGCGATCCCAAAACGCGTCCATCTCGTCGTCGGGGACCACATTGCCCGCCTCGAGATCGCGCAGCCCTTCCTCGATCTGGGCAATTTGCCACGCTTCGTTGTCGATATACTGCTGTATCGCCTCGTTAAATAGGAAGTTGCGGCTGCGCCCGGTTGCCTGAGCCAGATCATCAAGCTTGCTAACGACATCCGGACTCACCCGGATGCTAAGATTCATCGTCATCGTCATAACGCCACCTCCCGTAGCGCATTGTAACACAAACGGATGCGTCTCCGCAGGATCAGGATAGGGGCGTGTTCGTGGACAGATGGGCGATTGCCGCGGCCCTCGACGTGTTAGTATGATGGGAGCAAGAGATCGCAGCCTTGGAGTCCTGGCCGTCGTAACCGGGAGGTCACGCCCACCCGCCGGTGTGTGAGGATAGATGACGCAATTCCGTTGGTTCCTGCCGGGCATGCACGTCAAGCGCTGGTTGCTGCTGCTTGCTCTCAGCTTCGCGGGCTTTGGGCTGGGCGTGGCCGTCGTCCTGCAGGACCTCTACCAATACCACCATTTCCGCTGGCCGGACTGGGTCGGCATCGTCACCCTGAGCGCCACCGACCACCACCACGCCATCAAAGCGATCATCCTGTTCGCCATCGGCGTGGCCGGGGCCGTCTTCGCGGCCTACAAGCTGAACTCCTCTATCGAGGCCGCGCTGGGGGGGGACGACGAGACCAAGCTCGTCGACATGGTCTACCGCCACCGCCGTGGGCCGCGCGGGCCGCGCATCGTGGCCATCGGCGGCGGCCACGGTCAATCTACCCTGCTGCGCGGCCTCAAGGAGCAGACCGATAACCTGACGGCGATCGTCACCGTGGCCGACGACGGCGGCAGTTCCGGACGCCTGCGCCGTGAGCTCGATATCCTCCCGCCGGGCGATTTCCGCAATTGCATCGCCGCCCTCTCCGACGTCGAGCCGCTGATGGAGCAACTGCTGCAGTACCGCTTCCCCGAAGGCTCAGGCCTGGAGGGCCACTCCTTCGGCAACCTCTATATCGCCGCGATGCGCGGCGTCACCGGCAACTTCGAGGCCGCCATCAGCGAGACCGGCCGTGTGCTGCGCGTGCGCGGCCAGATCATGCCCTCGACCCTGGCCGACCTGACGCTGCATGCCCGTCTGGTCGACGGGTCGGTAGTCGACGGCGAGTCGCAGATCAAGCACCACACCGCCCCGCTCGACCATGTCTTCGTGCTGCCCGCGCATCCGGAGGCCCATCCGGAGGCCGTGCGCGCCCTGCTGGAGGCCGACCTGATCGTGCTGGGACCGGGCAGCCTCTACACCAGCGTGCTGCCCAATCTGCTCGTCGACGGCATCGCGCAGGCCGTCCGGGCCAGCGAGGCGCTGCGCGTCTACATGTGCAACGTGGCCACCGAGCAGGGGGAGACCGATGCGTTCGGCGTCGAGGACCACGTGGCCGCGCTGCACCGCCACCTGGGACCCGGCCTGATCGACGTGGTGCTGGTGAACCGCACCAGCGAGGTGGCGCGGCGGTCCGACCACGTGCGGCCGGAGGTGGGGCGCTTCCCCGAGGCGCGCATCGGCGTGGCCCACTACGATGTCGTCGACCGCGCCAACCCGCGATCCCATGAACCGGCGCGCCTGGCCGCGGCGCTGGTCGACCTGTATCGTACCCGGCGCTACGTCGTGCCGGCAGGCGCGCATCTCGCGCGGAGCAACGGCTACGACACGGGCGGCGAGGGCGACAGGCACGGCCTGTTCAAAGATGATGGGCAGGGCGGCAGTCGCACTCAAGGGCTAGACCTGGACCGCGGCCGGCACACTGGCCGTGATGGGACGAGCGGCGCAAGCAATGGGCGTGAGACGCCCGCTGTCTCCGACCGCGAAGACACCGGAGAGCACGCCGTCGTGCGGGTGTAGGCGCCGGCGGGTAGGGCCTGCGATTTCAATCGCAGGCGGCGACCACAACCCCCGAAGCACCCGCCGCCCACGGTCTGCAAATAATCGGCGCGGCGACGTGGCCGGGAACATCCCTGGGAGCGCGGGCGTCTCGCCCGTCCCCGTAGAACCCCGGGACGGGCGAGACGCCCGCGCTCCCAGGACGATCTTTTGCAGACCCTGGCCCGCCGCCGGAGCGCGGCGCGGCGCGGGCAACGTCGCCCGTCGGGTACACTGATAGCCGTGATAGCGTGCGCGTGACCTCCCGGTAGCCACTGAGCCGCCGATGGCCTGGCGCTCCGGGAGTCCGAACCGAGAAGAGAGCAGAAAAGGGAGCAATAAGGCATGGCCACAAAGATTGGCATCAACGGGTTCGGCCGCATCGGCCGCCAGGTCTTCAAGGCAATCCTCGACCACCACGGCGCCGACCTGGAGGTCGTGGCCATCAACGACCTCGTCGACACGGCGACCAACGCCCACCTGCTCAAGTACGACAGCAACTACGGGCGCTTCCCCGGCGAGGTCACGGCCACCGAAGACGCCATCGTGGTCAACGGCCGGCGCGTCTCCGTCACGGCCCAGCGCGAGCCCGCGGCCATCCCCTGGCGTGAGCTGGGCGCCGAGTTGGTGATCGAGTCGACCGGCTTTTTCACCGACGCCACCAAGGCCAGGGCGCACTTCGAGGGTGGGGCCAGGCGGATCATCATCTCCGCCCCGGCCAAGAACGAGGACATCACCGTCGTGCTCGGCGTCAACGAGGAGTCCTACGACTCTGCCAACCACCGCATCATCTCCAACGCTTCCTGCACCACCAACGGTCTCGCGCCGGTGGCCAAGGTCTTGAACGACCGCTGGGGTATTGACAAGGGCCTGCTGACCACGATTCACTCCTACACCAACTCGCAGCGCCTGCTCGACATGGCGACCAAGGATTTGCGCGACGCCCGCGCCGCCGCGCTCAACATCGTGCCCTCGACCACCGGCGCCGCGCGCGCCGTGGGTCTGGTCATCCCCGCGCTGCAGGGACGCTTCACCGGCATGTCCTTCCGCGTGCCCACCCCCACCGTCTCGGTGGTCGACTTCACCGCCACCCTCAACGGCGACGTCACCGTCGACGAGCTCAACGCCGCCTTCAAAGAGGCCGCCGCGGGGCCCATGGCGGGCATCATGGCCTACACCGACGAGCCGCTGGTCTCGATGGATCTCAAAGGTGACACGCACTCCAGCATCGTCAGCGGGATCGACACGCTCGTGGTCGGCGGCAACATGGTCAAGATCATCGCCTGGTACGACAACGAGTGGGGCTACTCTTGCCGCGTTGGCGACCTCGCGGCGTACATCGCCCAGAAGGGCCTGTAAAGATTGGCAACCTGCGACTGCCCGGCTGGACCGGGACCGGCCCTGGAGAGAGCAATGCCAAAGAAAACGATCGACGATATCGACGTGCGGGGCAAGCGTGTGCTGGTGCGCGTCGATCTTAACGTGCCCCAGGACGAGCACGGGGCGATCACGGACGATACGCGCATCCGCGCCACGCTGCCCACGATCGGGGCCCTGCGGGAGCGGGGCGCGGCGGTGATCCTGATGTCACACCTGGGCCGGCCCAAGGGCAAGCCCGACCCGCGCTACTCGCTGGCGCCCGTGGCCGGGCGCCTCTCGGCGTTGGTGGGGCAGCCCGTGCCGCTGGCCCCCGACTGCGTCGGGCCCGAGGTCGAGGCTCTGGCGCACGCCTTGCAGCCGGGGCAGACCCTCTTGCTGGAGAATCTGCGCTTCCACCCTGAGGAGGAGGCCAACGATCCCGACTTTGCCCGGAGCCTGGCCGACCTCGCCGACATCTACGTGAACGACGCCTTCGGCTCGGCGCACCGCGCCCATGCCTCCACGGCCGGTGTGGCCGCCTATCTGCCCGCCGTCTCGGGGCTGCTGATGCAGCGCGAGTTGGCCGCACTGAGTGGGGCACTGGACAACCCGGAACGCCCCTTCGCCGCCGTGATCGGCGGGGCCAAGGTGTCGAGTAAGCTGGCCGTGCTGCGGCATCTGCTCACGCGGACGGACCTGCTGCTGATCGGCGGCGGCATGGCCAACACCTTTTTGCGCGCCCAGGGCTACGAGGTCGGCAAATCGCTGCTGGAGGCTGACCTTGTCGACACCGCGCGCGCGGTGCTCGACGAAGCCAGGCAGGCCGGCGCGCAGGTCGTGCTGCCCGACGATACCATCGTGGCCGAGCGCGTCGCTCCCGACGCGCCGCATCACTCCGCCGGCATCGCCGAGGTCCCGCCCGACTGGTTCATTGTGGACATCGGACCCAAGACGCGGGCGCTGTACGCGCGTACCCTCTCCACCTGCCGCACCGTGTTGTGGAACGGGCCGATGGGCATCTTCGAGATGGCGCCCTTCGCCGAGGGGACGCGGGCGGTGGCCCAGGCCATCGCCGCGCTCGCCGCGAACGGGGCCACCAGCGTCGTCGGCGGCGGCGACTCGGTCGCGGCGGTCGAGGAGTTGGGGTTGGCCGATCAGATGAGCCACGTCTCCACCGGCGGCGGCGCGTCGCTAGAGTTCATGGAGGGCCGTGAGCTTCCCGGCGTCGCCGCCCTGCAGGACAAATAGCACATCTCGTATGGAATAGGGGGAAGGTAGGACCGATGGCCGCCGAGCGTATCTCGCACACGAACAATACCGAGGGCACGATCGGGGAGCGCATCGCGCGCGCGATAGACGAAGCGGTCGCCGTGCGCCTTGACGCCAATCCCGGCCTCGCGCGCGTGCTCGACGATGCTCGCCTGGCCCGCGACCACGCCGTTCGGCGCATCGTCGCGGATTACCTGGACGAACTCGACCGGCTCGCGGCGCACTCCGTCACCGGGCAGGACGGGGACCGTTATGACGGCGACGGCTACAGTGTGCGTCAACTGTCGCCCGATGAGGCGCGTCGCCTCGGGCTCGACGCGGACGAGCCGACGACTGGCGTCATTTATGACAATGACGACGCATTCCAGGCTGCACTCGACGCCATCCCGCTTGCGGATGCCCACATTTGACGCGCTGCCGCGCTTCTTGCGTGAGTATGCTGCGCTGACTGCCGAGGAGCGCGACCAGTTCCGCGTCGCGCGTCGTAAGTTCGTCGCGGACATACAGGTCGGGCAGGGCTTCCGCTCTGGGCTGCGCGTTAAGCGCGTCGAGGGGACCAAGGATACCTTCGAGATGACGTGGGTGCCCGACGGCCGAGCCTTCTTCCGCTACGGCGACGAGGCGCGCCCTGGCGACCCGCACGTCGTCTGGCTACGCATCGGCACGCACGACATCTTCGACCGATAGTAGCCCTGCTAACACGCGATCAGAGGGCCGGGCATGATGTCCTCCACCCACGACGGTAGGCCGTGTCCCTCTTCCCTCTCCCGGAGCCGGCTGAGCTGGGACTGGCCGCGGCCGGCCAGGGACCAGTCCGCAAAGTGCAGCTGGGAGAGCACGCCCGACAGTCGGTCCGCGGGTAGATGCCACGAGGCCAGGCGTTATGGATTGAGGCGAGGGTCCCATGCGGATAGGGGTGAAAAATTTACTCCAGCACAATGAATACGTGGTGGGTGTGAGGGGGCTTTGACTGCAACCGTGGATAGCAGCTTTACGGACGCCTCCCCGCTGTGTTTTCATTACGGCTATGAAAACACCACTCTCTCCTCGCCGCGCCCGCTCTAGGGCTCTTAAGTTCGCCCTGTTCGCCACGGCTACCCCAACCCTTGCGCTCGCGTCCTCGCTGGCGCACGCGCACGCCGCTACCCCCGCAATCGGGCTTGCCGCCTGCGGCAGCGCCTACACGGTGCGGCCGGGCGACACGCTCTGGGGCATCGGCGCCGCCTGTGGTGTCTCTGTTGCGACCCTGTGGCGGCTCAACGCCGACCGCTTGGGCACGTATCTGCAAGCTGGTCAGGTCCTCCAGGTCGTCGACCCCAACGTTCCGCGCACCTATGTCGTCCAACCCGGTGACACGCTCGACGCCATCGCGCAACGCCTGGGTCTCGACCCTACCGGGCTGGCCGCTGCCAACGGGCTGGGCAACGGCAATCTGCTGCGCGTGGGACAGGTCCTGGCCTGGCATACCCCGGTCGACAACGTCCTGGCCCTCTCCGTCAGCGCGCCGGCCTCGGCCACAACCGCGCCCCTCGCCGCGACCACGACGGTCTACCGCTCCTACCAGGTGCGGCCGGGCGACACGCTCTCGGGGATCGCCCAGGTCTACGGGATCTCGCAGCAGACGCTCCAGAACACCAATGGCCTCGCTAACCCGAGCCTGCTGGAGACGGGCTCGGTCCTGCGCATCCCCGCCTTTGCGCCATCCGCTACGGTCGTGTCCTCCGCCCCGACGGCGGTCGGGACCACCGCCTCGGCCGTCTACCGCGTCGCGCCGGGCGATACGTTGTCCGGGATCGCCTATAGCCTGGGCCTGATCCCGGCGGCGCTGGCTGCGCGGAACGGGCTGAGCCTGGACCAGCCGATCAGGGTAGGACAGGCGCTGCGCTATCCCCTCACGAGCGTCACGGCTGCCTACGCCAGCCCGACGATCGATCAGATCAGCGCCGAACTCGATGTGCAGTCGGCGCAGGTGGGTATCGAGGATGCCCTGCTCAAGGCCGTTGCCTTCCGCGAGAGCAGTTGGCGCATGGTCGATGCGACGGACGGCGGCATCGGCGTGATGCAACTGATGCCCTACACGGTCACCTGGCTCAAGCAGGGCATCGTGCCCGGCGACTGGGACGCCCACAACTACGTCGACAACATCCATGCCGGGGCCGCGCTGCTGCGCTACTACAGCAACAGCTACGCGGGCGATCTGATCAGCATCGCCACGGCCTACCATGGCGGCGCGGGCGTGGTGGGCCAGACGCCCACGCCCGAGATGCAGACCTACCTCGCGGCGGTCTCGCTCTACCGCCAGACCTTCCTGCATGGCCTGTTCCCCTGATAGCGCCGGTCACTCGATCCCTCCCCAGCGGTAAAACAAACATACACGGCGGGGCGCCTCATCAGGAGGCGCCCCGCCGTGTATGTTTCATTTGCGGACCGACTGTGGATACTCAGTTGGGACTAGCTCCGGCTCACGCCGACCTTTTCCTGAGATTCCTGATCCTGCGCCCGTGGCTCTACCAGGGCGGGGAACGTGTACGTTTCCGCCCACTCCGTTGCAATGATGGGAAGAACCTCGCGCAGCCGGTCGCGAACCTCTGCGACTGCGGCCAGGTCGGTGGCGGCAACGTCGTGGCTCCACGCGCTTATGTGCCACTCACCTTGCACCTCTTCTCGTCCAAGGGCAAGGGATGCATTCCCCGCGAACCAGCCGTTTCCGGGCGTGTCTTTGTATGGATTCTGTACATCTCCGATTCTCATGCCCGTTACTGCTTTAAGCTGTCTGATTTGAGGTATGAGGAGCGGAGACGTGAAGGTGAAATAGAAAAGATCTGTTGCCAAAGTGGACCTCCCAATCGTTTAGCGGCGTTCGACTACTATCCAGTCCGTATCTTTGAACCGTGATGGTCCCACAGGGCCACTCCCACGAAACGACGCTACCACGACCTCTCGTCCTGTCCTTGGCGACCACCTCTTTGCCCATCCATCCAATGCAGGAAATATCGTCCTCACATGCTCGAACTTGTAGTGCTCTCCATGTGAAGAGAGGACCTGCCGATCAGGGTATTGTAACCGATAGCGATCTATCCGTGCGGCCATCTTGTCGCTCGAGATCTGAATATCGTAGTCGCTGCGTTCGGTGTCGAGGCCGAGGTGGTAGCGGCTGTCGAAGAAGTGCCTGGTTGGCAAAGCGTCTGGGCCAGCAAATCCAAGCCGCTGCCAGCGTTCCCGCGCGTCGTCCTCGGGAAGGCCGCCGGCGTTCGCGTCGTCCAGGTACGCGGCTTCCGATTGTGGGAAGCGTTTGTCGGGATCGTCCGAGAAGAAGCGCGTGGAACTGCCGCGGATGCGCACGTCCACGTCATCGAGTCCCGAGGCGGTCAGGGCAGCGCGTAACTCGGCGACGCAACTCTCCCAATGTTCTGGCGTAAACCCTAACGGCGCCGTCCTGGCCTGCATCGCCCGGATGGCGCTATCGTCCGTGCCGGCGACTGCCAGATCGCGTGGCGTCGCCGTGTAGCCGTCGTCGGAGACGACAGGCATGGGGGAAGGCATAACGGATGTCCTCGCATGCAGCCGCTGACGAGGCGGCGCCGTTCCGCTAGGTGACCTGTTGACGATTGCAATGGGCCGGGACTTGCGACCATGGACATTCCTGCCTGCATCCGTTGTGTACCGCGACCGCTCTCATTACAAGACGCTTTATGAGGTTGCGCTAACCTTCTCCTGAGGCTTCTGAGTCCGCGCTTCCATCTCTATCAAGTCTGGATAGGTATAGGTTTCCTCCCAATCCACTGTGATCATGGGAAGAAGTCGCCGCAAGTGTTCGCGAAGAGTAACGACAGCATTGAGGTCCGTGCTAGAAACGTCATGACTAAACGCTCTCAAATACCAGGAGCCATCGGATGTCCCTCTCCCCAGAGACAGCAAAGCGTTGCCCGCGAATGAGCCATTTCCCGGTGTGTCTTTGTAGGGGTTGTGCGTATCCCCTATTCTCATGCCCGTGACTGACTTGAGTTCCAGAATCTGAGAGCGTTGCAGGGGAGATTCGAACGTAAATTCAAACAATCGCGCTGCCATTGTTCTGTCCTTTACCAGTTGGCCTCTCGATGATTACCCAATCGGCGTCTTGGAATTGAGATGATCCTTGAGGCCCTATTACAGAGAAAGAGGCGATGATGACGTCACGCCCTGTGATTCTTGACCATCTCTCAGCCCACGTACTGAGAGTCGGGAAGGGTTCTTTGACGTAGGCGAACTTGTAGTGACCGCCGTGCGAGGAGACGAGGTCCTTATTGGGATATTGTAACTTGTATTCCTCCATCTGTGCGGCAACAATATCGCTGGAGACCTGGATATCGTAGTCGCTGTGTTCGGTGTCGAGGCCAAGGTGGTAGCGGCTGTCGAAGAAGTGCCTGGTTGGCAAAGCGCCTCCCGACGCGAAGCCAAGCCGCCGCCAGCGTTCCTGCGCTTCGTCCTCAGAGAGGCCAACCGCGGAGGCATCCTCCAGATAGGCGGCCTCCGATTGTGGGAATTGCTTGTCGGGGTTGTCAGAGAAGAAGCGCGTCGAGCTGCCGCGGATACGCACGTCGGCGTCGTCGAGCCCCGAGGCAATCAGGGCGGCGCGCAACTCGGCGACGCAACTCTTCCAGTCCGCGGGCGTAAAACCCAGCGGCGCCGTCCGGGTCTGCATCGCCCGGATGGCGTCATCATCGACGCCCGCAACCGCAAAGTCGCGTGGCGTGGCCGTATATCCGTCGTCTCTGACAACGGGTCGGGGTGGAGGCATAACAGGTCTCCTGGTAGGTAGCCGACGCAACGACGAAGGGCGAAGCCCATTAACGGCTAGGGCGTGAAGTCGGTGTCGGCGGTCAGGCGCGCCACGAACTCGGCCAGCAAACTGATGGTAGCATCCAGGTCGTCCAGTTCGAGCAGCTCGACGGGGGTGTGCATGTAGCGCAGCGCCACGCTGACCACGCCCGTGGCCACACCGCCGCGCGTGCGTTGGATGGCGTCGGCGTCGGTCCCCGAGCCGGCGGGGATGGGCTCAACCTGGTAAGGGATGTCCGCCGCGTCCGCGGCGGCGACGAGACGCTCGTAGACGATGGGGTTGACACTGGGACCGCGCCCGATGACCGGTCCCCCGCCCACGCGCACATCGCCCAGCCGTTTTTTGTCGCCGGCGGCGCCGGGGTGATCGAGCGCATGCGTCACGTCGACGGCGATGCCGACCTGGGGATCGACCGAGAAGGCGCTGGTATAGGCGCCGCGCAGTCCCACCTCTTCCTGCACCGTGGCTACGGCCGCCAGCGACGCCGACAGGTTCGTGCGCCGGCCGGCTACCTCGTTGAACGTCTCGGCGACGATAAAGGCGCCCATCTTGTTGTCCAGCGCGCGCGAGACGATGCGGCCGTCCTCCACGCGCTCCAGGCCCACGGCCAGCGTCACCGGGTCGCCGACCCGCACGCGCGCGGCCACCGCGTCGCGCCCGCGCGCCCCAAGGTCGATCCACAGGTCGGAGAGTTCGACGCCCTTGTCGCGCTCGGGGCCGCGCATCAGGTGGATGGGACGCCGCCCGATCACGCCGAGCAGAGGGCCTCCTTCCGCCGTGTGGACATGCACGCGCTGACCGGCCGCGATGACCGGGTCTTGCCCGCCGATGGCGCCAAAGTAGACGAAGCCGTCGTCGTCGATGTAGGTGACCATGAAGCCGATCTCGTCGACGTGGCCGGCCAGCATCACGCGCGGCGTCCCGGCGCCATTGAGCGTGGCCACCGTGTTGCC
>JAABUX010004526.1_pt1 | contig 17568 bp, 12 predicted proteins | sample 5561851 | NCBI WGS metagenome assembly JAABUX01 (sample SAMN10711883, study PRJNA513361) | rock metagenome | isolation source: Antarctica rocks | place: Antarctica: Victoria Land, Richard Nunatak red sandstone | collected 2016-01-03 | reverse complement strand
GGCAGATACGGACACGGACAGGGGCAATGGCGCGGCCTTCGAGGCCAGCCGGGTATTGTTCGGCCACGCGCGCGGCGGCCATGCCTTTGGCGAGCTGGACTACCGGCGCGGCGGCGCCGACGGCCTGGCGCCGACGCTGGCGGGACATCGCTGTGGCCTCGCGGGACTGCGGCTGGTCAAGATCACCGGAAGCTCGTTCACGCGCTTCGTGCGCGACGAGCATACCACGCTGCCCGAGCGCACCGACCGCCCACTCTATATCTACCTCGACCTCTCCTGGACCTACGTCGACCCCGCCGCCATGCTCGACGGCAGCCACGCGGCCTACATCCCCGCCGAGCAGGTGCGCGACCTCGTCGGCGCCGTCTTCCACTCCTTCGTCAGCGAGTCGATCCAGCACCTGGTCCACGAGATGGGTACGCGCTTGCTGCAGCGCTTTCCACAAATGGCGACGGTCGGGTTCGCGGCGCAGAATCACACGTGGGACCCGGTGGCGCGGTCCTCCGACGACCCCAAAATCCGGGTCTATACCGATGCTTTTGTCGCCTATGGGCTGATCACTCTGACCATCAGCCGCGACACGGATGGAGAGGCGACATCGATCGGCCGCGATACCGGGTTTGGGGACGGAGGCGCCTAGACGATGCCTGGACGGCTATCCACGCATGTGCTGGATACGACGCGGGGACGGCCCGCCGCCGGTCTGCGTCTGGACCTGTATCGGCTGGACCCCGCGCCTATCTCGCACGATGATCGCGTCCTGCTCAAGACCGTGCAGACCAACGCCGACGGGCGCACCGACGAACCGTTACTCGTCGGTGACGCCGTGCAGCGAGGGGTGTATGAAATCGTCTTTGCGGTCGGTCCCTATTTCGCCGCATACAGTGCGGGAAAGGAGTTGTCCGCGGCGCGGTTGGACGCGCTACCCTTTCTCGACACCATCCCTATCCGCTTCGGCATCGCCGACCCGGAGGAGGTCTATCACGTGCCGCTGCTGGTCTCGCCCTGGGCGTATAGCACTTATCGTGGAAGTTGAAGGGGCTATCCTCACCCCCAACCCCTCTCCCGACCGCGGGAGAGGGGAGCAAAGGAAGCGCGATGAATACCGGTGCACATGCGGATAGTAAGGCAATTCAGGCGATCGGGCTTGCCGATGCCCGGCGGGTGATGGAGCGGTGCGAAGCGCTGGCCCGGCACAGCGAGGAACAGGGCCGGCTGACGCGCCGCTTTGCCACGCCCGCTCTCGCTGCCGCCATGGGCGAGGTGGCCGCCTGGATGCGCGCCGCCGGGATGAGCGTGCGGCGCGACAACGCGGGCAACCTGATCGGGCGCTACGAGGCGGCCGGGACGGGCAGCGCCATCGACGGCAAGCCTTCTCGTCCTCGCACGTTGCTGCCTTCCACGCCCGGCCCGACCAGCACGCCGACGAACATCGACGGCAAGCCTTCTCGTCCTCGCACGTTGCTGCTGGGCTCGCACCTGGACTCGGTGCGCGATGCCGGGAGGTACGACGGTCCGCTGGGCGTGCTGGTTGCGCTTGCCGTGATCGAGCGTCTGCGCGTGCAGGCTCGGCGCCTGCCGTTAGCTATCGAGGTCGTGGCCTTCGCCGACGAGGAGGGGCTGCGCTACGGGACGAGCTACCTGGGGAGCAAAGCGGTGGCCGGCGCGTTCGATCCGACCCTGCTTCAGCGCGTCGACGACGATGGTGTGCGCATGGATGAGGCCATCCGCGCCGCCGGGGGCGATCCTGCCGCGATTCCGGCCGACGCACGGTCGCGAGACGACCTGGTGGGGTACTGCGAGGCGCACATCGAGCAAGGGCCGGTGCTGGAGGCGGAGGGGCTGCCGGTAGGCGTCGTCTCGGCTATCGCCGGGCAGAGCCGCTTCACGGTGACGTTTGAGGGGACAGCCGGACATGCCGGGACCGTGCCCATGGCGTTGCGCCACGACGCGCTGTGCGCCGCCGCCGAGTTCATGCTGGCGGTGGAGGCGCTGGCCCGCGCCACGCCGGGCCTGGTGGCCACGGTTGGCCAGTTGGCCGTCGAGCCCGGCGCGAGCAACGTGATTCCCGGACGCGCCGTCCTGAGCCTCGACGTGCGCCACCAGGACGACGCCACGCGCCTGCGGTCCTGTGACCAGTTGCGTGCAACGGTAGGGCGCATCGCGGTCGACCGTGGGGTAGCAGATCGGTGGGACACGGTGCAGGAGGACAACGCGACGCCCTGCGATCCTGCGCTCGGAGACGCGCTGGGCCAGGCCATCGCCTCCCTGGGCCTTCCCGTGCGCCGCCTGCCAAGCGGCGCGGGACACGACGGGGTTGTCCTGGCGGCGCTATGCCCGGTGGCCATGTTGTTCGTGCGCTGCTGCGGTGGGGTCAGCCACCACCCGGCGGAATCGGTCACGGTCGAGGACGTGGCGGTCGCGGTCCAGGCGCTGGCACGGTTCGTGGAGAATCTTGCCGCCGCGGAACCTGCGCCTGCGGTCGCGCGGTAGGGCACACTAACAAACCTCCGGGTTCGGCGCCAGCACGGCGATGGCCAGGGCTCGTGAAAAGTCGACGACGGGTGTTTCCACTGGGACCGCCGCAGTCCCTGCGGCACGCCGTCGTGGGACACCTGTCCAGCTCCGACAAACCGCGCGCCCGCAAACAGAGCCGCAGGGACTGCGGCGGTCCCAGTGAATGACTGGCGTTCGCGGCGGACAATTCACAGACCCTGTGGCGATGGCCCGGCGTGTTGCGCCGACGCCTCTCGGCTTGCTATACTGCCCTTACATGACGCAATACATAGCGTGGCACGGGAAAAGTACGTCGCCCGCGTGTCCTTCAGAGAGCCGGCAGGCGCTGCGACGCCGGCGGACACGGCGACGGAAATGGACCCATGGGGACCGCCTTCGGGTGATCCTGGCCGCGCCGGTCGTCCCCCGCTAGCGGGACTAACGAGGGGAATGCCGCCCATCATGGAGCAGTGTTCCTGAATCGGGGTGGCACCACGAGGTCCAAGCCTCTCGTCCCCACACGGATGTGTGGGCGCGAGGGGCTTTTTGTTTTGGCGCGTGTCGCCGCTGTTGGAGCGGCGCCTCCTGCCCTCTCCTGACCGGGGGTGAGGGACTCCCCTCTCCCGTGCGCGGGAGAGCGCGCTGGACCGTCGGACCCGCGGCTAGGGTCCGAGGGGCTAGTTAGCCACGGGGCGGGGGTGAGGGCTTTGGGGGTGAGGGAGGGATCGTGACGATGGCGTTATCGCTGACTCGGGAGCGTGTGCGCGCGTTGGCGCGCGACTACAGGCTGATCCCGCTCTGCCTCGACGTGGTGGCCGACCTGGAGACGCCCGTGACGGCGTACCTCAAGGTGGCGCGCGGTCCCTACAGCTTCTTGTTGGAGAGCGTTGAGGGGGGCGAGCGCGTCGCCCGCTACAGCTATATCGGGACCGAGCCGCGCGCCGTGCTACGCTACGATGGCGACACGGGCGTGTACCGCGACCTGCTGACCGGCGCGACACAACCGGCCTCCGCCGATCCGTTGCCGCTGCTGCGGGACGCGGTGCTAGGCGCGGGGGCCTACGTCGACCCGTCGTTGCCCCCGCTGGTCGGCGGGGCCGTCGGCTACCTGGGCTACGAGACGGTGCGCCAGTGGGAGCCGCACGTACCGCATACGCCGGGCCTGGCCGTGGACATGCCGGACGGGGTGCTGTTGCTGACCGATACCGTGCTGGCCTTCGACCACTACGCGCACCGCGTGCGCATCGTGACCCATGTGCGCGTCGGCGACGAGGATGATGGCGCCGTCGATGTCGATAGGGCGTACGATGCGGCCTCCGCGCGCTTGCGCGACCTGGCCGCGCGGTTGCGCGCCCCGTTGCCGCCCGAGGCAACGACGGCCGCGCTCCACGCGCCTGGGCGGCTGAGCAGCAACGTCACGCGCGAGCAGCACGAGGCGGGGGTGGAGCAGGCCCGCCAGTTGATCCTGGGCGGCGACGCGATCCAAATCGTGCTCTCGCAGCGCTTCGCCCGGCCGACGGCGGCGCGTCCGTTCGATGTCTACCGCGCCTTGCGCGCCGTCTCGCCGACGCCCTACATGTATTTCCTGCACCTGGACGACACCGACATTTCCGGCGCCTCGGTCGAGACGCTGGTGCGCGTGACGGGCCGCGACATCTACTATCACCCTATCGCCGGCACGCGCCGCCGCGGGCACGGCGAGGCCGAGGACCGGGCGCTGGCGGACGAGTTGCAAGGGGACGAGAAGGAGCGCGCCGAGCACCTCATGCTGGTCGATCTCGGCCGCAACGACGTGGGGCGCGTGGCCGAGGTGGGCTCGGTGCGCGTCACGGAGCTGATGGCCCTGGAGCGCTACTCCAACGTGATGCACCTGGTCTCCACGGTACAAGGGCGGCTGGACCAGGGTCTGACCGCGCTGGACGCCTTGCGCTCCTGCTTCCCAGCGGGCACGGTCTCGGGCGCGCCCAAGGTGCGGGCGATGGAGATCCTGGCCGGGCTGGAGCGCGGCTCGCGGCGCATCTACGCTGGCGCGGTGGGTTATGTGACCTACGGTGGAGATATGGACACCTGCATCGCCATCCGCACCGCCGCCTTCCGGGACGGCGTGGCCTACGTGCAGGCCGGCGGCGGTCTGGTGGCCGACTCCGTGCCGTCGAGCGAGTACATGGAGACCGTGCACAAGGCCTCGGCCGTGCAGCGCGCGATCGACTTGGCCGAGGCGGGGCTCGATCCCACCGCGATCACCCCGCACTCGCCGGCCATCGCCGCGTTCCTGGATGAGCAGGAGCAGGAGCAGGGGCAGGGGAGGGAGCAGGCAGCCCGGCAACCGTTGGGCGAACAGGAACGGCGACAGCAAAGGACGGCGGTGACGCTATGACCATGACGATGACCGGGGTGGGTACGCCCCGAGATGGCGATGATGCGACCGACGGCCGGACCCTGAAGGGTAGGGCTCGTGAAAAGTCGGCGATGGGCGTTTCCACCGGGACCGCCGCAGTCCCTGCAGCAAGCCGTCGTGGGCACGTGGTGTGCCGGACCCGGACAGGCGCCCCACGCACATGGCCGCAGGGACTGCGGCGGTCCCGGTGGGTGGCCGGCGTCGGTAGCGGACAATTCACAGACCCTGCTCTGAAGGGTCATGGCAGGGATGGGACCGTGAACGGTCCGCGGGGGAGTGCCGCCGCGCCGACCCTTCAGGGTCCGTTACCTACCATGGTCCTTCAGGGCCAGGCGCGACCACTATCGTGGGATATCCCCCCCAGGGTGGTGATGATCGACAACTACGACAGCTTTACGTTCAACCTGGTGCAGTACCTGCGCGAACTGGGCGCGACCGTCACGGTGCTGCGCAACGACGAGGCCAGCGCCGAGGAGGTGCTCGCGCTGCGGCCCATGGCGCTGGTCGTTTCGCCGGGACCGTGCGACCCGGATCGCGCTGGCGTCTCCCTGGAGGTGATCCGCCTGTTGGGGCCGCGCGTGCCGACGCTGGGCGTCTGCCTCGGCCACCAGTGCATCGGCCAGTTGTACGGAGGGCGCATCGTGCGCGCGCCGGAGGTCGTGCATGGCAAGCTCTCGCGCATCCGGCACGACGGGCGCGAGCTCTTTGCGGGCTTGCCCGATCCCCTCGACGTGGTGCGCTACCACTCGCTGACCATCGACCCGGCCAGCCTCCCGGCCGAGCTGGAGGTAACAGCCACGGCGGCGGACGGTACTATCATGGCCGTGCGCCACCGCGCGCTGCCCCTGTGGGGCGTGCAATTCCATCCCGAGTCGATCCTGACCCAGGGCGGCAAAGAGCTGCTCAACAACTTTTTAGTTCTCAGTTCTCAGTTGCCAGTTGCCAGTACCGGGAGGGAGCACGAACCCGTCGCGGGCGTTGCTGCCCGCGGCAGCCGCACCGGCAAGTAACGGGCAACGGGCAACGGGCAACGGGCAACTCATAAGGGACGCATCATGATCAAAGAGGCTATCGCGGATGTGGTTGCCGGGCGCGACCTCGGCGAGGAGCGGGCGCGCGCCGCCATGGTGGCGATCATGGAGGACGAGGTGACCCCGGCGCAGTTCGCCGCGCTGGTGACCGCGTTGCGCTTCAAGGGCGAGACGGCGGAGGAAATCGCCGGCTTTGCCGGGGCCATGCGCGACAAGGCCGTGCCCGTGCGCGCCGACGGCGTGGGCATGGTCGTCGATACGTGCGGTACGGGCGGCGACGGCAAGGGGACCTTCAACGTCTCCACTGCCGCGGCCATCGTCACCGCAGCGATCGGCCCGGCCGTGGCCAAGCACGGCAACCGCGCCGCGAGCTCGGCCTGCGGCAGCGCCGACGTGCTGGAGGCGCTGGGCGTGGCCATCACGTTGGGACCGCACGACATCACGACCTGCCTGGAGCGCGTGGGCATCGCCTTTATGCTGGCGCCGCTCTACCACCCGGCAACGCGCTTCGCCGTGGGACCGCGCCGCGAGATCGGCATCCGCACCGTCTTCAACATCCTGGGGCCGCTGACCAACCCCGCGCGAGTCAAGGCCCAGGTGGTCGGCGTGCCCGACCCCGCGCTGACCGCGACCATGGCGCGCGTGCTGCAGCGGCTGGGCTCGCGCCATGCCTTCGTGGTTTGCGGAGCGGACGGTATGGACGAGATCAGCATCGGTGGCCCGACCTACGTGGCCGAGCTGCAAGGGGGACAGGTGCGCGAGTACGAGGTCACGCCCGAGGAGTTGGGCGTGGAGCCTGCGCCCTTCGAGGAGATCAAGGGCGCGGACGCCGCCACCAACGCGGCCATGATCGAGGCGGTGCTGCGCGGGGAGGGGCCGCGCGGCCCGCGCGACGTGGTAGCCCTCAACGCCGGCGCCGCGCTTGTCGCCGCCGCCAGTGCGCCCGACCTCAAGACGGGGGTGCGCCTGGCCCGCGAGGCCATCGCCGCCGGACGCGGCTGGCGCAAGCTGGAGCAATGGCGGGCCATCAGCAACCGGCTGGCCGCCGAGGCGGTGCTCCTGTGATGGGAGTATGGCCTGAGTCTGACCTGCGACCGCGGTCGCATGGCAAACCATCGCGCTGGACCGGGACAGGCCGCAGCCGGTCGGGGGCCAGTCAGCCGTGGGCCGACTGCGGTCGGTTGAACAACCATGACGACGCGGATGGAGGGAGGTGACGTAGGGTATGAACAGGGATACGGACCCGTCGACGTTTTTGTCGCGCATTGTGGCGCACAAGCGGACCGAGCTGGCAGAGGCGTGCAAGGCCGTGCCCGAGGCCCGGCTGGAGCGGCTGGCCGCCGACGCTCCCGCGCCGCGCTCTTTCCTGGAGTGGCTCGATCCCGCGCGCCTCGGCGTGATTGCCGAGGTCAAACGCGCCTCGCCGTCCAGAGGGGCCATCGCGCCGGACATGGACGCCGCCACGCAGGCGTCCCACTACGCGGCGGGCGGCGCCGAGGCCATCTCGGTCCTGACCGACCGCCAGTTCTACCATGGTTCGCACGACGACCTGAGCGCCATCCGCGCCGCCGTGTCGACGCCCCTACTGTGTAAGGACTTTATCCTGGACCGCTACGGTCTGCTGCAAGCGCGCGCCTCCGGCGCCGATCTGGTGCTGCTGATCGTCGCCGTGCTGGGCCGGGATGTTCAATCGCTGATGCGGGAGACCGCGGCGCTGGGCATGACCCCATTGGTCGAGGTCTACACGCGCGAGGAAGCCGAACTGGCGTTGGAGGTCGGAGCGGCTTTGATCGGCGTGAACAACCGCAACCTGCACACCTTCGAGGTGTCGCTGGAGACGACCGAGCGCGTGGCTCCCCTCCTCGCGTCGCACGCCGTCGTGGCCAGCCTGAGCGGCATCGGTACCGCCGTCGACGCGCGGCGCGCCGTGGCTGCGGGCGCCCGCGCCATCCTGGTCGGCGAGGCGCTGGTGCGCGCCACGGACCCCGCGGCGCTAATCCGCGAGTTCCGCGCGATACCAATCTCCGTGCGGGAGGTGGCGCGATGAGCGAGATGAAGTCCTGCGACTGCGGCTGCGGTTGCAGGCCAGCGTATGTGGAGGCGACGCGATGAGTATACAAGGCTCCCCTCTCCCGCGCACGGGAGAGCGCGCTAGACCGTCGGACCCGCGGGTAGGGTCTGACGGTCTAGTCAGCCATGGGGTGGGGGTGAGGGTTGCCCCCATCGTCAAGATTTGCGGCGTGCGCACGGTCGCGCAGGCTCAAGCGGCCGCCATGGCGGGAGCGGATATGGTGGGGCTGGTCTTTGCCCCGAGCAAGCGCCAGGTCACGCTGGAGCAGGCGCGCGAGATCACGGCAGCCCACTACGCGCGGCGTCCTCGCTTTGTCGGCATCTTCGTCAACGAAGAGACCGCGGTGATGGCGCGCATCGCTACGGAGGCGCGATTGGACCTGGTGCAGTTGAGTGGCGCCGAGACGCCTGAAATATGCGCCGATCTGGACGTTCCGTACAGCAAAGTGTTGCATCTGCGCGAAGGAATGACGGAGGCGGGCCTGCTGCACATAGCTATCGGATATAAGGAGGCAGTATTTCTGATGGTCGATGCGGCGGGCGCTGCCGGTAGCGTGACGCGCTGGGGCGGCGGCGGCGTGACGGTCGATTGGAGCATCGCGGCGGAGGTGGTCGAGCAACTGGCGCGGCGAGGCGTGCCGGTCATGCTGGCCGGGGGGCTACGGCCGGACACGGTGTCCGCGGCGGTTCGGGCCGTCCGTCCGTGGGGCGTCGACGTGAGCAGCGGCGTCGAGACAGACGGCAGCAAAGACGAGCAGAAGATCGCGGCCTTTGTGGCCGCGGCGAAGGACCAATGAAGGATTAATAAGGGGAGACAACACCATGAGCACGACGATACGAGACGCGCAGCCAGGGGAGACGCCGGCCATGGTCGGGGACACGCCGGGGCGGCTGTCGCCATACTTCGGACGCTTCGGCGGACAGTTCGTGCCGGAGACGTTGATGCCCGCGCTGTACGAGTTGGAGTCGGCCTATCTGCACTACCGTGACGACGCGGCGTTCCAGGGACGCTTCCAGGAGCTGTGCCGGGAGTACGTGGGCCGGCCGACCGCCCTTTACCACGCCCGCAAGCTCGGCCAGGAGGCCGGCACAGGCGCGCGGATCCTCTTCAAGCGCGAGGACCTCGCCCATACCGGCGCGCATAAAATTAACAACGCACTGGGACAGGGGCTGCTGGCTCAGGCCATGGGCAAGCGCCGCATCATCGCCGAGACAGGCGCGGGACAGCACGGCGTGGCCACGGCCACGGTCTGCGCCATGCTGGGGCTCGACTGCATCGTCTACATGGGCGCGCGCGATATCCAGCGTCAGTCCCTCAACGTGTTCCGTATGAAGCTGTTGGGGGCCGAGGTGCGGCCCGTCTCAAGCGGCACGGCCACGCTCAAGGACGCCACTAACGAGGCCATCCGCGACTGGGTCACCAACGTGCGCGACACCTACTACATCATCGGCTCCGTGGTGGGGCCGCATCCCTATCCCACCATCGTGCGCGACTTTCAGTCGGTTATTGGGACCGAGGCGCGGGCGCAGGTGCTGGAGCGATTCGGCCACCTGCCCAGCCACGTCGTGGCCTGCGTCGGCGGCGGCTCTAACGCAATGGGCATCTTCCACGCCTTCCGCGACGACGCCGAGGTCCGGTTGGTCGGCGTCGAGGCGGCGGGACACGGTCTGGACTCGGGCCAGCACGCCGCCTCGCTGGCCTACGGGCAGGTGGGTGTGCTGCACGGCGCGCGCAGCTACCTGCTGCAGGACGAGGACGGGCAGATCCAGGAGACGGCCAGCATCTCGGCCGGGCTCGACTACCCCGGCGTGGGGCCGGAGCACAGCTACCTCAAGGACAGCGGCCGCGCCGTCTACGTCGGCGTCGACGACAAGCGAGCGCTGCGGGCATTTCAAGAGATCTGCAAGGGCGAGGGCATCATCCCGGCGCTGGAGACGGCCCATGCCATCGCCTATGCCATCGACCTCGCGCGCGACGCAGCCGTGGCCGGACCCGACACGCTGGTCCTGGTCAACCTTTCCGGCCGCGGCGACAAGGACATCAACACCGTCGCCTCCGCGCTCGACGCGTCGCTGTGATAGTCGTTAGTTATTGATCATTAGTCGTTAGCTCTACAACGTTAAGATCAGCCTTTGACCCAAGTCGCATGGCACACCACGGACACTAAAGTGTCTTATTGCGCCTTGGTCATGACTTCAGTCGCCGTGGTGTGCCATGCGACCGGCGTCCATAGGAGTGGGCAGGAATGAGAGGGTTGCGCGGAGGACACGCGCACGGCGCACCTGGTGGCCGACCGGGCCGTCCCCGGCCGGCGGCTCTACGGGGCCTTGCGCCGGGTGGGGTGGGGCTGGACCATCCGCCCGCGCGCCCCGCTGCCGGCCACGGTCGGCGACGAGCGCGTGACGGTGCGCGCCCTGATGCGGCGGGCGCGGCCGGGCAACGCCGCGCCGCCTGAGCTTCCTCTGCCCCTATTCTACATCCTGCCTATTCCACATCCTGCTTATTCCTATGGACCGCGGTCGCAGGCCGCCACGCGAAACTTATTTTAGCCAGCGTGTACTCACGCCCGCGGGATCGGGGGATGCGCGCGCGACCAGGCTGCCCAGTGGCGCGCGTCGAGCACGGCGAAGGCGATTACCACGAGGACGAGCCCGCCAAGCATGACTAAGGGGGGTAGGTGGCCGCCGAACAGGGCGAGGAGGGCGACGCAGGCCGCGAATCCGGCGTAGCGGGCGTAGACGACGGCTTCGAGGCCATGGCCCAGGCTGACCAGCTTGAGGCCCAGCGCGGCGGCGAGCCACAGCAGCACGCCCCCTCCGATCACCAGGCGCGTGGCCGCGGGTAACGCCGGCCGCGCCGCTGCGGCGATGGCGCTCGAGAGCCCCACGCCGCTGAGCGTCAGCCCGACGACGATGGGCAGGTGCAGATAGATGTACGGCTGCCCCGAGCCGAGGCGCGCGGCGAACGCGGAGACCTCGACAAAGGTGAAATACACCCACCAGACGCAGGCCGCGAAGGCGAACGCCAGCACGGCCGCCACGAGCGCGGCGGTCTCGATCCGGTCCGTGGAGACGCCGCCGAGGCTGCCGACCACCACGGCGATGAGTTCACCGAGCACGATGACGGTGAACAGCGCCAGGCGCTCCGGCAGGTGCGAGGTGTCGACTGGGGCGCGCCGCAGGATGGGCTGTATGAGCCAGGGCGCGACGAGTTCCACGGCCATGCCCGCGGCCCACAGCGCGTAGCGGGCCGGGGGAGGCGCCGGGATGGAGACCGCCCACAGCGCGGCGCCGCAGCCGAAGGCGCCGAGGTAGCGGCGTATGATGGGGCGCGCCTCGACGGCGTGCCGGTAGGCACGCCCGTAGAGCAGCAGTAGGCAGGCCCGCGCGCCCACGTAGGCGGCGGCGAAACCGGCCGACGCGCCCTCGAAGGCGCGCGGGATCGTGACCGCCATGGCCGCGGCTGCCAGCATGATGCCGAAGGTCAGTAGGCGCTGCGGCACGTCGTCGGTGTCGAAGCGCGTGTCGTACACGGTGTGCCCCAGCCAGGCCCACCACAGCGGAACGAACAGCGCCAGAAAGCGCAGTACCCCGCCCGCCGAGAGGTTGGCCTCCAGCCGGCTGCCCAAGGCGCCGACCGCGACGGCGAAGACGAGGTCGTAGAAGGTCTCCAGCCAGGTGGTGTGGCGCGCGCGCCCATCCGTGGGCAGGCGCAACCGTGGGGGCGCGAACAGAGGGGATGCCATGCTGCGGGATCTCCTTGTGGATGGCCTCACCGCGCCGGCGGCGCGGGCGATGGGGCCGGGCCGCTGCCTGCGCGGCCGCCCCTCCACAGTATAGGAGCATAGGGAGGAGTATAAGGCCGATCATCGCGTCCTGGATGACGTGTCAGTGAAGGGTCTTATTATAATGAATCGGGTCGCCTGATCGTCTCATGGTATACTACCGCAAGCGCACGGCGCCGTTCCACCTCGCAAGCGCCAAGGGGGTCCCTGACACGGCCAAGACGACACACGCACCTGTCTTTGGCGTTCGCCCTGGAGCAGCATAAAGAGAGAGGCAAATCGCTTCTGGGCCGTCTGCAAGGCCAGCGATGCGGGTGCGACGGGATGACGTAAGATTTCCATAGCCGTGGGCGCACGGCGCACGGCGCACGCCGCACGCCGCACGCCGCGCAAGCATTGGCCGCGTTGACACGGTGGGCAGACCTCCATGCATCCCGAACAATTACCTTCCTTTGCCGCCCTCCTGCGACGCTATCGCCGGGCCGCCGGGCTCACCCAGGTGGAGCTGGCCGCGCGCGCCGGGGTGAGCGTGCGCAGCGTCGCCGGCATCGAGCGCGGCGGAGCGCACGCGCCTTACCGCGCCACGGTCGCCCTCCTGGCCGACGCGCTCGACCTCTCCCCGGACGATCGTACGCTCTTCGACATCGCTGCGGCGGTGCGTCCGATCGTGCCGGTCGGCGATGCTGCGCTCCCAGACGTTCCCGCGCCGCCGACCGCCTTGATCGGGCGGGCGGTGGAACTCGCGGAGGCGCGGGCGCTGCTCGCGCGGCCCGATGTCCGCCTCGTGACCCTGACCGGCCCGCCCGGCGTCGGCAAGACCCGCCTCGCCCTCGCCCTCGCGGTCGCCCCGGCCCAGCCCACCGGCCGCGTGAACAACGCCCGCGCCTTCGTCGCCCTCGCCCCCCTCGCCGATCCCGCGCTCGTTGCCCCCACCCTCGCGCGCGCCCTTGGCGTGCGCGAGGTGGCCGGCCGCTCGCCCGAGGAGAGCCTGATTGATGCCTGGCGGGCGCGGGCGGCGTTCGTGGTGCTGGACAATCTCGAGCACCTCCTCCCGGCCGCCGCCGGACTGGTGGCCATGCTGCTCGCCGCGTGCCCGCGGCTGCGTGTGCTCGTCACGAGCCGCGCCCCCCTGCGGCTGCGGGCCGAGCATGCCTACCCCGTCCCGCCCCTCCCATTGCCTCCCCCCGACCGCCCGCCCACGGCGGCGATTGCCAATGCCCCGGCCGTGGCGCTCTTCGTAGCGCGGGCGCAGGCGGCCCAGCCCGCCTTCCGCCTGACCGACGACAACGCCCCGGCGGTGGCGGCGATCTGCCGCCGGCTCGACGGGTTGCCCCTGGCGCTCGAACTGGCCGCGCCCGTGCTCCGGCTGCTCTCGCCGCCGGCGCTCCTGGAGCGGCTGGGAACGTTGGACACGGTCGTCGAGGGGGAACGCGACCTGCCGCCGCGCCACCGCACGCTGCGCGCCGCTCTCGCCTGGAGCTACGACCTGCTCGATGCGCGCGCGCAGGCCCTCTTTCGCCGCCTCGCCGTCTTCGTCGGCGGCTTTGCCCTGGCGGCGGTCGAGGCGGTCGACACGGGACCCGGCGAGCTGGGCGTGGACACGCTCAAAGCCCTGGGCGCGCTGGTCGACCAAAGCCTGGTGGGGCGGTGGGAGGGCACAGGGGACGACGGGGATGAGGGGCAGGGGCGCTACGGGATGTTGGAGACGGTGCGCGCCTATGCGCGGGAGCGCCTGGAGGCGAGTGGCGAGGCGGCGTCGACCCGCCGCCGGCACGCGGAGCATTATGGCCGCCTGGCCGAGGAGGCGGGGCCCAAGCTGAACGGCCCCGAGCAGGAGGCCTGGCTGACGCGCCTGGAGCGCGAGCACGACAACATGCGGGCGGTGCTGGCCTGGGCCCTCGAAGGGGGGGCGATCGCCATGGGGCTGCGGCTGGCCTCGCCGTTGTGGCGCTTTTGGTTTCTGCGCGGATATCATGGGGAGGGTCAAGCGTGGTTGGAACGCCTGCTGGCGGGGGGCGGCGACGACGACCGCGGCGACGGGGGGGCCGCCCGGGCGCGCGGGCTCCAGGAGGCGGGCACGTTCGCCCACTACCGGGGCGACCACGAGCGGGCGACGGCGCTGTCCGAGGAGAGCCTGGCCCTGTGCAGGAGGTTGGGGGATACGCGCGGCACCTCCCGCGCGCTCAACACCCTGGCGCTCGTGGCTCATGACCGCGGCCACTACGGCCGCGCGACGGCTTTGTACGAGGAGAGCTTGGCTCTGAACCGCGAGCTGGGGGATACGTGGGCCGTCGCCGCCATCCTCAATAACCTGGGGGTCCTGGTGCAGGACGTGGGCGACGACGGGCGGGCGACGGCGCTGCAGGAGCAGTCCCTGCGCCTGAGGAGGGAGTTGGGCGACACCGCGGGTATCGCCTCCACCCTCGGCAATATGGGGCTCTTGGCACTGGATAGGGGCGATTATGGGAAGGCGTTGGCGCTGCATGGGGACAGCCTTCGCCTCAAGCGGGACCTGGGCGACCGGCGGGGGATGGCCCAGACCATGGAGGAGATGGCGCAGGTTGCCCGAGCGGTGGGGCAGTCCGAGCGCGCGGCGCGCCTCCTCGGCGCGGCCGCGGCCCTGCGCCGGGATGCCGGGGCGCCGCCTTCCGCCTTACAGCGCGTGAGCGTCGACGCCACCGCGGATAGTATCCGTGCGGTCGTCGGGGATACGGGCTTCGCGGCCGCATTCGCGGCGGGCGGGGCGCTGCGGCCGGAGGACGCTGTCGACGTCGCCCTCCATTTGCAGGCCGGGGACGATCCCAACGGCGGAAGGCCGCGAGGAGATCTTGTTTGATCCCCTCGTCGAGCGCTTCCTCGGTCGAGCGCTCAAGGAGCGCGACTGTTTGGCGCACCTGCGCGACGCAGGCGCGGCACGGCAGGCATACCGTAAGGTGGCGCGCGACCAACGCCCCCTCCACGTCCGTGAGCGTGCCCTCCAGGTAGCCCGCCGCGAGGGCGGCTACCCCCAGGTCCGTGAGGCGCCCTCGCCCGATGCACGCCCGATGTAGGCGCGGGCGGCCGCCCGCGCGGCCGCGCACATGGTCCGTCATCCGCGCCGTCTCCGCATCATCGAGTCCGCCCACGAGAAACGCCCGCATGAGGTCGACGCAGCGCACGCGGCCGATGGTCTCGACGGTCACGCAGTCACCCTATAAGATAGGCTCCGGCTCCGCGGCGAAATACCCCGCGAGGGCGCCGCGCACGCGGGACCGCGCCCGGTGCAGCAACACGCGCTGATTCGTGTCGCTTAGCCCCAGGGTGTGACACACCTCCGCGGCCGACCAGCCCTCGACGCCGCGCAGGCCCAGCACCCGCCGCTGCAGCGGCGGCAGCGCGGCCATCGCCGCGGCGATACAGGCGCCGGTCTCATTGCGCAGAGCCTGCTCCTCTGGTAGTGTCCCCCAGGGGCGCGGCGCTCGCTCGGCCGACGTCCACCACCCCGTCGCGTCGACGCGGTCGGGCGCGACGGGGCGCTCGTCGGCCTCGTCGTCGGGACGCGCGAGCAGGGAAAACGCGACACTGCGCCGTTCGCGCACGCCCCGCGATTTGGCTCTGTTGACCAGGATGGCGCAGATCCACGTCTTGAGCGTGGACCGCCCCGCGAAGCGGTCGATCCGGCGCACGACCTCGTACCAGGTCTCCTGGACGACATCTTCGGCGACCGCTCGCTCGGCGACGTACCGCAAGGCCAGGCGGACCAGCGCGGTGTGGTAGTGATCGAGGAGCGTGACGAAGGCTGCTTCCTCTCCCCGTCGCAGGGCTGTGACGAGGGCCGCCTCGCCGCCCCCGATGTTCGCCTTGGGCGCTACCCTTGTCGGGCCGGCCGTGTCTCGGGGGCTTCCTATCATACCTGCTCTCTCCTACCATCCCCCTCCCGTGCGCGATCACGGAGGAGACATTGTCATGGGGCTTGGCGCGATTCCGCGCCACGGCCAGGTTGCCCGTGCCGACACCGCGTGGGGTAAAGGTTGGCCGTGAGAGCAGTCCGCGCCTCCACGCCAAGGGGGCGGGTCCGGCGAGCGTCTCATCCATTGCCGTCGACGGTGGGGCGTGCGGCGTGCGGCGAGCCGCGCGCTGTGCCCCTACGGGCACTCTAACAGGAGGCCGTCGCCGGATGCCTGTAAAACATGCAAAGTAATCGGCAATGTTTCATGTAAACTTGATACTTTTGAGCAGCTGCGAGCCGTCGTGGGCCGTCGTGGGCCGTCGTGGGCCGTCGTGGGCCTTGTAACGGCAGGGTGGGTTCGCGAGACCAATGCGTGAGGAGCGGAGCGCGGCCCTCGTTCGATTTTCCGTTGAGGAGGTGTGGCAGCCGCGTCGCGGCCCTGATCGCGACGCATCCAGAGCACGGTTCGCCGCGACATGCTCCGTTGTCATGGGCATGACCACGTCGTCGTCCGGGTCGCCACTCGCGGAGCCGAGCGACGCATAGATTGTAGAGACAGGGAGACAAAATGACTCGGACCACACGCCTGACGCGCGGGCTCCTCGCCGGCGCGTCAGCCCTCGCCCTCCTCGCTCCCGTGGCCCTCGCCGGCCATGGCCGCGCCACCGCCAGTGTTACCCGGCAGGGCGACGCCTATCTGTCCAAGGACAAGATCGTGCTCCAGAGCGCGATCAGCGTCGACCTCACCAAGAATGTCGTGCGCCTGCCCCTACACCGGGGCGCCTTCCACGGACGGACCGTCTGGTACATCATCACCGACGCGTCCGACTACGGCCTCGCCCACGACCTCAACGCCCTCTACGCCCCCAAGCTCGCCAACATCCCCGTCGGCTGCCCCGCCTGCGTGCAGGACGTCACGCTCACGGCCCCGCCTACCAATCGCTTCGACGAGGCCATCGTCAACTTCCAGGGCATCCCTGACTTCAGCCCCACGCGCGTGCTGGTCCCCAGCGCGCAGGGTTTCCCCCCGGCGAAAGCGCAACCCGGCGCCGTGGGCGACGCGCACTACAGCCCCTTCATCCGCCTCCAGGGCTCCCCGGTCGTCTACAACGCGCCGACCGTCGCAACCGGGAACGGACCCTTCGACGTCATGCGCCACAGCAACACGAACGACCGCGTCATCGCCATCAACACCAAGCCGACCGCCGAAGCGCCGGCCACGGTCGACCTGCTGCTGGTGCATGGCTCCGACTCGGGTCAGCCGATCCTCTATATCAACACAGAGGCCTCCGACCCGGTCGCCGCGACCTACGAGCGCACCACCTACGTGCCGCTGCTGAACAAGGTGTCGTTCCTCGGCGGCGACGACTTCATCGGCTCGGCGCGCGAGCGTATCTTCGTGTTCGGCAACGGGCAGACCGGCCTGCACAATCCGCAGGCGCAGGGCGAGAACAACGCCGGGCTCTTCGGCGGCGCGCTCGACGCCAACGTCGACACCCTGAGCCGCATCACCGATCCCTTCAACGTGCAGGGCGATTTCCCCTCGCTCGATAGCCCGCGCCACGCCAACGCCTACAGCCCGCTCTGGGACGTGCAGCTCGGCTTCTGGACGCCGCGCCATCGCGCAACACCTAAACACGCGGCAGATCGACGAGAATGTGATTCTTAACCTGGCGGTCAAGGGCGACATCACGGGGCCTGGCGGCGCGCCCTACGGCTCGGTCGGCTTCGTGGTGGATTGCCCGCCCGTCGGTTATCTCGACCAGCGGCCGACCGGAGACACCGCTACCAACCCGCTCAACCGCTAGACCCGCGGATTGTCGGCCGCGGACGCGCGTCGCGGCGTCGGGACGGGACCGT
>JAABUX010004525.1_pt1 | contig 17569 bp, 16 predicted proteins | sample 5561851 | NCBI WGS metagenome assembly JAABUX01 (sample SAMN10711883, study PRJNA513361) | rock metagenome | isolation source: Antarctica rocks | place: Antarctica: Victoria Land, Richard Nunatak red sandstone | collected 2016-01-03 | reverse complement strand
TTCGTCTACCAGCAGACGCACAGGGATGGTTCAAAACGTGCCATTTCCAGGTAACACCGGAAATCGATAGAGCTCTGATGGTAAAAGGATTTTTTGTTCTGGGTGTTACCCTGATTTGAACCACGCCAAGAAGCCGATCCCACACGGCTTGACGGAAGAATGTCCTGTGCGTCGGAGGACAAGGTCATCCTAAAAACCGGCAACGACTCGCTCCGCTTTAAACACAGCAAACAGCAAACAGAATCCCGCTGACCAACTGGAAACTTTTACACGCTGTTCCCTGGAAACGGCGTCAGCGTGGTGCAGGGATATGATGGTTGGTGCTGAGAAGTTTGGTGGCGTAGGAGATCGCCTCCTCTCCTGATCTTGGGATGTTCACCGTGCCGTTTAAGCTGAACCAGGACCGCCGCCATCACATCCCGCTGGCGTGAGCAGAAGCCGTGCAAGAGCACATCATCGAGACGGCGCAGCAGCCTACGGCACAAGCGGCCGGCCCCGTCGTGGTTGAGCTGGATGGCGGCTACGTGCGCAGCCGGCACTGGCGGGAGGAGCGGCACTTTGAGGTGGTCGCGGGCAGGGTGATCGAGGGAGCATGCAAAATCGTGGGGTGCTGACATGGTCGGGTTGGGTTCCTTGCTCGCGGAACGAGGGTAGGCTGATGAGGCGGCTGGCGGCCCGATGCGACCACCCCACGATTTTGCATGCTCTCGATTGCTGTCCTGACCTCTGGCGTCTGCGCCTCGATTAGCATCGGTGTGCGCACCGTGCCCCGATGGAGAAGGTCGAGGACGGCTTCCGGCGTTTCGCCCGTCCAGATGAGAGGCAATTTCTGGAATGTATACTCCGTCCACGTGAGAATCCGAAAACTTCGCACCTCCGAAACGCCGCTTGTATCAGGATCGACTCGCTAGTCGATTTTCGGGTTCTCACGTGGACGGAGTATAGCCTCGGCAAGCCCTGCCGAGAGCAGGGCTGATCGACACTCGCCCTCATCCCCGAAGCGGAAGATCGGCGGGGCAGGCGGAAGCGACACGCACATGTCGGCATGCGCCTGGACTGCCTGCCCGACCAGTTCGAAGAAGTCGCCGTCCGAAGTCCAGGCAGTCATGGCAAAGCGCCCGACACCCGAGCGCAACACGCGTGCGACCTCGGCCAGCACTCGCTCTGGCCGCTCCATGTGCAACATACCGAAGGAGCAGGTGACAGCATCAACGCTCGCATCCCCGAGCGGAATTGCCTCAGCCGGAATTGCCTCAGCGTCACCAATCCGGAACTCGACGCCAAAGTGGCGCCGGCTCGCCTGTACGCCGCAGCAGGGCGTCGGCTTGTCTGCCGAGCTTTTGTTGAAGGCGCCTTCCGAGCTGAACCTGCGTTCAGTGAAGGGTAATGAGTTGCTGCATCGCGATGGATAGGTCCCTCTGAGCCATTCTCTGCCAACGCACCTATCGTGGTTTTGGCCCCTGGCTTGCTGTCGGCACTTTTTGTTGGTGGCAACGGTCTGAGCCGCTCTTTGCTGCGGTGCTGTCGGCATCGGCTCAGCGTGCTCGATTCGTCCACAGGCACAATGCATTAAGAAGACTCTACGTAGTAGGATTAAGGGGATTACGGACTCTCGAACTCATTGATTCGTCTTGATGTCTTCCGAGTCCCCCGGGGGTGAAACCACGATAGTTTGGGGGTCAAAGCCACGATACGGCCAGGGGCCAAAACCACGTGCCAATTCACATATCCACAGCCAAAGTGACGCTCGCGCGGTTAGGCCTCATCCGTCGTCTCCCTATCGTGGTTTTGGCCCCTGGAGGGACCCGGCAGGAACGAGCCGATGGACGTGCGGGGAAGCCGGCGGGGATTGAAACCCCTATGACCGACCGGAAGTTGACATCGCTCTGTGAAGTGCAGAACCTCATGACCTTCTGAGTTGCGAAGGATCTCCAGCCAGTAGCCAGGCAACCGTTGTCGCTCGACAGTACGCCGCAGTTCCTTGGCGAAGTCAGCAAGGCGCTGCGTGCTCCCACTTTTGATATGCAGCTGTGCCATGGTGAAAGCCCAACCGCCGGACTGGTGGCCACCATGTTTTCGGACAACTCGATAGAGCCATCGCTCGATGCCGCCGGTCAGGCTGAAGTACTCTCGGTCAATCGCCAGCGTTAGCCGGTCTGTTAGGATGCCCTCATAGAGCCAGTCCGAGATGGTAAACTCGATTCCGGCGGGGCGTCCCTGATCGTCGGTCGGCGCGGCGTAACGTTCGATCCAGTGAAAACCTTCTGGCTTCTTGCGCTTGCCCTGACGGATGTTCGTGCGAATGAGAGTTCCGCTGAGGCGTTCAAAGGCCTCCACGATCCGCTGATACTCGTCACCACCTGTCCGACGATCGATGCCGCGTAACAATTCGTAGAGTGACACCTTAAAGGTTGGAGAAGGTTCGATCCCCCGCGCTTTCGCCTCACGCAACTGCGACGCCGCCCAGATCAGGATGTCGGCGTCCCAGATCGTCGCCAAGCCGATTTCTACTGGCGCGGTCACGTTGACACTGATCGTGGTCGAGCCGTTCTGGACCTGGTAGTCGATGGGCTCCGTCCGCCGCTGCTTGGAAAGGCTGAAAAATGGCCTCTCCATCATGTCCTGCTGATCGTGTGTTGGGATGTCACCGGGCAGCGCGACTAGAAGGTCTAACTGCCCTTCGCCTGTTCGCCGTACGGACCGTCCAACCCTACGAACCATGCAAGTCTCTTTCCTCAGAACCTTCTTAGGCTCTCTTCTGTGAAGGCCATCTATCGAGAGCGGGCAGCATTAGGACGCCCGCTGGGCACGTTTGCGCTCACAGGTTTTAGCGGTGGAAGGCCACGCTTTTGCAACAGGAGGTTCCAGGCCTCGTGGCCCAGCTTCTGAAGGCTCAGGTTTGCGTCAAGGCTGAGCTGCCGAAGGCGACGCCGGTCCTCGGGGGTGACCAGAACATTCACCGGCACAATCGCCTGTCCCGAGGCTTCGCCCGTTCCATTCGGGGCTGCCCTCTCCGCTGGCGGTAAGGTGCGTCAGGTGCCGGGGCAGCGGCATCGTCATCTATTGGCGACATGACTTCTGCGAGGGATCGTCCGCGCTTACTGCTGCTCATGGGTCATCTCCTGAATCCAAGTCCAGACGGCGCGGAGTTCGGCGTGGGCGTCTCTCGCGGCTGCGCCGCGCATCTCGCCGATGCCGCGGCCTTCCAGGGCTGCATCGAGGTAAACGGCGCGGTCGCCGATGTGGGTTGGGCAAACCGGTACCGGGTAGCGAGACAGCGCAGCGCGCGCGTCGCGAGCCCGCACCTCATTCTTGGCGGCATTGACGATCACAACTGCTCGCTTATCGAGGCGGCGGAGGATTTTTAGTGTTTCTCCCACCGCTTCGAGGTCATCTGATGATGGCCTTACAGGGACAATAACCAAATCCGCCACGCGCGCAGCTTCTGCCTCAGGCTCCGCGACCGCTGGCCGCGTGTCCACGAACACGACGCCAGGCCGTTTGGCCAGCGCCTTGGTCGCGGCGCTAAGGTCTGATCCATCCAAGTCGAGAAGATCGGGTCGCTCTGGCAGCGGCTGTAAACCCTGGCGACGCTGCCACCACTTGGTCGATGTCTCTTGGGGGTCGCGGTCAATGAGAACGCTGGCACCGGATTCGCCGGCCAGCACCGCCAGCTGACGGGCCAAAGTGCTTTTCCCCGCGCCCCCTTTCTGGCTGATGAGCGAGAAGATTTGCACCTTTGTTCCTCTGAACGACTCCAGTGTCATAACTATGAAGGTGTGACCTCAGAAGTCCAGTTCCTCCAAACCTATCCAGATATAAGCCGGCGTCGCTCACGCCGGTTTTGCAATGGCGGCGCTCCCACACAAAAAATCTAGGGGGGCAAAGTTAGCTGGCATGCTTGCTGTTCCAGAGCAGCGAGGTAGCCGTCTGGGTTGCGGCGGAACCGGGTGCGTAGGGTCCGAACGTGGCGCCTCTGGCCGAGACGCTGGCGCATCTCTGCCCATGCTGTCCGATCGGCTCGGCCCAGTGCGGCCGCGGTCGGCGGTTGCAGCCGTGTTGCTGCGGCCGCAATCAGCCGCACCTCGCCGCGTAGCACGGTGGCGGGCGAGGCCATCTTGCGCCCGGTTGCGCGCCGGTCGTGATGACGTTGCGCGCCGAACCATTGCTCGAGGTCGTTGTTGGTGCGCGGCAGGTCGGGCACGGCATAGCAGTGAAACAGCCCGGGCCGGTAGCTGCGGGCAACCTTGCGGAAGTGCCCGATCGCGTCGGCGAGCGTACCGGCCTTGCCACGATGGCGAACCATGGCGCCGATCAGGCCGTCGAAGCGGCGCTGGACCACGGCGGCGCTCTCGTCTTGGTGGTTGTTCAACACCCGCGCTGCCGCATGCACCCAGGCATAGGCGCGCTCCACATCAGGCCAAAGCGGGGCCGTGTGCTCCAGGCCGCGGCCGATCAGCTGACGCAGTTTTGTGAGCTGCGGCGGCGAGCCCCCTTTTGCGCCACCCGATCCAGGCTGCTGGCCACCTTTTCCAAGCGCGTCTTGAGCTTGAGACCTGGGGCGGCGAGCGGCGCTCGGCCGTCGTCGGTGATGGCGCTGCGAACGGCCGCGCAGTAGCCGCGCACCACCTCCGCTTGGGCAGCGTCGCAACCCTCAACGGCACGCTCGATCGGACGCACCCCGCGCACCTGCTTCTTCAGCTCCTTCTTGGCATGCCGGTCGGCCTCGAACACCGGCAGCGCCGCCTCACGCAGGAAGTGAAACTGGCACAGCTGGTGCGGCACCCCGGGCAGAGCCCGTGCAACGGCTCGCCGGATCGAGGTTTGCCCGTCACTGACCACGCCGATCACCGGCACGCCGACCGCGTCAGCCACCTCGCTCAGCAGCGGTGCCAGGTCATTGGCCGTGCCCGACAACAAGCTGCGCGCCAGCAGCACCTCGCCCGACATGCACTCGCGCACGACCCACAGCACCTCGTGGCCCACGTCCGGCTGCAAACCATCCAGCGCCAGAATGGCCCGCCCCTGGCTCGCCAGCATGCCATGCAGCCGCTCGCTGCTCGTCAGCGTGGTCGCCAGCAGCTCGTCGTAGCGGTCGAGCAGGTTGGTCACGCTGCGCTCAGCGATCGGCACCCCACGCTCACCCAGGGCCGCGTGGATCTCTGGCACGCTTCGATGCCCGCGGTAGCGCAATCCGCCGACCAGGGCCACCACGTCCAACCCGAACTCGTGCTGTGGCAACGCGATCGCACCCTCCGCCTCCGGCCGGTAGGGCCTGCGGTGGCGCGCGCAGCCGGCCTGCACCCGCTCCAGCTCCGGCGTGCAGCGGACGCTCAGCAGCGCGCAGACCGGCGAAACCGTCACCCCCGTCATGGGCGCGGGCTGGCGGCAGCGGCACAGCTTGAACCGCGGCGCTTCGACCTCGACCGTGCCGAACAGGGTTTGCAGCCGGCGCGTGCGCCGGTCCTTGAGCGGCCGCAGCATCCCGCATGCCGCACAAACCCGGTGGTGGGCCGCATCCTCCGCCACCTGGCCGCACAGCATGCTCGCCTGCAGCTTGGCCAACAGCGTCTTGGTCTCGGCGAGCGCGAGGCCGACCTCCGCCAGCGTGCTGACCACCGCCGGCCGGCTGAACGTCACCAGCTCCGTCGTCGTCACCTCCCCCGCGCTCGTCGTCGCCTCCAGCCGCACCGTCCACTGCATCACGCCTGCCGCCCTCGTGGTCAGGCATCAGCCAGACCGATCAGACCGAGACAGGCAAGCAGCCTGCCCCAGGTTTTTGACACTCCCTCCGGGCCTTCCAGACTTGGGGCGAGGTGACTGGCGTTGCACGCATGGCATAGCCGTCAACGCGCCCAGCCCAAGCCGCAGGCATCCGCTCGACCGCAGTCGCACAAGTTGACAGTGCCAGGCAAATGATGCGCGGATCGCCGATCCGGTGTTCGGCAAAACGGACGAGCCAATCCTGGCTCACCGTGTCGAAGAACGACCGGATGTCGGCGTCGAGGATGTGGCTCACCTTCCGGCTGGTGATGCCCACCACCAGGGCGTCCAGCGCATCATGCGCTCCACGTCCGGGCCGAAACCTGTAACTGAACCCAAGGAAGTCTTCCTCATAGATGGCATTCAGCACCATGAAGGTGGCGCCCTGGACGATCTTGTCTTCCAGGGCTGTAATCGCCAGTGGCCGTTGTCGCCCGTTCGCCTTCGGGATGTAGATCCGTCGGGACGGCTGAGACCGATAGGCCCCACGGTGGATACGGCCATGCAGATCACCTAGCCTGCGCTCGAGATCGGCCTCATACTCCTGCCACGTCATGCCATCCACGCCTGGCGCCGCCCTGCGCTTGAGCGTTGTGATTTTTAATCAAAAAAGGTTCGAGGGAGGAACCGCAATGAAGTTCACCAAAGCGCTGATGGCCGGTGCAGCGAGCCTGGCTCTTCAGGCCGGCGTTACCGGAACCGCCTCGGCTCAGGTTAAAGCCAAGGTCTTCCTGAGCATGAGCTACATCGGCAATGACTGGCAGGCCGAAGCCAGCAACATGCTCAAAGCGATGGCCGCCAGCCCCGACATCGCCAGCAAAATCGACCTCCAGGTTCAGGTCGCCGGCCCAAACGCGCAGAAACAGATCCAGCAGATCAATGCGATGGTGCAGGCGGGCGCTAAGGCGATCATCGTCTACCCAATCTCGCCTACGGCCTTGAACCAGGTCGTCAAGAATGCCTGTAGCAAGGGCGTGATGGTCATCGCCTACGACGCTCAGATCACCGAGCCTTGCGCCTACAACGTGACGATCGACCAGGAAGAGGCCGGCCGCGTCACGGCGGAATGGCTGGTCAAGAAGCTAGACGGGAAGGGCAACATCATCGCGATCACGGGCGTGCCGGGAACGTCGGTGGACACGCTTCGCACCAAGGCCGCCAAGGAGGTCTTCGCCAAGAGCCCTGGGATCAAGATCGTCGCCGAGGCGCCTGGGATGTGGAGCCAGGCAGTCGCGCGGACCGAGTTGTCCAAGATTCTGGCGACCCAGAGCTGGGACAAGATCGATGGCCTCTGGATGCAGGTCGGCTGCTTCACGGCCAATCAGATGCAGCTCGAAGCCGACATTTCCGAGGACAAGCTGAAGGCCTGTGCCGGCGAAGGGTCCAATGGCGGCCGCATCCAGATGCTGCCCAAGGGGACGGCGGTCGAAGGCGCCAACGAAGCCTACCGGCCGATGTCCGCGCCCCGCATTTCCTATGCATCGCCGCCGTATTCGGGCGCCTATGCCCTGCGGCTCGTGGTGGACAAGCTCGACGGCATGGATGTGCATTTAACGACGAAGCTGCCCCTGCCAGTCGTGACCAATGAAACGGTCAAGCTGTGCAAAACCGGGACGTGGCAGGAGATGGCGGACGGCTGCAACGTCTTCCAGCCCGCGGCCGTGTCGAACCCTGGCTGGTTCGCGTCCATCTTCTCGGCAAAGACCTCGGAGGTCGGCCTGAACGCGGCGCTCTCAGCCGAACCCGAAAAGACGAACTAACTCCACAGTCCCGCAAGGACGGGAAGCTTCGGCCTTCCGTCCTTGCCCCTTCGGCACGGGGATACTGCGTCATGTCCGCAGACATTGAAGCATTGTGGCTGGAGAAGATCGTCAAGGCCTACGGTCCGACCGTAGCACTCGGCGGTGCCTCTCTCAGCGTCCGCTCTGGCGAAGTCCATGCTCTATTGGGCGAGAACGGGGCCGGCAAGTCGACCACGGTCAAGCTGCTGTCCGGGCTCATCCGACCCAGCCAAGGCACCATCCACATCTTCGGTCAGTTGGCGGAGATGTGGCGTCCTGCAGACGCCCACAGGCTTGGCGTGCAGACCGCCTTCCAGGAGATCAGCTTGGTGCGCGACCTCACGGTCGTCGACAATATGCTGATGCCCTATGCGCCGGTCAGCGGCGCAGGGCTGCTACGCCGACGGGAGGGCGAGCGCCGGGTGCGCGCCCATCTGGAGCGGCTCGGGCTCGGCCATATCGATCCCAGGGTGGAGGTCGGGACCCTCGACCTGCCGAAGCGTCAGAAGATCGAGATCGCGCGGGCCGTCTTCCGCGATCCCAAGATCCTACTGCTCGATGAGCCGACGTCAGCTCTGACGGGGGGCGACATCGACTGGCTGCACGGGCTTGTCGAACAGCTTAAGGCCGACGGTGTCACCACCATCTTCATCTCGCATCGCATGGCCGAGGTCCGGCGCTTCTGCGACCGCCTGACCGTGCTGCGCAACGGCAAAGATTCCGGGACCGCGAACGTGGCCGACGTCACTGACGACGCGGTGATCAAGATGATCATCGGCCGCTCGCTCGACGCGACCTTTCCGCCCAAGCCGTCGCGGCGTGCCGTCGGCGCCAGCTCCGCGCCCGTCCTCAGCGGTGAGAAGTTGTCGACGGACGGCAGGTTGCGCGACGCCGACTTCCAGCTCTGGCCCGGCGAAATTCTGGGCATTGCGGGACTCCAGGGCATGGGTCAGCAGGACCTGTTCCACGCCTGCTTCGGCATCACAAACCTCAAGTTCGGCACGATCCGGGTCGATGGCCGGCCGGTGACGATGGCCTCGCCCAAGGACCCGATCCGGCCCAACATCGGGATCTCGCTGGTGCCCGAGGAGCGCAAGACCGAAGGGTTGTTCCTCAAGTGTGACGGTTGCTTCAACGTGTCCCTGCCGGTACTCGATCGCTTTTCGCGGGCAGGCTTCATGGACCGCAAGGCGGAGAAAGAAGCGGTCGCCCGCGTGCTCGACCAAGTCGAAGTCCATCCCCGTGCCATGTACACGAACGCCGGTGCCTTCAGCGGCGGCAACCAGCAAAAGATCGTCATCGCCAAGTGGCTGATGACCGGCGGCCGCGTGCTGCTGATGTTTGATCCCACACGCGGCATCGACATCGGCACGAAGCACCAGCTCTATGTCATGATGCGCGACTTCGCGGCGGCGGGCGGATCGGTGCTGTTCTACTCGACGGAGATCACCGAACTCGTGAATCTCTGCGACCGCGTGCTGGTGATGTACGGCGGCTCGATAGTCGAAGAACTCGAAGGTAGCGATATCGAGGAAGAGCGTATTATGCGGGCCGCTCTGGGCGGCATGCATAGTCATGCCGAAGGGACACTCGCATGAGTAGCCTCGCCGCGCGAGCTCCGGTCTCGCGGAATATCTCCTGGCGGCCCTTCATAGCCCGTCATCGGGGCATCCTGATCGCACTGGCGGTCTTCGTGGTGCTGTTCGGCATTGTCAACGTGATCGCGGGCAGCTTCAACTACTTCCAGTTCAGCTTCATCTCTTCCGGCGGAGCCGCATTGGCGCTGGCCACGATGGGACAGACCTTCGTCGTCCTGACCGGTGGGTTCGACCTCTCGGCGGGCGCCGTGGTCTCGCTCGTCAACGTTGTGCTTGGCACTGGCATGGGCACCGATCTCTCCTCTCAAATCCTGTTCGGATTGGCGGCGCTCGGGGTCGGCGCGGCGGTCGGCGTGGTGAACGGGTTCTTCGTCGCCTACATCCGCATGCAGTCGATCGTCGTGACTCTCGCAACCATGTTCATGGTGCAGGGCATCACGCTGCTGATCACCGACAAGCCCGGCGGTTCCATCGCGCCGGAGTTCATAGCCTTCCTGACCGGAGACGCCATCCCCGAGCTGCTTCCCGCGCCCGTGGTGGTAATCGGAATCGCCGCCTTGGTCTGGCTGCTGATCAAGATGACGCGCTTCGGTGTCGGTCTCTACGCGGTCGGTAGCGATGAGGATGGCGCCTTCGCATCCGGCTTAGCGACCCGTTGGGTCAAGTTCCGAGCCTATGTTCTGGCTGGTGCCTTCTATGGCGCTGCCGGTGCCTTCGTGTCGGCCCAGACGGGTTCGGCCGACCCGCTCGTGGGCAGTGCGATGCTGCTGCAAATCTTCGCCGCGGTGGCATTGGGCGGCACCGTTCTGGGCGGCGGACGGGGGGGCGCCATCGGCTCGATCATTGGCGCCTATACCCTGATGATCGCGGTCAACATCCTGCTCGCGCTCAATGTGCCAGCCTACTACAGCTCGGTAGCCGAAGGGTCGCTGCTGATCTTGGCCGTGCTCGGAGGCTCCCTCAACCGGCACGCACCGATCGCCGACTATATCCGGCTCGGGCTCGTGACCTTGAAAGCCCGACGCAACGGCACGCTTGCGGCAGCCCACAAATCGGATCCCGCCCGGCCCAAGCTGCCCGTTGCTCCGCGTCGCGCCTCCGATGGAGCCGCCCCGAGTTGGCTGGCACGGCACAGCGAAACCCTGAAGTACTTGGTGCCCGCCTATATCGGTTTTGGCGTGGTGCTGATTGTCACCCAGTTCGTGTCCGGCAATGCGCTGACCAATCCGGGCTACTTCAACTCACTCGTGGTGCTGTCCTCCTTCCTGGTGGTCCTGTCGCTCGGCCAGGGTGCCACGATCCTGACCGGTGGCCTCGACCTGTCGTTGCCTTGGATGATTTCGCTGGTGGGCATCGTGGTCGCCGGGCTTGTGCGCGGCTCGGATGCGACGGCGCTCTGGGCCATTCCGTTCGGGCTCGCCCTCGGAACTGGCCTCGGCGCGGTGAACGGGTTGGGCATCGTGCTTCTCGGCCTGCCTCCGATCGTCATGACCCTCGCGATGAACGGCATCCTGCAGGGGGCTGCCCTCGTCTACAGCGGCGGCACGCCGGGCGGCTTCGTATCGCCCGATATGCGATGGCTTATGACCGGCCACCTGCTCGGCGCAACGCCAGTTGTGTGGCTGATCCTGGTGTTCATTTGCGCCGCCGTGGTGCTGCTGGGCCGCACTGTCTTCGGGCGCCACATCTACGCGGTCGGCAACACTTCCATCGCGGCCCGCTTCAGCGGCGTCGGGGTTGGCGGCACGCTGATTGGCGTATACGCGCTATCCGGCTTCTGCGCGGCCCTCGTCGGCATCCTCCTCGCTTCCTTCAGCGGACAGGCGAGCCTCGGGATGGGCGACGAATACCTGCTGCCCTCTATCGCGGCGGTCGTCGTGGGCGGCAGCCTGATCACGGGTGGTCGCGGCCAATATCTCGGCATGCTCGGCGGTGTGCTGCTGCTGACGGCGCTGTCCACGCTGCTGGCCGGGACCATGCTGCCCCATGCGGTGCGCGACATCATCTTCGGCTTGGTGGTGCTCGGCGCCGTGCTGGCCTTACGTGACTGACCCTTTTCCCATTCACATAGAACAGCAGGAGAGCATCATGGCACACCGGCCGGCGGAAGGCTTGAGGGTGCTGGTCACGGCGGGGGCTTCGGGTATCGGGGGCGCCATCACGGCCGCGCTCGTAGAGGCCGGCGCCAGGGTCCATGTCTGCGATGTCGCCGAGACGGTGCTGGCCGCTTGCCACGTGGCAATGCCGGGCGTCAGCACCACGGTGGCGGACGTGTCCGATGAAACCGCCGTTGCTCGGTTGTTCGACGATGTGCAGGCCACCCTCGGCGGTCTCGACGTCCTGGTCAACAATGCCGGGATTGCAGGGCCGACGGGTGCCGTCGAAGACATCACGGTCGCCGAGTGGCGCCGCTGCATTGATGTCGACCTCACCGGCCAGTTCTTATGCGTACGGCGTGCCGTCCCCATGATCAAGGCGGCGGGCGGCGGCTCGGTCATCAACATGTCGTCCTCGGCCGGACGCTTCGGCTACGCGTTCAGGACACCTTATGCCGCCGCCAAATGGGGCGTGATCGGTTTGACCCAAAGTCTCGCCAAAGAACTCGGACCGTCCAACATCCGGGTCAACGCCATTCTGCCGGGCATCATCAAGGGGCCACGCATGGAAGGCGTCATCAGCGACCGCGCGGCCCAAATCGGGGTGTCCTACCAGACAATGGAGAGGCAATACCTCGATCGCATTTCGCTGCGCCGCATGACCGATCCCGAGGACGTGGCCAGCATGGTTGTTTTCCTCGTCTCACCCGCTGGCCGCAATCTGTCGGGCCAATCGCTCGGCGTCGACGGCAACATGGAGTCACTCTGATGATCAAAACTGCTATCGTGGGCTTGGGTCTGATCGGACGCTCTTGGGCCATCAGCTTTGCACGGGCCGGGCACGAGGTCCGGCTCTGGGACGCCGATCCCGCAGCTGCGGGATCGGCGCTGGCCTATATCGCGGACATTCTCCCCGATCTTGCAGCTCACGACCTGTTGGCCGGGGCGGAGCCGTCCGCCGTTATGGCGCGGCTACGACCCGTATCCGATCTGGCCGATGCGCTCGCAGACATTGATTATGTGCAGGAGAACACCCCTGAACGGCTCGACGTAAAACTACAGGTGTTCCAAGACCTAGACCGACTGGCGCCCGCCAAAGCGATCCTGGCAAGTTCCACCTCGGCTTTGCTGCCATCGAGCTTCGTCGAACACCTTCCGGGCCGCGCGCGCTGCCTCATCTCCCATCCGATCAACCCGCCTTACCTCATCCCCGCTGTCGAAGTTTGCCCTTCGCCTTGGACGGCACCGGACATAGTCGCTAGAGCCGCGGATTTTCTGCGCGGCTGCGGTCAGGCTCCGCTGGTCATGAAAAGGGAAATCGACGGCTTCATCATGAACCGCCTCCAGGGAGCCCTACTCGAAGAGGCGTTCCGGCTCGTGGCCGACGATGTCGCGGGGCCCGAAGATGTGGACATCGGCCTGCGTGACGGATTGGCGCTGCGTTGGTCCTTCATGGGTCCGTTCGAGACCATCGATCTCAACGCCCCTGGCGGCATTCGGGACTATGCGGCGCGCTACCAGGGCATCTACGCGACCATCTTCAACTCCGCTCAGCGTCGTGTCGATTGGACGGGACCCGTGATGGACCAGATCGAGGCCGATCGCATCACCCGGCTGCCGCGCAACGAGCTGGACGACCGGCAAAGATGGCGAGACAGCATGCTCATGGCCCTACTGGCTCACAAGCGCCAAGTCACGAACACCAACAAACAGTGAGGACTTTCAGACATGGCAAAGCCAAACAAAGTTATCATCACCTGCGCTATAACGGGCGCCATCCACACGCCTTCTATGTCGCCCTACTTGCCTGTAACCCCTGAGCAGATCGCCGAATCGGCGCTCGGGGCCGCGAAAGCCGGCGCCGCCGTGGTTCATCTGCATGCCCGCAATCCAGTCACCGGAGAACCGGACCAGACGCCCGAGGGCTTTGCTAAATTCCTGTCCGTCATCAAGGATGGCTCCGACTGCGTGATCAACCTCACGACCGGCGGTGCCCCAACCATGAGCATCGAGGAGCGCGTGCTTCCAGCCGCAACCTTTCGGCCGGAACTCGCTTCGCTCAATCTCGGCACGATGAATTTCGGATTGTTCGGCATGTTGGACCGCTTCGGCGATAAGCTTCAGCATGAGTGGGAACGCACTTACCTGTCCAACCGGAATATCATCTTCCAAAACACGTTTGGACAGGTTGAACATATTCTCACGACCTGCTCGGGCAATGGCACACGGTTCGAGTTCGAATGCTACGACACAGCTCACCTTTACAATCTTAAATACTTCCTCGATCGCGGTTTGGTAAAGGCACCGCTTTTTATCCAGACAGTGTTTGGCCTGCAGGGCGGCATTGGCAATCATCCCGACGATGTGTGGCACATGAAACGAACGGCCGATCGGCTGTTCGGCGATGCATATCGTTGGTCGGTGCTCGGAGCCGGACGCAATCAAATGAACATCGCGGCGATGGCGGCCGCCATGGGTGGCAACGTCCGAGTAGGAATCGAAGATAGCATATGGATTGGCCCCGGGCAGTATGCCGAAAGCAATGCCGATCAGGTCATCCGGGTTCGCCAGATTATCGAAGGATTAGGCCTCGCAGTGGCAACGCCTGACGAAGCCCGCGAGATGCTGCAACTGAAGGGCAGTGACAAAGTCAGGTTCTGACGAGAACCCGTAAGGCCAAAGGTGTCGTCCAAGCAACTCGGAATGCGGAGCTAACCGCAGACCTGAAAGATCATGAACGGAGAGCACATGCGCATCGAAGTGTTGGCTGACGTGAAAACAACCCTAGGCGAAGGTCCGCTGTGGGATGTCGAGGAGCAGCGGCTCTATTGGATCGACAGTGTCGATGGTCGCGTTTTCCGCTGCACAGCCGATGGGCGGGAGATCCGCGCTTGGGACGTTCCCCAGAAGATCGGCTCCATGTGCCTAAGACGCGACGGGGGGGCCATCGTGTCTCTGCAACGCGGCTTTCACACGCTCGACTTCAAGACAGGCGAAGTCTCGCTAGTCCATGATCCCGAGCCGGAAACGGCGGCAAACCGGCTCAATGACGGCAAGGTCGACCGGCAGGGCCGTTTCTTGGTCGGCTCGATGGACACTATGGAGAACGGCCCGAACGGCGCGCTTTACCGGCTGGACCTGGACTTTAGCGTTCACAAGCTTGACCGTGACATCATCTGTTCCAACGGTCCCTGCTGGAGTCCGGATGGGCGTACCTTCTACTTCACCGACACCTGGGTGGGTGAAATCTGGGCGTATGACTACGACACAGCAACCGGTTCCGTATCGAATCGTCGGACATTCGCGCCGGTCGATACATCGGGCGGTGGCGCGGCGGACGGCGCGACGGTCGATGCTGAAGGTTATCTGTGGAGCGCGCTGGTCTATGATGGAAAGCTCGTTCGCTACGCGCCCGATGGCTCGGTCGAGCGCGTGATCTCCATGCCGGTAAAAAAGGTCACCAGCGTGATGTTTGGCGGCCCAAACCTTGATGTCCTGTTCGTGACCTCGATGGCCAAGCCGCCGCTTCCGCGGTTTCCTGGCGACGGCCCGCTGCGGGGCAGCTTATTCGCTATTCACGACCTCGGCATCCGCGGCCTGCCCGAACTGCGTTTCGCCGCATAGCCGTCAGGCAATCCCCTTCCACCCATAGGCGCTAAAATTGTGCTTGACCCGGCTTGGAGCGGCTTGGTTCTGGAGGCAGATGCAAGACGCAGCATCTGTTCTGACGGACCGGTTTTCCGAGGTGCTGGAGCGGCTTCCGGCCGGTCTGGACCTCGATGTTTTGGCGCTGGAGGCCAAGGCAATCCAGCGCCGGCGAGAGGTGGTCGATGGCGCGGCCTTGTTGCGGATTGCGCTTGCACGCGGGCCAGGCGGGCTTTCGTTACGCCAGACTGCGGCCTGGGCCTCCATGCAGGGGATCGCCGAACTCAGCAATCCCGGCGTCAAGTGCCGGCTGGACCAGGCGACGGAGTTTCTCGCCGTCCTGGTGGAACGGCTGCTTGCGGCGAAAATACCCGGCGCCGAGCTGCGCTGGCCCGGTCGCACCTTGCGCCTGGCTGACGGCACCTGCGTCAGCAAACCAGGCAGCACGGGCACCGACTGGCGCGTCCACGGCGTGTTGACCTCGGCCGCGGTGGGTTCTCGCATCTCGAACTGACCGATCAACACGGCGCCGAAGCGCTCGAGCGTGGCGCCCCGCATCCGGGCGAGATCCGTATTGGCCCAGTGACCGCGAAGCTGTGCAAAATGGCCATCTGTAGTTGAACCAAACCTTTTCAAACTCTTACGGTAGTCCCGCATCGAGTGACCGTTTTTCCTTTTTACACTTGACCGGTCGGCACCACGGCCTTGCCGTAACCTCCGTGCCAAAAGTGCCGATCTGAAAAATGTGCAATTTCAATGCGCTGCACTACCCTACAGGGTGGCAACATTCTGATAAGGCTAGGAAATCAGCTTTCCGTTTCGATACGTGATCATTCCTGATGGTGGAAGCCTAGCGACGCTCATCAAGATGAGAGGAATGCCTACCGGCTGTCCCCGGGGTGGTTCAAACAGCCAGCATGAAGTTCCTTTGCCTTGCGGAACACCTTTGCGGAACCTGTAACCCTTTGACAAGGCTCGATCCAGATTTCTGTTCCAGAATCGAGGGGTTTTGGACAATGCTACCGCAACGAAAAGCTGATTATTCAGTATTATCAATGCTTTGCAGCACAGCGCAAAGTGTAGTGTGTTGAATCCACACGCTTTTCAGATCGGCACTTTTGGCACGGAGGTTACGACAAGGCCAAAACGGCAACCCCCTAATGTCAACAGACCCTAGCAAGGGCGCCGGATTATCCGATTGTGCTGTTTGATGCGACTTCGCAAGTAGCGAAGCCGCCCATTTTGTCACAATGAGGGCTACAACCGTTTGATTTTTAAAGTGGAATTAGAGCCTGAAATTAGAATTTAAGAAAACTTGAACTTAGCGAGTGGATAAGTGGTTGCCTGTGGATAACTCAGCCATCGCCACGGTGCTTGAGCCCGTTGCGGGTGTGGTTGCAATCCAATTGGAGCCGTTGGAGCGATGTGGCAGATGATCAGCGCATCATCCTCGACGATTACCCGATCGATAACTCGCTCGCCCATCGCCCCTTCCTTTCCGATGCGCTTCCACGGTCGCCCTGAGGGGCCGCCAGTTCCCGGTCGGGAAACCGTAGCACCGGGCGTCAGACCTGGGCGACTGGCTTGTCCGTCCGGCGGTCGCCAGATGATCGCTGATCCATGGATATATCGGCCGCTGCCAGAACCCCAGAATTGCTGGGTCGGTCGGGGCCTGCCCTTTACCCGGTAAGCTGGCCCCCACGGTCCCGTCGTCTGACCAACGCGCCCATTATCGACACCAGCGCCTCTGCGATGAAGGAGCCGATCACCAGGCCGGCGATGCCGTAGATGGCTGAGGCGGTGCAGCAGGGCGATCAAACCGGATCGACCCTGATAGGCGATGCCGCATTCCGCCTCGATCCAGGCACCAATCTCGCGTGTCGTCCGCGGCAGGGTCTCGGTGATCCACGTTGCCAGCTTATCGCGCTGCTCGACGCTCAAACGACAGGCGCCTCCCTCATAGCCGAAACTCGCCAGACCCTCGATGCCGTCTTCCTGATAGAGGCGATACCAGGTGCGGATCGTGTCGTCGTCCAGCAACAGCACTCTCGCGATGGCCTCAAAGCTCATGCCGTCGTCGAGCAACACCAGCGCATTCGCGCGCCGGGCCAAACGATTGGCGGCCAGCCCGTCCCGAGCCAGCTCGATCAAGTCCTTCCGCGATTCACCGTCCAGAAAGCCAACTCGCTTCATGACTTCGGTAGAGTCCAACTCAAACCGCTTGGCAAGAGGGAGTTCGGATTCTCGCGGAGTCGGGGTATATGCCGACTCTAACCCCAAATACGTTTTTGACGCTCCCTAAACCACTGAAGTTGCTTGTGCCGATCCATGCACCACGCCAGCAGCGAGTGGCTCCTCGATGCCGCCGTGCACAACCTGTGCAAGCTACACCGGGAGTCTGTCCGCCGCACGGAAAAGGCCAGAGAACAAGCCGCGAAAAGGATGCAGAGAGCCGCATAACGCGGCCTCACGCCTATTTCTGCACCTTCTCACCAATCCATCACCCCTACCCCAGCAATCTCGCAACAGGCTCTATACGGACCATGGCAAGGATTCGGAGGTGCCGTCGCGGATGTGGTGGAATCGTGTGGTGGCGTAGTCTCCGGCTTGTTTGCAACGAGCCATGACCGGCGTTGACGCGCCGGCGGAGACCACGCCATGGAACGGAATAGCACGACGACTGAGG
>JAABUX010004524.1_pt1 | contig 17570 bp, 15 predicted proteins | sample 5561851 | NCBI WGS metagenome assembly JAABUX01 (sample SAMN10711883, study PRJNA513361) | rock metagenome | isolation source: Antarctica rocks | place: Antarctica: Victoria Land, Richard Nunatak red sandstone | collected 2016-01-03 | reverse complement strand
GCTGCTCAGCGTGACAACATACCTCTTCACCGCAACCTGTCTCGAAGACACCGAATCGACCTCCACACAACCGACCAGCCATCGATTCAAAGAAAGCGGTCTCTGTCAATGACGAGAGGTACTAGCGACGTAGCGACTTGAACAGCCTGACATGCTCCGTCATCGCGACCTCCACCGGCAGGCGCTCCATGCTGCTCGCGCCGTAGAAGCCGTTGCAGTGCATGGAATGCTTCAGCACGTAGGCGACGTCGTCGGGTGTCGCGATCGGGCCGCCATGGGCGATGACGACCACGTCGCCGCGCACCTTGCGCGCCGCCTCGCCGCAGCGGTCGATCATCGCCACGGACTCGTCGAGCGTGGGTGCGGTGGTGGCGCCGATGCTGCCGCCGGTGGTCACTCCCATGTGCGGCACCACGAAATCCGCACCCGCCTGCACCATGGCGGCCGCCTCGTCGGGCGAGAACACGTACGGGGTGGTCAGGAAGTCCTGCGCGTGCGCCTCGCGTATCATGTCGATCTCGGAGGCGAACCTGATCCCCGTCTCCTCCAGCGAGACCCGGAACTTCCCGTCGATCAGGCCGATGGTCGGGAAGTTCTGCACGCCGCTATAGCCGAGCTCGCGCAGCTCCCGCAGCAGCACCGGCATGATCACGAACGGGTCGGTGCCGTTGACGCCGGCGATCACCGGCGTGCGCGAGACCACGGGCAGGATCTCGCCCGCCATCTCCTTGACGATCGCGTTGGCGTTGCCGTAGGCGAGCAGGCCCGCCGAGGACGCTCTCCCGGCCATCCGGTAGCGGCCGGAATTATACACCACGATCAGATCGATCCCGGCGGCCTCCTCGCACTTCGCGGAGATGCCGGTGCCGGCGCCGCCGCCGATGATCGGGATGCCGTCGCGGACCATCCCGTGGAATTTCTCCATCAGGGCGGCGCGTTCGAAACGTGGCATCGGCTACTCCTCCGGCGTGGTCGCGCGGGCGTTTCAGGGCGGGGCGTCTCTAAGCGGGGGCGTCTCAGAGCTTGATGATGTCGGCGCTGCCGTCGGCGTGGCCGACCACGATCTCGTGCGCGATCCCCACGAACAGGCCGTGCTCCACAACGCCGGGGATCTCGTTGAAGCAAAGCGCCAGGCGATCCGGATCGTTGACGCGCCCGAGGTGGCAATCGAGGATGTAGTGCGCGCTGTCGGTCTGGATCGGCTCGGCTTCGCCGCCGCGCAGCGCGATGCGCGCGTCCGGGTGGCCGAATTCCGCCAGCAGCTTGGCCAGCTCGCGCCGCGTCGAGCGCCAGCCGAAGCGGATCACCTCGATCGGCAGCGGGAACTGGCCGAGATGCTCCACCACCTTGCTGTCATCGACGACGGCGACCATGCTGCGCGAGGGACGCGCGACCATCTTCTCCCACAGCAGGCAGGCGCCGCCGCCCTTGATCATGCGCCCGGCGCGGTCGATCTCGTCGGCGCCGTCTATGGTGAGGTCGAGATATTCGACGTCGTTGAGGTCGAGCAGCGGCACGCCCACCTCGCGCGCGATGTCGCGCGTCGCGATCGAGGTCGGCACGCCGGCGATGTCGAGGCCGTCGCGCCGTATCTTCTCGCCGAGCGCGCGCACGAACCAGTGCGAGGTGGTGCCGGAGCCCAGTCCGATCCGCATGCCGTCGCGCAGGTAGGTGTCGATGGCCTTCCGTCCGGCGGCGAACTTGGCGCGATCCTGCGGCTTGTCAAGTTGCATGTATGTTTCCTTCCTGCTCAATCCACGAGTTTCTCGGTCAGCCACGGCTCGAGTGCCGCCAGGTTGTCGGGCATCGCGCGGCCCTGCCGGAGGCCGATCGCGACCACCAGCATGTTCACCACCAGCATGTGGTTGATGCGTGCGGTGAGCGGCGTGTACAGCTCGGTGTGCTCGTAGCGCTGCACCCCCAGCACGATGTCGCAGCAGCGCGCGAGACGTGAGCCGGGTGCTGTGACGGCGATGGTGACGGCGCCGCGAAGCCGCGCCTCCGCGGCGAGATCGACCAGCGCACGGGTGGCGCCGGAATGCGAGAACAGCAGCACCGCCTCGTCGTCGCGGAGCGTCGGCCCGATCAGTTCCTGGCGGCGCATGTCGAGCAGCAGCCGGCAATGCAGCCCGAGCCGGAACAATTTGTGCTCGGCGTCGAACGCCACCGTCTCGGAGAGGCCGAGTGCGACCAGGAAGGTATGACGCGCCGCGAGCAGGCAATCCGCGGCGGCCTCGATCATGGCCGGATCGAGATCCTCGCGCAGGCGGCGGATCGCGTTCACCGTGTTGCCGAGCAGCTTGCCGACGGCATCCGCCACGCTGTCGTCGCCGGCGATCTTCTGGTGCAGGAAAGGCGGCTTCGGTGCCAGCCCCTGCGCGAGGCGTACCTTGAAGTCGGGATAGCCGGCGCAGCCCAGGCGGCGGCAGAACCGCACGATGGTGGGATCGCTCACCGCCGCGTTGCCGCGCAGGTCGGCCATCGACATGGTGATCACCTCCTGCGGTCGCCGCAGTACGATGTCGGCGAGGCGCAACTCGGACTTGCTCAGCGTCGCGCGCGCGCTCGCGACGATGGCGAGCAGGCCGCTCATCCGGGAAGCAGGTCGGCGAAGCGCGCGAGGCGTTGCGCGGCGGGCAGGCCGACCGCCGCCGACACACTCCAGTCCACGATCCGGCAGGCGACGCCGGCCGCCGCCGCGCAGTCGCGGTCGATCACGGTGTCGCCGACATAGAGCGCATCCGCCGGCGATACCCCGATCGCGCGCAGCGTGTGCAGCAGCGGCAGCGGGTGCGGCTTGCGCTCGGCGGTCGTATCGGCGCCGACGACGGCCTCCATGTCGTCGAGCAGCCCGAACGCGCGCAGCACCAGCACCGCCAGTGCCTCCGGCTTGTTCGTGCACAAAGCGAGCTTGATCCCGGCACGGCGCAAGGCCGGCAGCGCCGTCGCGGCATCCGCGAACAGCGTGGAGTCCGCGCACGGACGCGTGCCGTACTGTTCGAGATAGATCGCGGTGTCGTGCGCGACCCGCGCCGCATCCACGTCGATGCCGAGGCTTGCATAGACCTTGGCCACCAGCGCCTGCGCGCCCTCGCCGGTAAGCCGCTCGATCGCGCGCACCGGCTGCGGCGGCAGGCCGTATCCGGCGAGCAACCGGTTGATCGCCCAAGCGATGTCCGGCGCGCTGTCCACCAGCGTGCCGTCGAGGTCGAACACGATACCCTTCAAGACAGACGGTGCCTTCACGAGAGATGGCGCTTTCAAGACGGGTCGATCCCGGCGAGGGCTTCGTGCGTCGAGGCGAGCGTGGCGTGCAGCCCGGCGTGGATCGGGTACAGCCGGTCGTACACTCGCGTCGCATCGGGGCGCGGACGGGTGCGCCCGGTCTCGGCGATCACGCCGAGCGCCTGCTCCAGGGAGCTCCAGTGGCCGGTGCCGACGCCGGCCAGCAGGGCCGCGCCGTAGGCGCCACCCTCGGCGGCGCCGGTGACGGTCGCGACCTCGCGTCCGATGACGTCGGCCAGCAACTGCAGCCAGAGCGGCGAGGCGGTGGCGCCGCCGGACACCCGCACGGCGTCGAATGCGAGCCCGGAATGCTCCATCAACTGCAGGATCGAGCGCAGGTTGAGCAGGACGCCCTCCAGCAGCGCCCGCACCAGGTGGCCCAGATCATGGCCCTGGGCGAGCCCCACGAAGGCGCCGCGCGCGTCGGGCGCCACGTCGGGGCAGCGCTCGCCGAGCAGGTAGGGCAGGAACGCCAGCCCCCCTGCCCCCGGCGGCACCGCCTCGGCGAGCGACATCAGCGTCGCGAACTCCGGCACGCAGGCGACGCCCAATGGCCGCAGCGCGTCGCGCAGCCATCGCAGCGAGCCGCCGCCGTTCAGGGTGACGCCCATGACGTGCCAGCGTCCCGGCGCGTTGCCGCACGACACCTGCAGCAGCCCGTCCGCGTTCTCCGGACAGCGGTCGGCGCTGCCACCGGCGAGCCCGGCGGTGCCGATGGTGACGCCCACCAGGCCGGGATCGATCACGCCCATCGACGTCGTCTGGATCACACTGTCGCCGCCGCCGCCCACCACCGGCAGTCCCACCGGCAGCTTCCAGCGCTCGGCGATCGCGGCGCGCAGGCCGCCGGTAGGCTGATGCGACTCCACCGCGTGCGGAACCTGCCCGCTATCGAGCCCGACCGTCCGCAGCATCGTGGGCGACCAGCAGCGCTCGCGCACGTCGAACAGTCCGGTGCCGGAGGCGTCCGACACGTCGGTCGCGTATTCCCCGGTCATCAGCAGCCGGATGCTGTCCTTGGGCAGCAGGAAGCGGCGCATGCGGGCGTGGATTTCCGGCTCGTGCCGCTGCAGCCAGGCGATCTTGCCACCGGTGAAGCCGGGCAGCATGCGGTTGCTGGTCAGCCCCAGCAGGGCGGCCAGGCCCCCCACCTGGCCGGTGATCCGCTCGCACTCGCGCGCCGTGCGGTTGTCGCACCACAGGATCGCGGGGCGCAGCACCCGGTCGTCGGCATCGAGGGCGACCAGCCCGTGCATCTGTCCCGAGAGGCCGATGCCGCGCACCTCGCTGCCCTCCGGCAACGCCGCCGTCAGGGCGCGCATGACCTGGTCGGCGGCGTGCTCCCAGTCGGCGGGGTCCTGTTCGGCCCAGCCCGGACGCGGCGTCGACAGCGGATACGCCGCGGTGGCGCGCGCCACTACCTGGCCCGCACCGTCGACCGCGATCGCCTTGCAGGCCGAAGTGCCGAGATCGAGCCCGAGGAAGGTCACGGTCATGGCTCAGCCGTCATGCCGCAGCCGGACATGCTTGAGTGCCAGGTAGCCATCCATGCCCTCGCGTCCATGCTCGTAGCCGATGCCGCTGCGTTTCCGGCCGCCATAGGGCGCGTTCATGATGCCGGCATCGACGTTGTTGACCGCGATGCTGCCGAAGGTGAGCGCGCGGGTCAGCCGGAACACCTCGCCGACATCGCGGGCATAGACGTAGGCCGCGAGCCCGTACGGCCCGGCGTTGGCGAGCGTCACCGCCTCGTCGAGCGTGTCGAACGCGGCGACGCCGAGCACCGGGCCGAAGGTCTCCTCCGACATCACCAGCATGTCCGGCAGGCAGCCGGCGATCACGGTCGGCTCGAAGAAGTGGCCATGCTCGAAGCGGTCGGGCCGGCCGCCGCCGCACAGCACCTGCCCGCCGCGGCCGCGCGCGTCGGCCACGTGCCGCTCCACCTTGGCGATGCCGTCGCCGTTGGTCATCGGGCCGAGATCGGCGTCCGGCCGCGCCATTCCGTCGGCGATGGTCAGCCGGCCGGCGCCGGCGGTGAGCCCGTCCAGGAAGCGGTCATGCAGCGAGCGGTGCACATAGATGCGGTTCACCGCGATGCAGATCTGCCCCATGTTGCGGAAGCCGCGTCGCAAGGCGCCCTTGACCGCCGCATCGACATCGGCGCTGGAGGCGACCACCATCGGGCAGTTGCCGCCCAGCTCCAGCGACACCGACTTGATGCCGCCCATGGTGCGGAAGATGCCTTCGCCGACGCTGCCCGAGCCGGTGAAGGCGATCTTGTCGACGTCCGGATGCGAGACCAGCGCCGCGCCGACGCGGCCGGCGCCCTGCACCAGGTTGACGACGCCGGGCGGGAAGCCGGCCGCCTCGACGCACTCGACCAGCGCCACCGCCGACAGCGGCGTGTATTCCGACGGCTTGACGACCAGGGTGCAGCCCGCCGCCAGCGCGCCGCCGAGCTTCCAGCCGATCAGCTCGACCGGGTAGTTCCAGGGCGTGATCGCGGCCGCGACGCCAAGCGGCTCGCGCTCGATCAGGCTGAGGAAACCCGTCTCCTCGTTGGGGATGGTCTGGCCGAGCACGCGCACCGCCTCCGCCGCGTAGTATTCGAAGGTGCGCGCCACCTTGCTGACCTCGCCGCGCGCCTCGTCGAGCGGCTTGCCCTGCTCGCGCGTGACCGCCTCCGCGATGCCGTCGCGACGGGCGTCGACGACGCGGGCGAGTGCACGCAGCAGGTCGGCGCGCTTGTACGGCCCGAGGTCGCGCCAGGCAGGGAACGCGGCGCGCGCGGCGGCGACGGCGCGGCCGACCAGCGCCTCGCCCGCCGCGGCGATGCGCGCGATCGGCTGCTCATTGGCCGGGTTGAAGAGCGTGAAGCTGTCGTCCGCGCCCTCCGTGGTCCAGGCGCCATCGATGAAGAACACGGTCGGCTGCGGGATCGTCGTCATCACACTCTCCGGATCGGCGGGCATCTCCGGCCGCCTCAGCCCGCGCCGAGCAGGCCGCGCGCGGCGAGGTTGCGCATCAGCGCCGCGATGCCGAAGCGCCATTCCGGCGCCTCGTCGCTGTAGGCGACCTGGTTGACTAGGCGGCCGAGGGCGGGTGCCGCGATCTCCACCCGGTCGCCGGGCTTGTGGGTGAAGCCTTGCCCCGGCTGGTCACGGTCCTGCGTCGGCGCGAACAGCGTGCCGAGGAACAGCACGATGCCGTCCGGATACTGGTGGTGCCGGCCGAGCGTCTGCGCCACCAGGTCGAGCGGGTCGCGGCTGATATGGCGCATCGAGCTGGCGCCGGTCAGCACGTAGCCGTCCTCCGCGCCGGTGATCGTGAGGTCGAGCTCCAGCTCGCGCACCGCCTCGATGCCGAAATGCGCGTCGAACAGGCGCAGGAAGGGCCCGATCGCGCAGGATGCGTTGTTGTCCTTGGCCTTGCCGAGCAACAGCGCGCTGCGTCCCTCGATGTCGCGCAGGTTGACGTCGTTGCCGAGCGTCGCCCCGCGCACCTGGCCGCGGGAATTCACCGCCAGCACTACCTCCGGCTCGGGGTTGTTCCAGACCGAGGCGCGCAGCACGCCGATATCCGCACCCATCCCGACCGAGGACAGCACCGGCGCCTTGGTGAACACCTCCGCGTCCGGGCCGATGCCGACCTCGAGATATTGCGACCAGGTTCCGCTCTGGATCAGGAGCTGCTTGACCCGTGCGGCTTCCGGCGAACCGGCCCTGACCTCGCCCAGTGCGCCGCCGACGGCCGCGAGGACCTTTTCGCGGATCGCGGCGGCCTCGCGGTAGTCGCCCTTGGCACGCTCCTCGATGACGCGCTCGATCATCGAACGGGCGAAGGTGACGCCGCATGCCTTGACCGCCTGCAGGTCGCACGGCGCCAGCAGATGCGGCCGGTCGGCACGGCGCGCCAGGCTGTCCGCGACGACGGCGTCGAGCGCGAACGAACGCGCGGGAGCCACCGCCATGATCCTGGCCACGGCATCATCGTGCTCCAGCAGCTCGGCAACCGTCGCGGCCGCCCCGGTGACATCGACGAGCCGGTCGCCGCGCAGATGCACCAGGCACGGCCCGCCCAGCTCCGGATCGAACAGCCGCCCGAGCAGGATGGCGCGCTCATGGTCTGCGGGCAGGATGTCGGCGGAATTCATGGTCGGAGGTCCGGTCGTGCCAGTCGGTAGATGGAAGGCTTCGTATCGTGTCGTCGTGAGCGGACCTCAGCCGGAGGCTTCGAGCAGGCGCAACCTGCCGCCGCCTCCGACCAGGGCCGTCAGTTTCGCATATCCCGCGATGACGGGGTGGACGGTCACCATCGGAGCGACGTGTGTGGCGCCGATGACGATCACCGCGGCACCGGCAGCTTCGGCTGCCGCGATGCCGGCCGGTGCATCCTCCCAGACGAGGCATTCCCGAATGGGAAAACCAAGCGCCTCGGCGGCCGCCAGGAAACAGTCCGGGGACGGCTTGCCGCGTGCGACGTCGTCCGCGGTGACGAGTACCTGCGGGATCGGCAGTGCCACCACCTGCAGTCGCCGTAATGCAAGGGCGCGTGGCGCGGACGTGACGATCGCCCAGCGGTCCGGCGGCAGGGATCGAAGGAAGCGGTCGGCGTCATCGATCGCGACGATGCCTTCCAGATCATTGATCTCGGCTTGCGTCAGTGCGGCGGCCTCCGCCTCGACATCGATGCCCGGAGGGCCGAAGCGTCGTATCGTCTCGACCGCCCGGACGCCGTGCATCGCTCTCGTGACCACCGCGACGTCGAGCCCGTGTCCGCGTGCCCACCGGCTCCATATGCGGTTTGCCGCCGCGATGCTGTCGAGCAGCGTCCCGTCCATGTCGAACAGGAAAGCGGCGAACTCGCGATCGGGCAGGCCATCTCCAGGTTCCATCCGCCCCCGTCCATCCACTAGAGCAGCGTCAGTCTGACCGGAATCGCTTCGCGATCCCAGGCAGCTGATAAAGCTGCTCTTTCCCCAGTCAAGCAGAGCATGATCGAAGTGATCATGCTCTAGCGCGTGTTCGACAGGCGAACGCGCATGGCGTCGATCGCGACGGCGACGAAGATGGCGAGACCGCCGATCATGTCGACGTAGAACGACGGCACGTTGACGATCGACAGCCCGACGTGGATCACGGTCAGCAGCAGGACGCCGCCGAGGATGCCCGGCACGTGGCCGCGTCCGCCGAACACGCTCACACCGCCGATGATCGGGGCTGCGATCGCGTAGAGCAGGAAGCCGTTGCCCTGATTGGAGGTGATCGCCATCTGCCACGCCGCGAGCAAGTAGCCGGCGACCGCGGACAGGAAGCCGGAGACGGTGAAGGCCAGGATCTTGATGCGGTCGACCCGGATCCCGGCGGTCGCCGCGGCCACCGCGTTGCCACCGACCGCATAGACGCTGCGGCCGAGCCTGGTCAGGCGTAGGAACACCGCGCCGCCGATCAGCGCGAGCAGGAAGATCACCGGCATCAGCGGCCAGCCGAGCACGCTCGCCTGCCCGATCCAGTTATACGGGTCCGGCATGTCGGTGATGGTCTTGCCGTGCGAGATGGCGAGCAGCGCGCCTTGCAGGATGATCATCATGGCCAGCGTCTCGATCAGCGACACCATGCGCAGGCGCGTGATGCAGACGCCGTTGAAGAAGCCGATCAGCGTGCCGACCCCGACGCCGACGAGCATGCCGAGCCACCAGGGCAGGTGCGCGTCGCTGACCAGCATCGCGCCGACGACGGAGGAGAAGCCCAGGTTGCTCGCGATCGACAGGTCGATCTCGGCGACCAGAAGCGGCATCGACACCGCGAGCGCGAGCAGTCCGAGCACGGTCGCCTGGATCAGGATATTCTGCAGGTTGGCGACGCTGAAGAAGAAGCTGTTGAGCAGGCCGAAGATGATGGCCAGCCCGATGAGCCAGAACCAGACGACGTTCTGCAGCATCCAGCGCAGGCCGTCGCGCACACTGCCGGCTTGCCGGGGCGCGGTCCTGGATGCGGGGGCCGTCCGCGGCAATGTGGTGCGCTGGGTGGTGTTCTGGGACATGGTCAGGCCTGGATGGCGGCAGCTTCGCGGCGGTCGAACGCCGCCGCGCGCAGCCTCTGGGTGGTGATTTCGTCGCCCTGCAGCGTCTCCACGATGCGGCCCTCCGAGAAGATGCAGACGCGATCGACGATACGCGCCATCTCGTCGAGATCGGCGGTGATCACGATCACGCCGAGCCCGGTCCTGGTGAGCGTATCGACGGTACGGTGCACATCCTCCTTGACGCCGACATCGATGCCTCGCGTCGGCTCGTCCAGGATCAGGATGCGCGGCTGGGTCGCGAGCAGGCGGCCGAGGCAGACCTTCTGCTGGTTGCCGCCGCTGAGCGCATCGATCGAGACCGCCGGGTTCGCGGCCTTGACGCCCATCTCGGAAAAATAGCGCCGGATCAGCGCGGCCTCGCGTTGCCGGCGCACGAAGCCGAGACGCGACAGCGCGCCAAGGCTGGACAGTGAGAGGTTGTCGCCGATCGAGAGCAGCGCCACCAGCCCGTCGCGGCGCCGGTCGTCCGACAGGTAGGCGATGCCGCGTCCCAGGGCCTCGGGCGGCCCCGGCGGAAGGGCGGTCTCGGCGGCCTCGCCGGCGACGCGCATACTGCCGGACCGCGCGGGATTGAGGCCGAACAAGGTCTTGGCGAACTCCTTTGCGCCGGAGCCCGGCAGGCCGACGAAGCCCACCACCTCGCCAGGACGGATCGAGAACGCATCGATCCGCACGGCGCGGGCGCTCACGTCGCGCACCGACAGCACCATGTCGGTGTTCGAGGCAACCGGCTTGTCGTCTCGATGGAACAGTTGCAGGTCGTGACCCAGCACCAGTTCGGAGAGCCGCCCGGTGGTCATGCTGCCGACGTCGTCGCTGCTGCCGGCGAGCCGTCCATCGCGCAGCACCGTGACGGAGTCGCAGATCTCCAGGATCTCGTCGTTATAGTGCGAGATGAAGATGAACGAGATGCAGCGCCCCTTGAGGTCACGCATGAAGTTGAACAGCACGGCGCGGTCGTCTAGGGTCAGGGCCGCGGTCGGCTCGTCGAGGATGATCAGCCGGCCGCCGCTGAACAGCGCGCGCAGGATGTTGAGCTTGCGCCGCTCGACCGCGCTGAGGCTGCCCGCGAGCACGCGAGGATCGATCTGGGTGCCTTCCAGCATGTGCCGCGCCTGCTCGCGCAGCCGCTTCCAGTCGACGAAGGCGCCGCGCACCGGCCAGCGCCCGAGCATCAAGTTCTCGGCGACGCTGAGCTGGTCGATGATCATCGGTTCCTGCGTTACCAGGAACACCCCCGCTTCCTCCATCGCCTTGACGTCGAGACCCTGCACCTCGCGGCCGTCGAGCAGGATCCGCCCGCCGGTCGGCGCGCGCAGGCCGGCAATCAGGCCGACGAGCGTGGACTTGCCGGCGCCGTTCTCGCCGAGCAGGCCATGAATGGCGCCGCGCCGAATGCTGAAGGAGACGTCCTGCAAGGCGACGAACACGCCGTAGGCCTTGGTCAGGGCCTCGATATGCAGGATCGTGCCGGACACGGACGCCCCGGACACGGACGCACCCGCCTGGGCGGTGCCGGCAAGCTGCGCCTCCCGCATGTCGGAACCTCCCATCAAGAGTAGTGCATGCCCCACTTGTTGTAGGAGACGTTGCCCCACAGGCGGGGGTCCTGCACGTTCTTCTCGTCGATGACGAAGGGCGGGATCACCAGGCTCGGCCCGGAAGCGGAGTTTGTGATCACGCCGTTCTCCCAGTAGTATTTCGGGTTGTGGTACGGGCCGAGCGGCACCGGCTGCTTGTGCATCGCATACTTGGCAATCATGTCGACGGTGATCTCGGCGTAGGCGATCGGATCCTGCGAGATCTCGGCATCCATGTAGCCCTGCTGGATCCACTGCAGCGAGATCGGTTCACCGTCGATATTGACGAAGATCACGTGCCCGGTCTCGCCGCGCTTCTTCCAGCGGCCATGCTGCTGCAGCGCGGTGACGATCCCGCGTGACGGCGTGTCGCTCGGCGCATGCACGGCGTCGAGGTCGGGATGCTCGGAAAGCGTCGAGATGGTGACGCTGAGCATGTTGTTGAGCAGGCCCTCGGTCGGCCGGTCGAACACGGTGATGTCCGGATACTTCGCCATCTCCGCATCGAAGCCCTCCTTGCGCAGGCGCCACGCGACGCTCTGCAGGGCGCCATAGCAGTTCAGCACCTTTCCCTTCGTCGCGCCGTACTTGGCACGCAATCGATCGACGATCGCCTGCGCCGCCATGATCCCGCCCTGGTGGTTGTCGAAATCCACCGTGATCGCGACCTTGCCGCCGGTGGCGGGCGTGTCGATGATCCCGACCGGGATATGCTTGAAGTTGAAACGCTTGATCGCGCTGACGATCGCCTGGCTGTCGATCGGATCGCTGACGATCACCGCGGGGCTGCGCAGCAGCAGGCTCGCCCACTGCTGCAGCTGCACGGTGTTGTCGAAGTTCGCGTTGACCGCCTGGAAACTCCAGCCCTGCGCCTCGGCGGCGCGGCGCACCGCGTCCTGCTGCACGACGAAGAAGTAATAGTCCAGGCTCTTGTTGCTGTACGCCAGGAGCGGCTTGTCCTGGGCCAGTGCCGGTCGGGCGGCCAGACCGGCTGCCACGCCCAGGCCCGCGCCGAGCAGATTACGCCGAGAGAGCGAATGATCCTGGGCCATCGACTATCCTCCGCTCGCCACTTGCCGTGGCTATGTAGATTTCCTCCATAAATGCCCGCCGCCGCGCGCCGGTCAAGAGGCGAAAGACGGTCTAAACGCCTTCGGATGAAGTTCAACTACATCCAGCCGGGCGCTCAGCCGATCGCGGCGCCGACGCTGTAGCCGCCATCGACGGGCAGGCAGACGCCGGTGATATAGAGTGCTGCGGGACTGGCCAGGAACAGGGTCGCGCCGACCAGGTCGATGGTGCTGCCCCAGCGCTTCAGCGCGGTATGATGCGCGATCGCGTCGTGGTGTGACGACTGCGACCATAGCGGCCTGGTCATGTCGGTCTCGTGGTAGCCCGGCGCGATCGCGTTCACCCGTATGCCATCGGGTCCGAACCGGTGCGCGAGCGCCCGGGTCAGCCCGAGCAGCCCGGTCTTGCTCGCGGTGTAGGCCGGCACCGACGCATCGGCGAGGAACGAGAGCATCGAGGCATAGTTGACGATCGCGCCGCGGCTCTCGGTGAGCTTCGCGCGTGCCGCCATCGCCGTGCGCATCGCGGCGTTCATGTTGACGTCGATCACGTCGAGATAGGTCTCCATCTCGTATTCCGTCTCGGGCCGCGCGATCCCTGCCGCGTTCACCAGCACGTCGAGCCGGTCGAGCCCGTCGATGCAGCGCCCGATCGCACCGGCGTCGCGCACGTCGAGCGACGCGAAGGTTATGCCCGCGTGGGCCGGATCGGCCGCCGCGTGGGCAAGCTTCGCGTCGGACGTGCCGGTCGCCAACACCGAGGCACCGAGGCGGGCGAAGCCGCGGGCGAGCATAAGCCCGATCCCGCCGGAGGCGCCCGACACCAGCACCTGCCGGCCCGCGAACAGGCCGGCGGCAAAACTGCCGGTCACCTGGTCCAGATCATCATCGCGCATCATGCTCATCCTACCTGGCCTCATCCTGCCTGCCGGTTTCGGCCTCGATCCTGTCGAGTATCGCCCAGTACGGGTCGCTGATCTCGCAGGCCTGGTCGAACAACTCGGCGAGCCGCGCGTAGGTGTCCGACCAGCGCGGGTTGGGCGGGATCTCCGGGCCGAAGCGCACCAGGCGCCGTACCGCATCCGGCAGGCCGTCATAGAGGCCGATGCCGGTGCCGGCGAGCATGGCGCAGGCCAGCACGCCGCATTCCTCGGCCTCGGTCGTCAGGATCGGGCAGCCATAGATGCTCGCCTTGATCTCGAGCCACAGACGCGTGCGCGCACCGCCGCCGGCGGCGACCACGCGCTCCGGCCGGCCGCCGCTCGCCGCCATGATCCTCAGGTTGCGCGCCGCGGCGAAGGCGACGCCCTCCATCACCGCGCGATGCAGGTGGCTGGCGCCATGCCCGCTGGTCAGGCCGATGAACTGCGCGCGAGCGTTGGTCCGATCGCCGAGCCGCTCGCCGTTCAGGTACGGCAGGAACAGCAAGGTCCCTGCCCCGACCGGCGCTTCCGCCGCGAGCCGCACGATGCGGTCATAGTCGTAGGCGTTCTCGTGGAAGGCACGCCTCGCCCAGCGCATGGCATCGCCGCCCGCATCGAGGATGGTGAAGGCCGACCAGTTCGGCAGCGCGCCGCGCACGTTGGTGATCACCGGATCGAGCACCGGCCGTTCGGTGCACAGCGTGATCAGCGTCGAGGTGCCGGTGACGTCGGAGGCGAGGCCGGGCGCGATCACGCCGGAACCGAGCAGTGCCGCCGGGTAGTCGCTGATCCCGACCACGACCGGGGTGCCGGCGCGCAGGCCGGTCTCCGCCGCCGCCGCCGCCGAGACGCCCGCCAGCACCTCGTGGGGTTCCCGGACCGGCGGCAGCAGCGCCGTGTCGATGCCGAGCCGTGCCGCCAACGCGCTGCTCCAGCCTCCCGTGCCCACGTCGTAGAGATAGGTGCAGGAGGCCTCCGGAGCGTCGATCGCACGAGCGCCGGTCAGCCTGAAATTGAGCCAGTCCTTCGGGCCGAGCACGTGCGCGGTGCGCGCATAGGCTTCCGGGCGGTGTGCCTGCAGCCATTGCAGCTTAAAGCCCCACCAGGCCACCGACGGCGGATTGGCGGCGAGAGGCAGCAGCGCCCGCCAGTCCTGCTGCGACACGAAGCGGTCTACCTCGGCGCGGTTGCGCTTGTCGTTCCACAGCGGCACCGCGTCCAGCGCCGGCTCACCCTCGGCCGTGACCAGCACGGTCGCGTGCATCTGGCCGCAGGCGCCGATCGCGGCAATCCGGGAGGCCGCGTCGGGTACTGCCGCCAGCACCTCGCGGGTGACGCTTACCGCACCCGTCCACCAATCGCGCGGCCGCTGCTCCGCCCAGCCGAACTGCGGCACGATCTGCTCATGCTCGCGTGCGGCATAGGCCAGCGTCGTGCCGTCCGGCGTCAGCAGGGCCGCCCGTACGCTCCCGGTACCGACATCGATCGCGAGCAGAAGCGGTTCCGCCATCGCCTCAGGCCCGGCGTGGTCGCAAGAACATGGCCGGGATGATCTTTCGCATCGGACCTCTTGTCGTGCAGGCGCTGCCGGATCACGCCTGCCTGCTCTTCTTCGGGGTATACAACATCGAACAACAGCCTTCGCAAGCTGGCGCCGACGATTTTGCACTGCAAAACGATGTGCTTCTGTTGCCACCGACGGGACATCGGCCATAGTGCCGCGCGGTGGATGCGGGACATGCTGGAAGGCTGGCCGCTCGCACTACAGTTGCACCTCTGACCGAGCTCTGGATCTATGGGCGACCATGATTCTAGAGCCTGATACCGGTGGCCCTATGATCGAGGATACGCTAACGCTATGGGTGGCGTCCTTGCGGGATGCCAAGCGGCGCATCCGACCGTTGTTCACGCAGGATCGCGTTGCCGCGTCGGCAGGACACTTCCTCGATGCATTGCTCGGCAACGAACCCCGCAAGACAGGCTGGATGCGGGCCGAGGCGGCGGGTTCTGCGGGCAAGATCGCCAACTGCCAGATCGGGGTGTTCGCCGCCTATGTGTCCGGCAAGGGCCACGCCTTCATCGATCGGGCACTCTACTTGCCGAAAGCCTGGACGTCCCGTTCGCCCGGGTGGCGGCCGATGGTGTCCATGGCGTGGGCGAACGCGAGACGGCGCTGCGTCGCGCTGGCAAGGGCTACGTGCCGGGTTGTCAACGCCGACCATCGGTTCGGGTCGTGGAACGCGGACAGGCCGGTCGCAGGCGAGGCGAAGGACATAGCCGAGACCTTGCCCGCCGCACCATGGCAGCTCCTGTCGGCCGGTCACGGCACCAAGGGCGAGCGCCTCTACGATGGGGCTGAGGCTTGCCAAAGGTTCCGTCCGGCGTAGCCGGATGGAATGGCAAAACGAGGGCTACTGCCCGCTGGCCGATCTCGACGCTGCCGAATACGACGTACCGATCCCAAGTCTGTGGACACGCGGCCTGCTGATCCGCCGCAGCCTCGTCGATGGCGAACTGGCCTACTTCACCACCTGGTGTCCCCAGGGTACGTCGATCGAGACGCTGGTCCGGGTCGAAGGCACGCGCTGGCGTGTCGAGGGAAGTTTCGAGACGACCAAGAACGAGCTCGGTCTCGGCCACAACGAAAGCCGCTCCTGGTATGGCCGGCACCGGCACGTCTCTCTCGTCATGCTCGCCTACGCCGCCATGACGGCGGTCCGCTATCGGGCCAACGCCGTAACGCCGAAACGACGGCGCCATCGCGGCAAAGCTCATCCGGTGGCCGGTCCAGGAAATCCGACGTCCCGCCGTGAAGCTGGCACAACGCCGGATACCCGCCGCCCACACCCTCACCTGGTCCACTTTCCGACGTGCTCACCAAGCCACAGCACGCCAAGCCCATCTCAAATCAAGAAGGCAACTGTAGTGCCAGGCTGGATATGCGATCATGCCGGCGGCCTATGGTGCGGCTAGCAGGCGCAGATCGGTGGGTGAGAAGCCGAGTCTGCGGGTGTCGGCACTCATGCCTAAAGCATCCGGGCTGCTTGCGGCGGGAAATGACAACCGGATATGCGGGAGATAGCTACCGCTCAATTCGCGTTGCAGCCAAGCTCGGTGCAGAGGCAAGATCATGGCTCCTGCGCCGGCCGAGCCCGCGTGTTCGGGTTGCAAGACGCCCGCCTGTTCAATGATGGAATCCGCGTGGCCAACCACCTCGATACGTGCACGGGGCGCCATTGGTCCTGAAGCCGGCACATTGGGAGCTCTGAACATTGTCCCGTCTAGAATTAGCAGCTCTCGATCTGGTAAATTAGCAGCAAAGGTAATCAACAGTTCCGCCTGTTCCTGCGACCAGATCCCTGTTGCCTCCTGCGCCCACCATCCCCCCGCAAGCAGTGCGCTTGCCTGCGCCTGTCCACCGAGGGCACGTGTGTCGCCGACAGCCAAGACAGCTACTGTATCAGGTAAGTCAAGCGGGACAGTGGGAGCGGTGCACGCGGCACAGTCGCGCCAGCCTGGCGCCAGCACCAGCACACCATCAACGCGCGCAAGGAGGTCGTGCTGCTTGGGATCAAGTCGAGCTGCCGCGGCGAGTAAGGCGGTCTCGGGCAGCACATAAAGCGTCGCAGGATCAAACCGATTGGGTAGTGCGGTGTGGCTCGAGCCGACCCCGCTCCATAATAGATCGCTCCAGTCGAGGAACCGGGTGCCACGCGCGGCCGGTCCGGCCGCCTTGAGATAGGCTGCGCCGATCAGGCTTTGCGATGCATCCTCAATTTGAAAGAGGGCGCGATATCGGGCTGCGGCTTGAGCCCACATTGGGCTGACCAGCACGCGCGGCTCGATGCGATGGCCCGTGCAGAGGTGCAATCCAGATTCACGCGCCGGCTCAAAATTACTCGTAATTGCGCGGCAATGTTCTAATGCAGGACTAAGCCCGACCTCACCGAGTTCGGGAAATCGACCAAGGGGATGTCCTTCCGTGAGGATCATGATCGGGCCGATATGATCGTGAATTAAACGGACCATGCGGTCGTGCAGACCCCAACCGCGCGCCTCCAGCACGGTATTCCCGACATTGACAATACGCAGACTGTCTTGGTGGGTCAGCAGGGGCACTATGTAGGAAACCGGGCCGCGAAAGGTCAGAACCAATAGCGTGTTGGGCGGGATTTCACCCACATCGGCATACAACGTCTCCGTGCCATAAGGGACACGGAGCGTGGTGGGATAACGCGTGATCGCCAGGACTAGGCCGGTCGTGGCCACGATCACCGCTGACACCGCTCTGCCTCCAAGCAGTGGCATTATCAGGCGCGCCAACAATGTCGGGATCAGCAATCCTGCCACCACTTCGATCATGACGGCGTAGCGCAAGATTGAACTTGTGCTAAGCCAAGCCACATAACCAGCCCCGAGGAATATCAGCAGGGCGCGCTGTATCGGGGTGAGGCTAAGCCTGAACTGGCGTGCAAGAAAGCCTGTAAATAGCGTTGCTAAGCCAAGGCATAGGGCAACGGCTAAGGGCCCTGCCGAAGATAAACGAATCGGGTTGCGGGTAATTTTTGGCTTGGCAGATTCCCCTTGGGCATGGCGCCGGCTATTGCGTGTGAATGGTTGATGTTGTC
>JAABUX010004523.1_pt1 | contig 17571 bp, 18 predicted proteins | sample 5561851 | NCBI WGS metagenome assembly JAABUX01 (sample SAMN10711883, study PRJNA513361) | rock metagenome | isolation source: Antarctica rocks | place: Antarctica: Victoria Land, Richard Nunatak red sandstone | collected 2016-01-03 | reverse complement strand
CCGGGCTGACCCGGAGTGCCGGGCTGACCCGGAGTGCCGGGCTGACCCGGAGTGCCGGGCTGACCCGGAGTGCCGGGCTGACCCGGAGTGCCGGGCTGACCCGGAGTGCCGGGCGCGGGCGGGTTCGGAGAACCCGCCGCCACGCCCGGCTGTCCAGCCCTATTTCCCGGTTGGCCTAGCTGCCCAGCCGCCACGCCTGGTTGACCTTGTGCCCCTGGTTGGCCTGTAGGCGTAGGGCTGCCAGGCTGCCCAGGAGGGTTGTTTGGTTGGCCCGCAGGGTTAGTGGGATTGCCAGGTTGTCCAGGTTGACCCACAGGCGGCGCATTTTGGTTGCCGGGTTTCCCCGCCGCTGCTCCCGGCGAGGCCGCCGGATTGCCCGCCGGATTGCCCTGCGCTCCCGGCTGGCCTCCAGTCACGCCGGGCTGTCCACCCTGCGCCGCTGGGGGAGTGCCTTGATTCGCGGGCTGTCCGGGCGCTCCTGCGGCCCCACTTGGATTACTTGGCGACGCGGGGTTGGTCGGCAAAGTGGACGGCTGCCCCGCCTGACTATTTTGAGCAGTTCCAGTGCTGCCTGCCGCCCCCGTCGTTGGGTTTCCCGGCTGGCCTTGTACCCCTGGCTGCCCCGCGAGACCTTGCTGACCGGCCTGCGATTGTCCGGCATTAGCACCTGATTGGCCCGCCCCGTTGGGCTGGCCCGGCACTCCTGGCTGACCAGCAGGCGGGTTGCCTGGCGAGTTCGGTTGACCTACTTGACCGCCCGCCGGATTTCCAGGCGTTCCAGCGGGGTTGCCCGGAGCGGCGGGGTTGCCCGGAGCGGCGGATGGCGTCTCGCCTGCCGTTCCAGGGGCACCAACTTCCCCGCCGTTTTGCGGGTTGATGTTCGGGATGGAGGCCGGGTTCTGACCTGGCTGCGCGTTACTCGCGACTTGCTGGGGACTATTAGCCGAAGCCTCCACTTGGGTGGACGTTGCCGGAGCAGACGAAGACGGAGGCACATCCGCGTTCATGGGCGTCGGACCGGTTCCAGTGGGGGTCTCAGCGGCCGCCTCGCTGGGGTGCCAGCGGCGGGACATGTCGCTGTTCCACTGCTTGTAGGTGAACGGCGAGCGGGGCCGGGCCATCGCGACCTGGGCGGGAGGCCGGGGGCGCGCGGCGACCGTGCGCGGCTTGGCGGTGCGCGGCTTTGGCTCATGCTTGGCTTCGCGCCGACGGCCCTCATCGCCGGGCTTAGGCTGCTCAGGCTTCTTGGTATCCTCGGCGATGCGCTGGGCGGCGATTAGCTTTTTGAGCTGCTTGCGGTCAAGCGTGACGTGCTTGAGCTTCTGCCGGCGCAGGAGCTTTTGGACCTCGGCGAGCTGCTCCGGGGTGAGCGGCGGGCCGGGAACCAGCGTCAGGGTCGGCGGGAGGACGATGTTCAGGCTCGTCGCCAAATTGAACTTCTGGCCCGGCTTGGGGGTCCACATCTTGATGACCTTGAGGGCGACCTTCTGCCCCGGCGTCGGCGGCTTTTGCTCCTCGGCACGCGCCTTTTCCGGCTCGGGGGTCTTCGAGTCCTTGCCGTCCTTGTCCTCGCCGGTTTTGTCCGTAGGCGCGGCGGCCTTGAGCGCCGCCGAGGGGAGCAGGGCCAGACGCGCGGCGGCCAATGCCTGCGCGCGGCCGGTGAGGGACGCGGCGCTGTCGCCGCCGGTCTCCTGGATGGCCGAGTCTTCACGATTGGAAAGTGTACTGGGCCTGGTCTGCGCGGAGGCCACCCGTGTTCCCGCCGCCCCGGACTTTCCGGCCTGCCCTTGAGCGGACAGCAGGGCGTGACCGCCCGCTTCAGACTGCGTGGCCCCGCGAGGCGAAGCGCCCCGGTCCGGCGCGGCATGGCCCGGACGTGCGGCGGACTGGCCGGCGACGCTTGGAGTGGGTGTGCCGGTGTGGGAGCCGTTCGCGGCCAGCGCCTGCCCGGAGGCCGCCTGGGCGGCGGCAGCGGCGGCGGACGCGGACGGCGCGGGGCGGCCGTTCTGCGAGGCCGAACGGGAAGCGTCCGTCGAGCCGGCCTTGCCGTTCGCGCCGGTCGCCTTCGCCTGCGGCCCTTGCGGTGAGCGCGACGGGCGGGCGGCGGGGGGCGGGGCTTCCCGGCGCGGCAGCGGCGGCAGGGGCTTGAACTGGCCGAGGACCAGGGGCTTGAACTGGTGGGGAACCGACGGCGGCTTGGACGGGCTGGCCGAAGCCTGACGCAGCTCGCGGGCGTAGACCAGCCAGAAAACCCCGTTGATCAGGAACGAGACCAAATAAGCAACCGCGATCCGCTTCTTTTTGTTCATGGGCTTGCTTGACTTCCACTCGGCAGGGGCGGCACCGTCAGGGCGTGGCCGGTCTGGTCCACGGGTTCCGTCGCCATCAGCGCGGTCACGGGCTGCCCGTCCGGGGTGCGGACCCGGTTGACCGAATCCATGATCTTGATGAGGGTCTGGGCTGTCTGCGACTTGGCGACGTTCAGGACGACGACGGCATGGGGGTCGGCAGAGGCCCGCGCTTGCAGGGCGACGCCCAGCGATTCGGGGGTGACGCGGCGTGTTCCCAGGTAGTAACCGCCTGCATCGCTGACCGTCAGGATGACCAAGTGCTTGCTGTCCGCAGAGGCCGTCGCCGAGGCGTTGGCGGCAGCCGGGGGCGCGTTCCTGGGCAGAGCGACGCTCATCGCCTTCATGCGGACCATGGTCAGGCTCGTGATCATGAAGAAGACGAGCAGAAAGAAGATCGTATCAATCATCGGGATGATCTCGATCCGCGCTCGCTTCATCTCGCGGGCAGGAAATTTCATGGGTTCCGGGGCATTCTTCAGGGCTGGTTAGGGTTGGGCCGGCGCTTCGGGCGCGGTGGCGATCATCACGGTCCCGGCGTTTGCCTGCTTGATCAGGTCGAACGCGCGCTGGAAGCGGTCCAAACGCTGGTCTTTGTCACAGTTGATGATGACGGCAATGGCCGGGTTTTCGCTGACGCGGGCGGCGACAAGCGGCTTGATCTGGCTCTCGGCCACCCGTTCGCGGTCCACATAGTAGTCGCCTTCTTTGGAGATCGTGACCACGACCTTTTCCTGCGGCTTCAGCGAGGCGGTCTCGCTGGCAGGCAGGTCCACTTTGTGCGCCGACATCGGCACCATCGAAAGACTGGCGATCATAAAGAAGACGAGCAGGAAGAAGATCGTGTCAATCATCGGGATGATCTCGATCCGCGCCCGCTTCATCTCACCGCGCGGCAGCTTCATGCGCTTCCCCTTGATTCATTTTCGCGACGACGTTTAAAAATTGCGCGGCCCGCAGCTCCATCTCGCCGATGTTCTCCTTGACGCGCTCGGTCAGGAAGTTGTACGCGGGCAGCGTCACGATGGCGATGGTCAGGCCGGCGCTGGTGGCGACGAGGGCCTCGGAGACGCCGCTGGTGATGGCATTGGGGTTGCTCAGGCCCGCCGTCGAGCCGACGACGTGGAACGCATGGATCATGCCCGTGACGGTGCCCAGCAGCCCCAGCAGGGGCGCCAGCGTCACGATGGTGTCGAGAACGCCCAGACGGTCGTAGAGGATGGGCAGCTCTTTCAGGGCCATCTCCTCCATCGAGCGCTCGATCCCAACGTGGTCCAGGTGCGTGGAGCGCAGGCCACCCGCGACCACTTTGGCGATCCGCCCGGACGAGCGTTCGCAAAATTCCAATGCGGCCCCGGCCTGCCCGGCCTTCAGCAGATCCGAGATCCGGCCCATGAGCGCCTCGTTGTCTCGAACGGCGGCGCCGATAGCCAGGAAGCGCTCGATCATGACGGCGACGCTGATCACGCCGCAAAGGAAGAGGGGCCACATCACGGGGCCGCCTCGGAGCAGGAAACCGACATCTTCAGACATAACGCGCGTGTTCTTTTCCCGCAGAGGGCAACGCCCTCAGTAGATACGTCTATTATATCGCGAACATCGCCGTTAAGCAAGCAAGTTCCCTACGGGATAATCCAGTAATGGAACCCGATCCGACTCAAGTTTTTCGAAAAACCGCAAATTTACCGGGTTTGCCTTGCAAAAACGCCAGGTTTGTGTTAAGATGGTGTGGTTGTGAAATTTTGCACGAATGCTTCCCCAGCATTTTTATCGGTTTTCGCGACTTTTTGGACTGTACCGCCTTCGCGGATAGTCTTTCCCACGCCGGCCGCTCAAGATGTTCGGCGGGCGATCCAAAGATGAACCCGAAAGGAACTTTTGCTTTTGTCTCGACTGACCATTGACTGCAAGCCGGCTGCGCTGCTGGCCTGCGCCGCTTCCGTTCTCTTTTCCACCCACGCGGGCCAAGCCCGCCCCGCCGCTCACCCTTCCGCCGCCCATCAGGCGAAACTCGCCCACCTGCAAGCTCAGAACAAGGCGCTCGCCAGCGGCAACGCCGTTCAGGCAGCCTATGCCTTTCGCGGCACCCGCTACGTCATGGGCGGGACGTCTCGCTCCGGCTTCGACTGCTCCGGTTTCGTCCGCTACATCCTCGGCGCGACGAATGGCGTCGCGCTGCCGCGCACGGCGACCGAGCAGTATTACCACGGAGCGCCAATCCCCAACGATCAGCTTCAGCCGGGCGACTTGGTCTTCTTCAAGAACACCTACAAACACGGTATTTCCCATGTCGGCATCTACGCCGGCGGGGGCAAGTTCATCCACGCGGCCAACGCCCACAAAGGCGTCCGCATGGACAGCCTCGGCGACAGCTACTACCTGTCACACTACGCGGGCGCCCGCCGCGTCCTGCCCGCGCAGATGCGCCTCGCGTCTTCTCTTCCGTAGGGGCTGATTTTGGAGATGCGCTTTTCCCACCGCCCGGCCTTGTTTTCTCGCCGTAGAGTTGACAAAGGCCGGGCGGTTTGGGTATCATGTCGCCATTGTCATTTCCGGGCTAGGAGGGCGCTTCTGAACATGAGGTTCGAGGAAAAGCAGAGGGCGCGCGAGCTGCGGCGTCAGGGCTGGAGCTACAATGACATCCTCAAGGAAGTCGGCGTCTCCAAAAGCACTTTGAGCCTGTGGCTGCGTGACATTCCACTGACGGATGAGCAGATCGCTGCTCTTTCCTGCAAGTTCCGGGTGGGCCGCGAGAAGTTTATTCACAAAATGCGTGTCCGACGTGATACGCGCTGGGCTGATTTCCACAAGGAAGCGGAAGAAGAATACGCGACGTTTTCGCAGGACCCGGACTTTATGTTCGGGCTGGCTCTCTACATCGGTGAGGGCAGTAAGACACAGCAGAATACGCTTTGCCTCTCGAACTGCGATCCGCGTGTCATTCAGAAAGGGCTGAAGTTCTTTCTGAAGATTGGGCTTCCTTATCAGTCACTTCGGTGTGCCGTCCATCTTCATCCTGGGCTTTGTGTGGAGACAGCAGAAAGATATTGGCAAGAAGTTACCGGATTACCCAAGGCACAATTTCAGAAGACAACTGAAGCAGCAAGCCGAGCAAGTTCCGGCAGAAAAGTGAACCTGCAAGTGTACGGTACATGCCATATCAAGGCAAACCATACCAAGATACGTCAGAAGTTGTCATGCTGGATGACACTGGCGCTCATGGCCCCATCGTTCATCGGCTAGGACGAAGCCCTTTCAAGGCTTAGAGACGGGTTCAACTCCCGTTGGGGCTATATCAGGAAGAAGAGGACCATAAATGGTCCTCTTTTTCTTTGCCTACTCCCCGATCAGCCCCCGCCGCTTGAGTTCGTCCAGTATCTGTTCCAGAGACTGCTCCACCGTGTCCCGGTCCGTGCGGACAGTGACTTCGGGATGGACGGGCGGCTCGTAAGGGTCGGAAACGCCGGTGAAGTGCGGGATCTCGCCGGCCAGCGCCTTTTTGTACAGTCCCTTGACGTCCCGCGCGGCTAAAGCATCTAAAGTAGCCCGGGCGTAGACTTCAACAAAGGGAACACCGTCAGCGTCGTGTTCGGTGCGGACCTCAGCGCGGACGTCTTCGTAGGGAGAAATAGCGGCGGTCAGGGCGATGACGCCGTTGCGGGCCAGGAGGCGCGCGACGTAGCCGATGCGGCGGACGTTGATGTCCCGGTCTTCTTTGGAGAAGGTCAGCCCTTTGGACAGGTGCGTCCGCACCTCGTCGCCGTCCAAAAGCTCGACGCGGTAGCCGCGCTCTCGGAAAAGACGGGCCAGATGGCCGGTCAGGGTGGATTTGCCCGAGCCGGAGAGGCCGGTCAGCCAGAGCGTGAAGCCCTGGTGGTTTCTTGTCTCAATCATAGTGTCTTCCAGAGCGCTTCGACCTGACGGCGGGTGTCTTCGGGCGTGGCATCCGTCGTGATGACGGCATCCGCCCGCGCCACTTTGTCCGCCAAAGGCCACTGCACGGCGATGAGCTGACGCGCCTGCGCCTCATCAATCGGAAGCCGGACACGCAGACGGGCGATCTGCAACGGTTCCTCGCAGGCGACGACGACAACCACATCCGCCATTGTCTCCAGCGCGGCCTCAAACAGCAAGGGAATCTCGGCGGCAGCGGCGGGCGCTTCGTTTGAGGCACGCCAGGCGGCGATCTGCTCCCGCAGAGCGGCGATGATGGCGGGGTGGGTCAGCGCCTCCAGACGCGCGCGGGCGGCTTCGTCGGCGAAGATCAGTCGCCCCAGGACGCGGCGGTCAATGGTCATCCCCGCACCGTCCGCCGGGTCGGCGCAGGCGGGAAAGGCAGCCAGGACAGACTGCGTGGCCGCCGTTCCGGGCGCCAGCAGATCGTGGGCCAGGGCGTCGGCGCTGACCGTCGGAGCGCCCAGATCGGCCAGCATCCGCGTGACCGTGCTTTTGCCGGTGGCGATGCCGCCGGTGATGCCGAGAATACGCATGGCGTTTCCAGAAGCGAGGCCAAGAAAAAAGCCCCTGCACGGGCAGGGGCTTCGCGCACGGGCGCTTACTCTTTCTCGGCGTCCCCTTCAGGCACCGGCTCGGTCGCAGGCTCGGTTGCCGCGTCCGTCTCCGCTTCGGCGTCACGTCCCACGTTGAAGTGCTGGCCGAAGACATCGGCCAGACTGGTCCCGAAGGTCTCTTCGCGCTGGTTGGCGCGGTAGTTCTTGAATTCCTTGTAATCGTCTTCCGAGTCGCCGCCGTAGCCGGTGTCGCGGCCACGTCCGCCGCCACCGCCGCTGCGTTCGCGGCGGGGCCGGTCACGCGGCGGAGCAGGAGCCAGGCCGCCTTCGCGTTCGCCCACGACCGGCCGGCCATCCCGCTCGCGTCCGCCGCGACCGCCGCGCTCACCACCGCGCCCGCCGCCGAGGTCCGGTTCCGGCACATACGGCTGCGGGGCCGCGTTCTCCACCATTCGGCGGATAGACAGGGTCATCTTGCGTTCTTCGGTCCGCATCTCGATGATCCGCGCCTCGACGATGTCGCCGGGATTGACGGCATCGGACGGCTTGGCGATCCGGCGCTCGGCCAGCTCGCTGGTCGGAATGATCGCCTCGACGCCTTCTTCCAGCTCGACGAACGCGCCGAACGGAACCAGGCGCGAGATTTCCACCTTGACGACATCGCCGACATTGTACTTCTCGCCGATCTGCGTCCACGGGTCCGGCAGGATCTGGCGCAGGCCGAGGCTGATGCGCCCCTGGTCCAGCCTGAGCTTGAGGATCATGACATCCAGCTCCTGGCCGTTCTTTAGGACCTCGTTCGGGTGCTTGACGCGGGACCAAGACATCTCGGAGACGTGCAGCAGGCCGTCAATGCCGCCCAGATCAATGAAGGCGCCGTAGTCGGTCACGCGGCGGACGATGCCCTTGCGCACCTCGCCCTCTTTGAGCGAGGCCAGCGTGGCGTCCTTCTTCTGCCGTCGCTCGTCCTCAGTCGCCTCGCGGTTGGACAGGACGACCTTACGGCGGTCCCGGTCCACTTCGATGACTTTGAGCCCGATGCTCTGGCCGACGTACTTGTCCAGGTTCTGGTGTTTGAAGTCGCCCGAGCCGACATGGGACGCGGGGACAAAGCCTCGGATGCCCAGATCCACGACCAGGCCGCCTTTGACCCGCTCGGTCACCATCGCGTGCAGGATGACGCCGCTGTTGAGGGCTTCGATGACCTTGTCCCAGGCCTTCTCGAAGTCGGCGCGCTTCTTGGACAGGAGCAACTGGCCTTCTTCGGTGCGGCCGATGACGACTACCTTGACCGGCTCGTTGACCTGAACCACATCTTCGATGTTGTCGTAGGGTTCGCGCGACAGCTCGTTGGGCCGGATGATACCCTCGCTCTTGCTGCCGACATCCACCAGAACGCCGTCCTTGTCAATGTGGACGACGGTTCCCACGACCACGTCTCCTTCAGCAAGCTCCTTGAACATGCTCTCGAAGTCGGACTGGCTCAGGGGCTTGTCGTCGCGGGCGGCGGGCGGGGCGGGCGGCGGGGCGGCGGGCTGACCATTGTTGAGCGGGTGAGCGCTCGTCTGGCCGGCGGCTGGCGCCACCCCGTTGGTTTCGGGGGCGGGGGAAGCCGCCTGCGCCACGGTTTCGGGGGTTGTCCCCGCTGCCGGGGCGGCAGTCTGCTCACTCGTCACAACATCTTCAGATACGGCCGACATAATTTCGTAGTGCTCCTCAGCAGTGGGACACGATTGTCCCAGGATTGGTCAGTGGTTCGTTTTCGTTTATTTCTGGCAGGATGCGCAGTAGACAGTGCCGCGCCCGGTCACGCGAATCTTCGTGAGCGTCTGGCCGCAAGACAGGCAGGGCCGGCCGCCCCGATCATAAACGCGGGGCGTGTACCGCCCGATCTGCCCTTCCGCGTCCACATAGTTGTCGCTGGTCGTCCCGCCGCCGTCCGTCGCCTCACGCAGAACGGCCTGGATCTCGCGGTGGAGCCGCTCCGTCTCGGCTTCTGTCAGCGAGTCGGACGAGCGAAGAGGATGGACGCCCGCCCGGTACAGGGACTCATCTGCATAAATGTTGCCAACGCCGGCAACGAGGCCCTGATCCAGTAAGATCGCTTTGATCGCGGTCTTGGGACGCTTCGCCAGCCCTTCCGAAAAACGCCGGGGCGTCCACTCCTCGGAGAACGGCTCCGGCCCCATGCCGCGAAGGGCCGGGTGCGCCGCCAGCTCCTCCCGCGACACCAACCGCATCTCGCCCCAAGTCCACATGTCGTGGAAGCGAAGCTCGTTTCCATCGTCCAGCGGGAAAACCGCCGCCAGGTACTTCTGCTCCGGCGTCTCAGACGCCGCGACGAGCAACTGCCCGCGCATATTCAAATGGAACAGTAGATAATACCCCGAATCCAGCGCAATAATCAAGTGCTTGCCGCGACGCCCGACAGATTCAATGCGCGTGCCTTGCAGCCTCTCGCGGAACACGGCAGTATCGCAAAGGGTTCCCTTGAGCATTTTCGCGACTCGGACGTGGGCCACGCCCAAAGTCCGCCCCGTCAAATGCCGCTCCAGCCCGCGCCGCAGCGTCTCCACTTCCGGCAGTTCCGGCATACGCCCCCTACCCTGCTTCCCGCCGGCGGCTGTAGACCAGCGGGTTGATCTCGGTGACCGCCAGGTCGCCCGGCTTCAGGCCCGGCAGACAGCCCGCCAGGTCGCTCTCCTGCTGCTTGTTCTGCGGCTGGGCGACCGAGATGCCGTCCGCGAAGTAGATGATCGTCATCACCTCGCGCATTTCATCCGTCGCGTTGCCCGGCGCGCGGTGCAGGGTCCAGCCGCTGTGGAAGGTGGCATCGCCCGCCGCCATCGAGCCGTTCGTATGCAGGTCATAGCCACGGCTCGTGACGAACTTGTCGAACTCAGCCTCCGATTTGTCTGAAATGGGCAGATCTCCTAAGTAGCCCTGTGCATGTGACCCCGAAGCGAAGGTCATGGTTCCCGAAGCCGCGCCGATGTCCACGAGAGGCATCCAGAGCGTGATCGTCTTGTCCGAGTCCAGCGGCCAGTAGCCCTGATCCTGGTGCCACGGGGTCGGGCCGCCGCCCGGCTCCTTGAAGAGCGCCTGGTCGTGGTACAGCCGGACGCCGTCCACGCCCATCAGGTCGGCGGCGATCTTGCCGAAGCGGCGGGCGAGGACGAAGCGGGCCACAGCGGCGTCGTCGCGCCAGAGGTTGCCGATCTGGAGGAATGCCTTGCCGTAAGTGTCGCGCTCTTCCAGCGGCCGTGTGTGTGCCTTGTAACGCTCGACGATCGCCTGGATCGACGGCCGGTAAGCGGCGACTTCCTCGCGCGAGGCGACGCTGGGCAAGTAGATGTGGCCGGTCTTCCCATACCGCTCCACCTGTTCCGGCGTAAGGGAATAGTCGGAAAAAAGGTCCGGCAGGGCGTCCGAGGCCGGCTTGTCCATGATGAAGGCCATTGTTAGCTCCTTATTGAGAGTGAACGGCATACGTTTTCTACTCTTTTCTGAAGAGTGCGTGAAAGAACCCCGCCACTACCACGGCACCGCGCCGTCCTCGTCGAAATAGCCACCCGTCGGCCCGTCCGTAGGAAGCGTCGCGAGGCGCACGGCGGCGGTCACCCCTTGCTCGACCGTGCGCGTGCCGCGATGCTGGTTGAGGTCCGTGGCTGTGAAGCCGGGGTCGGCGGCGTTCACCTTGATCGCCGTGTCCTTTAGTTCGGCGGCGAAGATCACGGTAATCATGTTCAGCGCGGCTTTGGACGAGTTGTAGGCCAGCGGCTTGACGCCCGCGAAGCCCCACTGGGGGTCGCTGTTCTGGGTGAGTGATCCCAGCCCGCTGGACATGTTCACAACGCGGCCCGCCTCGGACTTCCTCAGCAGCGGCAGCAGGGCTTTGGTGACGGCGAAGACGCCGAAGACGTTCGTCTCGTAGGTGCGGCGCAGCGTTTGGACGTCGAGACCGTTCGCAGGACCGCCGTCGAGGGCAATTCCCGCATTGTTGACGAGCACGTCCAGCCTGCCGAACTCGTCCTCGATCTGCCGTGCGACTGCTGCGATGCTGTCCCCATCCGTGACATCCAGGCGAACCGCGCGGGCGTCCATCCCCTGCGCCCTGAGTTCGGCCGCCGCCTCCTCGCCCCGCTGCGGGTCGCGCGCCCCGATCAGAACCGTCATCCCCTGCGCTCCGAGTTGACGGGCGATCTCCTTGCCGATGCCCTTGTTCGCGCCCGTAATAAGGGCAATCTTTTGTTCAGCCATTCCGTCCCTTCCTCACCCGGAGGTGACCGTCTCGAACTTCGGGATGACGGGGTTGTCCGCGCCCGCCACCGAGGTGCTAGGCTTGCCGAGCACGTCCTGGACGTAGCGCGGCCACCAGTCTTCTTGGGGCGTTCCCTGGCTGCGCGCGTCCAGGGAAGGCGTCGGGCGGGCGATGATCTCGTCGGCGCGGTCCAGAATGTCCTTGACGGTTCCCAGGTCGGGCTTGAGCCAGCGGCGGCCGATCTGGGCGTGCAGGACCTCGTCGGCCCAGTCGTAGTCCTGGAAGTAGGTCGCCAGCGGATCGTCCGCATTTTGGGCAATCAGCCACTCCTGGCGCTTGCCAGTCCGGCCGTTCATCAGGCTTTGCTCGATGTAATACAGGATGACGTGCCGCTCCAGCGGCGTCCGATCCAGGTTCAGGTGCATGGCCCAGCCGACGTGGTTCGGGTAGCGGCTCCAGTCCACGCCGTATTTGGCGAACCAGACCTCGCCCATCATGGAGTGCCGCGCCTCGTCCCACACCTGCCGCCCCATGTCCCGGTAATACTCCCACGGCTTGCCCTTCGTTTGGACGATGATGCTGGACATCATTTCGGGCACGTCCATCTCGTGGAACCGCTTGAACATCAAGGCGAGGTTGCGCTCGTCCCAGCCGGCAGACGGGTCCAAATACACATCGTTGGCGCGGTAATGAAAGTTGTAGATCTCGCCGGAGCGCGCGTCCCGCTGGGGGTCCACGTCCGGCACGAACTCGCCCACCGCGCGCGGCGCGGGCAGCGTCAGGCTCGCCGGGACCGCCTCCCGCCCGGTGATGCCGCCCGCCGCTTGGAGATATGCCCGCAGGCGCTCCTGCCAGGCCACGGCGACGGCCTGGTCTTCTTCCGCCAACGTCAGCGCGGCCAACGCCTGCCGCCCCCACCCCAGCATCTGCTCTTCCTCGGCCACGGCCTGACGCATCAGGCGCACGGTCGGGAAGTCGAAGACGGGGTTGACGGCGGCCAAGTGCTCTTGATACGCCGCCAGCAGGGCCGGACGAATGACGCCGACCAGGCCCGCCAGCAGCTCGATGGTATTTTTGGCCCGGATCGCCTCGTTCATCAGCGCTTCCAGCGTGTCGTCGGGCGCTTCGTCCAGAAACAGCGGCGGGCGGCGGAGTTCTGCCACGCGGTTTCGCAATGCCTGGCTATGCTCTCCATCAAGATACAGATGCAGGCTGAGGGCGCCCTTGACCTCCCACTCCGGCGTCGGGTTCATAAACGCCGCCGAAATCTCGTACAGCCGCGCCTCGACATAGTTCAGCCGCCGCATCCGGTCCACGTTTTCGTCCACCGAGAATCCGACGCGGGCGGCCTCTTCATACGTCGCCAGCCCCGCCAGCGGCGGGACGCCGGTGTTCGTTTTCGCAAAATCCGTGTTGTTCGTCGTAGTCATCATCGGCCTCACATTTTCTTCAAGCAACCGGGCGTGACAGAGGCGCTTCCTGCGAGTAGCCGTCCAGGAGCATGGCGACCTGCTCGCCTGCGTCCAGGATGCCAAAATCGTTAGGGTGTGTTTTCATCCAAGCAATAATCAATTCCTTGGCGCCATTACACTGTTCGAGGGTGCTGGCATTCAGCACGGTCACGATGAGCAAGTCACGCTCTATTTCCCCACGCTCCACTTCCTCAGAGGCCATATTTTCCTCGTACTGCCGGTTAAGGACAGGTGCCGCTTTCCAGTAACGCTTGATGTGAAATCAAATTTCACAAATACTGCTTCTAAAAGAACTTAATTGCTGCTGTTATCATTAGCATTTCGCAGGAAAACATTATGCTGGTATGCTTTCTCTGCCCGTTATTAGCAGGCTGACTAATAACTATTGCTATTAGATGACGAAGATAATGTCTGAACTGGGCTGTTTGATTTCACATCAAGCGTCAGTAAAGAGTTTAAGGGATTCCGTCTAGGCCTTGCAGAAAGCGCATTCCATCTTCAAACTGCTTCCGGCCTCTTCTTCTTGCCTCGGTCCAACTTTCGTCGCCGATTGACAGCATCTCGCAAAGGAGGTCGAAGCCTTCCGTTCCAATGCTGTAGTCAAATAAATTGAACGCAAACAAGCGCGCGATAGTTCGGTCTGAACCAACCTCATCCGTTCTCGCAAGGTAGATGAACTCCACATAGAAGTATTTTCCTAGCAAGAAAGCATCAAACTTATCACAGTCGTCTACAGACTTGGCCCACTGTAATTTCCCTCGCTTAGTGAGAGACAGCAGTTCCCGAATCATCCGAACCCCTTGCGTTTCCATATTGTCTCCAAATAATGCAATGGCATCTACATGGCGCGACACGAGGATAGGCCCGGCTCTAGAAGATAATCACGCTCCGCAGCACGTCGCCGTGGTGCATGGCCTCGAACGCCTCGTTGACATCGTTGATCGTAATTTTGTTCGTGACCATCTCGTCCAGCTTCAGCTTGCCTTCGAGGTAAAGCTGGGCGAGGAGGGGGAAGTCGTGGGACGGGAGGGCGTCGCCGCAGTGGCAGACGCGCAGGCCCGCCTTGTTCCAGTAAACGCCGGTCGCCATGTCTCCTAGATTCAGCGTCACGGCGTCCTCGGCGGCGGGGAAGCCGATGGTGGTCGCGGTGCCGCCGTAAGAAAGCATCTTGACGGCCTGCTCGGTGCAGGCGGGGATGCCGGTCGCCTCAAACGCAAACTCGACGCCGCCGTCCCAGCCGTCCTCGGTCAGCGCACGCACCTGCGCCACAGGGTCGCCGTCTTTCACGTTCACGGTATGGGTCGCGCCGAAGTCGCGCGCCTGCTGGAGCTTTTTCGCGTTCACGTCCACGGCGATGATCTGGCGGGCGTGCTGGAGCCTTGCACCCTGGACGACGGACAGGCCGACGCCGCCGCAGCCGATGACGGCGACGCGCGCCCCGGCAAAGACCGGCGTCGTGTTCATGGCCGCGCCGACGCCGGTGACGACGCCGCAGGCGATGAGGCAGGCTTTGTCCAGCGGCATTTCTTTCGGCATCTTGATGGCGGCTTTGGCATGGACCACGGTGTAGGTCGCGAACGTGCCGCAACGCAGCACCTGGGAGCAGACCGCCCCGTCGCGCTTGCGGCGGACGCGCGGGCCGGGCCGCAGGGCCATGTAGCAGTGGCGGGGGTCGCCGCGCCGGCAGGCGGGGCACTGCTCGCAGGGAGCGCGGTAGGCGAGGACGACCGGATCGCCCTTTTCCAGCCCCTGGACGCCCTCGCCGATGGCCTCCACATGGCCTGCGCCCTCGTGGCCGAGCACGATGGGGAACTTCATACCGTTGCCGCCGAGGTTCTTGACGGTCAGATCGGTGTGGCAGACGCCGGACGCGGTCAGCTTGACCAGCACCTCGCCGGGGCCGGGATCGTCTATGGCGATGTCTTCGACTTCCACGTCGCGTCCGTCTTCATTAAGGACGGCGGCTTGACCTTCGTAGGGCATGGGAGGTCTCCTGAAAATGGCAGCGGTAAGAACCCGTCTGTTCCGGTTTATTATAGACGAAAAGGGGGCGTGAGTCAAGGAAACCCGCCCTGCGGCAAGCGGCAGGGCGGGTTCATGGGCTACCACATGGGTCGGGTCAACTTTACCGGGGCCACATCCCTAGATTCTATCCAGGGAACTTCTTAAGCACGGCTCTGGCCCACTTCGGGTCATATCTATCCTTACTTGCGAGTAGCGGGGTTACTGCATCTCGGATCTTCTCTTGCTGTGACGGAGTAGAGGTTCGCAGGGTCAGAAACAGGCCCATCATTAAACGTATGAACTTCGGGCGGGTCTGTTGATGGCTTCTGCATCATAGATATGGCCCAATCAAGGTCAGCATCGTCTATGTGCCTCGTCATGCCGACTTTGTTACTTACCTGCTCCCAGTGTAGGTAATCTGAACTCGTCATGATCCCGGCCTTTTGATTCTGATAAGCAATAGCCGCCGACGTTTTAGACACGCCAGCGGGAGGATGTGAGGCACAGCCTGGGAGCATGGTGATAAATGCAGTCACGAGCAGAATAGACGTAGGTGACATCAAAGACTTATTCATGGCATTATCAGGACGGAGCGGAACAGCTAAAACAGCCCATTGTACCACAAAAGCCGTTTATGTACCATCCTTTGCCCTGCGGTGACGCTAGCTCTCCGCTTGAACTGGCGGCTTCAAAGAAACCCAACCGCCACGCGGCGGGCCGGGCCTACGGCCTGCGGAGGCGCGCGTTCCCGGCGGGCGGCGCGTGGGGCGGCACGAGGCTTGATGGGGCAAGGCGAACGGGCGCGGCGGGGTCGGGCGGGGCGGCGAGGGAAACGTCGGGCGGGATGGGGTTCCCCCGGTCGCCCAGCCCGGAGCCGCTGCTGCCGACGGGGGACATGCGGCTCTCGGTGATGCCAGCGGGCTGGGGCGGCAGAGTCGGCTCTTCCCGCGAGGAGCCGACGCGGCCCGCCTCGTAGCCGGCCGCCGCCGAGCCGCCCGCGCCCGCGCCGGTGGCGGCCTCGCTGGGTCCGCCGGGCGGGGTCCGGCCCACGCGCAGGTCGGGGGGCGTGGTGACGCCGCCGACCTGGTCCACGGAGGGCTGGGGCCGGGCGCAGCCGGCACTGAGGGCAGCGACTGTCAGCAAGAGCAGACCGAACTTGACGCGGTACAGGAACATGGGAGGGCACATCCGCCCCTGTTATACCGGAAGGCGGGCGCGCGTTAAACGTCGTCCGGCGACAGCAGGATGCGCTCGACGGCATCACCAACGCAAATCGTCGCCGAGGCGCGGGCGTCCAGCAGGACGCCGCGCAGACGGCCCGCGCTGATCGCCTTCATCTGGGTCAGGCTTGTCCGCCGCGCCAGCTTGGAACAGGGCCGGTGCGGCGTCGGCGTGACGAACAGCAGGGCGTCGCCGACGCGCAGGGTGTCGCCGGGCGCGAAGCGGCTCAGGTCAATGCCGCGAATGATGAGGTTGTCGCCGGGGACGCCGTAGGGGATGTCCAGGGCGTCCAGCACTTCGGCGTTGACGGCGGAAATCTGGCGTCCGGGGATGCGCCGGCCGCGCCACCACTGCTTGCCGGGGTACTGGCCGCAGACGCCGCTTTCGGGCAGGACTTGCAAGCTGAGAACCGGGTCGTGCCGGCCCGTCTTCGGCGACAGGATCAGCGCTTCGATCAGGCCGGTCGTTTCGTAGCGCAGCCGGGCAAGCTGCTCTGTATAGCGCGCCAATCGCGCCTCATCCACCCTGTCTTCCATCCGAGTATCTTCTGCCCGAGTATCTTCCGTCATGGCGGCATGATACCCGATTTAGATGGGGCTGAAGGTCGCGGCCCAGGGCTGGGCGCTTTCCGTGCCGGCGGCGTTGCCCCGCTTGAGGTTGAGGTTGCTGTCTTGCGTGTCCGTCGGCTTCTCGGCGCTCCCTTTCGTGGGCGAGTCCGAGCCGAGGACCGGCCCCGTGGAAACCTGGTCGCCGCGCAGCCACTTGACGTGCCCGTCGCAAAGCAGGAAGTTGGAGCCGCCGCCGTGCCGCCCCTGGGCGGTCTGGTAATACTTGCCCGGCCCCGCCTGGAAGTTCGCGGCGCGCGGGCCGGAAACGCCCAGGAACCCGGTGGCGAGGGGCAGCGTGCAGGAGGTGCCGCCGGGGGCGAGGACGACGGCGCTCTCGCCGTCCGTCGCGGGCGACCCGTCCATGCAGGGCGACACGCCCGCGCCCTGGTCGCCCCACTCGTCCGGCGTCAAGAGGTCCGCCACGGCCTGGGCGTCCTGCGCCGACGGGTCGGAGGCCGCCGCCGTCACCTCGCATAGCAGGACCGTCTTGGCCGGCGCGTTCAGGCGCGGGGCGGCGCCCTGGATGCCGAGGTAGCCGCTGCCGGACAGGTTCATGTTATAGGCATAGGAAACCGGCGACAGCGTAAAGGTCCTGCCCCCGAAAGGGTTCTGGACCGGGGCAGCGTCGTCGTCGGGGCAGGCGAAGACTCCCGGACTCTTGACGAAGGGATAGACGCGCCCGGCCCACCCATCCCCCGCGCCGAGGTTGTCCCGGCCCGCCGAGGCCCCCATCGGCAGGCGCTCGTCGCTGTCCTGCGTGTACTGGGTCAGCGCCAGCCCTAACTGCTTGAGGTTGGAGGCACACGCGGCGCGGCGGGCGTTCTCGCGGACATTCTGGAAGACGGGGAACAGGATCGCGGCGAGAATTGCGATGATAGCGATGACGACGAGCAGCTCGATCAGGGTAAAACCGGGCGTGAAGGCCGCTTGGCGGCCCCCCTGCCGGGCCGGATTGCGGGTGTTGTTAAGGCTTGCCATTTGGTTCATTATATCACATAAATGTGGTACGCGCCATGTTTGCCATAGAAAATGAGCAAGGGGACTGTCGCCTTTAGGCGTCTGGGGAATTGCTCCGTGACTGTCCTCAGTCGCGATATTCCCAAGTCGCGATATTCCCACCCCTTGCAACCGTCCTTTCTTCGTGTC
>JAABUX010004521.1_pt1 | contig 17573 bp, 21 predicted proteins | sample 5561851 | NCBI WGS metagenome assembly JAABUX01 (sample SAMN10711883, study PRJNA513361) | rock metagenome | isolation source: Antarctica rocks | place: Antarctica: Victoria Land, Richard Nunatak red sandstone | collected 2016-01-03 | reverse complement strand
ACGCCGCGCCACCGGTGGCCGGCCGGGAGAGCGCATCACCTCCCGCCCAGACCGATCCGAACGCCGCTTCCGTATGCCCATCGCAACCCCCTCCGTCTAGGTGTTGCGACGACCAGTTGAGTCCGCCAGCGGCGCCGCCGTCACAGTGAAGGGCAGCACGTCCGGGCTGTGGCTGTGTACGACCGCCAGCACGTCCGGGCGGGCGGCCAGGACCTCGCCGTGGATGAAGCGTTCGCCGTACATGGTCCGCCCCTGCTGGTCGATCGGCTGGCTGCGCTCGTCGAATTCCATGATGTCGGCGCGCTCGACCAGGCCGGGCGCCCGGGAGCGCGGCATGAAGAAGTGTCGCGGGTTGGACGCCGACCGCACGCTGATATGGCCGAAGCCGTCGAGCACGCCCTCGTTGGCCAGGATGTGGTTGCCCTCGATCAGGTCGGCGATGCGGCTCTCGTCGGTGTCGCCGGGGCCGCCTGCGCCGGACAGGGCCTGGTCTGCAGACGGGGGCTGGCCTGCACCTAAACCCGGCATTTGGCCCTGCGCGCCCGCCGTTCCGCTGGCCAGCACTGCTGCGCAGGCCAGCAGCATGGTCGAACGGCGCGAACGCACATCGCGCGGCGCCAGGTGGAGGGATGCGCCGCGCCCGGACAGGCCAGTGCAACCGGGGCATTCCGCCGCCGCGTGCACCGCACCGAAAGCGAGGCCCTGAACGGAAGGCCAGGCACTGGGGAGAGGCAAGGCACTGGGCGACGAAGGCTCAAACCGGTCCATGTCTATGTCCGCCTCCTTGGATAAGCCCAGGCTCCTTGGATGAGCCTAGGCGCGTTCCGGCCAGGTCCCGACCGCTGACCTGCCGCCACATCAGCCTGTTGCCGCCCCAGCCTGTTGCCGCCAGCTCCCACCCGAAGTTGTGCGCGTCCCGCAGCCCGCTGTTCATGCCCTAACCCGGCGAACGGCGACGACAAGTGCGCGGCATCCCCGGCCAGCAGCACCCGGCCCTGGCGCCAACGGTCGGCGATGCGGGGATGGAATGTATAAACCTGCCGCCGCACCACCGGCATGTCGGCATCGGGTCCGCTGGCCGCGAGCAGGGCACGCACGAACTCCGGGTCTGTAGTGATAATATGGTCCTCCCCAGGACGCAGCATGAACTCGGAACGGCGGATACCGCCAGAGCCAGGCAGGGTGTAGACGGCCGGCCGGGGTCACACACCACGCACGTCTGCCGGAGGTGCTCCCGGGTGGCGGCCAGGTCCACGATCAGCCAGGGCTGCTCGTAGGTCGCGCCGGTCAGTGCTAGCCCACGCCCGCAGGACCGGCCGGCGCTCCAGGGAGTGCCACCGACCGCGCCCTGGGCGACCCCTTACTTCAGATGCTGGGCAAGCAGCTTGTTCATCTCGAACATCGTGGCCTGGTCCTTGCCGAACACCTTGCGCAGCTTGTCGTCCGCGACGATGACCCGACCGTCGTCCGGGCTCTGCAGCTTGTGCGCCTTGATGTAAACCCAAACCTTGCTGACCACCTCGCCGCGCGCCATCGTTCCCTTGCCGACGATGGCTGCCAGATCCTCCGAGGGTTGCAATGGCTGCTGCAAGGCATTGGGCTTGTGGCCGGGCTTCGGCTCCTCGACCTTGGTGCCCTTCGGCGGGGCTTCGGCGGCTGCGGTCTCCGCCTTCGGGGTTTTCGCCGTGGCAGCCTTGGTGGTCTTCGGGCTTTTAGTCGCTGTCGGGGTCTTGGTCACCTGATTCGCTCCATGCTTCACTCTGCTATGTCCTGTAGTATCGACCGGGCGACTTCGCCAGTGGCCCTGCCACACGCGACCTCACTGAACGGGAACGTGGAAGACGCGACCCTGCCGGGACTGAAGGCCAACCCCGCCCAGGCGGCGGTGCCTGAACGATGCGGCGCCGGTGCAGGGGAACGTTCAATCCGTGCCTGGCCTCCTGCGAACGAGTCACGGTGACACCTGCCACCGCAGAACGCCGCCCAGCTCCTCCTTCAGCCTTTGGATGCTCTTGGTCAGCGTCGGCTGCGTCACGTTGCACGCCTCCGCCACACGCGTGAAGTTCAGCGCGCGAGCGAGCGCCAGAAAGTAGCGGATTTGCACCAGGTCCATGACCCCAGCCCTCCCTGGACCTCAGGCCCGTACGCCCGCAGTCAGCGCCCCGGCGGCGCGATGCAGCCCCAGCCTGGTAAAGTCCGATTGACTGGACGATTCAGTACGCACTTTAGGCAAGGCGGGCTGCGCCAAGGACCCGGCCCGTCTCCGCCTGCACGATGACGGCAAACTCTTCCCCGGCAGGGACCGCAACGTCCAGGTGCAGCGCCTGGCCCGTCCAGGCGCCGGCGATGGCCATCGAGCGGACGATGTTGGCCTCAAGCAGCGTGCGCCCGCTGTTCTCCCCGCGTCCCACGGTCGTGCGGTGCTGCCTGTCGTAGCCGATCACCAGCACGGCGCCCTGGCCGGTCCTGGCGCCGATGGTGATCGACAACGTATCCCCGGTGCTGTGTCCGGTGCGGGTGACCTCGACGCGAGCCTCCGTCGTCGCGTCCGCCGCAGCCCGGGCCAGGGTTGCCGCGACGGCGGCACGGTCGGAGCCGACCACGTCCCGCCGGCCGTCCACGACCATGGCGGGGGTATAGGCCTCGGGGCTGACGGCTTCAGCGACATAGTGGCGCTGCCGCTCGGTCGCGCCCGGGAACGAGAAAAGGTCCTGCCAGCCGAGGCTGTTCCAGTAGGTGACATGGAAGGTCAGCGGCAGCAGGTCCGGCCGGGTGCGGGCAAGGTCGGCGACGATGGCGTCCGCGGGGGGGGGCAGGACGAGCAGCCCTGCGACGTGAACAGCTCCACGACCACAGGACGGGCGGCGGACGGAAGGACAGCGGGCTGCGCGGACGCGAACGCAGGGGCCAGGCACCCGGCGCCAAGAGCGAGCCAACGAACGCGCATAAGCAGCCTCCTCCATCAAACTGGACGCCCAGGCCGTGGACCCGGCGGCATGCAGATCGTGATATCCCTTCTGGCGGCGGCGAAGGGTTGCAGGGCCGTGACGATGTCGGCGGGTTCGGCGCGTTGCGTGAAGTCCACGTTGACCCAAGCGCGTAGCACGACCCCATCCTGGCCGACCAGGAACGTGGCTGGCACCGGCAGCAGCCAGGCCGGGTTGCCTTGGCGCTCGGCTAGGTCGATGCCGCTTCGGCGCAGCATCTCGGCATGTAAGGGCGGCGTGCGGAACACGACCCCGAACGCCATGGCGACCTGCAGGTCCACATCCGCCAGCACATCGTAGTGCAGGCCGTGGCTGCGCTGCAGGGCCAGGGCGCGCCCACCCGTCTCGGGCGTCAGAGCGACCAGCGTGCCGCTGGCCTCCGACAAGTCCGGCAGGGCGGCTTCAGGCGCGTCCAGGGTGGCCGAGCAGTAAAGGAGTACCAGCCGCCGCGGAAGAATGCACCACGAGCGAACCCTGCGCCAGCAGGTCGCCCGATGCGACCAGGCGCCCATCGGCGCTGGGCAACAGGAGCTCGGGCATACGGTCGCCGGCCCGGCAGGCCCGGGCTGCTATCTCGCCCGCGTCGAGCCGCTGCAGGAACTCGTCATAGGCTGTGCGAACCTCGGCCGTGGCACGCGACTGCCGCAGGGCGGCCAGGGCGCCGTTCAGGGACGCCGCAATCAGGGACATTGCTTCTGCTCCGGCTTGGCCGCCTAGTGAAACGGCCGCACGATGCCCATGCGGATCAACTCGGCCAGCGGCACGGGCTGGGCTTGGGCGGGATCGAAGGCCGGCAGCGCCTGGAGCTGGGCGGGTTGGAGGTCGGTCAGCGCGACATACTCGCCCAGCAGCGCCAGCGCCTTGGCCGGGACGGCGACGGGCCGGGCGCCCAGGCCGAGCCAGCCGCGCCAGCCTGGGGCCTTTGCGTCCACCACGATCAGCAGGGCGCCATCCGGCCGGCGCACCACCCCGGCGACGCGGCCCAGCACCTCTTGCTGCTCGACCGGGCGCAGCACCTCGCGGTGGATCAGGGCGCCGGCCAGCACCGGCTGTGGGAACCGCTCGGCCGCGTGCCGGGCCAGGGCGGGAGAGGCTAGGATGGGAGGGGCCGCGGCGCCATCTGCCGGCGCCGACGGCTGTGCGCGGGCCAGGGCGGCGCCAAGCGGCGGGGCAGCGCAGAGCAGCAGGGCGGCAAGGGGGCGGGCGGGCGGCATGGCGGGCCTCCGGATCGGCTTGGTGCGCTGGTGCCATGCGCCAGGCCGCCATGCCGGTGCGTCATGCAGTCGGTAATCAGGTTTCACCACGGCCCGGCCCGGCCCATGCTACGAGTGCAGCCCCTGCTACCACGGCCGCCCCTGGACATGCGAGGCAGTATGGACGCGACCTCCGAAGGCCTTCCGCCGGGTCATGCCCCGGCCCGCACCGGCCGCCGCCTGCACCCCGTGCCGGTGCGGGTCATGCACTGGACCAACGCCCTAGCGATGCTGGTGATGATCGGCTCGGGCTGGGGTATCTACAACGACAGCGTGCTGCTCGGCTGGCTGCACTTCGCCCCCTGGGCCAAGCTCGGCCGTTGGGCGGCCAACAGCCTGCTGTGGCACTTCGCCGGCATGTGGCTGCTGGTGCTCAACGGCGGCGCCTACTTGATCTACGGCATCGTCACAGGGCGGCTGCGCGAGCGCCTACTGCCGATCCGGCTGGCCGACCTGGTGCAGACCGTGCGCGACACCCTGCACCTGCACGTCGCGCACGAGGACCTCACGACCTACAACGCCGTGCAGAAAGTGCTCTACATCGTCGTCATCCTGGCCGGGGCGTCGCAGGTGGTCACCGGCCTGGCAATCTGGAAGCCCGTGCAGTTCCAAGCCCTGACCGGGCTGCTGGGCGGGTTCCAGGCCGCACGCGTGATCCACTTCCTCGGCATGTCGGTCATCGTCGGCTTCCTCGTGGTGCACGTCGCCCTGTCGCTGCTGGTGCCGCAGACGCTGTGGGCGATGCTGACAGGCGGGCCGCGCCTGCATGACCGCACCCGCTCCGGCGTGCCCACCGGTGGGACGCCCGCCAGCACGCCGGCCGGCATGGGCGGGCGGCCATGATCCGCTCCCCGTTCCCCCCCGAGCGCGTGCCCGACCCGGCGCTGCTGGACGACTACCGCCCGCTGATCCGCCGCCTGCAGCGCCGCTGACTGCTGCGCGGCGGGCTGTCGCTGGGCGCGCTGACGCTGCTCACCGGGTGCGACCTCGACGACGCCGGCTCGGTCCATGCGGCGCTGCGGGCGGTGTCGGCCCTGAACGACCGGGTGCAGGCGCTGCTGTTCGACCCCAGCCGGCTGGCGCCGACCTACCCGGACTCGATGATGCAGCGGCCGCCGCGGTTCAACGCCTACTACGACATCGGCGACGTAAAGCCCATCGATGGCAGCACCTGGCGGCTGGAGCTGGCCGGGCTGATCAGGGACAAGCGCCCCTGGACACGCGAGGACATCGCCGCGATGCCGCAGCAGGGGATGGTCGTCCTCCACGTCTGCGTGGAAGGCTGGGACTACATCGGCCAGCGGTCGGGCGTGCCGCTGCGGGCGTTCCTCGAGCGGGTGGGCGCGGACCTGCGGGCCCAGTATGTCGCGTTCAAGACTGCCGACGACTACCCCAGCAGCATCGACATAGCGACCGCCCTGCACCCGCAGACCCTGCTGGCGACGGGCTATGGCGGGGAGGTGCTGGACGACCCGTACGGCTACCCCCTGCGGCTGCGCATGGCGACCAAGCTCGGCTACAAGAACCCCAAGTGGATCAACGCCATCGAGGTCACCAACACCTACCCCGGCGGATACTGGGAAAACCTCGGGTTCAACTGACTCGCGGGGATTTGAACCGCCGCTGGCTCTGCTGATGCCGGATGCAGCGGGCGATAGGCCAGTAGGGCAGTAGAGGCCGGCAATGCCCTGAACAGTTACTGACTTTACTTGAGAAAGCCGTCGCAGATCATGTGATACCACCCCTGGCGGAAGATATCGCGGGTCAACGGGGTCGGCTGCATGAAGATTTCTGTCGTCATCCCGGTGTTCAACGAGGTCGAGGGACTTCCAGCTCTCTACGCCACGCTTTGCACCGCCCTGGACGCCCTGCCGCACCCCGCCGAGGTCGTGTTCGTCGATGACGGCTCCCGCGACGGCTCGGCCGACGTGCTGGAGGCGTTCGCATCCGGGGACCCCCGGGCCAGCGTAATCCGCCTGCGCCGCAACTACGGGCAGACCGCCGCCATCATGGCGGGAATCCAGCACTCGACCGGCGACGTCATCATCCCCATGGACGCCGACGGCCAGAACGAGCCTGGCGACATTCCCCTGCTGCTCGCCAAGCTGGACGAGGGCTTCGATGTCGTCTCCGGCTGGCGCAAGCAGCGGGAGGATAAGGCCTTGACCCGGCGCCTGCCCTCGGTCGTTGCGAACCGGCTGATCTCATTGGTGATGGGCGTGCGCCTGCACGATTACGGCTGCACCCTGAAGGCCTATCGGCGCGAGGTGCTGCAGGACGTTCGGCTGTATGGCGAGATGCACCGCTTCATCCCCGTGTTCGCGTCCTGGGAGGGTGCGCGGGTGGCGGAGGTGGCGGTGCGGCACCACCCGCGCCGGTTCGGCAAGTCGAAGTACGGGTTGGGCCGGGTCATGCGGGTGCTGCTGGATCTGCTGACGCTGTTCTTCATCGGCCGGGCGATGGACCGGCCGATGCAGTTCTTTGGCAAGGTCGGCGCCGGGGCACTGGCGGCGTCCGTGCTGGCGTTCGCGTGGGCGCTGGTGCTGCGCGGCTTCGGCACCTCGCTGATCCAGACGCCCTTGCCGCTGCTGGCCGCGACGCTGGGCCTGTCAGGCGTGCTGTTCCTGCTGCTGGGCATCATGTCGGAAATCATGAGCCGCACCTACTTCGAGGCGCAGGGCAAGGCGCCCTATAAGATCAAGTCGGTCATGCAGCACGCCGCCACCCCGCCGCGGCTTGTCGCCGTGAGCCGGTGGTAGATGTGCGGCATCGCCGGCTTCACCCAGCCGGGCCTGCAGGCGCGCGGACAGTTGCAGGCCATGCTGGACGCCATCGCGCACCGCGGCCCTGATGGCTCCGGCGTTTTCCTGGACAGCAGCCTGGCGCTCGGCCATTGCCGGCTGGCCATCATCGACCTGAGCGGCGGCGCGCAGCCGCGGGTGGATGCCGCCACCGGGGATGCGCTGTCGTTCAACGGCGAGATCTACGGCCACCGCGCCCTCGCTGAGGACCTTGCGAGGAGCGGCACCGCCCTGCGGGACCGCTGCGACACCGAGGTGCTGTTCCAACTGATCCGCCGCGACGGCCTCCGTGCCGCAGTGGCGCGGATCGACGGCATGTTCGCCTTTGCCTACCGCGACGGCCGCAGCGGCGACCTCCACCTCGTCCGCGACCGTTACGGTGAGAAGCCGCTATACTACGGCATCGCTGGAGGCCAGTTGGTGTTCGGGTCCGAGGCCGGCGCAGTCCTGGCCCACCCGGCCTTCCGCCAAGCCACCCCGGACCAGGCCGCTGCCTACCAACTCCTACAGTTCGAATACATCCCTGGCCAGGCGTCCGGTTGGGCGGGCATCAGCAAGCTGCGGCCCGGCACGATGCTGCAGTTTGCCAACGGCCGGGCCGAGGTGACGGAGTATTGGCGCCCGCATGTCGGCGGCGGAGCGGTGCAGGACGCGGAGGCAATCGACCGGCTGGACGCGCTGCTGCAGGACGCCGTCGGGCGGCAAGGCGTCGCCGACGTGCCGCTCGGCGTGTTCCTGTCGGGCGGCCTCGACTCCAGCCTGCTCACGGCCATGGCTGCCCGGCACAACCCGGGCATCACGGCCTTCACCGTTCAGGTCGGCGGGCACGGCTTCGACGAAACGCCCTATGCCGTGGAGGTCGCGCACCACCTCCGTGTCGTCCATGAGGTCGTGCGCCTGGACGACGCCGACGTGCTGGCCGCCGCCGACGCCCTGCAGGCGACCCTATCCGAGCCGCTGGCCGACTCGTCGCTGCTGCCGACCTGGCTGGTGTGCCGGGCAGCCCGGCAGCGCATGACGGTCGCGCTGGGCGGCGACGGCGCGGACGAGCTGTTCGGCGGCTATCCGAACTTCAAGGTGCAGCGACTGGCGGGGCTGATGCGCCTGCTGCCGGCGGCTTCGGGCGCCGCGCTGTCCGGGGCGCTGGGACGGCTGCCGGGCAAGGGCGGCTACATGGCGCTGCCGTTTAAGCTGGCGCAGTTGTCCCAGGGGTTCGGCCAGGCGCCGGCGCGGCAGTCCGCCTACTGGATGGCGCCGTTCGGCCCGGCGGCGATGGCGCGGCTATGGAGCGCCGACGTGGACCAGGGCGCGCTGCGGCAGCAGGCGTTCGCGGCGGCGGGACCGCAGCCCGGCGAGGGCGTGGACGGCCTGCTGCACGGCTTCCTGACCGGTTATCTGCCGGACGACATCCTGATGAAGACCGACCGGGCCGCGATGTTCAACGGGCTGGAGGTGCGGGCGCCGTTCCTGGATCGCGCCTTCGCCGAGTATGCCTGCGCCCTCCCGACCCGGATGAAGCTGCGGCGCGGCGTCGGCAAGTGGGCGCTGAAGCAGGTAGCGCGCCGCTACCTGCCGGACCGGATCGTGCACCGCCGCAAGCATGGCTTCGGCGTGCCTATCGGCGCGCTGCTGCGGACTCTGCTGCGGGAGCGGTGCGAGGACACCATCCTGTCCCGCCGCAACCCGGTCGCCGCCTGGTTCAACCCGGCCGAGCTGGAGCGGCTGGTGCACGAGCACATGACCGGCGCGCGGGATCACGGCAAGCGGCTGTGGGCGCTGCACATCCTGTTCACGGTGGCAAGCCGGCAGTCCGTGCCCGCACACGCCCTGCCGGCCCGGGACGCCGGCCGCCGCTTGATCGGGATGCAAGCATGACCCAGGCCAGCGCCGCCCTGTCTATTCAGGACCGGACCGGCTCCCCCGAGCGGTTCGGTTATGAGTGGGACGCCTACTCGGTCTTGCTGCCGGCCTATGAGGAACAGTTCCGGCGATGGACGCCACATCTGTCCCTGGCGGACTGGGCGGGCAAGACGTTCCTGGATGTCGGCTGCGGCATGGGGCGCAATAGCTACTGGCCGATGACCTACGGTGCGGCCAGCGGGGTTGCGGCGGATTTGGACACGCGATCCCTGGCTGCCGCACGCCGCACGCTGGGCGGGTTCCCGGCCATGGAGGTTGTCCGTACCAGCGCCTACGACCTGCCGTATCGGGACCGCTTCGACATCGTGTTCTCCATCGGCGTCATCCACCACCTGGAGCATCCCGCCCTGGCGCTGTCCCGCATGGTGCAGGCTGCCAAGCCCGGCGGGCAGGTAGCTGTCTGGGTGTACGGGGCGGAGAACAACCGGTGGCTGACGGCCGGGCTGGACCCGCTGCGCCGGGCGCTGTTCAGCCGGCTGCCGGTCGGGATGGTGCATCAACTGTCGCTGGTTCCGGCGGGGCTGCTGTGGCTGCTGCTGCGGCTTGGGGTGCGGCCGATCAGCTACTTCCGGCTGATTGCAGGGTTCGGCTTCGCGCACGTGCGGTCCATCGTGTTCGACCAGATGCTGCCGCGCATCGCCAATTACTGGACGGGTGCGGAAGTGGAGGCGCTGATGCTCGGCGCCGGGTTGGAGGGGGTGCGGCTGGAATGGGTGAACGAGATGTCCTGGGCCGCCATCGGCACGAAGCCGGCTGAGGGCTGACGGGGTGGACGGGCGGGTGGTCCTGGGTTTCCTTGGCATCATCGGCTGCACGGTGGGCGCCAACCTGCTGCTGAAGGCGGGCGCGATGGCGCCTGCCGCCGACCGGGTGCTGTTTGGCGTGCTGGGGTGGACGTCGGTGGCCGGGCTGGCGCTGTTCGGGGTGGGCGGGCTGGCCTATGCGGTGCTGCTGCGGTCGGTGCCGCTGAACGTGGCGCAGGTATTCGCGGCGACGCAGTTCATCGGGGTGATCCTGGCGTCCTACCTGGTGCTGGGCGAGCCGATCTCACCGGCGCGCTGGGCTGGCATCGCCTGCACCGCCGTGAGCGTGGCCGTCGTCGGAGCGACGGCTCGTGGCTGACGCCGCACCGTCAAGGTCAGGCAACGGCCGCGCGGCGGGCGGCCAGAGCGGCATTCCAGACCGCCAGGCGATCCACGACAGGCAGCGGAAGGGTGCGGACGAGGGACTGGCGTATGCGGTCCGCGGCCGGCCAATAATGGCGGAGCGGCTGGGCATCCGGGATGACGGCCTCCTGAGCTTGAGGCGACAACCGCGCCGCGCCGGCATCGTTCACATAGAGGACCGTGTTGCAGCGATACCAACGCTGCACCTCTGTGTCCCCCCGCACCGCAGGCCGTATCATGTCCACGGCGCGATAGCCGCGTGCGCCGAACAGCCCACGCCAGAACTCCAACGGTTGCTCGTTCACATGGTGCTCCCCACCCTGGCCCGGCACGGCGGCGGAGAACAAGACGGCATCGGCGTGGCCCGTGAGCGTGCCTATGAACGCTTCTGCGCTCGCACGGGGCAAGTGCTCCGCGACCTCCAGGCTTTGGACGAGATCGAAGCGCCGCCCGAGATCAAGGCGGGTCGTCAAGTCTGCCGGCAGGAACGCCTTGGCGGGGATCAGCAGGCGGGTCCGGTCCACATAGGGGCCGTCAATGCCCAGGATCTCGGCGCCAGCAGCCTCCCAGACATGAAGCCACGCGCCCTGGCCGCAGCCGAAATCGGCGATGCTCGCCACGGGCAGCGCGCCCGTTACCAGGGGCACAACACATTGCGCCGAACGCACGGCAAACGAGTCGAGAAACGAGTAGAACGCAGCACCATACTCGTACATTCAAACATCTTTCAGAAATGGCATTCTCACTCTACCGCCCGGGAACGGGCAGGTTTGGTCAAGAAGCTGGATGTTATGCCATGAACGTTTCTACCGTTTCGGATGCCAACCTGCGCGCCTGGTCCAAACCGTGGCTTGGCCGGCGCACGGCGACGCTATGGCTGGCCTATCTCGCATTAGCCCTGATTCTCGCGGCCCCGCTGCTCCTGGTCGAGGTCCCGATGGGGGTGGACACCCTTAACCACCTCGCCCGCATTCACATCCGGGCGCACATTGCCGACGACGCCGACCTTGCGCGCCTCTATGAGCTGCGCGGCGCCTGGGTGCCCTACATGGGGCTGGATTGGCTGCTGACCCCGATGGCGCGTGTGATGCCGACGCTGGTGGCGGGCCGGGTTTTCATCGTGTTGCTGTTGTGGGGAATGGTTGGCGCAGTCATGGCCGTGCAGCGCGCCTTTACCGGCCGCGTCGGCTTCGGGCCGCTGCTGATGGGCGTTGTCAGCTACAACGGCCTGCTGGCTTGGGGCTTCCTGAACTACCTGCTCGGCCTGATTGGCGCGCTGCTGGGCCTTGCCGCCTGGCACGCGATGCGCGGCCGCTCCTGGGGATGGCGGCTGTTGCCATTCACCGGCGTGGCGACCGCACTGTACTTCGTCCACCTGCTCGCCCTCGCGGTATACGGGGTGATGCTGGTGGCATACGAGCTGTTCGGCCGGCCGCGGGCCTGGCGCACGCCGTTGCGGGACTGGATGGTGCTCGGCTTGCAGTTCGTCCCTGCAGCGGCGCTGACGTTGCGGCTGCCAATGATGTCGTCAAGCAGCAGCAACCTGTTCTGGTTATGGGATCAGAAGCCGATCATCCTGGCATCGCCGTTCCTGTTTACCGGCGCGGCAGGCGGACCGGATGCCGGGCTGGTCGTGCTCGGGCTATGCGCGTTCCTTCTGACGCGCCTGACACGCACCGGGGTGCTGCACTGGCACCGCGGCTTGGCAGTGATGGCGGCTGTACTTGCAATTCTCAGCGTGGTGGTGCCGCACTGGGCCTTCGGCGTGGCCCTGGTTGACCTCCGCCTTCCGCTCGCAGCCGCCTGCCTTGCAGCAGCGGCGATGGGCGTGGCGCAGGGACCAGCTGCACGCCTATGGCCGGCGGGGCTGGCGCTGACAGCGGCAGCACTTGTTCAGACCGGGTCCGCGGCGGTGGCCCTGCACGGCTGCGACCTTCAGTATGCCGAGGTGCGCGCGGCGCTGCAGGCTGTGCCGCGGGGCGAGGTGCTGACGGCGGTGGAGGAGACCGAGAATCCGGCATTGTCGCTCCAGTGCACGAAGGTTCACGTCTATGAGCACATGCCGCAGCTCATGACGCTGGACCGCTCGGGATACAGTCCCGACTTTTTTGCCCAGGTCACGCCCGTTGCCGTACGGGGTGGCCGCACGACGGACCTCGAACCGATCCGCACCCACCTCCTTACCCCCGACATGCTGCCCCGGCACGGCTACGTCCTCTGGATGCACTTCGGCAACCACGACCGCCCAGTGCCGCCCGGCCTCACACCCCTGCGCGAGGGCAGCTTCTTTACCCTGTACGCCACTGAATGACGCTCCCCTGACCGCGCCCTACTCTGGCCGCATCGCCGCCACCAAGGCATCGACATTGTACCGGAACATCGCCGGATAGGTCGGCGCCGGCTCGTCCGCCGCCGAAAGCGCCTCGACGAACAGCACCCCCCAGGCTCCGCCCCGGTCGCGCTCGCCACCTGCCGCACCAGGCGCGGATCGGCCGCATTCTCCAGGAAATAGGTGCGGACCCTCTCGGCCCTCACCTGCCGGATCAGCGCCGCGACCGCCTTCGCCGACGCCTCGCTTTCGGTGGACAGGCCGACCGGGGACAGGGACGCGACGCCCTACGCCACGCCAAAGTAGCCGAAAGCGTCATGGCTGGTCAGCACCTTGCGCCGGCCCGGCGGCACTGACCCAACCTGCTGCCGGGCATAGCCGTCGAGCGCCTGCAATTCGGCCCCATAGCGTGCCCCGCGCTCCCGATAGTCCGCCGCGCCGTCCGGATCGGCGGCGGACAGCGCGCGCACGATGTTGCCGATGTAGGCCGGCGCATTTCCCATGTTGTTCCAGGCGTGCGGGTCCGTCACCTGCCGGCCGTCCTCCTCCATCCGGCGCGTCCGCAGGCCCTCGGTCGCCACCACCGGCTTGCCCTGGGCGCCGGAGGCCATGATCAGCCGGGTCATCCAGCCTTCCAGGCCCAGCCCGTTGATGAACACCACGTCGGCGGCCTTCGACCGGCGCGCGTCGTCAAGCGGTCGGTCCCGGCAGCCTGCGGTAAGTAGCCCAGCTCGTGCGCCAGCAGGCCTCCCCGGTTGATCCGCCCCGCCGCCAGGGGAAGCGTGCCGGCGATGGCCTTGACCAGGGTGGACTTGCCCGCGCCGTTCGGGCCGATCACCGCGGTCAGGCTGCCCGGCGCAAACCGGCCCGCCACGTCCCGCACGGCCGCACGCCGGTCATAGGCAGCGGTCGATGCCAGACAGCGCGATGCCGCCCCTCACGGGACAGCGACGGCCCACGCGATGGCCGGCCACAGCGGCGCCAGGCCGACTGCCACCACCACGACACCGACCCAGGCCGCCCGCGCCAGCAGAGATGTCCGGAACAAGCCGCTGGGCCGGGCCGCGTCCGTCGTCGTGCCGTCAAGCATCCGTGCCGCTCCGCATCGCGGACGCATAAGGGCACGGATGATACGTTGTATCAAGATACCGCGGGATGCCGCGACTCGCTGGGCAAGCGCGCGGTTTCGTGAGATGTTTCGATGGACTGCTCGAAGGAACCAGCGTGTCGCCCCTACTCCGATTGCTGCCCGGCCTCGCCCTCCTGCTGACCGCCGCCTGCACGGCCAAGCCGCCGGTGGGCGACGCGGAGGCGCTGGCCGAGTTCCGGGAGACCAACGACCCCTACGAGCCGACCAACCGGTTCTTTTACCGCATTACCGACACGCTCGACACCTACGTGCTGCGCCCAGTGGCGGTCGCCTACCGCGACACGGTGCCGGAGACGGTGCGGCGCCCCATCCACAACGTGCTCAGCAACCTCAGCACCCCGGCCGCCTTCGCCGACGACGTGCTGCAGGGCAAGCCGCGCCAGGCGGGCGACAGCATGATGCGCTTCGTCATCAACAGCACGGCGGGCGTTGGCGGCCTGTTCGACGTGGCGGCCGAGGCGGGCTACTCCAACCACGACACCGATTTCGGGCTCACGCTGGCGCTGTGGGGCGTGGGGGAGGGACCGTTCCTGTTCCTGCCGGTGCTGGGTCCGAGCAACCCTCGCGACGCGACCGGCTACGGCGTGAACGCCGCGCTGGACCCGCTGACCTGGGCGTCGTTCGGCGGGCAGACGGCGATCGGCGTGGCGCGGGGCGGGGTGGGGCTGGTCGATATGCGGGAGCGGCTGCTGGATCAGGTGGACAGCATCAAGCGCGGCGCCCTAGACCCCTATGCGACATTCCGCAGCCTGTATCGCCAGAACCGCACCGACCAGGTCAGCCGTGCCCGCACCGACAAGCCCGCGACTACGCCGGCATGGTTCCCGAGGGGCTGAGGCGCGCTAGTTCAGACTGTCGAGCCGCACGGCCGCAACCGTGTCGAGCCGAATGGCCGCAACCGTGACGTTATCGTGCCCGCCCGCGGCAAGCGCATGGTCCAGCAGGGTCCGGCACAGAGCGGCGGCGTCCATCGACTGCCATCCCGGACAGGCCCGCAGCAGCGCGGCAGGAGCGTCCGCGTAGTTCCACAGCCCATCGGTGCACAGCACCAGCCACCCTGGCCGCCGCAGCGCCACGCTTCGCACCGCCGGTTCGGGGCAGGGGCTTGCGGCGGCGAAGTCCGTGGTGCCCAGGCAGCTCACCAGCGCGTGCGCCCGGCGGTCCCGTAGCGCCTCCGCCAGCGGCATCTGGTTCGCATCGACCACCAGGTTCACCCAGGAATGGTCATGCGTCAGCAGTTGGGCGCCATCGTCCTGCAGCAGGTAGGCCCGGCTGTCGCCCAGCCAGCCCAGCGTTGCCACAAGCCCGCCCTCGACCCGGCGCACATGGGCCGCGACGAGCGTGCAGGCCGGGGGATCGACATCGGCCTGCCGGTCATAGGGCAAGGCGCAGACCCCGGCATGCGCCGCGACGACCGCCGCCCGCATCGCCGCCCCGGGGTCGCCTGCCGCAGCGGCCAGCGCCTCCCCGGCAACCCGCGCCGCGACCAGGGCCGCCGCAGCCGGGGTCTGCGAGTTCGAGACGCCGTCGCACACCACCGCAACCACCCCCGCACCTCCTCCAGGCGGGCCTGCAAGCCATAGCGCATCCTGGTTCTCCGGGTGTTGCCGGCCAGGGTCGGTGATGCCGGCCAGGCCCGGGCCAAGGGCCGTCAGCCCGTCCGACCGCTGCTTCGCACCACACGCCGTGCAGAAGCCGTCGGCATCCACCTCGCCAGCGCCGCAAGCAGCGCAGGCCTCCGGCGCCGGCAAGCCCAGCCGCGCCCCGCAGTCAGCGCAGAACCGGTCCCCGGCCTCATGCGCAGCGCCGCAGCTCGGGCAGCACAGGCTGGGGGAGGGGGTCACAGCAGGGTTCGCGGCCGGATCGCGTTGGCCTGGTCAACGAAGGCGATCCGCAGCGCCGGGTCACCGGTCAGCCGGGCGCAGACGCGCAACGCCGCCTCCGCCCGGCGGCGCAGGTCAGCCGGGCGCAGCGGCACGCCCAGCAGCGTCGTGCCGGCGGCGGGTTTCAGCGCGCCGGCCTCGACCTGCCTGGCGGCTTCCCCGGCCAGCCGGGCCTCGGCCTGATGGCGGGCGAGGTCGTTGCGGTCGAGCGCCATCAAGATGCCCGACGCCCGGACCAGCCCGGTCCCGGCCGGCGCGGCGCATAGGGTCTGGACCGCGCCCAACTGCGCCTCTGACCGGGTGGCCGTGCCATCGGGCACCCGGGCGAAGGCCTCGACCACGCCATCCTCGTCGCCGGCCGCGGCACGGCAGCGCGCCAGCCCGAAGGCGGCGGCGGTCAGCGCCGGGTCGGTCAGGGTGACGGTGTCATACAGCCCGGCAGCCTCGGCGGTCCGCCCGCCCTCCTCCAGCGCCATCGCGAGGGCCAGCTTGGGCGCCGTCTCGCCGGGGATTTCGTTATAGACCCGGTCGAAGCACTCCACGGCCTCCTCGCCCCGGCCCAGGGCGAGATACAGCTTGCCGCAATACCAATCGGGCCGCCAATCGAAGGGGTCCAGCGCGGCGGCGGCATCAAGGGACCGCATCACCACGGCCTCCGGCCCACCGGCGTCGATCAGCGCATCGGCATCGCGCAGCCGCAGTTCCGCCGATCCTGGCTTCACGGCGGCGGCATCGGCTAGGGCCTGCGCCCGCTGGACCGGGTCCACGGTGGCGGCGGTGGCGAACACCTCGGCGGCGGCCGGGTCGGACTGGTCCAGCCGCAGCTCCGGTAGGCGACGCCAGGCGTGGGCCAGCCAGGACGGGGCGATGCCGGGCGGGTTGCGCTCGCGCAGGAACACGGCGCTGTCGGCAGCAGGCACGGAGCCGGTGCGCGCCACGGTCTCCCGCAATACGCCGAGCAGTTGCGCCGCCATCTCGTCGGCGCCCTGGAACCGCTGGTCGGCGGCCTCGGCGGTCGCCTTTTGCAGAAAGCGGTACAGGCTCTCGTTGTCGGCAAGCGGCAGCCCCAGCCTGAGCGGCAGCGTGACCGGCGCAGCCCCCGGCAGCGTGGCCGTCACCGCGACCTCCACCGCCGTCACCCCGGCCGGGGCCGTGCCGGTGAACACCCGCCGCCCGGGATCGAACGCCAGCCAGCCCGGCAACGCGCCGCCATCGGCCAGTGCAGCACGCAGGTTCGCCGTCGCCCCGGACCCTGCTGCCTCCAGCATCGCCACCGGCACGACGTATTGCAGCTCGTTCGGCGCCGGCAGCGCGCGGGCGTAGCGGTTGGCGTTGTCGAAATCCATTAGCAGCACCGCCAGGGTGCGGCCGATGGTGAACAGGTCGGACGCCGCCACCGGGTCGTCCCCGGCCTCCGGAGCCTGGTAGCCCACGGTCCCGTATACGTCGCCATGCGGGTCGCCGATGCGGCGCACGGCGCCCATGTCGATCAGCTTCATGTCGTCGCCCTCGAGCATGACGTTGTCCGGCTTGAAGTCGCAATAGACCAGGCCCTGGTCGTGCAGGTAGCCGAAGGCAGGCAGGATGCCGAGGATGTAGGCCATCGCCTCCGCCGGCGGCAGCGGCCCGCGCTCCTTGCGGATGGACTTCAGGGTGCGTCCGCCGACGTACTCCATGACGATGTAGGACTCGGCGTCGTGGGTGGCGCCGGTGTGCATGGCAAACGTGTAGATGCCAACGATCTTGCCGTGCTTCACCGCGGCCAGGAACTGCCGCTCGGCGATGGCGGCGGCGGCGGCGGCCTCGTCCTTGCTGTTCAGCAGGCCCTTCAGCACCACCCAGCGGTTCAGCCCGGTGTCCATCGCGAGGTAAATCCAGCCCAGGCCGCCGAAGGCGATGGGGCCGCGCACCTCGTACTGACCGGCCACCACGTCGCCGGCGCGCAGGGCCGGACGGAAGCTGTACTCGGCGCCGCAGTTGCTGCAGAACCGCTTGTCGGGGTTCACCTTGTTCTTGCAGTTGGGGCAGAAGCACTTGTCGGCCGGCACCCGCGGGTCGGCCAGCACCAGGCTGAGCGGATCGGC
>JAABUX010004517.1_pt1 | contig 17588 bp, 15 predicted proteins | sample 5561851 | NCBI WGS metagenome assembly JAABUX01 (sample SAMN10711883, study PRJNA513361) | rock metagenome | isolation source: Antarctica rocks | place: Antarctica: Victoria Land, Richard Nunatak red sandstone | collected 2016-01-03 | reverse complement strand
GCGTGTGGGGGTGCCGGCCCCCCCCCCCCCCCCCCCCCCTCCCACAAACCGCGGCTTCTGCCAGCCCGAATTGTGGGGCCGACGCCGGAAGTGCGTGCGCCGACCTGCATGAGACGCGCAGCGTCAGCTGATTTCACCGACAGGGCCAGCGTGTGTGCTGTTTAGGTCTCAAGCAGCAGCGTAAAATAACAGGCTGCTGATGGCGTGCCGGCAGATCAATGAGGCCGGCACCGCGCCCAAGGACGGCGTGATGGTGTGCGGCGACTCTGGCAACGACATCGAGCTGTTTGCGGTGCCGGGCGTGCGCGGCTGCATGGTCGTGAACGCGCACCCGGAGCTGCGCAAGTGGTGCGACGCGCACCGGTCGCCCACGCTCTTCCAGGCGCGCACTCGCTGCTGCAGACATGCTGCGTCTGCAGAACATGCTGCAACACACCCCCTTGTCTCCCTCTAGCATTAGAATAGAAAAATTATTACATTTGTTGGTATCGGTGCAAATTGTTTCCCTGCTCCATCATTGTTCTATGCATGCCTGATGTTGCTGCGCTGTGCCACGGCTGACTAAGTGGGCGACCGCGCAGGCGACGAGGCGGTGCGCCGGCGGCATCGTGGAGGCGCTGGAGCACTTCCAGCTCGTGCCGCAGTAGGGCGTGCGGCGGCACAGCTGCGCGGCTCTACCTAGGCATGCTAGCTTTTGCACCACGGCGCAAGCGTCAGACTGTCCAGGCGGACACCCACCTGAAGTGATGCCCGTCCTGCGATCAAAGGGGCTGTGCTTACAGACCTACTTACAGTGCATAGAGAGCCGGACTTGTCCAGGAAAAAGCATAGTCCGCACTGTTCTGTGTACCTGACGGTATAATAGTCGAGTGAGCGAGCCAGGACTAACAGCTTCCATGGGTGGGCTCCGGGCTTGACCATTGCTTGCCAGCGAGTCAACATCCATGGGCTCTGCGGGTTTGGACATTCAGTCTTGCAGTGATACAGATTTTGGAACAATAACAATGATGCTGTGCTTCAATGTTTGGAAACCACTCCAGCAAAGAGGCTGCTGGAGGATACCGTCCTAAACAGAGTCCTTGGAGGATGCACGCCACTAGTCAGCTCCCTGAGGGTGTGTTTGACGCGCTGTTACAAGCAAGCCTCGAGCGCCACTCGCGACACCTGCTGCCAGCCGTTCTCGAGCAGCAGCTCGCGCAGCGCAACCAGGCACGCTGCCGCAACGCCCCGCACCAGCGCGCAGTCCGCAGCCGCCTGCCCCCCAGCAGCGCCGTCCCCAGCCTGCGCCGCGCGCCCGCCGCCGCCGCCGCCCCACCCTTCAGCGCCGTCTGCAGCAGCCGCGCCGCTGCCTGTGCCGGCTGCATGCAGCTGCGCAAGGCGGTGCGCGAGCGCGCCGTTCGCCGGCCGCCACGGCCGCGCGCGCAGCAGCGCCGGCAGCGTGCCCGGCAGCGCGGCGAGCGCGGCGGCCGGCGAGCGCGCGGTGAGTGCGGGCGCGGCCGCGTTGCCGGCCGCGCCGGCCGCCCACACCGCGACCAGCAGCGCGGCCATGTGCAGCGCGCGCACCGGCCTACCGTCTGCCTGCGCCGCATGCCCCAGCCCTCCATGTAGCGTGTCCAGCCTGCCAACGCTCTTCTGCTCTGGTAAAGGCTGTTCCGCAGTCACCATGCATGAGCCTACGCTGTGAGCCGTCACGCATCAGCCACTGTGCAGTGGTGTAACACGCGCCATGCCAGGCAGCCCGCCTACTTTGCACCTTGTGAGCTGCCGCCGGGCGACCCCAGGTGTAATGCGCAAGCCTAAACCTAGCCCTATAAGTCCAAACCAGTGGCATGTATGTCCGCACCAGCGCAGTGTCCAGCGTGTTGAGCAGCATCTGCTGCTGCGCGGCCTGCGGCGCCGCGGCCGCGGCCAGCGCCACCGGCACCATGAGCGCCGCGCCGTCAGCCGCCTCCACGGCCCAGATCCTGCGCGCGCGGCGCGCCCGCGGGCCGGATGGCGTCTGGTGCTTGCATGCAGGCCTGTGAATGCCCCTCCTGTCCATGTCCAGTCCTCGTGACCGTCACGAAGCCATCAAGAGCGCCCTTGTGCCAGGATTCACATAAACTCGCAAGCACGAGCTGCTCCCTCTCGTTCGGACGTCCCATGCCCTGGTATGCTGCTATCCTATGTAGATACCTGTCACCTGCATGCTCAACCTCGTGCCAGCACCCATGCCAGGTGCTTTGGCGCTTTCAAAGCCGCCTGTCGCCCTGCCTAGGCCGGAAGCCAGCTGTGCAGCGCTGCCAGGGCTCTGGGCCGCACCAGCAGGGCTGCAGCGCGCTGTGCGGCAGCGCGGCGCGGCGCACGAGCCAGGCGCGCGCAAAGGTGCAGCGCGCCGCCTGCCCGGCGTCCGCCGCGGGCATCTCCAGCAGTGCCAAGACCTGCGGAGCAGCGGCATTTAGTGCCTTTAGGGCAAATTTTGTCTTAGTAAGTCCGCAGCACCCTGACATCACACTGACGTATTTGGCTGAAAACATCCATGTGGCACATCAATAGCCAATACGCAGAAAAGGAGTGATACATCTCACCCGATCACCCTGAACACTTCTGCTTGCGTTGGTCGCTACTTGTCACAGCTGAGCAGCTGGTCCCTGCCCTGTGGCGGGCAGCAGCACAACAGCGGCGGCGAAAAGGCATGCGCATGGTGCCTTGTTATGCAAAACTTGCCTGATAGATACGACGTATGCCACAGGCAGCGGAACCTGGTTGCTGGGCAGACAGTCTGGTGCGGCGAATACGCGCCTGCTCCGCGGGGAGCGCCGCCAGGCCGCGCAAGGCAGCCGCCCACACCAGGGCCGCTGGGCCCAGGCCGCAAGCGGCCGCGCCGTGCATGCCTGGCGCCTCTGCGGCGGTACCGCCCCCGGCCTCCTCCGCCGCCTCGCCATGGTCCTCCTCGAGGTCCTCCTCGCCCGGCATGACCTCTGGCGGCCGGGGCAGCTCGCGCAGCAGCGCTGCCGCGGCCTCCAGGGCCGCCACAGCCAGGGCTGGTGTCTCTGAGCCGCCGTATGCAGCCCCGGCGCTGCCCCCGCTGCCGCCGCCGCCGTCGCCCTGCGGCGCAGCCTGGCCCGCCCAGAAGCCGCGCAGGCCCTCCCAGGCGGCCGCGCGCACGCGGGCGGCATCCGCCTCCGCCGCATGCCGTGCCCGCGCCCCGCCCGGCCTGTCTGTGGCACGCCCGCTCCCCCCGGCTTGCGCATCAGGCTGGGTGAGGCTGCCGGGCGCCGGGAGCCCCGCGCCCGGCTGCTCGGCGTCGAGCCCTGTGCAGGTCGGGCCCCTGCTGAGCGCCGGCAGCGCGCGCAGCAGCGCGGCGCCGCGCGCGGGCGTGAGCGCGCCGAGCGCGCGCGGCAGCCCGGCCAGCAGGGCCGCGCGCAGGGGCGGCTCCAGCGCCGCGCAGCGGCCCGGCTGCAGCAGGCCGTCCAGGAGCTCGCCCAGGCGCAGCGCGGGCGCGCCGCCGTGCCGCAGCGCCAGCGCGACGCACGCGCCGCGCACGGCCCCTGCGGCGCCCGCACCAGCCCCTCGCCCGCTGCGTCCTTGGCGGGGGCGGCGGGCGGACGCCGGCGCGCCCCGTCACGCCCGGCGCCAACGCGTGTGCGGCGGACGCGCGCAGTTGCCAGGCAGCAGGGCCTGCGGGCGGCGCAAGCGGGGCGCGCAGCGCAGGCGCGCACCAGCGGCCGGGGCCGCCGGCGCCGCCGGCGGGTGCGCGCGCAGCAGCCGCTCGCACAGCGCGCCCCAGTCCAGCGCCGGCAGCCGGCCGGGGCCCGCGCGCGCCAGCGCGTGCAGCGCCGCCGCCGCGTTGCCCGCCGGCAGCGCGCTGTCTCCTGCGGCATGGTGCACACGGCTGACCGGCGGGCTGCACTGCGGGCCGCTCACATGGGGCGCAGCCGCGGGTTGGCGCCAGCAGCGCACGGCTCTGTGCACGGCTCGGCAGTCCGTGCAGCCCCAGCATCGAGCCTGTCAACCAGCACAGTGCGCTCCGCAGCCGCCTGGCAGGGTTGTGCATGGCAGGGTGTCAGGCAGCGTAGACGAGGCGGGGATCCAGCCATCCGTGTATTTGCGGCAGCATTGTGCAGGCCGGCTGCCCCGGCGCGGCCGCTCGCGCGGCCGCCCATGGGCTGGACCATGCAGCATGCAGCACCCGAGCGGAACGAACCCGTGGGCACTTTAGCGCCGCGCGCCGCACCGGACGGCTCCAGCAGCGCCTCCACGAGCGCGCGCATGGCGCTGTCTGCCGGCAGGGCCTGCAGCGCGCGCGCGCCGCCCGCGCCCGCACCGCCCGCGCCGGGCGGCGCGCCCGCGCCGCGCAGCGCCCCGGCGTCGGCCAGCGCCCATGCAGCGGCGCGGCGCGGGCGCGGGTCGGGCTCCTGAAGCGCGAGGCGTTCTAGCGCCTGCCGTTCGGGATCGCTTTAGCCTGATTGAGGCTGACATGCTCGACGGCTCAGCATGGCCTGCAAGCCGGGCGTCTCAGCACATTATGGACTGCGTGCATGCAGCGCACGGCCGCGCCCGGGGGGGCGCGCCTGCAGGGCATCCCTGGCCGGCGCTGCCCGCGCCTGGTCCGCCAGCAGCCACGCGGTCACGGGCGCGCCGCCCGGCCCGGCGACGCCGTCCGGCAGGCCCGGCAGCAGGCCGCGCGCGCCCAGCAGCGCCGCCAGCCCCGCGGCCGCACCCGCCTTCGCATCGCCGGCGCCGGGCAGCGCGCCCGCCGTGCCCGCCGCGCGCGCCAGTGCGCCGACCGCCGCCGCCGCCGCGGCCAGCGGCGCCAGGCCGCCGCTGCAGCGTGCCAGGCCGGGGTTAGGGTTCGGGTCGTTGCCGCTGCAGGCGCGCGCGCCCAGCTCCACGCCGGCCGACAGCGCCGCGGCGACCAGGCCGCCCAGCGCCTGCCCGGCCGCGCCCGCCAGCCAGCCGTCGAGCCGGCCGGTCGGTCGCGGCCCGGCGCATACCCTGGCGAGCGCGGCGGCGCAGCGCTCCACGTCGGCGTCGGATGCACCGCCGGCGCGCAGCGCGGCGAGCGCCACGCCCGGCAGCGCCAGGCAGGCGCCCCCGGCGAGGGCGGCGCCGAGCGGGGCGCCCGGCGGCGCGGCGCGCCCGCCCGCGGGCGGCCCGCCCAGGGCGCCCATCAGCGCGGCGGCCAGCGCGCCCAGCAGCGCGCCGCCGCCGGCGCGGCCCAGCGCGGCCGCCAGATGCGCCACGCCTGCGGCGATGCCGCGCGCCTCAGCACTCTTTGGGACTGCACTGAACTGCAGGGCGCGAGTGGCGGCCAGTCTGGTCGCTTGTGCATGCGCACGCCGCTCCATGGTGCGCCATGGGAGCGCCCGCCTGGTGCTCTGGGGCCGACGGCCGCAGTCCTTCTCCTGCCTCTCGGCACAGGCACACAGGAGGCCCTGGAGCCAGGCCCTGCCAACTTCGGGCTCCCGCGCCGCACCTGCGAGCGCGCCGACCGCAGCATCCTCGCTCTCTGCGGCGTCCGCCGCGTCGCCGGCGGCGGCGTCGCGCAGCAGCGGGCCGGCCGCGCCCCAGCTGCGCGGCGCGGCGGCCGCCGCGGCGGCCACCCCGCCCGCCAGCGGCGAGCACAGCGCGCGCAGCGTGCTTAGCAGCAGGCCTGCGCGGCGCGGGCGTGCGGTGAGGCGCGCTCGCAGCATGCTCCCCGCCCCCCTGCGCGGGGCCAACAGGAGCCGCAGCGGAGCGTCCTGCCGTTTTCCCAGGCCACCTGCTGCATTGGCAGTGCTAATGCCGCCTTGCAACGATTCAAGTTATAACAATGACTTAATGCACTGCGCGCCTGCCGTGCCAAGCAGCTCGCCCAGCTCGCGCTGGCCGCGGTCCGTGGCGGGCGCGCCGCCGGCGCCCAGGTCGCCCGCGTCGCCCAGCAGCGCCGCGCCGCAGCGTCCCAGCGTCTCCAGCGCCGCGCCGCGCGCGGCGCCCGCCGCGTGGCCGCGCGCCACGCCCGCGAGGCGCGCCAGCGCGGCGGCGCGGGCGGCGCGGTCGGTCGCGTGGAGCCCGGGCAGCGCCACGGGCAGCGCCGCCGCCGCCGCTGCGACCGCCGCGGCCGGCCTGGGTGCGGGCACAGGCTGCGTGGGTCTGCAGGGCGCCAACGTGCAGGTCGACGCCGGCGTGTCTTGGGCAGGTCATGGCCGTAGCATGCACGAGTGCTGTACACCAGGGGCTTGCTGGTCTGCACGCAGGGCCGCACCCGTCCGCGCTCAGCAGCGCACAAATGCGGGCCACGATTGCGCCAGCCACTCCGGGCGCGCGGCCTGCCGCAGCGCCAGCGAGCGCGCCTGCCGCCAGCGCGGCGCCCGCCGGCAGCCCGGCCTCGGCGCTGCCGAGCGCGCGCTCGACCACCGCCCACACCTCAGCGACAGCCGCCTCCATGCCGCCCTGACCACCAGCCGTATAATATGAGCTCTTGGGGATCACAGACTCTGCAGCCCCATAAAGCCCATGCCAACTTTGAAGGAGGCCCAGGCAGCGTGTTGCCCAACCTGACTGCCTCTGAACCACGGTAGCGCATGCGGCGCCTGGGAGCGTAGGCCCCGGTCCATGCCTCGGGCGCAGAGCATTAACGCACTGAGCGGCATCCGACACATGGTGGGCCGCCCTGTGCCACACCCCTGCACGGCGCGCCTGCTCGGCGCGCAGGGACGCGCGCGCCGCGGCGAGCCAGCGCCCGACGAAGGCCGCCCACGCGGCCGGCGCCAGGCGTAGCGCCAGCCCCGCCTCGCCCCACCCGCCTTCGCACGCCAGCTCGGCAAACTTGGCGGCGTATGCGGCCGCCGCGCCGCGCGCGCCCGCAACCGCCTCCGCCGCGCTGCCGCCTGAGTTTGTTCCTCCAGGCATCAGAGTGCCCCGCATCGCTGAAGACTCTGGCGCAGCACACCTATGGGCGGCACCGCTGTGCTCGGGCAGAGGGGCGGGCGGCGTCGACAGGCACTGTTTGCAGTTTGAGGCTACGGACTGGGCTCTCAGTGCATGCCGATGCAGCATCATGAACTTGGATAGGGGTCAGCTTGGGACCAGGGCGGAGCACACCGCCCGCCGGCGCCGGGGGCGCCCAGAACAGCAGAGTCGGGCCGGGCGAGGCTCCAACGGCCGACGGCTGCGCCGCCAGGCGCTTGGGCAGCGCCCGCGCAAGGCGGTGCGCCAGCGCGCCGGGCGCCTGGTGTCCGCCCGCCGCCGTCGCGCCGCCGGGCGGCCCGGCGCCGGCCCCGCCTGGCTTCAGTGCCAGGCTGCGCGCGGATCGCCCGCAGTCAGATAGCACCAATGATGACGCGGTGTCCTGTCCATGTATAGAGCGGCGCAGCGCCTGACGGGAACTCGGCCTGGTGCTGCTGCCGCAGCTTGCCCAGACGGGAGAGCCTCTACAGCAGGCCGCACCATGCCGGAATGTGTGTAACACAGTAACTAGTAAGCGTCAGCTGCGAATGTAAGCCAATTGAGGCTTGGCAAAATAGCAGAGCGCACCAGAATACTCAGTGTTTTGCCACTGAGCATGTCATGTTGAACAACGGCAGAACAAAGCATAGACGCATGCAGCGGCGCGCTCCCTTATCACATGACGAGCCCGCAGCTGCGCGTGCAGGCGCGCGCGCCTGCGCCGGTTGGCGTGCTCATACGCCAGCGCGGCGTCCACCAGCCCGCCGGCCGCCGCGCGCGCCTCCGCATCCGCCTCGCGCAGCAGCGGCGCGGCGTACGCGCGCGGCGGCCGCAGCGCGCCGATCGCCTCCAGCGCGTCGGCCGGGTAGCAGGCCAGGCCCTGGTACGCGCGCCGGCGCACCTGGGATGCGCGTAAGCACAGGGTTGGCCAACCCTATGCCTAGCACGTTGCAGCACGCCCGCCGCAGGCCCGGTGCACGCTTAGCAAGCAGCGATGAGGTGCCGGACGCTACCCCGCCTCGCCGCCGCTGTATGGGTATGAGAAGCGCCGCATTTTGACCACAGACATCGGCGCGGCGCGCCAGCGCATGCGGGTGATCGGCGGCCGCCCACAGCAGCGACACCACGCCGGCCGCCTTCTCCGGGTGCGCCGCGGCGTCCAGGCCGCCGTGCGCGAGCAGGCCGATCCACGCGGCCGCCAGGCGCGGCGGCGCCGGCAGCGCCGGCAGCGCGCCGTGCACCACGCGCCAGGCGCCGTAGAAGTCGAGCGCGTCGGCCGCGCACAGCGCGCCGACCGCCTCCAGGCCCAGCGCGGCGACCGCGTCGTCGCCGTCCCGGAAGCTCTCCTGCTCCGATGAGTTGAGGGTGTGATGTGCGCATTTAATGTATGTAAATGCCAGGCGCCATAGACCTGCGCATGCTGTTGCCGCACAGCACGCCGATGAATGTGATGTTAGGGCCCAGCGCTGAATTAGCAACAACGCCCGCTGCAAGCAAGCCCCTGAGCTGAACAACCTAATCGCTAGACCTCCAATACCGAACTCCACGCCGGTGCCTGGCCGTCGCGCCGCGTCGAGGCAGAGCACACGGAGGGCTGCCGCCGCAGGCGCAGCAACATGTCCGCGGGCCGGGCCGCCGCGCCTGCAGGCCGCGCACGAGGAGGACACCGCGGTCGGGGTCCGCCGCGCACACGTCGCGCAGGCACGCCGCTCGCGCCAGCCGCAGCGCGCGCCCGGGCCGGAGGCCCGGCGGCGGCGGGTCCAGCAGTGCCGCCTCCAGGCGCGCAAAGCCGCGGCCCGAGGCGCGCCAGAGTGCCAGGTGCAGGCGCAGTGCCAGCGCCTGCGCAAGCTCCGGCGCGCCTGCACGCCCGGGGCGCGGGGTGGAGCTGCGAGGCGTGTGCCCGGCAGCGCCGGCGCGGGAGCCGGTGGGGGCGGGCGCTCGTGGGGCGGGCGTCCATGACGTCTGCCCGTCATTGCAGATCGGGACAGTTCATGCGCAAGCTTGTTCAGCACACGCCGCCAGTGCTTCTGAAGCACTGTACACACCCTTTGTCTGTAGGTGATTAATATGCAGACCATGCTTGGAAGAGACCCCATATCAGGGCATACACATGGCGCTCGCGGCCACTGTTTTTGCAAACTCGCGCGCCATGACCATGGCCTGCATGATTGTCTTGACCCAGCAACAGGCGAGAATGCTCGGCTGTTAACTCAGCAGTGTGTGAGAGTGCTCGGTGCACTGCTCACGGCGGCAACAGAGCATGGCGGTGCTTGAATGTCACATTGTGCGGTGTACGCACCCGGGTGTGAGAGCGGCTCCAGGGCGCGCGCCGCGAAGGGCGCCGCTGCGGCGTGGGCGCCCATGGCGGGCACCGCGCGCAGCAGCGCCGACTGCGCATGCGCCTCTGCTGCGGCCCCCTCCGCGTCCAGCGCGCCTGCATGAGCGGCGGCGGCCGTCAGCGGCCCCGCACGAGACCCCGGCAAGACGAGAAGCTCTGGGACGCTGGTTCAGAGCCCTAGGCGGCGCGCATGCACCGCGCTCATGCTCTCGCCATGGGCTTCGCAGCACGGCGCTGCCGACCTCGCGGGACATGCTGCGTGCGGGCGAGGCAGGAGCGCCTCCCAGCACCAAGCCTCCCTGGCTCTGGCATCCAGTCAACCTTCGCAGAGCGGCTGCGCCGTGCCGCAGCAAAACAGAGAGCCGCGTGGCCCCAGGTGACAGCCGGCCGCCAGAGCCGCGTCCGCGGGCGCGCCGCACCCATTGGCCCGCCCGCAAGTCGGGCCTGCAGCTGGCAGAGCAGCACGGGCAGCAGGCCGATGCCCGCCAGCGGCGCGGCCGCCGCAGCGACCGCCGCCGCGGCGGCCGCGGCGGCCGCCACGTGCGCGTCCGCGTGGCCCAGCAGGCCCGCGAGCACCATTGCAGGCGCGTCCCCCAGCCGCGGCGGCGCGCTATTGGACGGGGCTGCCGGCGCGCCGCCGCCGGCCGGCAAGCCGGTGCGGCGCTGCGCGGCCGCGGCCGCCAGCGTGCCGCGCAGCGCCGCCAGCCAGCGCAGCGCCGGACCGGCCGCCGCCGCGGCCGCGCAGGCGGGGCCGCCGACTGCCGACAGCGGCACAGAGGCAGCAGCCGCGTCTGGCGCCTCCAGCGCAGCATATCCGCCGCCCGGCCACAGTTCTGCGAGAAGCGCCTGCGCTGCGTGCGCCAGCGCGGCCTCGCCTGCGGGCGTTGGCGCCGGCGGCGCTGTGGGGCGGGCGCAGGCGCTCGGGGCGCTGGCGGGCGTCTCCGGCCCGGCGCCCGGCTCGCCGGGCGCGGCGGGCAGCGCCGGTCGGCGCAGCAGTGCCAGCAGGCGGCCTGCAAGCGCCTTTGGCGCGGCAGCCGGCGCCAACGCCAGCGCTTGGATCGCAGGGCCCTGCAGGAGCGCTGCGGGCGCACGCGCGCGCCAACGCGTGAGGCCGCAAAAAGTGCATGACAGCAGCATTGGCGCTGCTCTGCAAGGCAGCCGCTGTCTCCTCTACCGCTCACACACAACAGTGCCGGCCACCGCAGCAGCACTTGATTGGCCTGGATCACGGCACACAGGGCTGCAGGGGCTGTTTGCCTCGCGAGGAGTTGCAGGGCAGCTGGCGCGCCCGGATGCAGGCAACAGCACTGAAGGATCAAGCGCCAGCGACAGGCCGGCATGCGTCGCAGTGCCAGAGCACCAGAGATCCAGCCACCTTGGCCGCCCGACAAATACACTGCTATCAGAAACCTCTCTGCTCTCTCGCACCGGCCTGGGCACCCGTGAAGCCGCCGCGCGGCCGCGCCGCCTCGCGCGCCAGCAGCGCCAGCGCGCCGCCCAGCTCGTCCGGCCCCGCCGCGCGTGCCGCCAGCAGCGCCAGCGCGGGCGCGTGCGGCGCCAGCACGCCATCGAACGCGGCCGCCAGGCGCCGCAGCGAGCGCAGCGCTGGCCGCAGCGGTCCGCCGGTGGCCTGCAGCTCCAGCGCCAGGCGCGCCAGGCCGGCGGCGGCGGCCGCGGCGGCGGCCGCGCCTGCGCGGAGGGCAGTCCGCTCGCACCTCGCCAGCGCGCCTGGAGTGCATGGTGTCACGACGGCAACAACCGAGCACAATCTGAGTGTCGGGAGCCCGAGCCTGTCTTGAGCGGGACGCGCCGGCCTGCCAAAGTGCTCTTAGGACCTGCATGCAGCGCATGCTCTGCTGCAGGCCACGCAATGCACTTTGCGCAGGCGCACAGCCACACGGCCAGCGCGGCCGGCCACGCAATGAGCAGCCACAGCGCATGCCCTGGACGCCGAGTCATGGTGATTGCGCAGGGCAGCCGTGCGCGCGCCATCTGGCCCGGCCGCCTCCAGCGCGTCCACGACGTCGTCCAGCGCGGCCGCCAGCCACACGCGCCGCGCGGGCGGACCGACCGCGTGGCAGCCGAGGTGCGCCGCCAGCAGCGCAGTCACGGCCGGCGCGAGCGCCGCGCCCGCGCCGCCGCACGCCAGGCGCACAAGCGCCGCGTGCAGCGCGCCGCGGAAGGCCGCCCGCTCGCCTGCCGGCGCACCCGCGCATGCAGTCCTGACCCGAGCACGGTGCGCCCGGCGGGCGCGGACTAGGCGCCGTGATGAGGCGGCCATCAGCTGCAGGACATTGATCCCGCGGCTGTGCATGTCCTGCAGGAGCAACGCTGGCCGTCGCTGAGGGGAGGCGGGGGGCATGACAGACTCTCCCGCACGATGAACCCAGCCGCGGGTGCAACGGGCGCTGCATGTGCATGCATCAGGCTCAGCAAGGCCGCCTGTGGCTTGAGTATGTGTCTGTGTGCAGCAGGCCTGCAGTGCACGGGAACCCTGCACTCTTTAATAATCTACAGCCATGCAGCTGCAACCTCGTCGCCCAGGCAAGCAGTGTTGCATGCCATGTCGCCTTCAACCATGCACGCATGCGGCCAAGCAGCATGCCATGGCGTTGCTGCCCTGCCACCGTGTTTGCACACCGGGAAGGGTGCGCGGACAGGGGCCGCGCGCCTGCAGGGTCAGGCTCCAGAAGCGCAAAGCTCAGGAAGGGCGCCACGGCGTGCAGGCCGGCCGCCGCCTCCCCCGCACGCTCGCTGTCGAGGCCCGGCCGGCGCGGCGCGCCCGCGAGCAGCCCCGTGACGGCCTCAAGCAGCGGCGCAGCCGCCGCGGGCTGCGCCAGGAGCAGGCGGCTGAGCGGGTGCGCCTGCCAGGTCGGGGCCGCGCGGATGCTGCCGGCCCTTGCCGACGCCTGGAACAGGACGACCGCCGCGGCCACCAGCGGCGCCGCAGTGGCGCCGCCTGCACGGTCAGCGTGCAGCGTTGGCTGCTACTTGTTGGCTAACAACCACCAGTGCTGCCTGCTCGTCTCGCTGCACGCATGGCAGACTTTGGCTTGCTGCTAGGCGCCCGCACCGGTTGCAGAGACGGCTGCCAGCAGGAAGTCAAAAGCGTCGTCATAGCTCAGCCCTGGGCTTTGCAGCTCCTTGGAAACTGTCTTGCACACTGGTGCATGAGCTTGAAAGGATGGCAGAGCGTGAGTAAAAAGGGACATGCCTGGCCGCGGGACAAAGGTGCAAAGCTGCTGAGCTGCCTCGTATACAACGACCTGCGCGACCGGCCCTTGTGAGCCTTGTGTGTTGTTATATATAGCATGATGGAGCGCATTGCCTTACAAAAGCGCACGCTGCTTGCGCTTCCAAGGCACTGCTGGATGGCAGCCGCCCCGGCCTTGGTCCTGTACGCCTCATGCTGACTGAGCAGGTGGAACACTGAGCCAACGGCGATGCGCTGGATGACCGGGCTGTCCAGCGCCAGGCGGTCCAGGCTCTGCTGCATGCCCCTCCAGCCGTGGCACCCGCCAGAGACGCCTCGGCTCCTTATCTATTCCCAATACCTCATGAGCAGCTCGCTACCAACTGTCGTACAGGCTGATGAGCAGCCCTGCAGCTCACCCTACTGCTCATAATGTACCTTTGTTCAGATGCACCTTTGTTCAGAGGTGCAAGCTGCATGTCCCACTAAACCGTGCATGCCCGACCCCGCAGCTGCAACAGCGTGCAATGTCAGCGCCAGAGCGTCGGCGGCGGGATGGGCGGCGTGGCGGCCGCAAACGTCACGCGCAGCAGCGCGTGCGCGACGGCCAGCGCCGCGCGGCCCATGCAGCCGCCGGTCTGCGGCAGCATGCTGGCCACCGCACCATGCATAGCGTCATCGAGCGGCGCGCGCGCGTCGCCCACGAGCGCCGCGTTGCCGGCGGGCTGGTGCTGCTGCGCAAACGTGCGCTGCTCAGGCACTGGTCCGGGCAGTGAAGGATTGTGCAAGCATGCGCAAGGAGCTGCACAGTTGCTTGTTGTGCGGCTGCACGCACAAATGGCTCCACAGGACATGGGCGCGCTGCGGGCTGCAGGGACTGAGGACGCAGTGCATATGCCTGCCGCCACGCGCGCGGCCCTGCCGCAGACGCCTTGCGCGATCTGTCTGTTACCAGCGCCACCGCCAGGCCGTCCCTCGACGGGCCGCTTGGTGCTTGCGCGCGGCCCGCCGCCGCTGCCACGCGCCGGCCCGGCTGCCTGCCGGGCGAGCCGTGTGCCTCGCCTCTTACAGCCTAGTGAAGCCGCGAGCAGCCATGTCTCATCGCCTGTACACACACACGCCCGCACCCTGCCGGCCGAGCAGGCTGCGGGCTGCCGGGGCCGTTGTGCACGATGAACAGCACGCCGCCTGCGGCCATGAGCGCACTCAGGCAGAGGACGGTGAGCAGCACGGACGGCGCACGGCCGGCCATGCTCGACAGCCACGCAAGGCGCTGCTGCCTGATGCTGTACGGGAGCGCGTCTGGCCAGGGGCAGGGATGCATGCTGCGCGCACATGAAGCTTCTGGTCGAGGCGCACGACCTCTCTGCTTGGGTCTACTTGGGTCGTCCAACATATGTCAGCGAGCTTGACGCAGCCAAGACATTGCTCAGATTTGTTACAGTACCACAGTATGTGTCCTGCAAGCCTCATGCGCTTGGCACACGCACTCACTCAGCTGGCCCGTTGCCCTGGAGACCCCGCTCTCATGCACTGCATACAAGCTGACAGCGCAGGCAGACCAGAGTATGTGTGGCGCCAGCGCCTAGCTCCCGCCCGCCTCTTCCTGACGGAAGGTCCTCCCCCGCACTCTCACAGGTGCATGCTCACCAGCCAGCCAAAGCGTGCGGGCTCGAAGGGTCGCACGCCCCACCCATACCACGTCACTCCCATTCTGCCCAGACAAAGAGGCATGCAAGGACGCATGCCGTGAGACACAGCGCTCGGCTGCGCCGGGGGCGACTCGCCTACAGATGATGCATCCCGCGCTGCCTATCACCAAAAACGTTTCCCCCTCTACGGCCTGAAGAACGGGAAACAAGCAGCGGCTTCTAAGCCCTCAAAGCAAGATCCTCACAGCGCGCCACACGCCCGCCAAGCTATGGGTGCGCAAAACTGCTTCCGACACATGGCAGCGCTGGGCGCTGCTGAATGCGGGCGTGCCGCCTGAAGGGGCCTGGAGTCCCACAGGCGTCAGAGCGCGCGAGACAGAGATGGACCTGGGGCATTTGTACAGGCGTGCGCGCATGCACCGGCAGTCAATGCAGCAGGGGGGCACCCACTGTCTCAAGGGGGGCACCCACTGTGCGCTCGGGCTGTGTCCATGCGCTACGCGACAAAAATGGGACCCTGAAAGCACACAGCGCGCACGCTGGGGGCCCAATGCGGGCGCCCGGCGAGCGTGCGCGCGCTGCGCGCAGGGACATGCTTTCCGCTGCCAGACCTCATGCTCATGCTGAATACTCGGTGACATTTGTAGCCTCTCCAGCTGCCCGGCATTGCTCTGACGCCAGGCCAAACGCGGCGGTGCTGCGCCGTTCGCCAGCCCGCGCAGCTACTGGTCGATCTGCAGTATCACACAGTGTGGTCAGCCCTGAGGGTCTGAGCAATTACGGAATCCATGCCCTGAGCGCCCTGAGCGGACGGCACAGCACAGCAGCGCAAAGGTGACCTGGCCTGAGCGGGGCCATGCGTCAAGCAGGCTCCCAAGCAACAAGGTGTGCAAGCACTTCGCAACGGAGACCAGGCAAAGCCACACCCGAGGCGCGCAATGCTGCAGGGACGTCACAGCTTGACAGCGCATGGGCAAGCAGCTCCGCGCGCGCTCGGCGGCGGTGCGCATCCCGGCGCTCGGCACACAGCGGGCTGGCGACCGGGGCAGCGCGGGGCCGCGCACGTAGCCGGACGCCAGCCGCCAGTACAGGTAGCACAGGTGCAGAAAGTCGCACGCCTCGCCGGCCACCGCCAGCGGGTGCGCCGCGAAGCGCAGCGCCAGCCGCGGCCCCGCGGCCAGCGCGAGCCAGGCCAGGCGCGCCGCGCCCGCCGCCGCCAGCGCCGCGCCCGCCGCGCCCAGCGCCGCGAACAGCGCCAGCTCGCCGGCCAGCTCGGCGCGCGTGCGCGCGTAGCGGATGCGCGCGCGGTTGCCGCTCAGGATGTTGTACCTGGGCGCGGCGCGCGGGCGTCGCTCTGCAGCCAGCGGCGCGGCGCGGCGCCGCCCGCGCCCGCCAGCAGCGCGCAGCGCTCCCACTGGCAGCCCAGGCCCTGCAAGCCTGCTGGCACCCTGTCCTGCAGCGCCCCCTGCGCTGTCTGCACGATGCCATTCGCATGGCAGCCGCGCTGGAGGGCGCCCTTGAGGCCCGCATGCCTGAGGGGCCACGTCACAAGGCAGTCCTGCAAAGCTGGCAGTGCGGAGCCGGGCGGGGAGTGCGCACGGCCCGGAGCGGGGCGCGCCGGTAGGGCGAGGTCATCAGGAAGGTGCACACGAGGTTGATGCACCGGAACACGAAGCAGACCTGCGCGCGCGCGCGCCCGGCTGTCAGCGGGCGCCGCGCCGGTGCGTCCACCACAGAGCTCGTGCCCGCGCTGCATGCGAAGCCCAGCCAGAGCGCCGCGGCCCGCCGTCAGGGTTTGCAAACGCGCCACAAGAGCAGCCCGCGCTGCTTGCGCCGGCCCCAGCATGGTCGGCAACCTCACGCCATTGGCAGCCAGCAAAGCGTGATTCGGCGAAGCGCATGCTCGTCCTCCTCCCTGCCAGACGCGCCGCCGAGACCCGCCCGCCAGGCGCTGGGCCTCGTGACAACGTCAGAGGGATGCAGCGCGCGCGCGGGGCAGCGCGGCGCGCCTGCGGGTCGCGCCACATGGGGCTCTCCTCGCCCTCGTCGGCCAGCGAGGCCAGCTGGTGGCAGAAGCGGATGCCCGGGCGCGCGGCCAGCACGCGCGCCACGCAGCTGCCGGGCACCTGGCAGCCGTCCAGGTTGAGGAAGCGCAGGCGCCGGCACGCGCGCGCGACGCCCACGACGTCCTCGGCCGCCAGCTTCGTGCAGCTCCTGCGGCCGCAGCACCTCATCCACGCTCACGAGCGGCCGCGCCCGGACCCGCCCTCTGGCTGGTCACATGCAGGGCATCTGCCGGCAAGCGCGGCACCCAAGGAAGCAGGCGCCGCGGCTCCGGAGCGACAGCTCTCCGCCTCCGAGCCGCCACAGACGAGGCCAGCCGCCGGGGGCGGCCGCACCGCAGGTTGAGCACGCGCAGGAGCTCCAGGCGCGCGACCGCCGCCGCGCCGCCGGCGCCGATGCGCGTGAATGCCAGGTCCAGCGTGCGCAGCGCGCGCAGCGAGCCCAGCACGCTGCCGCGCATGCGGCGGGGCTAGGGTTAGGGTAAAGTACCTACCCTACACTGCCATACACCGCCTCGGCCGCCAGAACCAGGCGCACTGCCGCCGACCTCGCGAGGGGACGCGGCAGCGCAAGCCGGGCGCCCGTCACTTCGAGCAGGCCGTTTGGACCGCAGCAGTGCAGCAAGCGGCGCCTGCTATCGCGCCACACGCCGCGCAGGGCCTCGCCCCGTCCCATCCACGCATTGACCGCAGACAGGGCGCGGGCGCAGGGCGCGGCTGCGATGAGGATCCTGGTGCCGGTGCTCAGGATCAGGCCGCGATTGCTGAGGCAGCTACAAAGCGCCAAGCCGATGACGCCAAGGCCAAGGCTTACATGATCCTGTCTGCTGGACCCCAGCGCGTGGGGACTGTGAACCGAGCCGCGTCTTCTGCGGACGCGTGGGCCACGCTCAAGAGTGTGCATGCCGCGCAGAGCACTGCCCAGCAGGTTCAGCTCAAGCAGGAGCTGCATCTGCCGGGCTGTGCTCTGCGCGGCACGCACACTCTTCAGCGTGGCCCACGCGTCCGCAGCAGACGCGGCCCGGTTCACAGTCCCCACGCGCTGGGGTACAGCAGACAGGATCATGAAAGCCTTGGCCTTGGCGCCATCGGCTTGGCGCTTTGCAGCTGCCTCAGCAATCGCGGCCTGGACTCTGAGCACCGGCACCAGGATCCTCATCTGCAGGGAACAACATGTAGCGCAGAGACTTGGTCAGTACCGCCTCAAAGTGCGCGCTCCACAGCACGTAGTTGTCAGCACCCAGCTTAAAACTGTCAAGCTTGTCCATGGCGCAGGCAACTGACACCCCACAGGCGCTATCCCGCCATGTGACCGCTGAGCTGTCACACAGCCACATGCGCAACGCGCGCCGCCGGGGACAGACGGCGTGCAGGACACGGATGGACAGCGCATGGGGGACGCGGAGTGGGGGGCAGGGCGCCGCGCCTGCGCA
>JAABUX010004516.1_pt1 | contig 17591 bp, 14 predicted proteins | sample 5561851 | NCBI WGS metagenome assembly JAABUX01 (sample SAMN10711883, study PRJNA513361) | rock metagenome | isolation source: Antarctica rocks | place: Antarctica: Victoria Land, Richard Nunatak red sandstone | collected 2016-01-03 | reverse complement strand
CCTGTGGCATTCCGGTTTGGAAACCGAGGTCCACGATTCGGCCCGCCTTGACGAAGGTGGGTCGCGAAGCTGGCACACGGTCCGAAACGAAATCTATCGAAAATACTAAAGAACGCTGTATCCGGCAAAGAATTGACAAGAATATATAAACAACAGGACGCAACAGGCAGAGTGGTACAATGCCATTACATGGGGGGGTGATTTCGACAGGAATTGACCCAGGACGATGTAGACCGGAAATACCACGGACGAATATCGGGCAAAACCCCTCATCGAGCACTCGTAACCGATCGAACAGTAAGGTATGAGGAAGAGAAAGGCCGATAACAGCAACTCGGTAGGGCTGAGCAACCTGCGGGCGAAGCCCACGATGACCAACACGGCGGCGACGCCAAAAATGATGACATCGGCCACATGCATTCCGAAGAGCGGATTTACCCCACCCTCCCAATTCGAATAGTGAGCCCCCGAGCCGGGCGTGAATCTATCGATGAATGGGTCGAGGGCCACCAGGGTGACGAGCTTCTCGGGGAGTGGGGGTGATGGATGTATCTTGAAGTGGCTCTGGGCCTTCATCCAGACCAGCGGATCTCCGAACTTGACTTGAAGGTAGGTCATGTAAGCGGCCATCCCCCAACAAGCGATTGGCCCGAAGACTGCGATGCGCCCGATGAATTGGACAGGGCCGCGTGATCTTTGCCAGACGTGAATTAGGAACGCGGGCAGGAGGGCGACAGCGACAGAGCGAGTCGCCGTAGCGAGCCCGATGGTTGCAGCAATCAAAACCAGGGGTGCACGTGTGGCCATGAACAGCAGAACCAAAACCAGAATTAGGGAGAAGAGCGACTCGGTATATCCCATCCGGAAGAACAGCGATGGCGGAAAGGTGCAGGCGGCGGCCAACGTACATCCGACGAGCCCTGACCGCTCCCCCGACCGGGTCACCGACACGTAGTGGCCGAGCAGGATGAGCATCGCCACGAAACAGGTGTTGGACACGACGATCAGCGAGATGTCGGTGGACAGGCCGGAGAGTTCGCTGAGCGCCCGCGTGATCAGGGGAAAGGCCGGGAAGAAGTTGACGCTCGACGCCATCGCGGTGTCATAAAAATAGCCATGGGTGGCGACATAATGATACCACTGGGCATCCCAGTTGTTGAAAGCCTCGCCAGCGTGACCAAAAAGGCGTGAGGTATTGATGCTGTGTCGAATGTAGCCCTGGCTGAAAAAGTAGGCGAGTAGAATGATTGCCCCGGACCAATAGGCGTAGAAGGTCGGGAGGTAGATGGACCGCATAGCCTTCGCGACGGCGCGGCGATACTTGCTGTACATGGGATCTCTGTGGCTGATGGTAACTTTTGAGTCGGATTGCTCGGCGAGGCTCGCCGCGAGGCGGCCTCATTTACAAACTCGCTGGTGTCTTTCAGAACGGTGTAACGTAAATCGTTGAGGCGGCGAAAGTTTCCGGGCCGGGTAAATTGAAAGGTATCGGTGGGTTTGTAACTCAGTATTCGCCCAGGACGGCCTCCCCGCTGTCGATCGTGCCTAGGGCCTTCCAGACGGCCACGCTGACCCCGTTCCGGACAAACCTCACGGAGCCGTCCGCCGTGGCGAGGTTGACCCCGCCCGAATGTCGGCTTGTGGCCGTGACGAGGACCTGCCCCTCGAAGTCTTCCGAGCCAAAAAGACAACTCGGCTGGTTCGGCCCCAGGATGTGCTGATATCTCGTATAGAATGCGTTACCATCCCCCCACCGCTCGCCCGACCACTCGACGGGGCTGGTGAAGCGTGGCGCGGTCATCGGGCCGGCCGCCGCGCAGGCGACGACCGAGGGGGCCGTGGTGTAGTAGTCGCCCAGGGGGTCGGGACGGGTTGAGTTGCCCAAGCACCGCTCGCTGAGCAAAGCTGTTGCGCTCATGCCGTCGCGGAAGTCCGCCGGTCGGACCGCGCTCTGATACCAGAAGGCGCCATCGTTGCGGCCGGTCATATCCGGGGAATCCGCGGCCAGATTGTAGGGATACGATCCAGCAGAGCAGCGATAGTTGTTGTGGGCGATGCCGGTCTTTTCGATGATGCCGTCGGTGTCCGACGGACAGAGGAAGATGGCAACTTTCACAGCAAGGGCCGTCTGATTCGGGGGGCCATAGGTCGGTTCATGGGTCCAGGGCAAGCAGGAGAAGTTGAGGTTGTTGTATAAGTGGATCTGCTCGAGGTGGAGCAGGAGCTGCGATTGGGCCGACCAGCGGGGCAGGACGCCGGGGGGACCGCCGCCGCCGACGCCGAATGGCAGGACGCCGAGCGACGAAATGTAATTTGCCGCTGCTAGGCCGATCTGCTTCATATTAGCCTGGCACTGAAGGCGATGCGCCGCCTCGCGCGCGCTCTGAACGGCGGGCAGGAGCAGGGCGACGATTAGGCCGATCACGGCGATGACGACCAGCACCTCGACGAGAGTGAATCCGCGCCTGGGACGCATGGTGCTACCCCCTGACAGACTGAGATGTGGGGCGACGTAGCCGCATGACGGACCATCCGACAATCACAAGCGTCACGCCCCCCGCCACGACGACCCAAACCCTCTTTGGACGCGCGGGGGGACCTAAGGACCGCTCGATGCGATCGGCGACGACCTCGATCCGATCGAACTGAATATCCAACCCGTCCGTTGTGTTGTTGGCGAATCCAAGGAGGACCACACCATCGATGGGCTCGGTACCCAAGACGGTTGAGCCGACCTCAGCGAGCGGGCCCGGCGACTTTCCATAAAGAAACGCTAACCGATCTCCGACTCGGCGAAAGCCGAGCCGGCCCGACTTCTCCGGTGCGGGCACGAATGCCGCGAAATCGTGGGCGGTATCGTCCCGGTGGATAAAGAAACCCCGGCCGTCAACCAACGCTTGCGCCTGGCGGAAGACAGAGGCATAGCGGCCCGGGCTCCAGATCGCCAACTCGACGCTGTTGTTTCCGGGCGGTCGGGCGGGTCGGGGCAATTTCTTGATCTCGAACGAGGCGATGATTTCAAAGTCTCCCACGAGGCGGAACTGGCCGAAGAATCTGAGTGGGGGGCGACCCATTTTCCCCGGCGGCAAGATCGCCCGTAGGGCACGACCCTCCAGATCCCAGCGCCCTCCCGTCTCGTGTGCGTCGGTCCGGAAGAGCCACTGATCAAAAGTTTGCGACGAAAAGTCAACTTTGATCGACTCGCCCACCGCACATGAACCAGCGAGCGAGCCGGAGATGCACACCAGGATAATCACTCGCCTCGGCCCCGAGACCATGATTCCCCCTTGCAAGCTCCGACAAAACCCTGGTCGTTTTCTGTTAACCGCTGTTTTTGCGGCACCTTGCAGCGAAGTCCGCCGGTTTTATCAGAGCCAATCAGTTAACGGGCTGATGGTTCCGATTCGCTACCCTGGTTGCGCGGGGCTGGGGGCCCGACCCACGGCGGAAGTCCCATCCGGCGGCGAACAAGATCGACCTCATCCGGTTTTAGATCATAGATATAGATCGAGTGGGCCGCGATTGCCACTGGGGTAAATTTTTTGTAGTAGTCGTAGCAATTGGGAGGGATCTGGGTCAAGCCCCAATCCCCGTTGGGGGCAGGGAGAGTGAAGCAACCAACGAGATAGTTGGCGCTGATAGCCTGCAGCCCGGGCGCCGGCCCGACCCGACGCGCGGCCCCATCCTCCATAGGCGGCGGGTTCGAGTTCGAGGCAGGGCCGAACGGGGGCAACTCGTACTGCATGTTCAGTAGCTCCGGAGCCATCCGGCCGAAGTAGGCGAGCATCAGAGGACGACCCCGCGCCCTGTCATCGACCCAATCGTGCAGGGAGACGAGGCCTTGCCCCCAGTCGAGGTTGCTGTCGGCTAGATGGGCGATCCCGGCGTCAGGCCCTCCCGCCGCCTCATTAAAATAGGCGAGATAGTTGGGATGGACGAGGACTACGCTGGTGGCGGTCGCCAACAAGCCCCCGCCGATGGTCGCCCGAGTGGCCCACCCCTCGGAAGTGACAAGATGGCCGAGCCGACCGGCCCAGGTGAACGCAAACGGAAAGACCGGCAAAACGTAGCGTAAGTGTGAGTTCAAACCCGTCTGCGAACTAACCAGGACGAGAATCGTCAGCGGGGGGAAGGCCAGGGTCGCTTCGGACACCAGGTCCGATCGGCATGATCGCCGGCGTGCGGCTATGACGGACAGGCCCCCCAGCAATAGCGTCCCCAAGGGAGTTTTCACCAACAAGCAATAGAGGTAGTAATACCACCACCCGTCCTGACCGTTGCGCACTTCGCCGCGGAGGTATTTGGCGAACTTCATCGTGTCGACATCGTACGTCTGGTCGTCGAATCCGAGGACGTAGTGTTCGGGCAGCGGCACTGGCCATCCGGCGAGGAAGGTGCCCCGGAAGCGGTTCTCGCGACCGACGATGCCGGTCGGCCCTGATGCGATCTCCTTCGTCAGCAACTTGCTCCGGAAGTCGAACGAGCCGAGGGCCTTACCGGTCCCCTCGGCAAGATAAATATTATTGATAACAAGCACCGCGACCAAGCCGAGGGCTGAGGCATGCAGCAGGGCCCGCGCGGCGTCGCCGCGGAGCCATGCGGGTCGCATGGCCAGATTCAGTGTCGCCAAACCCGCCCAGATGAACGGAAGAACCACAAACGAGTACTTCGATGCCTCGGTCAAGCCCAGGGCAACTCCGGCGGTGATCGCCCGGCCGAGGGAGGGCTTCCTCAGGTAATACCAGAATAAGTAGGTCGCCCCGAAGCCCAGCGCCGTCGCGCCAAGGTCGGTGGTTACCAATCCACCATGGGCCAGGACGTTCGGGCAGAAGACCCACAACGCAAGACTGATGAGACCGCCGGCCCCGCCAAATAGCCCCGAGGACCAACGGAAGACGATGTACCCACCGAAGACGGTGATCGCAACGACGGCAATCCGGCAGCGTATAAATACGCCTAGATAATCGGCTTGATTGGCGCGCATGAACCGTTTTGCGAGATCCTCATCCGCCACCCTTGACCCTGGGGTATACCAATGATTCTGGTAGTCGACCGGAACCCCGCTGAGGACGGCGGGGAGGGCGGCGATCAGCCGGATAAGGGGTGGGTTGTGGTGGTAGCACCAGAATTGCCCGGAGTGCCAATAGCTGATGCCCGCAGGGAGATGACAAACCTCGTCGAATGTCACGGCGTTCCGCGAGAGGCCAAATCCAATCAGCGCCGCTTGGAGGGAGAGCAGACCGAGCGCGACGAGCCGGACCCGGCGTGAGACCCTCGCGGGATCCGAGCCGGGTTGGTCCGCCGCGGGCTCGTCCGGAGCCTTAGAACTGCCAGCATCAAGATTGGCTTGATCGGCCACAGTGGCGTCCTCGATGAGGGGTATGGTTGAGTCGTCCACCAAGTGAAGAGCACCCGCCGTTTGAGAGGTCATTGGCCCGATTGGATCGGTCAACCGCTCCGCCACTCCAGTTTGGCGGAGCACCTGGATTGATGTGAAGTTAAAGCAGTCGCTGGATGCCCGAGCACTCGATCTTCGCTCAAAGTTGCCCTCAACAACTAGAAGAAATCTGCGTTTTTTGCCAGTTTTCCAGGCGATGCGAGAATTGGGACTGTCCCAAACAGGCGTGGTGGCCGTTCACGGGGGTAGTCGCCGCTGAGGGTGAGCCACCGGCTCGCCCTCAGCTCAGCAGCGGCGGGGTGGACCGCCCTTCAAAATGGGCACGGAAGCACTCGGTCAAGTAGCCCAGCACCGCACGGCCCTGCTGCTGGCACGTCGCCACCACGCTGAGGATCTGGCCGACGAACCGGCTGCCCCGCTCCGAGTCGGTCCCGCCGCTGGTCTTGCGCCAGATGACCCCGTGCCGCAACGCCCGCTCGGCCGCGTTGTTGTCCGGCGGCACGCCCTCGACCCGCGCGAAGGTCCAGAGCGACCCCTCGATCGCCAGGAGTTGGCGGCACACCTTGGCCGTCCACCGGCACGGGCCATCCCGACCCGCCTCCAAGTTCCGCCGGTCCACCGGCCGCAGCCAACCGACATAGCCCCGCAGCGTCGCGCGGCGGATCGCCCCCGACTCCAGGCGCCGCCACCAGTCGAAGACCCGGCCGGAGAGGGCCAGGAGCCTGGCCCCGACCTCCTGCCCCCCGGCCGCCCGGTCGATCATCGCCTGGAAATTCCGGCGAAGATGGGCCCAACAGACTTGCCGTACCGGCACGCGCTTGTAGGTCGGGAAGCGGTCGCTGGTGACGACCGGGATGATCGCCTCGCCGACGAGCCGGCGCAGGGCGCCGGCCCCCCGCGAGCGGTCGATGCGGAACAGCGTCATCCCTTGGCCCACCGCCGTCCAGAGCCAGGCCCGCTTCTTGGCCCGACGCCATCCGGTCTCGTCGACGTTCAACGCCGGGGAGGTGGCGATGGCTTGGGCCACCTCGGCGACCGGACCGGCCGTCGCCGCCTCGGCCCGACGCTCGGCCTTGCTGACCATTCCGACGGAGATCGACAGGCCCAGCAGGTCGGAGAGGGCCGCCCGGGCTAGGCGCTTGCTGAGGCGATAGCGGCCCGTCAAGAGGGCGATGGTCGCCAGGAGGCGCGGGCCGAAGGCGCCGGTCGGGACGCCCGGCGGCAGGGCGGCGCGGGTGGCCTTGCGGCAGGCCGGACAGATGAGGCGGTGGAGGCGATACTCCACGACGTCGGGCCGGACCTCGGGCAGCTCGGCGACCTGATGGGGATGGGGGGCCGGGTCGGTGCCGGCCAGGGCGGTTCCGCAGGGGCAGGCCGTCGGGACGCAGTCGATGGCCCTTGCGAGTCGCTCGGGTGGGGCCATCGGTCGGATGGCCCGCTTGTGGCCGGGCTGGCCGCCACGCTTTCGCCTCGTGGTCGGTCGGGGCGGTTGACTTTTGACGTGGAGGGGGTCGCTCGACGGCGGCCGGGAGGAGTTGGACGAGTTGGCGTCGAGCCGGGCCTTCACCGCGGCGACCTCGGTGCGAAGGGCCTCGATGAGGGCCCGGGCCTCGACGGGCAAGGCGTCCCAGACATCCGGAGGTAGCGGCGGCGAAGGCGTCATATTTCTGATGTACCCGACCCGCAGCGCCAGCGCAAGCCACTACCCCTGTGAACGGCTACCCAGGGGGTTTTCGAGTTTCAGCGACTAAAAAAGGTTGGGCTGACGCTTGGTTGAGGGTTTGTCGGCATACGCCCAGCGGCATCAGGCAAATCCGAGTTTATTTCATATATGTAAATAGAGTATCCAATAATACTCCTCGGCTTCAATTTCAAGAACCGCCTGTAATACTCATGGCTGGCGGACCCCGGAATGTGCCCAAACAGCTGATTAACACTAATCGCATAGACGCCTGGTAACAAAGTGGCCGTGCGGCCATCAATGTCTAATGGCTGAATCGGATCATAAGAAATCCCCGCAAGAGCTGGATCGATGAAACCATGATAAGACAAGCGAATTGGGCTTGGAGGCGGATGGCGCAGAAGATAACGCTTCAGCTCCAACAGGTCTTGACCCCAGTCAATATTAGAGTTAAGAAGGTGCCGAGGACCTCCGAGCGGCCCACCAGCGATCCGATTGAAAAACGACAGCGAATGCGGAAAAATGGCAAGGCTCTCAACTGCAGTGGCTGCAAGGCAGGCGACAGTCAGCATTTTAGCCAGCGACCATCGCCCACTAAGAAACCTCGCGGCGCGGCTGGCAAGTATCAACAAAAAAGGAATCGCGGGCAAAATATACCGAAAGTGGTGATTGAAGCCTGTTTGGGAGCTGACCAAGGCCAGCACCGCAAGGGCGGGCAACAGAAGCACCATCTCATCACGAAATGGCACTGAGCGCCTCCGGCTTGCAATCACTGACAGAGCCGCCGCGACCAGCATAACGAGAGTGCCAACAGGCGTTTTAACTGCCAATGCATAGAGATAGTAATGTGGCCAGCCGCCAAGTCTGAATTCTCCGCGTAAGTATGACCAAGATCTCATTTCAAGTTCATATTTCTGCACATCGATTCCGCGAAGGTAATTCGCGGGTACGGGCACTGGCATTGCCCCGATCCAGCCGCCGCGGAAGCGGTTGCCGGGTGAGTTATGAGCTTCGAGACCTCCCAAAGTGTGACTTATGAAATTAAATCCATCCAATCGCGACAGGCTGCCCTCGAACCCATAGCCGAGATTGAGCAGATACCAGGCAATCAGCAAGATACCGCCGAGTTGCGATGCAGGTGGCATCATAACCTTGGCCTCTTTCACCCACATCGACGCGGTCCTCGAAACCATAGTATCCGCACGCTCAAGCTTGAGCACTACTTGGCTCGCGGTGAGAACCCCAGGACTTGCCAGATCGGCCGTGCCTCGGGTGCAAAATCGCCACACCAACCATTCGATCGGCCACAGCATAACCAGAATAATCCAGGTCGATTTGGAAAGCTCAGCGAGCCCTAGCATCACTCCTGCTAGGACTGCACCCTTCCAGGAAGGAGCTCTAAGCCAAATCCAGAAAGTGTATGCAGACGCAACGCCCCAAACTGAGGCTCCCAGATCAGGTGTAAGCGTCGCCCCCCACGCCAAGATATTCGGACAAAAACACCAGAGAATCGCGGCAGCGATGCCTGATGCCGTCCCCGACAACTCTTGAGACCAACGAAAGCAGATCCAGGCCCCGAGAATTGAGACTGGAATTTGTACCCAGCGGCAAATAGTGAAGTACCGAAATGAAGCCCGGCCATTCGCGTAAATAAAATTACGGCCCACCGCAAACTCGGGGCGATCGTACGGGCCATCTTCTACGGCGATCAAGACTTCTTTGGGGCAAAGGAACAGAAGCGGAAGTGACGTGAGCATTCGCATCAGCGGCGGGTTGACTCGATAAAGATCAAATCTTCCAGTGCGCCAATGTGACAACCCGGCGGGCAAATGACCGATCTCGTCAAAAACCGGTGCGTTGACTTCTGAAATTCGTAGAAGCAAAAGCGCATGGAGCAAGAATATGGAGCAGAGAATCAAGCATGTCGCGTTTCTCTTCAAGAACATAGACGTCTTGACGGCGACACTTATCCGCACTGCCCCTGAAATCCGACCTGATTCGTAAGCCGGCTGAATCATATCTCCGCCTGCTCTCGCTAAGTCCCAGCGGAGCCAGCCACTGGCCCCTCGATTTAGTTCCCGATCACACACGCATCACGTCACGATCTGGGAATGTCGAGGTCTCGTACAACCTCGATTGGTACGTTGATGACTCCGAGTTCACTTCCTTTTTTGTCATACAGAGTTACCACGATCGCCAGTGAGCCAACAAAATCAAGTTCGTGAGATCCATCATACGAACAGTATGCGAGGGTGCGCTCGCCAGGAGCCAACTGCGACCGGGATAAGCGAATATCGAGGCAGTCGCAACTCTTATCAATCTTCACGATGTGGATCGGATGATCGCCGTCATTTCTAATCCATCGATTCATTGCGCAAGACTTACCCTGAATAATCACGCCAAGATCAATCGTCGCCCGAATCGATGGCGGCGTAGTCGCGACCGGATCTACTGACGACTTCCTACCGGTACACCCAGAAAACAGCAAGAGAAGGATGACTAAAGCTAGGCCATCTACGGAAAACTTCTGCATGGTGCACCACCGTTCGTCCGAGTAGCTCGCCCGTAAGTGTGAATGTGGCATTCGACAAACTCATTATATTTGGATTGCGCCAATGGAGCCTTTATTGGCGCGCGTTAAATATAAGATGTTTTGACGCTGAGTTTATTAAGCGTCTCGAATCGATTCGACGTCGACGAATCCGCCTAGAAACTCCCGATAACGGTCTGACCTCTTGACTGACGTCTTATACACGGGCTGGCGAACTTGCCAGCGACTCATAGTGGGCACAACCCTGTTACTCTTGTAGTAATCAAGGCATCTAACATCAAATTTTACATTCATTAAAATACAAAGGTTCCTCACAACGACCTCGGGATCATCAACCAGTTGCTCATAAAAGACATCTACAATGGAATTCTCAACGAAAATGGATCGCCAATGTCGCATTATCTGAAGGTACGAATCGCAGTAGGCCCTCAATAGAACTAGATCAGATGCAAACGAAACGCTGCCAAAATTCTGAGTAAAACATGAAAAGCAAGTATCGACAACATCACGACGGCAATTGATAATTCGGGAATTGGGAAAAAGAATCTTGATAAAGCCGATCTCTACACAATTATCGGGAGTTTTTATAATCATATGTCGAGATCCGTGCGATATGCGATCTAATCGGCTTTTCAATGTGAGGGACAATTTGCGGACGTGGGCCGCAGTGAGTTTTGAAATGCAACGTGGGTAGCGCAATTTAGAGTTGATTATTTCAGGCAACATATTCCTCAGTTCAGCAAAATCGGTCCTTTCGCCTGCGGAATAGGTCCCGTCGCACATGCCGAGGATTTGGTGGAGCAAAGTCGTCCCCGATCGTGGCATTCCAACGATCAGAATGAGGAAGTCATCCTGACATCCAGCGGACGAAAGATCATCGATTCGCTCTTTAGTAAATACATCGCACCGAGCAGCGACCTCCGCCTTCAGGCCGTCGCTGGTTACCAGTGGATGCTCCGCGCGACGGTACGAGTTGGCGAGCTGGTAATGAGCAAAAGATGCGGCCGGGTTGTCGCTACGGTCGTAGGCCAACCCCATGGCGAAATGAAGATTCTTTCGGCTGAAATCGTCCACCTCCGGCTCCTGAAGTATCGAACGCACCTTCTCGGCTACCGGATGCGACGCATTGATTGATTTATTGCAATCCACCAGACCGAAATATTGCCATCCCCCTTGAGGGTCAAGCTCGCATAACTCTTGCCAAACCCCCTCCGCATCATCTCTCCCCGCATTCGATAACGCCTCTGCTGCTCGGCAGAGAGCGTGGAACCTACCATGTTCGGTGCCAGCAACCGATGATATATGCCTGAAACATTTTATTGCCTCGTCGACATTCTTTCCATCGTTTTCCATAAGATAAGCATCTGCAAGGGCTCGCCATGCCGCGACAGATGTGGGACGCAACTGAACCGCGAGTCGAAGGTACGACATTGCTTTGCCGGCGTCCTCAAGTCGCAGGTGCAGCAGTCCAATGCGCCGACAATGGCGTTCGAATGTGTCTAACTTATCAACAACATCAGAGCGGATCGCCTCCATGGCTTCGATTTCATTGTTAAACAGCAATTCGAACCTAGCGAGCCAGATCCGAATCACTAGAATATTGGGAAACGCAACAGCCAAGCCGCGCAGGATCGTCAACGACTGGCGACAACGACCCCGTTTCGTACTGCGGAATGCGATTCGCAACATCGTCGCTGCGATGCGGCGGCGCCATTTATTTCGTTTCGCATGAGAAAGTGAAGGCATGTTTTAATAATCTGGTCGAATGAATCGACGCGTTCCTGTTAGAGCTGGAAATCGAGGCTGTGATCCCATCGCAGGAGAACGAGAACCGGTCGGCGCGAACGGTGGTGTTCGGCTGCGAGGCGTGATGGCGACGAAGCATCGTGGAGTGGGCAATTGCCTGGCTGAAGGGGTGCCGCCGAGTGATGACGCGGTTCAAGAAACCGGCGAGGAACTTTGGGGGCATGATTAAGATGACTTTCATCAAACACTAACTTCAGCTCATTTGCGAATAGAAATTTTCTGCCTGCGTCTGAAGGGAATCTCCATAGAGCCGTCCTAACGTTCGATCCCTGAAAAAAAAGTCCGAACTGGTCCCAGATCGAGGAAATCAGGCCGCGAAGCGCTCGCTCGGTGATTATTGTGAACATACGCCATCCACTTCAGTTTTGTTGTGGAGATATTTAGTTCTTAGCTCAAGAGAGTCTCATCGAAAGTTAGACGTGGCTACAATGCCTCTCACCTTAATTGTAGCAGGTTTGATGCGCGTGTTGGAGAAGTTTACATGCAGGTTTCCCTGGAACGAACCAGGCTCCGTGGGAGCATGCACCTCGATGTCAATGTGAAGCAGGTCGTGATCGCCGGATCTGTGGATGGACGCGGTTGCAAAGGGGCAATCACTGGTAACACTTTCAATCTCTCCTACGGACGGTTCGGGGAAAATCACGAGGCGATGCGTCCATTTTGCGCCCGGCGGGATCGTACCGCACCACAGATCTTCGACGAGTCCATGCAGGACCGGACGACTCTTGATCCTAAAATTCACAACGGTGACCGGCAAAGCACGATCTCTCCACGCGATCTCGATCTTGTCCGCAGTTATGCCCGTTGGCGTACCGGTCCACCTCCATTCCCACCAAAGTGTTTCACTGACGGCAACGTGACCTCGCCGATTTTGATTCGAAAAAGTCGCGCCCCTTTCCGAAATTTCCACGTCAACTAAACGCACCTCAAGACATTGTGTCGCACAAACCTTTTTGATAGGCTCCAACGGTTGCCCAGCCTTTTCGCGAGTTCGCTGCACGCTGAATCGTCCGCTCGGCTGGTCTGAAGCGCCATCAACATACTCACAGTCGATTATGCTCGGAATGACCTTTGGTTCAGACTTGCAAATGACGTCGAATGACAGCGGTGTCTCCGCTCCATCGTCGGTCACAACATTAAGTTTTACAGAGGTATCTGTTTTTCCACCGAGAAGGATCTCGACTGGCAACTCGTACTCTTGATTTTCGACCAACGGTTTGCCAACGAAATCGGAACCGGCGGATACACATGTGCATGACTTGCGAATGTCTATAATCACGCACTTGCTCGCGACCGTGAACGGAACAAGAAATTGCGTTGGCTCGTTGCACGTGTCAACAATTTGAACGAGAGAATCCGCTTTGAGTCGCAATGGTGATCGCGGTGCAACGCGGGTCGACGGAGGCGCTGGCGATCCGCACCCAATGGCGCAAATAAAGACGATCAGAAGGATCGGTCGTCGCTTCGACCAGAAGATCTGCTGGAACGCTACCGCGCTGTCCTGAGTTGCCGCTAGATTATTGACCATCTGAGCTCCGATGTTCGGGTAAGCCAGCTATTGAGAGTCAGAAAAACGATGCCCGCTCCACTCCTCGTCGCTTACAGTCTCGGGCATAAGAAATAAACGCCCTCCGTCCGAATTGGAGCATCGCCGCTTGCCTGTCGTTCAACGGAGCCTCAAGAGATACTCCACCGCCGAGATTGCCGAGTTCCTCGAGATCGACCCCCGCTCGGTCCGGCGCTGGATCGCCGCATTAATTCGAGGTGCCTCAGCGCCTGGCTGCGGGACCGGGTAGTCGCCGCAAACGCCGCAGCTCGTCCCCCGCGAGCGCGACCAGAAGGCGATTGCCAGCTGGCTGGAGTCCGATAGGCCTCGCATCAAAAAGAGGCCAGGCGGCAAGAGGCGTCCATCGCCATGATCGACGAGGGCGGCCTTCTGATGGACCCGATGCCCCGCCGGACGTAGGCGCCCGAGGGACAGATCTCGTCGATCGGCCAGCGCGGCGTCCACCGGCAGAAAGTCTCGGTCGCCGCGGAGCTGTGGCTGTCGCCCCGCCGCGACCGCCTGGTGTTGTAATTCCACACGCTGGCCGACGGCTACTTCGATAACTGGTTCGTGACCGCATTCCCGGAGGCGATGCTCAAAAGATTGAGCGGTCGGTTCATGGTGGTCAAGGACGGGGGCAACATGCACAAAGGCGAGCCGATCGACGCCCTGGCGGTCCGGTTCGCCGTCCGCTTGAGCTCCGAGCGGGTGCCGCCGTTCACACCGATAAAATGGCTGCAAAGATGGCTGGGGTGGGAGCGACTGAGCAACTTCGCCTCGCACAACGTCCATGAATTCGGCCGGCGCGTAGTCGCCGCATTGAGGAGAAAGCGAGACGATCAAGCGTTCCGGCGGAACCTGTACCATGCCTCGGAACTCCCGCTCCCACGAATATTGTTTTCGTGACCGATCAAGAACGTAACGAACACTACGACCGACCGGGTAACGCTTCGTGGCGAAGTCGACTTGTCGGCAAGCTGCTGTAAAGGAGCCAAGCTGCAGTAACGACGAGAACCCCCGTGCCAATCAAAATTACAGGGCTGCTTCCTCGATCGATGACAATCGCGTGGCCATCCCAGATTTGTCGTAGGCGGTCATTAGAGAGGGTAAAATCCTGCGAGAAGTTATTCGGGTCCAATATCTTCACACTTCCGTCAGGAAGCACTTCCTTCAACAGGACGAGATGGCCGACTTTCTGGTCGACCACGCTGTTATTTGGAAATGTCAACAAGATGACCGGTAGAGTCGCTCTTGCAATTCTGTCAGGGTCAAGTTTCACGGGATCGGCAGAGATTCCCTGTGACCGCAAAACGTCACAGACGGCAGTAAGAGGCGCCCCAGTATCGGCACCACGGTATTCCGGGGGGAACATCTCTACGACATCCTCAATCGTAAGATTAGTTCCTCGCCAGGCTAGGACCGCGTAACTAATACCAGCCGCGCAATTGTACTGGGAAGGCGAACGAGCATTACCAATTGAGTTTTTAGGAACACCTTGAGGTTCTTGATCTCCGGCAAGCAGGGCTAGCAGGACTGCCGTTACATATCGCATCGAAATACCAGTATGAGTGTGCGGGGCTGTCAGAGAGGGTGTGGTGCCGCTGACGGCAACTCTATGCCGATCGCTTCCGGCGGAACAAAAGAACCGCGATAATCGTCACGACCGCCACGACATTGACGAGAATGATTCCCCATCTGTAAGGCCTCGGCCCGGGCAATAGATTTTTGATTCCGTCCTCCGACGCCGCGCCATGAACTCCCCCGACTCCGGTGTCTAAATCAAGAAAGAGCGTTCCTTGGGGAAGCTCGAATGGCTTGAGCTCAGGCATCGATTCATTCGCCAGAATGGACTTGACCACCGTCGAATCTATTAGTTTGATGCCGAGATCCCAATCTTTGGTCCACGAAAGGGACGACGACTTGAATACTGGAGCGAATGAGGCATTTCGAATGATGCGAGGATACCACCCGGCACCTTCGACCTTATCGACTTGGCCGAACGAGACCAGCCCGCGGGGCCCAATTTCATTGAGCCTGGCCTGCGGAGCCTCTGGGTTATTCACAAAAGCCTGCATCAGGTCAGCGAATTTTACCGCAACCGAACGAGCGAGGTCTTTCGCCGTTCCTTGCGTCACCCCGGCTGAGGCGATCCATTTGGGGAAACCGTTTTGTTGAGCACTTTCAGGAAATGCACACATGATAAAAGCGACCTGATCAGGCCCGGATTCCGCCATCGGAGCAACAAACAGGTGGCACGGCTCGCTGCCCGCGTTCCACGGACCGAGATAAGCCATCGATCCGGAGCGACCAAGTGAAGTTGATAGCAGATCCGGGTATTTATTGTTCAAGTGCAGCCGGTCTGACCTGACGAACGGGGGTAGTAGGAACATGCTCGCGTAATCCGCCTTCATCCAGGCCAAGGGATCCTTATGATTGACATATGGATAGGGTTCTAGGCCCGTCCAGCTTGTATCAGCCGGCTTTCGCTGCGCCAGGACCCAGTCGCCTCCGGTTCTCGACGAAAGTTTCTTCTGTCGGGCGTTCTTGCGACGCGCGTTGTCATTCTCATAATCATTAAAATACCGAATCATCAGCAGGTCGGGCGTGACGAAATAAGTAGTTTCTTGATGCCAAGTTCGGCGCTCTGCCATTTCCGAGAGATTCGACTTGAACTTTCCAACCAGTTCTTGCTTCACCTGCTCAAGAGATTTGCCTTTCGTGGCAGCTTTTTTGCTGAGGGTATCCAACTCCTCCGGCGACAGCGGCGTTGTTCGACCACGCTCGTCCAGCTGCTTGACCACCATACGCAGCATCTCTCGTTGATATTCGGGCGCTCCTTGCACCGAAGTGCATTCGATTTGGTAACGGACGAATGTCTCTTTATTCCGCACGAAGGAGGAAACATAATCAGCGAATTGCGGATCCGCCGCGAGAGCAACCCCGGGTACAGTGAAAAGTAGCACGCAAATAACGGGCATCACACGCGCAGAGATTTGAAGCATGACATTACTCCCCGGCGGTCATCGATTGCGGAAACTCCTCATGGTCCTGCTTTGAGCCAGGAGCCGATCCAATAGTCACTATACCTAATGGCATCATGCTGGCCATGATGCAAATTCTCGACATCCACCCCAGATGAAAGATTCCAAGGTCGAATTCGACCTTGGAATCCCGATCATCCCCTCCGATGTCAGCACTTCCCTTGGGCCAAGCAGTTGCCGGTCTTCGGCCTGCAAAATGGTGCTGCGCACGGCGGCACGCCAGTGCAAGTGGGCCCCGTTGCGCCACCCGTGCATGTGCTCGCAGCGCAGGAAGAAGTGGGATTTCCATAGACGCAATTTGGATGCATCGCGGGATTGCATCCATTCGCTCCCTTGCCACCCCAGCAACCCGGGAGCAACCAGAAGGTCCCACATGTGCCGACCACACATGCCTTCGTGCCACCGCACTTGACGCTCCCCGAACATCGAGTATTCGCGGCGCCGAAAAGCCGAGACGCTTCCTCCCGCGTGAGGCGCGAACCGCCATAATCCAGGTACGAGCCGAACAGCGCCAGAGCAGCCGTACCGAACGCTGCCGCCACCAAGAACAAGGTTCGCATCGGCGTGACCTCTCGTCTCTTGGAATCCAGAAATGTCCATCCCCGGATTTCGCCGTGAGGTACGACGTCACCGGCACGACTCAGGGAGCACCTCAGAATCACGACTCCTAGCCTCTACTACACCTGAGACTGGGCATAGTGGTCTGAAGTTCGGTCAAGTTTGTGAACCGAGACTCTCGCTGTCAAGCGAAAAAGGGAGCTACAACCGAAAATTGTGGATGGCGGTTTGATTTGGGCGGCGTACCCTTGGTCAGGACTTTGCCAGTGATGGGGCTGGTCGTTCCGCCGGTCACCCCGAAGTTGGGGTCGTCGATCGAATCGGTCCGGGCCTCGCTCGGGCATGTGAACGTCGCGATCACCTGGGCCGTTGCAGTTAGGTTGGCCTGATCGCCATAGGCCGAAGTAAGGTCGAATGCCGCATACGACGCCGATTGCTCCAGGTAGGGCAAGATGCGAGTGAAAGGACCGTAGTCGCTCGACCAGAGCACGCCGGGCGAGGTGTAGACGACGATCGCCGAGGGTGGTAAGCCGCCGTTGGTCTGCTCGTAGAGGTGGACCGCCAGGCCGATCTGCTTCATGTTGTTGGTGCATTGCATCCGCCTGGCCGCCTCGCGGGCCGCCTGGACGGCGGGGAGGAGCAGGGCGATCAGGACGGCGATGATCGCGATCACCACCAGCAACTCGATCAGAGTGAAGCCGCGACGTCTCATGGAGGCCAGCTTTCGGAGTGGGAAGGGGGCCGTCGATGGGACCAGCACCGGGTGGCGAACGCGAGGGCAAGTCCGCCGGCGAGACGTGGCCACATCCGCATAATTGGAAATCCTCGGGATTTGAGTAGGACGTCGATGTTTCCTGGGTCTTTGAAATAATTCGGGGCCGAGCCCGATGCTCATTTCTCTTCAAGCGACAGATCGTCGAAGTACGACTGTGCATCCGCCTTGGACCAGAGGCCTATTCTCCCCGCCCCGGAGAAGGTCGAGTCCTCGGCCTCCAGATACTTCTTGCCGT
>JAABUX010004514.1_pt1 | contig 17596 bp, 13 predicted proteins | sample 5561851 | NCBI WGS metagenome assembly JAABUX01 (sample SAMN10711883, study PRJNA513361) | rock metagenome | isolation source: Antarctica rocks | place: Antarctica: Victoria Land, Richard Nunatak red sandstone | collected 2016-01-03 | reverse complement strand
AGGCGTCCAGCTCGGTCTGGAACGTCGGGTCGGCCTTGGCGGCCTCATACGCCTGCTCGACCTGCAGGATCAACGGCATCAAGGTTTCCGCCACGAAGCGCCCGCCGAAGCCGCCGAAACGGCCGCGAGCATCGGGACCCAGGCGGAGGCTGTTGGGCAGCACCTGATTCAAAATCATTCTCCTGTAACAAATCAGCATCTTCGATGTGCTCAGCCATGATGTATGTGGCGTCAGCCCAAATCAATAGATGCTAATAACATTATGTGATCGAGCACTATATTGTGTGAATACTCTAAGTGTATTGTAGTATTTCGTATGCTTCTTGGGCCGATGCCGGGTTGGACAGGGCGCCTACGGCGCGCAGAGCGTCAACGAACAGCCCCACGTCCGCAGTACGCAGCCCGGCCAAGTTGATACGCCCACTGCCAGCAATGAAAACGCCATGATCCCGACGGAGCGCTAAGACGGCCTCCGGCTCAATCGCGAGCTGCGAAAACATGCCAATCTGACGCGCCAGGAAGCCAAGGCGCGGTTCCAAGCTGGCCAGGGCCCCGCGCACCGCGCTTATCCGCCCGCACATGCCCTGCAACTCTAATCGCCAGGAGTGTCTGAGGTCCCCGGACTCAAGCACGCCCCGCACTGCAGCCGCCCCATGGTCAGGAGGCATGGACCAGTTGACGCGAGCAAGCGTGAGTAGGTTGTCATATGCGACTGTAGCCGCCGTATTATCGCCGCCCAGGACGAACAACGCCCCAGTACGCTCACGGTAGAGACCGAAGTTCTTGTCGCACGAATAGGCCACAAGAGCCTCCTCGACACCCGCAAGCACCTGGCGCATCCCGCGCGCATCGGCCTCAAGGCCCCGTCCCAAGCCTTGATATGCCAGGTCAACGAAGGGAACGAGGCCCCGGCGAGTGAGAAGACGCGCAACCTCCTCCCATTGCATTTCGTCCAGATCAAGGCCGGTTGGATTGTGGCAGCAGCCTTGCAGTAGGACGACGTCGCCGGCAAAGGCCCCCGACAACGCCGTGAGCATATCACCAAAGCGAAGCGATTGCGTCGCCAGGTCGGCGTAGCGGTATTCGCAGACGTGCAGCCCAGCCGCCTCAAGGACAGGGCGGTGGTTGGGCCAGGTCGGCTGCCCTAGCCAAACCTTGGCGCCAGGCCGGGCAAGGGCGACCAGTTCAGCCCCAAGCCGCAGTGCGCCGCTGCCGCCAGGGGTCTGCACGCCCCTCAGCCGCCCTGCGTGGGCTTCGCCAGCGCCGAATGCGATCGGCTTCAGCAAGTCCACAAACCGCTGATCGCCTTCCGGGCCGAGATAGCTCTTGGTCCTCTGGCCTTCGACCAGGAGCCGCTCGGCATCTTTGATGGCTCGCATCACGGGAGTTATCCCCTGCTCGTCCCGATATGTTCCGACGCCTAGGTCAACCTTACCGGGCCGACGGTCATCGCGGAATTGGTTAATCAAAGCGAGCAGCGCATCGGGCGGCTGAGGCCGCAGGGCATCAAAGATCATGTCGCGTCCTCATTTCCGGCCAGCGAAGGCCGTTTCCTCAACACTTATCCGCGCCACTGCCATTCTTGGTGGCGTGGAGGGTCCTCCTTTGCGGCGCCCCCACCGCGCCCAGCCCTGGCAGTCCGGCCCGAAGCGCAGTGCCACGGGCGGCCCGGCCCAAACCGGCCCGGTCTAGCACCGTGAGCCGGCCACGTCCGGTCCGGATCAGCCCGGACTCCTGCAGCGCAGCCGTCGCGAAGGCGATGCCTGACCGGCGTATGCCCAGCATTACCGAGAGTGCGTCGTGGGTGACCCTTATTTCGTCCTCATCAATGCGGTCCCGCGTCATTGCGATCCAGCGTGCGCACCTCTCGGTCAGGCTAAGCTGCACGCTGCAGGCAGCACCTTGAACGACCTGCGCAACGAGGGACTGAGCGAACCGCGTGCATGCGTCTCGCAACGCCGGGCTTCCATGAAGCGCCTGCCCTATCGTGTCCCCAGCAAGCCGCAATGCCGTGCCTGATATGTACGCCACGACCTGAACGTTGGCCGAATGCCGCAAATCGAACAGGGATAAATCGCCTATGATACCCTCGCGGCCGATCATGGCGGCTTGCGGCGCTGGATCCCGGTCTACGGCCTGGGAGTCAACCGACGCCACCCCATGCTCGACGAACAGGAGATGATCCACTGGCTGGTTGTAGCCGACCAGCACCTGGTCACGGACGAACTGGACTCTAATAAGGTGCAGGGCAAGCCGCTCGAAGTCGCCGGGCGGCAAAGTAGCGAGTATTTCATTTTGAGGCTTATTAGTCTCCCCAGCAAAGGAACTCAATTCAAAACTCCTCGGCCGTGCTGGCACGCGCCGGACTATGCAAAACTACCTTAATAGGTCCGTTTCGGATTAGTACATGATAGGAGCCAATGCGCTTGTGACTGGCAGGACAATGTTGCGAGTGCCTAACCGGCACGGGTCGCTTGCCTTGCGGCACTGCCAAAAGTCCGTTAACGGTCGCTCGTGTCATTGAATTCCAATGGTGTTCAGGACGCGTTAACTATAAAAGTTAACGTTTTGTTCCAGCGCCAAGGGGTGGACCGCGGGGGCTAGGCGAGGTCCATGGGACACGGCTGCCATAGGCGCCCACCTATTACTCTGCATGGTACAATGGTCATCCTGGGGCGATGCAGCAAATGGCAAAGGCGGGACGCCCTGGGCCACTTTGGCCAGGCCAGCGCGGTCCAGTATGGTAACACGTCCGCGGCCGACCCTGATTAGACCGGCCTTTTGCAGGGCGGCTGCTGCGACTGTAATGCTGGGACGACCTATGCCCAACATCACGGAAAGCGCCTCATGCGTGACCGGGACGTCACCGTCATCGACGCGGTCGTGCGCCATAACCAGCCAACGGGCGAGGCGTTCCAGCAGGGAAAGCCGGGTATTGCAAGATGCTGTTTGCATCACCTGCTCCATGAGGCTCTTGATTGACCGCTTGCAGGCTCCGTACAGCGCAGGGCTGCTCTCGATTGCCTGGTGCAGGTCATCGGTGACAACACGGAGTGCAGAGCCGGGTATGTGCACGACGATTCGGGCGCAGGCGGCTTGCCGAGCGGCTCCAAACGCAAGGTCACCGACCATGCCTTCTCGGCCGATCATGGCGACTTCAACGCCTTCCTCCCCGCTTCTGGCCTTCATCAAAACCGAAACGACGCCACGCTCAAGGAAGTAGATGTGGTCAACCGGCTGGCCAAGCTCGACCAATACCTGCCTACGCACGAGTGTAACTGGAACTAGACAGGCACGCAGCTTCTCTAGGTCGTTCGAGGCTACCGACGCCAAGACGTCGTTGCACCGTGCCATGCTGTTGACGGTTGGTGATATCATTGCTGGACCCCCGGGCGAACGATGCTGTGAACAGACCTATGCATCCTTAGAATGCAGTCTGTAACTCACATTGTTGCCGATGTAACGTCCTTAACATTAGTTAGCATTAGCCGATAAACCACATATCTTCAGGCGCTACGGAGGATAATCACTCAAATCGTACACTCAAAAATAGATTTGCTTAAAAATAAGTTTCCGGTCACAAGTCAATCGTGCTGAACTATCTCCAGATTTGCTTTGAAGGTAGCCGGCGCGGCTTCGGGCTGTCGGGTCAAGCCTCCTAAATTAGGATTTTGCGCGCGGTGGCGCAGCAAGTGGTCGGCGAGGATGCACGCGAGCATTGCCTCGCCGACCGGAACCGCGCGTATGCCGACGCACGGGTCGTGCCTGCCCCTGGTCTTCAGGTCAACATTGTCGCCATGCCGGTCCACGGTGCGGCGGGACGACAAGATCGAGGAGGTCGGCTTGACCGCAAAGCGCGCGATAACGGGCTGACCGGTGGAGATGCCGCCCAATATCCCTCCGGCACGGTTTGACAAGAAGCTGACAGCGCCGCCCGGACCCATGCGCATCTCGTCCGCGTTGTCCTCTCCCGACAACGCGGCGGCGGCGAAGCCATCGCCGATCTCGACTCCCTTCACGGCGTTGATGCCCATCAACGCCGCCGCGATGTCAGCATCCAGCTTGCCGTAGATCGGCGCCCCCAAGCCCGGCGGCAGTCCGTCGGCGACCAGTTCAATGATTGCGCCGATGCTGCTTCCTGCCTTGCGTACGGCCTGCAGCAGCTCGGCCCAACGTGCTGCAGCCGCAGGGTCAGGGCAGGACAGGTCGTTGCGCGCCACCTCCGACCAGTCCCAGGCGGCACGGTCCACGGCATCTGAGCCAAGGGCGACCATCGCACCGCGCACCTTCATGCCGGGGCCAAGGACCTTGCGAGCCACTGCGCCTGCCGCCACGCGCGCCGCTGTTTCCCGCGCGCTGGACCGACCGCCGCCACGCGGGTCGCGGATGCCGTATTTCAGGTGGTAGGTCAGATCGGCATGGCCGGGCCGGAAGCTGTCGGCGATGTCGCTGTAGTCATGAGAGCGCTGATCCTGGTTCAGTATCTCCAAGGCGATTGGAGTTCCGGTCGTCATGCCCCCGAAGACGCCGGACAGGATGCGAACCTGGTCCGGCTCCTGCCGCTGGGTCACGAATCGGGACGACCCAGGGCGGCGCTTGTCGAGCCATGGTTGAATCGCGCCCTCGTCGAGAGCGATCCCAGGTGGGCAGCCGTCCACGACACAGCCGATAGCCGGCCCGTGACTTTCACCCCACGTCGTGACGCGGAACAGGTGACCGAAGGTGTTATGGCTCAACCTGCCCCCCGCCGCTTGTCATCGTAGATGCTGCCCAACTCAAGCCTCAGATTGAAGGACGGTACTAGGCAGGCGCCCCGTAGTTGGCTGCAAACCCTGATGTCGTTGACGAGAGATTGCTTGGTACGCCGCTGCCCAGGTTCGTGATCGCGCTGCTGACCGCATCGGCGTTAGGCATGCCGGCGGCAGCCAGGGCGCCTGACAGGTTGGACGGCGCTCCGCCCGCCGCGTTGAACCCGCTGCTGCCGGAGCCGGCCGGGCCGGCAATCGGGCTTCCCATCGCGAACGGGTCGAAGTTGGCCATTATGCTCGCCAACTGCCCGTTGAAGGCAGCAACGTTGGGCCCGCCCGCTGCGGCCAAGGCGCCTGACAGGTCGGACGGCACCCCGCCAGCCTCGCTGACCCCGCCGCCTCCTGGGGCGGTCAGGCTGTCAAGCGGCGCTCCGGTTCCCGGCACAGACGATCCTGAGCCGGCCGCGAGGCTTGCAAACGGGCCGCTGAGCGCAGCGGAGCCGCCCTGCCCGGTCGCGCCAAGGGCGGACAAGACGCTCTGCAGGGTGATCCCGCTGTAGTCGCTGTTGGAGGGATAGCTTGGGCCGCCCGAGCTCCCCGCGAGGGCACTGGCGATGTCATCCGCCGACACGCCCGGCAAATTGAGCAGGGGGGCGAACGGGCTCTGCGCAAGCTGGGATGCCAGGTCTCCGCTGGCTGCGCCCGCGCCGCCGCCAAAGCTTGCGAAGATGCTGCTGAGGTCCGGGGCCGCAGATGCCCCACCGCTGGCGTCGGAGCTTGCTGGGGCCAGGGCTGGTGCGTTGCTGCCGCCGGAAAGGCTGTTGGCCAAGTCCGCGGCCGAGAAGCCCGGAAGGTTGAGCAGGGGGGCGAACGGGCTCTGCGCAAGCTGGGATGCCAGGTCTCCGCTGGCTGCGCCCGCGCCGCCGCCAAAGCTTGCGAAGATGCTGCTGAGGTCCGGGGCCGCAGATGCCCCACCGCTGGCGTCGGAGCTTGCTGGGGCCGGGCTGCCGCCCAAGCCTGCGAAGGGATTGCCGCCATATGCGCCGGAGCCGGCATTCGCGCCCAGGGCAGCAAAGGGGTTGCCGCCGCTGTAGTCATTAGGGTTGACGTTGCTGAACAGGTTCTGCGCAGTCACGCCGGGCAGGTTGAGCAAGGGGCCGAACGGGCTTTGCGCCAGCAAGGCGGCCAGGTCGCCGCCGCCCGGGGCCGATCCCGCCGGGGCGCCCGCGGCGCCGGAGTTGCCCGGCATTCCGCCAGGGGAGGAAAAGGGGTTGCTGCCCGCGCCGGGCGCCGAGGACGGGCTGCCGCCTGCGCTGGGCGCCACCCCGTACTGGACGACATACTGATTGTTGTCCCCATTGATGGAAACTGCATTGCTGCCGGGATTGCCCATGACGATGCCGCTGCTGTTGCTGCCCATGCCGCCCTGGCCGGGAGAACTTGCGCCAGCCGGGGAGGCACTGCCGTCGCCGGATTGCACGGAGTTGTATGCAACGACGAACTTGTTGCTGCCGCCATCAACAGCGACCGAGTTGCCGCTTCCGGCGCCCGGGGACGCATAGGCAACGACGAACTGGTTGTTGCCTCCGCCGACCTTGACCGCATTGCCGCTGGCTGCGGCAGGGGCCATAGCCTCGTATGATACAACGAACAGATTATTGCCGCCGCCGACGTTTATTGTGTTGCCGCCCGCGCCTGACACGCCGTCGGGCGCAGGAAGCAGGTACTCGACAACGAACTGCTGATTGCCCCCATCGATCGTCGTCTGAGCCTGGCCGTCGGTGATGACATAGACTTTGCCGTTGTCCAGGCTGCTGAAATTGTATGCTGGATTGGTGTTGTTGAGCGACCCTGGCGCGCCGAAAGGCGGGTTGCCCCCCTGGCCGGCGCCGCTCCCGCCCGTTCCGGCGTCACCGGACGGAGCATCTTTATAAACAACGGCGAATTGGTTGTTACCGCCCGTGACGTTCAGCGTGTTGTCAGACATTGTTCTATCCTTTTTCAAACCTTTGGAACAAAGGGACCGCTGCATGGAAATTTCCCAAAGCAGCATCCCCTGTTGCTCGTTGCGAATGGCACCGCATCACTGCACCGGAGCCTCTGCTATGACGTAGCCATCCGCCTGTAGCCGGGCCGGCACCGGCCGCTTGTAGGCGTGCCCGGCGCGGACCACCTCGCGGTGGACCACGCCCGCGCTCTCGAACCGGTTGAACAGGACGTGCGCCTCGTCCCAGCGGATCGCCCGCTGTAGCGCCAGCAGGTCCTCGACGTAGCGTCCCACGACCTCCAGCACTGCCGCCTTGTTGTGCAGGAACACGTCCTGCCACATCCGGGGATTGGAGGCCGCGATGCGCGTGAAGTCCGTAAAGCCGCCAGCGGCATACTTCAGAATCTCGCCCTTTACGCCCTCCAGGTCGTCCGCGGTGTTGATGAGGTTGAAGGCAAGCAGGTGCGGCAGATGCGAGGTGATCGCGAGGGTCCGGTCATGGTGCGCCGGGTCCATCATCTCAATACGCGCCCCTACCGCTTGCCAAAGCCCAGCGACCCGGTCCACGGCAAGCGGGTCGGTGGCGCCGGTCGGCGTCAGGATGCACCAGCGCCGCTCAAACAGGCGGTCAACCGCCGCCGCCGGCCCGGACCGCTCGGTGCCGGCAATGGGATGGCCCGCCACGAAGCGTCGCATGTCCAGGAATGGCGCCACGAGGTCAATGACACTGCCCTTGACCGACCCTACGTCCGTAACGATGGCATCTGGACGCAGGCCCGGCGCGATGGCCCGCGCCGCCTCGCCGCTCGCCCCGACCGGCACCCCGAGCACGACGAGGTCCGCGCCCTGTACGGCGGCGGCGGCGTCCAGGGCCGCATCATCTACTAGGCCCAGCCGGCAAGCCTCGTTAAGCGTATCCTGCTGGCGTGACGTTGCGACAAGCCGCCTGGCCAGCCCAAGCCGCCGGATGTCACGGGCCAACGACCCATTGATCAGGCCGATGCCGACGAACGTCACTTGGCCGAACAAGGGAGGCGCACCGGGCGACCAGAACGCATCGTCCGGTGTCGCCGGACCGCCAGGATTGACTGCTTCGTTCAAGGCACGCCCTCGCCGCGCCGCGCGTTGCGGTCCGTCTTGAGGCGTTCGGCGACCAGGAAGGCCACCTCCAGGCTTTGTTGCGCGTTCAGACGCGGATCGCACTGGGTGCGGTAGCTATACGCCAGATCATCGTCGGTAATGGCCTGCGCGCCGCCGGTGCATTCCGTCACATTCTGCCCCGTCAGCTCGATATGGATTCCCCCGGCGTGCGTGCCCTCCGCCCGGTGGACGGCGAAGAAGCTGTTGATCTCCTCCATGACGCTGTGGAAGGGCCGGGTCTTATAGCCCGAGGCCGCCTTTATCGTGTTGCCGTGCATGGGGTCGCATGACCAGACGACCCTCATGCCCTCCCGTTCCACGGCGCGGACCAGCGGCGGTAGGCGCTCCTCAACCTCCGTATGGCCCATCCGGGCGATGATGGTCAGCCGCCCCGCCTCGTTCTGCGGGTTCAGCACGTCGCACAAGCGCAGCAGATCGTCCGGCTGCAGCGTCGGTCCGGCCTTCAGGCCGATCGGGTTGCCGATGCCCCGCATGTACTCGACGTGCGCGCCGTCCAGGCTGCGCGTCCGGTCACCGATCCAGGGCATATGGATGGCGGTGTTGTAGGCGCCGCCGGTGATGGAGTCCGTCCGGGTCAGCGCTTCCTCGAAGCCGAGCAGCAGCGCCTCGTGCGAGGTGTAGAGCTTGGTCGTGGCCAAAGCGGGCGTCGTCAGGGCCGACACGCCGCAGGCCGCCATGAAGTTGAGCGCTTCCGTGATGCGGTCCGCCACCTCGCAGTAGCGTTTGCCCTGGGCGGAGTTGGCAATGAACTCCAGGTTATGCTCGTGGACGCGGGTGAGCGAAGCGTACCCGCCGTCTGTGAGTGCCCGCAGCAGGTTCAGCGTCGCAGCCGCTTGGAAATAAGCTTGCACCTGCCGTTCGGGATCGGGCCGCCGGGCTCCTGGCGTGAAAGGGAAGGCGTTGACCATGTCGCCGCGGTAGCTCGGCAGCTCGACGCCGCCCTGCCGCTCTACGTCGGACGACCGCGGCTTGGCGAACTGCCCGGCCAGGCGCCCAACCTTGACGACCGGCAGACCGGCGGCGAAGGTCAGGACGGACGACATCTGCAGAAGCACCCGCAGCGTGTCGCGGATATAGTTCGCGCCGAACTCGCCGAAGCTTTCGGCGCAGTCCCCGCCCTGCAGCAGAAAGCCGTTGCCGGCGGAAACCTCGCCAAGCTGCCGGCGAAGCTCCCGGACCTCGCCCGCAAAGACCAGCGGCGGGAAGGACCGCAGCCGCGCCTCGACGTCCGCAAGCTGCTTCGGGCTGTCGTAGGACGGGATCTGCTGGGCTGGGAACCCGCGCCAGGATGCCGGGGACCAATCCACCGGCATGGCGTGGGCGGTAAGCGCCAATGCGTGGTCCACTCGTTTGTACATGAGATCAGCCATGGCGATACCTGCTGGTTGCAGAGCCTGCGGCGCCTGGCGCGCGCGCAGATTGCGGTCCACCACGACCGAGGAGGAGTTGGTTGAGGGCGTTGCCGGCGCCGGCCGTCATCAGACGGCGATCCTGCGTGCGAAGTGGGGCATCGCGCCGGACTCGTCGAAGCGCAGCGCGTCCTCGGCGGCGTGCAGCACGGCCTTGGCCTTGTTGCAGGACTCTTGATATTCGTCGTCGGGGTTGGAGTCTGCGACCACGCCGCCGCCCGCCTGCACATACAGCCTCCCGGCCTTGACCAGTCCGGTGCGCAGGCCGATGCAGGTATCTAGGTTGCCGTCCGCGCCGATGTAGCCGATGCCGCCGCCATAGAAGCCGCGCTGGGTCGGCTCTAATTCGTCGATAATCTCCATGGCGCGTATCTTCGGCGCCCCAGACACCGTGCCCGCCGGGAACCCGGCGCACAGCACGTCGAGCAGGTCGGCGCGCTCAGGGTCCATGTCACCCTCGACGTTGGAGACGATGTGCATGACGTGCGAGTAGCGCTCGACGATCATCTTCTCCGTGACGCGCACCGACCCGACCTTGGACACCCGGCCCACGTCGTTGCGCCCGAGGTCCAGCAGCATCAGGTGCTCGGCAAGCTCCTTCGGGTCGGCCAGCAGATCCAGTTCCAGTGCGATGTCCTCGGTGCGGGTGCCGCCCCTCGGGCGGGTTCCCGCGATGGGCCGCACCGTCACCGTCCCGTTCCGCAGCCGTACGAGGATTTCCGGCGACGACCCGACCAGGGCAAAGTCGCCCAGGTTCAGGTAGAACGAGAATGGCGACGGGTTCAGCCGGCGCAGCGACCGGTACAGGGCCAGCGGCGGCAAATGGAACGGCATGGAGAACCGCTGGGACGGCACGACCTGGAAGGCGTCGCCGGCCCGGATATACTCCTGCGCTTGCCGCACCATCGCATGGTACTGCTCGCGACTGCAGTTCGACACGGGCGCCGCCGTCTCCCCCGGCTCGGACGGCGGAGAGTGGTAGGGCAAGCCCCGCCGAAGGTCGGACACCACGTCGGACAGCCGCTCCACCGCCCGCTTGTAGGCAGCGACCGCACCCAGGTCCGCGGTGGGGTACACTGGCGTGACCACGGTCATCAGGTCGAGCACGTTGTCGAACACGATCACGACGGTCGGGCGCATAAGCATCACATCCGGCAGTTCCAGCTCGTCCGGGTTCGCGGACGGCAGGCGCTCGACCAGGCGCACGAAGTCGTACGAGAAGAAGCCAATTAGGCTGGCGCTGCCCGGCGGCAGGCTGGGCGGCAGCTCAATGCGGCACTCCTCCACCAACTCGCGTAGGCTGGCCAGGGACGGCTTCGCACAAGGCTCGTAGCGCCCCCCGCCCTGGCGCACCGACCGGTTCACCTCGGCCTGCTCCCCCTTGCAGCGCCAGATCAGGTCCGGCTTGAGGCCGATGTAGGAGTAGCGACCGCGGACGGCCCCGCCCTCGATCGATTCGAGCAAGAAGCCGTAGCGTCGCCCCTCGGAGAGCTTCATCATCGCTGCCACCGGCGTCTCCAAGTCGGCAACGAGCGTGGTCCAGGTCACCTGCGACTTGCCGTCCTGGTAAGCCTCGGCAAAGGCAGCTTGCGTGGGAAGGATATGCATCATGCGATGGCTGCCTCGGAGGCCAGGGCCGCCCTCGCCGGGGTCGGTCGGCCCAGCAGCGACGCGGCTGCGACCGTGACATCGGGTTGGCGCAGCAGGCTCTCGCCGACCAGGAAGCAGTGGATCCCGGCAGACCGCATCCGCGCGATGTCCGCAGGCGATCCGATTCCGCTCTCGCACACTACCAGCCGGTCCGCAGGGACCTGGCGCGCTAGCCGCTCCGTGGTGGAAAGGTCAACCCTGAGCGTCTTGAGGTCGCGGTTGTTGATGCCGATCAGAGGCGACCGCAGCCGCAGCGCCCTCTCAAGCTCGGACTCGTCGTGCACCTCGATCAGCACGTCGAGACCCAGTCCGCGCGCCGCCGCCTCAAGCTCGGACGCCTGGCCGCCATCGAGCGCAGCCATGATCAGCAGCACCGCATCTGCGCCGATCATCCGCGCCTCGACCACCTGATAAAGGTCGAGCATGAATTCCTTCCGCAGCACCGGCAGCGCACAGGCGGCGCGGGCGGCTACCAAATGCTTGTCGGCACCCTGGAAATATGGCACATCCGTCAAGACCGATAGGCACACCGCTCCACCTGCCTCGTAGGAACGGGCTAGTAGAGCAGGATCGAAGTCGGCCCGTATGACCCCCCGGCTCGGGCTGGCGCGCTTGATCTCGGCGATGAGGCCGGCCCGTCCCGCATTCATCTCCGCAGACAGGGCGCGGATGAAGCCGCGTGCCGGCTCCACAGGCAACCTAGCCTCCAACTCATGTAAGGGCCGGGCGGCCCGGCACGCCGCCACATGCGCCCGCTTGGCGTCGCAAATCTCGATAAGCCTGTCTGTCATGCAAAAACCCTGTTGGTGACGCGCACAAGAGCCTCCAGCCGCGCCGCGGCGGCGCCGGAATCTATCGAACGCCTTGCCGAGGCAGCTCCATCAGCCAGGGTGCCAGCCTTGCCTGCGATGACGAGGGCCGCAGCAGCGTTCAACACCACGATGTCGCGGTAGGGACCGGCTTCCCCACCCAGCATTGCGCGCAGCGCCGCTGCATTGTGCTGGGCGTCGCCGCCTATCAGATCCTCAGACCTAGCCCGCCCGACGCCGGCCTGCTCAGGGCCGATTTCGAATTGGGTGACCACGCCGTCCCGCAACTCGGCGACGTAGGAGTGCGTCGTGGTCGTCAGCTCGTCCAGGCCGTCGCCGCCGTGGACGACCCAGGCCCGTTCCGACCCGAGGGCACGTAGTACCTCTGCCATCGGAACGAGCCACTGCGGCCCGAACACTCCCAGCAATTGCCGCCGTGCTCTGGCAGGATTTGCCAACGGTCCCAATAGGTTGAAGATCGTACGCACGCCCAACTCCCGCCGGCTCGGCCCGGCGTGCCGTGTCGCCGCATGGTGGTTCGGCGCGAACAGGAAGGCGACGCCGCCATCCCCGTCGAACGCCGCATCAGGCGGCGCGTCGAGGTTGACGCCCAAAGCCTCCAGCACGTCTGCCGCGCCCGACCTGGACGACACGGCGCGGTTGCCGTGCTTGGCAACCGGCACGCCGCAGCCGGCGGCGACGAAGGCCACCGCGGTGGAGATGTTGAATGTTCCCGATGCGTCCCCGCCAGTGCCGCAGGTATCCAGCGCGTCCTCCGGCGCGGCTGCCGGGACCATGTTGGACCGCATGGCGCGGGCGGCGCCGGTGATTTCCTCGACGGTTTCGCCGCGGACGCGCATGGCCATCAGCAGCCCGCCAACCTGCGCCGGGGTCGCGCCGCCCGCCATAATGACGCCGAACGCCGCCTCGGCCTGTGCGGTGGTCAGCGTCCCGCCGCCGGCCAGGACGCTAAGCGCCGGGCGGAGATCCGATGTCATACGGCAGCCTGCTCTGCAACGCCCGCCGCCGCTCTTGCCGGGATAAGGGCGAGAAAGTTGTGCAGCAGCTTGCGCCCAGCCTCCGTCTCGATGCTCTCCGGGTGGAACTGGACGCCGTGAACTGGCAGGTGCCGGTGCTGTAGCCCCATGATCAGCCCGTCGTCGGTCCAGGCCGTAATGCGCAGGTCGTCTGGCAGGCTGGCCCGCTCCACGATTAGGCTGTGATAGCGGGTTGCCGGGAACGGGTTCTGCAGCCCGGCAAACACCCCGGTGCCGTCATGGTGTATCAGGCCGATCTTGCCATGCATCGGCGACGGAGCACGCACTACCCTGCCGCCGAACACCTGGCCGATGGCTTGGTGGCCCAGGCAGACGCCCAACACCGGGCAAACCCCTGCGGCCTGCTCGATTAGGGCACAGGAGATGCCGGCGTGGTCGGGGTCGCACGGACCTGGCGATATCACCACGGCGCCGCATTCCATCTCGAGCACCTCTCGGGGCGTCACCGCATCGTTGCGCAACACCCGAACCGTGGCACCCTGCTCCCCTAGGCGGTGGAACAGGTTGAAGGTGAAGCTGTCATAGTTGTCTATCAGAACGACGCTGGCCCTTGCGGGGATCAGGGCGGCGGCCTGGTGGCCAGCCTTGCGCTGGAGCTGCCAGTTCTCCGGCCACTTCGGGGGCGGTGTTAGGGGTATCAGCGTCTCCGGGACCTGGACGGCGCTCACGCCGCCTGCTCCGAGATATAGCTCATGCCCCGCCCGAAGGACTGCAGGTTGCCAGCCTTGTTCTCCAGCACGCGCTTGAGGCTCATGCTTTCGGCGCCGTAGTCCTCAATCTGCAGCTTGCCATGGCGCGGCAGCGCCGCCTTGTCGAAGAATGCGATGCGGTGCTGCACGAAGCCTCGCGCGTCTGGATTGCCGAATGCATACGAGCAAGGCACAAGGACCATGCAGTTCCGCTGCGTCCAGTTTGAGTCCTTATAGTGGTGCTCGAATTCCAGGATCGAATAGTTCTGCAGGTCGTGCCGGCGGACCTGAACCTTGACCTCCTGGTTGTACTCGTCGGTGAAGGTGCCCTGGTCGGCGTTTACCTGGCCGGATGGATGGACTGAGAAACCCCATTCGCCGAGGTTGCTGAGATCGCCCAGGTACTCCGCCGCCATCTCATACGGCGCATCGACGAAGATGGAACTTGTCTTGATCTCGGCCCTGCCCTGTGCCGCCTCGGTCAGCCCGGCCTTCCGCTCAAGGGCACCCTTGAGCGAGCGAATTTCTGCGGTGTGGACGAGGTGGATGCCCTGCATGATCATCGGCGTGCGGCGCTCAGGGCCGACGAAGCTGAGCCAATGGAAGTAAACGCCCGTCTCGTCAGTCCCGAGATAGCTGGCTGGGAACAGCATCGTCGGATAGCACTGGAAGTACTTGCCGTATTCGTAGCCGCAGTGCCATTCCACGCCGCGGAAGGCCGGTGTCTCAATCGGACGCACATGGTAATAAAGGTCGTGCTGATATCCTGACGCCGTGCCGCGCCAGGTGTTTTCGTCCATCTGCTCGATCATGCGGCTGTAGAGCGTCCATTCGTCGAGGTTCTGCAGCTCGCGCAGGTATTCGAACGCCGCATCGGGCGAGGTCGCAAAGTAGGCGGAGGTGGCGAAGGTGTTGCTTTCCATGATCTACCTGCTCCTTAGATGACTGGGAGGACGGGGAAGCTCAGCCCCTCGTGGGCCGGCTGATCATGCGCTTTGAGCGTCCGTGCGGGCTTCAAACCCTCGTTGCGACCCTGGGTCGGCGCAATCTGGGAGGCGTCAATCAGGACATCGAGGACGAACGGGCCGTTGGCGGACAACGCCTGCGTCATTGCCCCAGCCAAGTCGCTCTCCCGCTCGACGCGGAGGCCGCCGGCTCCCATGGCAATGGCCAACTGCGCGAAGTCCACAGGTGGGAAACGCGCATCGGCAAGGTCCGCCATGCCGAGCGCGGCCATCCCCTGCTCGCACATGTTGTAGCGGCCGTCATTCAGCACGATCCAAACCGCGGACAAGCCGCGCTTCGCGGCGGTGTTCACCTCGCTGCAGTTCATCAGCATGGCGCCGTCGCCGACGATTGCGACCGCGCTGCCGTGCCCGAGCGCAGCCCCGAGCACGCCGGTTGCCGCATGGCCCATCGAGCCGAGGTTCGTGCTGACGCGGTAACGGCCGGGCTGGGCGAAGCGGAGGCAGTGCGTGGCCCAGGTGAACGAGTTTCCTGACTCGGCCAGCACAATGGCGTCGCTGCCGTCCACGACGGCAAGCTGGATAGCCGCCATGAGCGCGGCGGGACGCACCAGCCCGGTCCCGTTCAGCTCCGAGTGCCGGGGATGCGGACGGGGCAGGATGGGCGGGTTGAAGGTGACGCCAGCCGGCCAGGCGGCGAGCAGCGCGCCCAAGAAGTCGTTGGCTTCGGCCTGCACCGCATAGGTCTCAGCCTGCGGGTAGGCCACGCCGGGAACCATCGGGTCCACGTCAACGTGGACGAAGCCTCCGTCAGGGACCAGCGCCGCATTCCAGAATGACGTCGGCTCCCCCAGGCGGGTGCCCAGCACGAGGACGCGGTGCGGCGCATGTTCGCGCATGTATTCGGCGGCGAAAGCCCCGTGGCCGCCCATGCCCGTCACCCCGACGAACAGGGGATGGTCCTCCGGGAACACGCCCTTGGCCCGGGGCGAGCACATTACCGGCGCGCCGGCCCGTTCCGCCAGCTCGAGCAGCGCAGGCGCGGCGTTGCGGGCGCCGAAGCCCGCCCAGATCGCAAACGGCCCGGCGGACAGCAGCTCCACGCAACGCGCGACCGCGGCGGGGTTCACCGCGGGACGGCTGCCGTTGCCGCCGGCCAGGTTGGATCCCGCGTCGGCAAGCCTTGGCAGGGGCTGCGGCAGCAGCGCGCCCTGCACGGCATTGGGGATGCTCAGATGCGCGACGTAGCCGCCGGGGCGGCGCAGGCCGCTTGCCATGCGCCGCAGGATTTGCGGCACCTGGTCCGGCGTCTCGACGATTGCCGCGTCATCGAACCAGTGCCCGGCCTCGAACAGCGCGCTGGTCGGCATGGTGTAACCGCTGGTCTCCTGGATGCCGCCACGGCCGCGCCGCGGAGCCGAGGCGTAGGCGGAGACTAGGATGACCTTGGCCCCCTCGCTTCGCGCGGCGAGCAGGCCGGTCAGGGCGTTGGTGATGCCGGGGCCAGAGGTGGTGAATACCACGACCGGCCGTCCGCTGGCGAAGTGCGCCTCCGCCGCAGCGAAAGCTGCGCCGCATTCGTGCCGGAAATGGAGCAGGTCCAGGTGCTTCGACAGCGCGGCCCACAGCAGCGCCTGCGCGCCGCCGCAAACGCCGTAGGCCTGCCTGATCCCGAGCGAATGGAAGGCGGTCGCCAGGCCCTCGGCCACCGTGAGTTGGACAGGCGCGGTGTCCGGCGGCTGGCGGTCCGGCTGGGCGTCGTCCTGGTGCGACTGCACCGGCGCGGCGAGCGTGGACGCGCTCATGCCGCACTTCCCGCATTGGCGATGGCTGCACCGCTTCCGGTCGTCGTTGACGCTGTAGTCGGCACTGACATCTCCTGGTGGCTGGACTGAAGATCGTTGCTTAGGTGAAGGCGCGGCCGGGCTGCCTACAGGCGCCTGGGACTAGGCGCCTGCAAGCCTGCCATCACACTGTCAGGGTGGTGCGTGCCGTCTGGGCGATAAGGGCTTGCCCCAGCGCCGTCGGGTCGAAGAACGGATCGAGGAACAAGGACCCGTGCTCCGCCTGCGGATCCTGCCCGACGATCGCCGGGTTGTAGGTGGGCGCCGTGTCGGGCGCGGGCGTGCTCGACAAGACAGGCTGGCTGATGTTGGTGAAGCCATAGTCGGTCGGGTTGGCCGCTATGCCCTTGAACAACGTGCTCAGGTCCAGCGTCTTCACATCTACGCCCGGGTTCGCACCGCTGAACTGTGCAAGACCAGCCGTGAGCTGGGTGTCAAACGCGCTCACCAAGCCCTGGAACTGCGCAGCCGTGGCCCCCGTGGCCGCCAAGAAACCAGGATTGCTGAAGAGCGGCGCTAGCGTGATGTCCGGCACGTTCGAGACGAGGAAGTGCTTGGCGCCATCCCCGACGAGGGTCTGCATGCCGGAGATGATCGCGTTCACGCTATCCGTCACGCCCTGAACCGGAGACTCTGTGCTCGGCAGCGAGATGTCATTGCCGCCGAACGTGATGGACACCACCGCATGAGGCGAAACGACCCCGTCCTGCTGCTCAAACTGCTGTATCTGCCCAGCGAACGTGTCGAGCGGCGTCTTGCCCGCGTCCGGGATGAACGGGTCGGCCACTCCGAGCGGCCGCGCCGTCGCACCTTCGTAGGCGTAGTTCTCCTGCTGCGCTGGCGCACTCGCCCCGAGATACTGGGCGAGGTCGGTGGTCCACTGCGGCCCGTCCGAGAAGTTGCCTGTCGTCGAGTAGGGCGCTGTCGCGGTCCCCGACACCTGGCCGAGCGACTTTGCCAACGCTGCGGAGTTTCCGTTGTCAGCGAGACGGTCGCCGAAGACGAGCAGCTTGGACGCCGTGTAGGTGCTGCCGTCCATGGCCGTCAGCGTGAGCGGATCGGATGGGGCCGGGGAATAGTTGCCAAAGAAAGGCGCGTATTCGTTGGCGTAAGGGTTGTTGGCAAGCACGGGCTGGCTGAGCGGGTCAGTCGCGCCGGGAAGGGCCGGCGCGAAGGAGGCGCCAGGCGGAAGAGTCGGCAGGTTGGTCGAGGAGATGCCGGACGACGTGCCGGTGCTGGACGTGCCGGTGCTGGACGTGCCGGTGCTGGACGTGCC
>JAABUX010004513.1_pt1 | contig 17596 bp, 16 predicted proteins | sample 5561851 | NCBI WGS metagenome assembly JAABUX01 (sample SAMN10711883, study PRJNA513361) | rock metagenome | isolation source: Antarctica rocks | place: Antarctica: Victoria Land, Richard Nunatak red sandstone | collected 2016-01-03 | reverse complement strand
CGTCAGGTAAGATGGTTGACCCGGAAGCACCTCTCCCGGCTTCCCTCGTCTGAAACGAGGATTCGACTCGCCGTTTTCACGGCGCACACTCTCCCGCATCAGGCTCTTGGCGGCGAGCAGGCCGCATTGCCGGTTCTCGTAGTTGATCAGGGGCAGGGAGCGCTCGTAGCCCGCCAGTGCCGCCTCACGGTCGCCGTCGTGATGGTCGTGCATGATCCGTCCGACCAGGTCGGCGTAGGCGCCGCCCGTGATGCTGCCGGTGGCGCCCGCGTCCAGGTCCGGGATCAGCGTGATCGCCTCCTCGCCGTCCCATGGTCCCTCGATGGCGGCACCCCCCTGTTCGATCAGTTGGCGCAGCTTGCTCGCGGCGTAGGGCACCTCGATCTTGAAGTAGGAAACCTGCTCGATCTCGCGCGCCATCCGCGCCAGCAGCGCCACCGGCAGGGGGTGCCGCTGACCGGCGCATCCTGCACCATGATCGGGATCCCGATCGCGTCGGAGACGATGCGGAAGAACCCGCCGATCCCCGTCTCGGTGAGGCGGATGATGGCGCCGTGACAGGGCGGCATGACCATGACCATCGCCGCTCCGAGGTTCTGCGCCCGCCGGCTGCGCGCCGCGCAGAGACGCGAGCCGGCACGCGACGGTCGATATGCCGGAGGATCGCCGCAGCGAGCAGGTCGCGCTCGTCGTCGCCGATCACGAACTGCTCGGAGAAGTTCGCCAGGATGCAGAGGCCGTCCACGGCGCAATCGATCATGAAATCGACGCAGCGCAGCTGGCCCGCCATGTCCAGTGCGCCGCGTTCGTCGAATATCGTGGGCATGACGGGGTAGATCCCCCTGTAGCGCGGGTTCCGGATGCCGCTCATGACACCCACCGTAAGGCGGCCTGCCGCGGTGGTCCAACGCGTATCGGCGACGCCGGCCGTACGCGCCCCGGCCGTACGCGCCATTGAAGCGTCGGGCGGGGCATCCCACCCTTGGGAGGTGAGCAAGAAGAGCAAGGCAGCGCCGGACGGGATCGGCACGCATCAGGCATCCTGGCAGGACCTCGTGATCCTGTGCCGCAAGTGCGGCGGCAAGCTGGATGGCGGGTTCGGCGACGACGGCCGCGACGACCTGCGCTCGGCATTGCGCGACGGGCTGCGCGAGGCCGGCCGCCGGCGGGATATCCGCATCATCGAGACCGGGTGCCTCGGCATCTGCCCGAAGGGCGGCGTGGTGACCCTGCGCGGGTCGGAGCCGGGCCGCGTCCTGATCGTGTCGCAGGGGCAGTCCACCGGCCACGTGCTCGAGACGCTCGGGGTCAGTCCGCTGCCGGCGCCGGCGTGAATCCCCACAGGCTGCCGTAGAAGGCGAGTTCCCGCTCGAGCACCTGCCGGATGGTCTCCTCGCGCCGGAAGCCGTGCGCCTCGCCCTCGAACTCGTGCACTTCGACCCGTATGCCGCGATCCCGCATCGCCTGCGCCATGGCCCGGGTCTGGGCGATCGGCACCACCTTGTCGTCCAGGCCGTGGAAGAAGATCACCGGGCAGCGCAGCGCATCCAGGTTGTGAAGCGGCGACCGCGCCCGGTAGACCGCCGCCGCCTCCGGCAGCTTGCCGATCAGCCGGTCGAGATAGCGCGACTCGAACTTGTGCGTCTCCTCGGCGAGGCTGCGCAGTTCGCCGATGCCGTACAGGCACGCCGCTCCCGAGAACGCGACGCCGAACCGCGTCGAGCGGGTTAGGGCCGCGAGCACGGTGAAGCCGCCGGCGCTGCTGCCGCGAATGGCGATGCGTGCCGGATCGGCCCGTCCGGTCTCGACCAGGTGGGCGCAGGCGGCGATGCAGTCATCGACGTCGACGACCCCCCAGAGCCCATCCAGCCGGCGCCGATAGGCCCGTCCGAAGCCGCTCGATCCGCCGTAGTTCACGTCCACCACGCCGATGCCGCGGCTGGTCCACCACTGCACGCGCAGGGACAGCGCGTCGCTGGTCATCCCGGTCGGGCCGCCATGCGCCATCACGACCAGGGGCGGCCGTTCGCCCTCCGGCACGGCATAGAGATGGTTCGTCGGCGCGTAGTAGAAGGCGTGCGCGAGGCTGCCGTCGGCGGCGGTGAAGCGGATCGTCTCGGCGATGGCGATATCGTCGGCGCGCAACGCGAGGGCGTGCGCCGAGGCCACGACCGCCGCCGGTGCATCCTGCTCGAACGCTGCCGTCATCACGGCGGCCGGCTGGTCCGGCGAGGCGCGCAGCCAGCCCAGCCATGGACTGTCCGCACGTGCCAGCACCACCGGGCACTCCGCCACCGGCCCGATCGTCAGCACCCGCGCCATGCCCGCTTCGACAAGTCCCGCCTTGATAAGTCCCGCCTTGATAAGTAGCGCCTGCACGCGGCCCTGCTCGATCGCCGCCGCGATGATGCTGCCGTCCGGCATGAACCCGTAGAAGCGCCGCCCGAACACCCAGGGCGGAGCGCCGATCTCGCGCTGCATCGGGCAGACCGCCTGCAGCTCGTCTTCCGCCGACACACGATAGATATTCCACCAGCCGCTGCGGTCGGAGCAGACATGCAACACCCCGCTGGCCGCGAATTGCGGCTGCATCAGCGCCTCCTGCTGCGTCCGTCCGGCCAGGCAGCGCGCCTCCGTCAGGGTGATGCGGCCTTCCCGATCGGTGCGGATCGCGGCCCCGTGCAGGCGCGTCGCGTCCCACGGCATGTCCGGGTGGTCCCACTCGATCCAGGCGAGGCTGCCGCCATCCGGCGACACGCTCGGGCTGGAGAGGAAGTCGACGCCTCGGACCAGGATGTCACCGGCGTTGGCGGACGCGTCCGGCGCATCCAGGAGCAGCGCGACGATCGCCGCCTCCGGCTGCGTCGCCTGCGCATCGCGATGGTCCTCCCGCACGGCGAGCAGGCTGCGTCCCCCCGGCGCGAAGCACAGGTCGGCGAAGCGAAGGCCGGGTACGGTGCAGATCGCGCGCGGCGCCTGACCCGGCTCGATCAGCCAGACCGAGTTGTCGACCCGGTGGCTGAAGCCGATCCGCCCCCCCGATGCGACGTAGGCGCCGCCGCCGTATTCGTGCACGCGCGAGCCGACGTCGAATGGGGCCGGGGTGAGGTCCTGCCTGCGGCCTTCGGTCTGGCGACACAGCACGACGCGACCGCCCTCCGCCGGCCGGCTCTCCAGCCAGAGCAGGGCTGCCCCGTCGGCCCGCAGCATCGACAGTCCGGTCGTCCTGCCCGCGACGCCGGCGGCGCCGACCGCCGAGAGCCAGCTTCCGCATGCCACCTGCCTGGGCGGCTGCATCGAGGATCCCGTCACCGGCCGGTCCATGCTCGTCATACGCCGCTCCCGTCCACCGCCCGCTGCAACCCTCCGTCCCCCGGTCGCACCGGCTTGACAGGGGTAGCCCCATGGCGGTTCCTGGCTCCCAAGACGGACAGGCCGTCGCTTGTCCGATCGAGAACGATGTTCCTTATCCACCATCTCGACCACCTCCTGCAGCATTATGGTTATGGATTCGTCGGCCTGATCGTCATGCTCGAGAGCATGGGCGCGCCCCTTCCGGGTGAGAGCCTGATCATCGGCACCGCCATCTATTGCGCGACCACGCACCGGCTGGACATCGTCTGGGTGATCGCGGTGGCCATCGCCGGGGCGATCATGGGCGATAATTTCGGCTACCTGATCGGCCGTTCGATCGGCTTCCGCATGCTGGCCCGGTTCGGCCGGCATATCGGGCTGAACGAGCAACGCCTCAAGCTCGGCCGCTATCTGTTCCGCCGTCATGGCGGCAAGGTGGTGTTCTTCGGCCGGTTCATCGCCGTGCTGCGCACCTTCGCGGCCCTGCTGGCAGGTGCCAACCGCATGCCCTGGCACAGTTTCCTGGTCTATAACGCGCTCGGCGGCATCGGCTGGGCCGGCGGCTACGGCCTCGCGGCCTACCTGCTCGGACAGGAAGCAAAGAGGCTGTCCGGACCATTCGGCATCGTCATTGGGACCGTCGCGGCGGCGGCGGTGATCTCGGCGGTCCTGTTCCTGAAGCGCAACGAGAGCCGCCTCACCGAGGAGGCCGAGCGGGCCGCCAACCAGCAGGGTGCCTGAGCGGGTGCGAGGAACTTGACCGGCCGGCGCAGGCTTGATGAACTGAACCGGCTCGGGTGCCCCACCGTCACGGGCGACCATTGCAGGGATGAACCACAAGGACGAGGGGAGATGCCCTGATGCGTGTTCTGATCCTAGGCGCTGCCGGGATGCTGGGCCGGAAGCTCGCCGAGCGGCTGGCGCAGGATGGCGTGATCGCCGGTCAGCCGGTCGATCAACTCGATCTCGTCGATGTCGTGGTTCCGACCGCACCGGCCGGCTTCAAGGGAGAGGTCGCCTGCGCCGCCGCCGACCTGTCCGCTCCGGGTGCGGCCGAGGCGTTGCTGGAGCACCGTCCCGACCTGATCTACCACCTGGCGGCGATCGTCTCCGGCGAGGCCGAGGCCGACCTGGAGAAGGGCTACCGGGTCAATCTCGACGGCACCCGTATGCTGCTGGACGCGATCCGGCACCGAAGTGCGCCGCAGGGCGCCTCCCCCGGCTGGGTGCCGCGGTTCGTGTTCGCCTCCTCCAACGCGGTGTTCGGCGGCGACTTCCCCGCGGTGATCGGCGACAACTACGCGCTGACCCCGCAGACCAGCTACGGCACCCAGAAGGCGATCGGCGAGCTGCTGCTCGCGGACTACACCAGGCGCGGCTTCGTCCATGGCGTCGGCCTGCGCCTGCCCACCATCTGCGTGCGGCCGGGGCTGCCGAACCGGGCCGCATCCGGCTTCTTCTCCGGCATCATCCGCGAGCCCCTGGTGGGGCAGGAGGCGGTGCTGCCGGTCGATGAGAGCGTGCGCCATTGGATGACCAGCCCACGCTCCGCGGTCCACTTCCTCATCCACGCCGCCTCCCTCGATGTTGCCAGCCTCGCCGGCCGGCCGAATCTGACCATGCCCGGGCTTTCGGTCACCGTCGGCGAACAGATCGCCGCCCTCGGAGCCGTGGCCGGGGAGCGTGCCACTGCCCTGATCCGACGCGAGCCGGACCCGGTCATACAGCGGATCGTGGCCGGCTGGGCGCAGGCGTTCGACGCGCAGCGGGCGACCTCGCTCGGCTTCCATACCGAGCAGCGCTTCGAGGAAATCATCCGTGCCCATATCGAGGACGAACTCGGCGGCACGATCGGCTGACCGGCGGCAGGCCCGGATCGGGGCCTCTGCCAACAGGAGCTTCAGATGGCGAAGACCCGTTACAACCGTGACAACTGGCCGATCGCGGCGGCCATGATCCAGTATCCGAACGTCCTCAAGGACGGCAGCAGCGTGCAGGACCAGCCTGCGGAGGCCTGGGCGAAGACGCTGGCCGACGTCACCGACGTCGGCTTCACCGAACTCGACCCGACGGATTCCTGGCTGCGCATCGCCGACCTGGAGCCGTCGCGCCTGGATGAGTTCATGGCCGTCGTACGCGAGGCGGGATTGACGATCCCGGCGATCTCGACCGCCCGCCGCAGCGTCATCGACGACAAGTTCGGCGACGAATATCTCGCCTACAACCACCGCGTCATCGACACCGCGGCGCGCATCGGCGCCGATGCGGTCTCGTTCGGCCTGTTCGAGGCGCTCAACCAGGGGCAGAAGGACGCGCTCTGGTTCTGGACGGTGCAGGGCGCGCTCAACCCGCCCGACGACCGTGCGGTCTGGGACAAGGCGGTGACACGCATCCGCGAGCTGGGCCAGCACGCAGCCGGGCTCGGCATCGAGGTGGCGCTGGAAATGTATGAGGACACCTACCTCGGCAGCGCCGACAGCGCGGTGCGCTTCACCACCGACGTCGACCTGCCGAACGTCAAGATCAACGCCGACCTCGGTAACCTGGTGCGGATGCACCGGCCGATGGAGCACTGGCTCAAGATGATCGAGAAGGTGGCGCCGTTCGCGGGCTACTGGCACGCCAAGAACTACTTCCGCGACGAGGACGGCACCACCGGCGCGGTCGCCACCGGGCCAATGCCGCTCGAACTCGGCGTCATCAGCTACCGCGTCGCGACGCGGATCATGATCGAGCACGGCTTCAACAGCGGCTTCCTGCTGGAGCATTACGGCGGCGACGGGCTGAGCGTCTGCGCCCTCAACCGCGAATACCTGCGCCGTATCCTGCCGCGTTGAACCGAAGGTTCACGGCGTAAGCAGCCGAAGGTTCACGGCGTAAGCAGCCGAAGGTTCACGGCGTAAGCAACCGAGGCAACCGATGACCAGGATTCTGAACGACCCCGAGGCGTTCGCCGCCACCGCCCTGGCGGGGTTCTGCGCCATCCACGCCAGTACGGTCCGCGCCGTGCGCGGCGGCGTGGTGCGGGCAAGCGCCACGCCGGACGGCAAGGTTGCCCTCGTCGTCGGAGGCGGCAGCGGCCACTACCCCGCCTTCATCGGTTATGTCGGGCCGGGGCTGGCCGATGCCGCCGTGGCCGGAGACGTGTTCGCCTCGCCGGCGACGCGCGCCATCCGCCATGTCGCGCGGCTGGCGGAGCGTGGCGGCGGCGTGGTGCTGGGCTTCGGCAACTATGCCGGCGACGTGCTCAACTTCGGCCTCGCGGCGGAGCTTTTGCGTGCCGACGGGATCGACGTGCGGGTGCTCGCGGTCAGCGACGACATCGCCAGCGCCCCCGGCGCCGAGCATGAGCGGCGGCGCGGCATCGCAGGCGACCTCGTGGTGTTCAAGATCGCCGGTGCTGCGGCCCAGGCCGGGCAGTCGCTGGACCAGGTCGAGCACGTGGCGCGCCACGCGAACGCGCGCACGCGGTCGCTGGGCGTGGCGTTCAGCGGCTGCGTCCTGCCCGGCGCCGACGAGCAGTTGTTCTCGGTGCCGAAAGGCAGCATCGCCATCGGGCTCGGCATCCACGGCGAGCCGGGTATCGAGGAACGGCCGGCGATGCGGGCCACCGAACTGGCCGATCTCCTGGTCACCGCCCTGCTCAAGGAGGCTCCCGCTGGAGCCGGCCACAAGGTGGCGGCGGTGCTGAACGGCCTGGGCAGCACGAAGTGGGAGGAGCTTTTCCTGCTCTGGGCCGCGATCGCCGAGCGGTTGCGGGAGCATGGCCTGGAACTGGTGGCGCCGGAGGTCGGCGAGTTCGTCACCAGCCTCGACATGGCCGGCTGCTCGCTGACGTTGACCTGGCTCGACGATACGCTGGAGCCGCTCTGGCTGGCCGAGTGCGACACCCCGGTGCTGCGCCGTGGCGCCATCATCGCGACGGAACCGGCGCCGGCCATCGAGGAAGACGACAGCCAGGCCAGGCCCAGCGCGGCATCCGACCCTGCCGCCGCCGAGGCCGGCGCGTTCGTGGCGAACGCGATCGAGCGGATCGCGCTGGCGATGTCCGAGGCGGAAGCCGAGCTGGGTCGTCTGGACGCCGTGGCGGGGGATGGCGATCACGGCCAGGGCATGGCGCGCGGCTCTGCCGCCGCCGCCGAGGCGGTGCGCGAGGCCGCTTCGACCGGTGCGGGGCCGGCCGGCGTGCTGGCCGCGGCGGGCGATGCCTGGGCTGCACGGGCGGGCGGCACGTCGGGCGCGCTCTGGGGGGTCGGCTTGGTGGCCTGGGCACGCATGCTCACGGACGATGCGCCGATCGATCGCGATGCCGTGGCGCGCGGCGCCGTCGCGGCCCTGGAAGGCGTGAAGCGCCTGGGCGGGGCGCGACCGGGTGACAAGACGCTGGTCGACGCGCTCGAACCGTTCGCGACGGCGTTGCGCCAAGAGACGGAACAGGGCCGCGAATTGCACGAGGCCTGGCTCGCGGCGGCACAGGCGGCATCGCGCGCCGCGGACGAGACCGCGCAGCTATCGCCACGGCTGGGTCGGGCACGTCCTCTTGCCGGGCGCAGCAAGGGACATCCGGATCCTGGCGCCATCTCCCTGGCGATCTGCCTGCGCACGATCGGTGACCTCATCGCCGAACAGGCAGCCTCCGCGCCCTGAAGCGGCTAGCCACAGACCCAAGCGAAAACAATGGGATAGCGTGAGTAACTGAGGTGGCGCGAGAGCCAGACGATTGGCGTTCATCGTCCAGTAGAACGAAGAATCCGCTAGAATCAGCAAGATCAGCGGATATGCTAATCAACAACAGAAGAAGTGATCGTGACGTATAGTCTGACCGACCAAGTATGAAATTACGAGTAAATATTTGCTCGGGGGCTGATCATTTTATTGGACGCCAGGGCTTGACTTGATAATATGTGCCGTTGCTTCTTGTTCGTGGAGTGCGTCCTGTGCAGCATCGTAGAGCGATCCGCATTCCCGACTTCCTCGAGAAGCCGCTGCCTCCGGCTTACAGTTCGACCGGGCTCGCGGCACGTGCCGTCTTCCTGCAGAATGTCGCGACTGCCTGGCAGAAGGCGGGCGATGACGATACCGCCACCAAGTTGCAGCGCGACGCCGATGACCAGGCCCGGCGCGTGAGTCCGGCCCGAGCCTAGCGTCCGGATCGACCGGCAGAGGGAACGCGGCTTCCGTCACCAGCACGCTCGACCGTGGCCATTGCGCCGTGCTTGACACGACTGGGCACCTTCCGCCAAGTCCGTTGCCGCGCCGGGGTCTCAGACCGGCTGGAACAGGCTTGCGAAAGATCGCCGTAAGGCGACACCGGGGAGATGACAGTGACTCAGAAAATATCACAAGGTGCGACCGGACTCGACCGGCGCGGTATCCTGCGCACGGGTGCGTTGGGTTCTGCGCTCGCGGCCGTCGCCGGGGTGCGCGGCGCACAGGCGGCCGATCTGATGCCGAAGCATCCGCGGTTCCGCTTCGTGTTCGTCAACCACGTCACTACCAACCCGTTCTTCACGGCGACGCAGAACGGCATGCGCGATGCCTGCGCGCTGTTCGGGGCCGAGAGCCAGTGGACCGGGTCGGCCAACAGCGTCGCCGCCGAGATGGTCAGCGCGATGAACTCGGCGATCGCGGCGAAGGCGGACGCCATCGCCGTGTGCCTGGTCGATCCGCGCGCCTTCAACGATCCGGTCGAGCGCGCGCTGGCTGCGGGCATCCCGGTGTTCGCCTACAACGCCGACGCCCCGGTCAGCTCCGGCAACAAGCGGCTCGCCTATATCGGCCAGGACCTGTTCAAGGCCGGCCAGTTGATGGGCCAGCGCATCCTGGAACTGGTGCCGAGCGGCCGCATCGCCCTGTTCATCGCCACCCCGGGGCAGCTCAACATCCAGCCGCGCATCGACGGCGCGCAGGACGTGCTGCGGAAAAGCGGCCGCAACTACCAGATCGATATCGTCGCCACCGGCGCCACGGTGAACGAGGAAATCTCCAAGGTGAAGGCCTATTACCTGGGCCATCAGGACGTCAAAGGCATGTTCGCCGTCGACGGCGGCACCACTCAGGGCATCGCCGAGGCCATGCAGCAGTACGGCCTGATGGCGAAGGGCGCGCATGGCGGCGGCTTCGACCTGCTGCCGCGCACGCTGCAGCTCATCAGCGAGGGCCATCTCGATTTCACCATCGACCAGCAGCCCTATCTGCAGGGCTATTACACCGTGATGGAGATGTTCAACTTCCTGGTCTCCGGCGGCCTGGTCGGACCAGCCGACATCAACACCGGGCTGAAGTTCGTCACCAAGGGTTCGGTCGCTCCCTACCTGAGCACCAAGACGCGCTACGAGGGCAGCTCGACGGCGGTCGAGTTCATCAAGCGCACCGGCCCGATCCAGTCCTGAGGCCGCGATCCGACCCCAGGGAGTAAGCTGAATGCGTTCCGTGATCGTGCGCCTGCTGCGATGGCGCGAGGCGAGCATCATCTTCGTCGCCGTCGTGCTGGCCGCCTATTTCGAGAGTGCCAACCACGACTTCCTGCTGACCAGCGCCAGCCTGCAGAACCTGTCGCAGTTCATCGCGCCGGTGGCGATCCTGGCCTGCGGCGAGGTGATGCTGATGATCGGCGGAGAGATCGACCTCTCCGCCGGCATGGTCTACGCGCTGGCGCCGTTCGTGATGTACTTCGCCCAGCAGGCCGGTATCCCGCTGCCGATCTCGATCCTGCTCGGCGTCGCGGCGGGCGCCCTGGTCGGCCTGCTCAACGGCGTGATCACGATCCTGCTGAGCGTGCCGTCATTCGTGACTACGCTGGGCACTTTGTTCCTGCTCAACGGCTTCACGCTGACGATATCGAACGGCACCCCGGTCGGCATCGAGGCATCCGAGGGTTTCGCCAACTTCATGGGACATGGCGGCTACTCCGAGTTCCTGTGGGCGGTCGCCGTGGTCATCGTCATGCACGTCGTGCTGCGCAACACGCGCTGGGGCCTGCACACCATCGCCTCCGGCGCCAACCCGATCGGATCGAGCGAGGCCGGCATCTCGGTACGTCGGATCAAGATCGGCAACTTCGTCATCACCGGGGCACTCGCGGCTCTCACCGGCGTGCTGGAGGCGTTCCGGATCTCGTCGATCGATCCGACCGCCGGCGGCACCAACATCATGTTCCTCGCCGTCGCCGCCGGCGTGATCGGCGGCACGCCGCTGGCGGGCGGTTCCGGCACCGTCATCGGCGCCCTGATCGGCGCGATCGTGCTCGGCGTGCTCAATGACGGCTTCACGCTGATCGGCATCAACGCCTTCACCTTCAACCTGATTCTCGGCGGCGCGATCCTGCTGGCGATGCTGTTCAACATCCACATCAACCGCCTGCGACGCGGTGGAGCCCCGGCATGAGCGACCAGCTCGAAGTCATGCGTGGGGAGAATATCACCAAGCAGTTCGGCCCGGTCTCGGCGCTGAACGGAATCTCGTTCAACCTGCAGCGCGGCGAGATCCTCGGCATCCTCGGCGACAACGGCGCCGGCAAGTCGACGCTGATGAAGATCCTGACCGGCTATCAGTCGCAGACCGCCGGTCGGCTTTTCATCCACGGCCAGGAGACCACGCTGCGCTCGGTCGACCATGCGCGCTCACTCGGCATCGAGTGCGTCTACCAGGACCTGGCGCTGGCGAACTCGTTGACGATCTACCACAACATGTTCCTCAACCGGGAGATCCTCTACCCGGGACCGTTCCGGCTCCTGAACAACCGCGCCATGCGTCGCCGTGCCGCGGAATGCCTCGACGAGATCGGCGTCAACGTGCCGTCGGTTGATGTCGAGGTCGGCGCGCTGTCCGGTGGTCAGCGGCAGGCGATCGCGATCGCGCGTGCGGTGAACTCCAAGGCGCGCATCCTGCTGCTCGACGAGCCGCTCGCCGCGATGGGTGCTCGCGAGGCCGGCCTGATCATCGACCTGATCATGCGTCTGAAGTCGGAGGGCGACCTGTCCATCGTCATGATCATGCACAACTACGCGCAGACGCTGGACATCGCGGACCGTATCATGCTGATGCAGCGCGGCCAGGTGACCTACGAGAACCACGCGAAATCGACTTCCGTCGAGGAACTGATGGGGATCGTCCGGCGCGAATACCGCTCCCTGCGGGCGAGCTGACTTCCATCCGCGGCAGGCAGCGCGCGCAGGGAATGGCAGGCGGAGATCCGCGTATCATGCGTCGGCTGTTGCCGCTGAGCTTCGCGGTGCTCGCATCCCTGGCGTCGTGCGCTCCGTCGGCGCCTCCTCATGACCAGGATCCCTTCTATCTCTCGCCGCCCGATAGCCGGCAGCAGACCATCGCCCTCGCCGGACGCCAGGCCACACCGTGGCGGCGGCGTGACGCCTGGAGGTCTGTCGAACCCTGCCGACGGCAGGTCCGATACCGGATTCCCGCCTGCGGGCGGCTCGATGTCGTTCGGCGCCGGCGGGTCATAGACCAGCCCGCGCAAGTTGCCACCGTGCGTGACTTGATCCGGCTCGTTTGAAGCCGTCGCGGCGGTTGCGCGTCGTCCGGCCAAAACCGTGCCGGCAGCGAAGCGTTCGGACCATGGACTTGACCCAGGGAGAGAACAACATGCCCGACTACAGCGACCGCATAGATGTCGAAGCGCGGATCGGGTGGAGGTGGATGGCAAGGCGAACGGTCACCAATACGCTTCGGCCGGCTGGTTCAAGGCCGATCCGGCTACCAAGGTGATGAGCTGGGGCTCCGACGGCGACAACGACTATGCCGGCAGGATGGCGGTGACCGGTGACGCCCAGGCGTCGGAAGTGGAATGCACGTTGCGCTTCTCGCCGTCGCCCGAGATCAAGGACGCGATGGACAAGCACCAGGGTGGTCCCAGCGCCGCCATGACCGATGGGTTGCGTGCGTCGCTCAAGAGCATCAAGCAGCTATGCGAAGGCACCGGCGGGAAGGAAAAGAGCTCCGCCGAGTGATACCGTAACGTCCGACCGGCTTGCCTGGGCCGAGGCAAGCCGGTCGACCGACCCCTGCCAGCGTTTCTCTAGCTCGATGAAGGCGACGTGCTGCCGGGTGCGATGGCGTGGCGGCGGCGGATCTTCTCGTTGGCCACGGGTCCGGCCGTCGTCCGGAACACCGGATCGCTGAGCAGCCGTCCGCTACGGCCATCCACCATGATCGGCTCGGCCGTCTCGCCGGTCTCCATGTTGGTGATCACGACGCTCGCACCTTCCGGCGCGAAGTGACGGTTGCCCCATGCCAGCAGGGCCTGGGTGACCGGACGGAAATCGCGCCCCCGATCGGTGAGCAGATATTCGTCGCGCGGCGGCCGCTCGCTGTAGCAATGCCGTTCCAGCAATCCCGCCTCGACCAGGGCATTCAGCCGCCGGCTCAGGATATTGGGCGCGATGGCCAGGCTCTTCTGGAACTCGTCGAAACGGGTCAGTCCATACAAAGCGTCCCGCATGATCAGGATGCTCCACCACTCGCCCACCCGCTCCAGGCTGCGGGCGATCGGGCACTGCGTGTTGCCGAGGTTGGTGCGCTGCATGGTCTTGAGATAGGCGCGTGACTAGCGTGATGCAAGTGTCCCGGCAGATGTAACTTGCGATACGATAGTGACTGGCCTATGTCTTTATCATGATGAAAGTCACTTGCTACCTCATGCTGCCGCTCATCGGCTGGAACAGGCGATGAGCGGACAGATCCTCGAACGGCCGGAGGCTTCGGCTTCCTACGCCCTGGCCACGGCGGCGCCTGCGCTGGCGCGCCAGGATCTGCCGGGAACCGCCGCCCGCGCTCCCGGACGATCCCGCAGGCACGCCCTGCTGACGGCCGCCCTGCTGGCGGTGGCGCTGGCCATCGGCTGGTATGGCTATGGCTGGTGGATGACGGGGCGCTTCATCGAGAGCACGGACGATGCCTATGTCGGCGGCGACGTGACCGTCATCGCCCCGAAGGTCAGCGGCTTCATCGCCACCCTCGCGGTGACCGACAACCAGCCGGTCCATGCCGGCGACCTGCTGGTCAGGCTGGATGATCGTGACTACCGCGCCGCACTGGCCAAGGCGGAGGCGAATGTCGCCGTCCAGAACGCGACCCTCGCCAACATCGCCGCGAGCCGGACCCTGCAGCTCGCGGTCATCGCGCAGGCACAGGCTGAGCTGGCCTCGACGGCGGCGGTGATCACGCTGACGCAGGAGGATGTCGATCGGTATCGCGCGCTCTCGAACGACCAGTTCGCCTCGCTGCAGCGCTTCCAGCGCGCCGATGCCGAAGCACGCCAGGCGCAGGCCGCCGACCTGAAGGCGCGCGCCGTGCTGGAGGCGTCGCGGCGCCGGCTCGACGTGTTCGACACCCAGACGCGGCAGACGCGCGCGGCGCTGCAGGCCACCCTTGCCGATCGGGAGACCGCGCGCCTCGATGTCGGCTACACCGAGCTGCGCGCGCCGCTGGATGGTGTCGTCGGCAACCGCAGCGCACGGCTCGGCAGCTTCGCCGGCGTGGACGCGCAGCTGCTGTCGATCGTGCCTGCCCGAGGCCTGTGGGTCGATGCGAACTTCAAGGAGGACCAGCTCGCCTCCATGCGGCCGGGTCAGCCGGTGACGATCCGGGCGGACGTGCTGCCGGGCCAGGTGATCCATGGCCATGTCGACAGCCTCGCGCCCGCCACCGGCGCCCAGTTCAGCATCCTGCCGGCCGAGAACGCGACCGGGAACTTCACCAAGATCGTGCAGCGCGTGCCGGTCCGGGTGCGGCTCGACGGCGATGCGCAGCGTCTCGGGATGTTGCGCCCCGGACTGTCGGTGACCGCATCGGTGGACGTGCGTTCCTCGGTCGCCGGCGCGCGATGAGCGCCACGCTGTCCCGCGCCCGGCAGGCCGCGACGACGCCGGCGCCGCTCTCGAACGCGGGCAAGATGTTCGCGTTCGGCGTGATGGCCCTGGGCATGTTCATCGCCCTGCTCGACATCCAGATCGTGTCCGCCTCGCTGAAGGATATCGGCGGCGGCCTCTCCGCCGGACAGGACGAGACCGCCTGGGTGCAGACCAGCTACCTGATCGCCGAGATCGTCGTCATTCCGCTGTCCGGCTGGCTGTCGCGCGTGATGTCCACGCGCTGGCTGTTCTGCGTGTCCGCGGCCGGCTTCACCGCGACCAGCCTGCTCTGCGGCTGCGCCTGGAACATCCAGAGCATGATCGCCTTCCGCGCGATGCAGGGCTTCATGGGCGGCTCGATGATCCCGATGGTGTTCACCACCGTGTTCGCGTTCTTTCCGGGCCCGAGGATCGTCATCGCCGCCGCCATGGTCGGGGCGCTCTCGTCGCTGGCCCCGACAGTGGGTCCGACGGTCGGCGGTTGGATCACCGACCATTATTCCTGGCACTGGCTGTTCTTCATCAACATGGTGCCCGGCAGCTTCGTCGCTATCGTGGTGCCGATGCTGGTGCGGATCGACAAGCCCGACCTCTCGCTGCTCAAGGGTGCCGACTATATCGGCATGCTGCTGATGACGATGTTCCTCGGCTGCCTCGAATACACCCTCGAGGAGGGTTCGCGCTGGGGCTGGTTCGGCGACGAGACGATCCGCACCACCGCCTGGATCTCCGGTGCCGCCGGCGTCGCCTTCATCTGGCGAAGCCTGAGCTTCGCCCGCCCGGTGGTCGACCTCTCCGCGCTGGGCAGCCGCAACTTCGCCCTCGGCTGCTTCTTTTCCTTCGTGACCGGTATCGGCATCTTCTCGACGATCTACCTGACGCCGCTGTTCCTCGGCCGCGTGCGCGGCTTCAGCGCCTGGCAGATCGGCATCGCCATCTGCTCCACCGGGCTGTTCCAGCTCGCCGCGATCCCGTTCTACGTCTTCCTCGCCAGGCGGATCGACCTGCGCTGGCTGATGATGGGCGGGCTCGCCTGCTTCGCCGCCTCGATGTGGTTCTTCGCCCCGATCACGCATGACTGGGGCTGGCGCCAGCTGCTGCCGCCGCAGGCCCTGCGCGGGATCGGCCAGCAGTTCGCGGTGGCACCGACGGTGACGCTCACCCTCGGTGGGTTGGCGCCGGTGCGGCTGAAGCTGGCATCAGGCCTGTTCAACCTGATGCGCAACGCGGGCGGCGCGATCGGGATCGCGGCCTGCGCCACCATCCTGAACGACCGCACCAACCTGCATTTCCTGCGACTGGCCGAGCATCTCGGCGGCACCAACCGCGCGATGCTCGAGATGCTCCGCCAGGACGCCGCCAGGGACACCGCGCTCGCGAACGGCGACGCGGCGCTGGGAAGCAGGATGGCCCTGAAGACGCTCTGGAACCTCACCATGCGGGAAGCGCAGACGCTGACCTACGCGGATGCCTTCATGGCGATCGGTTGCTGCTTCGTCGTCGCGACCCTGATGGTGCCGCTGATGCGCAAGGTGGAGCCGCCCGGACGACCATCGGCCGACGCGCACTGAGCGGCTCGTCCAGGCGGTGAGGCGGAACCTCAGATCGGCTTCAGGTCCCGCTCGATGGCCGCGCGCCTCGGCTCCAGGAAGGGCGGCAGTGACAGGCGCTCGCCCAGCGTGTCGAGCGGTTCATTGGTCGCGAAGCCGGGTCCGTCGGTCGCGATCTCGTAGAGAATCCCGCTGGGTCCCCGGGTATAGAGGCTGCGGAAGTAGAAGCGGTCCACCGGTCCGCTCATGGGGATGCGCAGCCGCTGCAGCCGCTGCGCCCAGCTCTCGTACTCGTTGTCGCGCACCCGGAACGCGACGTGATGGACGCTGCCCGCGCCCGGCTGCGCCCGCGGCAGGCCGGGCTCCACCCGGACATGAAGCTCCGCAGAGGGACCGCCCTCATCCATCTCGTAGATATGGACCATCACGCCCGGCGCATCCGGTGCGTCGAAGCTGCGGCCCTGCCGCATCGCCATCACCTCGACCAGGAAGCGGTCCGAAGGTCCGATCTCGGGCACGCTGATGGTGATCGGCCCGAGGCCGCGGATCTGGTGAGCCTCGGGTACCGGGCTGCGCGCCCAGGCATGCGACGGACCGGCGCCGCCGTCGTCGATCAAGGCCAGGCGCTGGCCCTCGGGATCCTCGAAGTCGAGCTGCAGCCGTCCGTCGATCTCGCGCGCCGGCGCGTGCGCCACGCCAAGCTCGTCGAAACGTGCGCCCCAGTAGGTGAAGGCGGCCTCGCCGGCCACCCTGAGTGCCGTGCGCACGATGGAATGGGTGCCGCGCCGCTCCGGTGCGGCCGGCCAGTCGAAGAAGGTGAGGTCGGTGCCTGGGCCGGCCGCGCCGTCCGCTTAGAACAAATGGTAGGCGCTGACGTCGTCCTGGTTGACCGTCTTCTTGACCAGACGCATCCCGAGGACACGCGTGTAGAAGTCACGGTTGCCGCCTGCGTCCGCCGAGACAGCGGTCAGGTGATGAATTCCATGGAGCTGCATTGCTTCGTTCCTCTCGCCGCGCATCCGCCAGCACGGAACATGGGGCTGGCATGGAAACGCGAAATAGAAACAATGAAAACTCATCGTTTCCCGATCGGAGCGATGCCTAGAGGGTGTTATGCACTTCTCATCAGATCTGCGGCATGCCTAAGCATGTATCCGACGAAGGCGATTATGTGGAAGCCGGCGAGTGTTGTGGCGTAGCGCTCGTAATCCTTGACCAGCCGGCGGCAGCGTACGGCCCAGGCGAAGGATCGTTCCACGACCCAACGTCGAGGCAGCAGGATAAAGCCGCGCTTTGCCTCGGGCAGCTTGACGACATGCAACGCGATATCCTCGGCCGCGGCGGCATCTGCGGCCGCCTTGCCGGTGTAGCCCTGATCGACATAAGCAAGCCTGACGCTGTCGCCGGTCGCATCCTGGATATCGGCGGCAAGACGCCCCACCGCGGCCCGATCGCCGACATCTGCCGGTGTGACGTGCAGGGCAAGCAGGTGGCCGAGCGTGTCCACGGCCATGTGCACTTTGGATCCACGCTTGCGCTTGGCACCGTCATAGCCGGCGCGGGTGCCGCTCTCCGGCGTCGATCGCAGGGTGCGGCTGTCGATGATTGCTGCTGTCGGCTCCTCCGGCCGGCCGGCGGCCAGGCGCAGCAACGCCCGCAAGTCCTGCGCCAGCGTCTCGAAGCATCCCGCCGCCAGCCAGCGCTGGGACTGCTGATACACCGCCGCCCAGGGCGGAAAGTCGTTCGGCATGGCACGCCAGGCGATGCCGTAGCGGATCACGTAACGCAGGGCGTTAAACAACTCCCGCATGGCGTGATCGC
>JAABUX010004511.1_pt1 | contig 17602 bp, 18 predicted proteins | sample 5561851 | NCBI WGS metagenome assembly JAABUX01 (sample SAMN10711883, study PRJNA513361) | rock metagenome | isolation source: Antarctica rocks | place: Antarctica: Victoria Land, Richard Nunatak red sandstone | collected 2016-01-03 | reverse complement strand
TTGCGATCGTCGGAAACGTCGGGCTCGGTGCGCCATTGGCCGCGAGAATTAACGACGAGATCGAGAGCCCGGTCGTGACCGGGACGTTGCTGAGGTTCGCGTTCGCGTAGTCACCGTGCGGAAGCGTGACGCCACCGCTCGCGTTAGCGGGCACGAAGCCGTAGAACTGCGTCGAGGCTGTCCGGACGATATTACTTGGCGCGAGGGAGGTCGTTCCGGCTGGTACCGTGACGGTCGCGAATGAGACCCAACCCGCGTCTACGGTCGGCGTGATCGGCGAGGTCGCGGGCGAGCCCGGCTTCGCCTGACATACCGATACGTCAACGCGCGTCTCGTTCGCGGTCGCGGTCGTGGTCGTGTAATTCGGAAACTGCTCGAATGACTCGATCTGCGGAGTGCGGTCAATCGTCTGAACTTGGCACTCGGCGAGATAGGCGATTGACTGCCCCGACGTCGCGGGCGGGGTGAATGGCCCGACCGTGATATTTGGCGAACTTACGAGTCCCTGCAGAAAGAATGTTGTCGGATCAGCCGCAAGTGTGGTCGAACCAGTCGCGCCGATCGGCGATCCCCCGACCGGGGTTATGTCGTCGGGGAGATACTGATAGAGCGCGCCCATCGAGTTCGTTGTCGGCGGACCAATCGACATGTAGAGCCCGCCGCTCGGCAGGCCGACGAGGTTGACGAAGAACGGGTTTGTCGATCCCGTGATGTCGTACACGAGCTGGCCAAGTCCGGTGCGCGGGTTGCGCTCGGCTTGGTTAAGCCAGTTCTGGTCGAGCACCATGCCGTAATAATTATTGATGCGATTTTCGGCAAGGGTCGGCGCCGAAACAGCGAGCATGAGAAAGAGCGCGCCCAGCGCGATACGGATGCGATTCAAGGGCGCTCCTACGGTCGGTTCGTGCAGTAGACGGGCAAGTACGCCCAGCCGCGAGCAAGGCGGACCATTTGCTCGAGCGACGGCGAATAGGCGGGGATGACGGAAAGCGGAGAAGCGATGTTCGAGAACCGAAACGCAACCGCGAATTGGCCGGGGACAAGACCCACGACCGCACTATCCGCCGCGTTCGTCATGAGATCAAAGACGTCAACCGTCAGCGCCTCACTCGGAACAAGCGGGATGCCAATGCCGCCCCGGATGTTAAGCCCGCCCTGAATTCCGGTCACCTGGACCGGCGTATTTGGCGAGCTCGGCATTGGGCGCGGTTGCACCCCGATGCCGCCTTCAATCCCGATCGCGCCCGAGATCCCGATCGAGAGGCCGTATGGGCTTTGATGACCCGAGCTCGTCGACAGAATCCACGCGTTGACAACCGCCAGAATGCCAGCAAGCGTTGTGCGCTCGATCGAGAGCAACGTGACCGCCCGGTTTATATAGTACGGGTCGGGCTCGTTTTCGTATCGCGGGAGCGCGTCATTGAAGTGGTCGCGAATCCACGCATCGATCTGCGGGCCGACGCACGACTCCAGCCGCTCACCCGCGCGGATCGCCTGCGCGGCTGCGTCGAGGATACCGAAGATCGTGCCAAAGCCCGCCGCAATCGCGTCGAGGAACGGCGTGGCTGGATTCGGCGATCCGAACCACTTCTTCGGCAGGACGCGCTCAAAACTCGCAGCGTAGCCCGCGCTCGATTGGAACGTCGACCGGAAGCTCTGACACGTGATCGAGAAATTTGAGCCGTCCGTTGGCACGATAAACGTGCTCGGAAACGGGGGCACGTATTTCCCGGCGTAGATCGCGACGTAAGCCGTCCCCGGCTGCAAGGCAGCGCTGATCGTGCCGCCGGACCCGACCGCCGTCTGAGCCGTAAGGTCGCCCGCGACAAGGCTCTCGCCGAGCGGATAGATCGCAACGCGCACGCCCGCTGGAAGCGGGTTGAGGCCCGTCTCGTCGAGGAGCGTGATCGTCACGTGGGCGTGACGTTGATCGTGCCCGCGACGAGCTGCGTCCCGTAGCCGACCGAGATGTCCGCGTAGCCGCCGTTCAGGCGAAGGTTTGAGGGATACTGAACTCCGAGCACGCTTCCGATCGCCTCGATGACGGACCAATAAGGTAGCGTCGTGAGCGCGCCGGAGACCGGCGGGTAGGCGACCGGCATCATCCCGATCCCGTTAACGAGCGCGTCGAACGCGTTTTGGACGTTCGCGAGCAGATTCGGAAGCGGGACTGAGCCGTCCGACTTCACTGTCACGTCCGCGTTGACGACCGAAAGTGTCGGGCCAACGACCGTGAAAACCGCTCCCGCAGGCTTGGCCGGAATGATCGCAGCACGCACGGCGGCGAGGAGCGCTGGTGCCGGCCCGGCCGACTGGCCGAGCGTGTTGACGAAGACGGTCCCGCTTCCGGGCGTGATATTGCCGGTCGAATCCAGCGCATCGCCAATTTGGACCGTCAAGCCGAGCTGCGCCGACATGGCGGCGGCCCACACCGCGATCGCCGGCCCGGCGTTCCCGCCCGCGATCTTCGCCGTCGCGCGCTGGACAAATGGGACGTCATCTTCGGAATCGGCCCCGTTCGAGAACTCTTCGAAGTTCGCGATCGAAGCGACCCCAAGGGTCTGAGGGATTCCTGTCGCGTTAACGACCTGCCACGACGCGCCGATCGGCAGATTACCCACGCTACCGGGCGTGAGGCATTGGACCGTCACGTTGAGCGATGGCGAGGCCGGCGTGACGGGGTAGCCGCTTTGTGCCGCGACGTACGCTGGGTTCGAAGGATCGGCGAGAATCTGGAACCGCAAGCTCCCGATCGTCAAGACGCCGCCTTCTGGCCACACGGGCGTAAGCCCGGGCTGCGCCGTCATCTGAACGACGTTGCTCGACGGAGACGCAGGACTGCGCAATACGCCGAACGGTGCGAAGAAGCTGTCGAGGTCAGCGCCCGTCGAGCTCAGCGTGGCATCGGGATTAAAGACGCGTGCGACCGACGCCACGTAGGCGAACTGCCGCGAGAGCATCATCCCGAGCAGGCCGCCGCCGTTGAAAAACGCGCCGAGCGACGAGCCCTTGCCCGTGTTGGCAACGAGCAGGCCGTTTGCTACGGCATCAGCGACATAGCCCTGCTGCGCGGCTTGAGTGAGCTGGGCTTGCGTGAGCGGAACGAAACCTGACATATTCGATCCTCACGACGCGATGGGTAGGCTGACGTCCACCAGGACGATGTGATTGCCGAGCACGTCGCGACACGTGACCGAGACGAGCATCGCGCCGCGCGATGGCGAAGCGGCCCTCACGGTCGGGAGCGGAGAGGGCGCAATATAGTGATCGAGCGCCAGCCCGTCCTTGATCGTGCCCGCGATCGCGTTTTCTAGTCGCGGCGTCAAGTTCTCGCCGACCGAAGCGCCGAGCCCGGCCCCGTAGTTAGGGTTCACCGGATCATCGCCCGACCCGTACGCGACCAGGTTCGAGTCGAACGCGCGTAGAGTCGTGAGGATCAACCGCGTGATGCGTTGCAACGTCGCGGCCGGATTTCCAACCGTGTCAACCACGAGTTTAACGTCACCCGTGATGGGATCTTGCTCGAGGTCCCCGCCATAACCGCCTTGCCCGATCGACCATTCGACACTGCCGATTTGGGGCTGCGCCATGTAGCCTCGCTATTCTTCGGAATCGACGACTTGCGAGCCCTGAGCGGTGACGCCGCTTACGGTCGGCGGCGTGGTGCCTTGGCCGCTCTGCACATGCGCCGCGAATGTAGCAAATGCGGCTTGAACCGACGCAACGAGTGAGTTGGCGAGCGTCTGAGCATCGGTCTGGGTCATCACGCTATCGGGCTGCGAGAGCCCGTCCTTGCCGAGCTCGATCTTGCCCGTGTTGTCGTTAAGAATCACCGCAAGGCCGCCGGCCGACTTCATCGTGACCGCCTTGCCGCCGTCGTCCATCGTGAGCATGTGACCGCCGGGTGACTTTACCGTGTAGACCTTCGTCGTGTCGTTGAGATCGACGATTCCGCCAGCGACGGTCTGCAGCTGAATCCATTTTTTGCGCGAGATGAGCCGTTGCCCCACGACCGCGCCCGGTGAGTCGTCAGGGCCGTGAATCATTTTCGCAGTCAAGCCGTCTTCCGCGACTTGAATGTGAACGCGTTCGTCCCCATCGGGGCCGGTCTGATCGCCAACGTGCGGGACGTCGATCTTCATGCGCACGATCGACGGCGCTTTGCCCTGGTCAGTAAAGACGGCCGCCGTGTTGTCGTAAAGCACCTCGGCCGTCCCGTCGGCCGGGTTCCACGTGCCCTTCATGATCGTGCCGCATTGATCAGGCGGCGACTGCTGCTGCAGCCGCTCCTCCATCTTGGCCGCGAGGGTCGCGAGGATGCGGTCTTCCATCGCGGCAAGCATCGCCCCGATCGCATTTCTCACACTGTCCCCTGCGCGAGCGCGTGATTGATGCCCTCGACGTCGATCTTCCAGCCGTCCTGGGGGTTCGCCGACTCGTTGAGCTTGCGCGGGTAGTACGAGGTGTTGGCGCGCGCGTACGGCGCGTGCGTGACTGAAATAAGCGACGTAATGTCGAGCGAGTCGAGCAGTGTCGGGGTCATCCGGACGTTGCCCGTGATCGTGTATTCGAACATCGAGAGCTGGCGTCGGTACGCCTGTGCGAGCAGGCTCACGCGCTCGGGCGTTTGGTTTCGAACGTAGAAGTCGTATTTCTGCAAGTTCGACTCAGTCGGGCCTTGCTTCGCGACGCCCGTGAAGTTGCCGCCGGACGACGAGGACGTGCCGGTCGAGATACCAATCGCGCCCGTCTTAGGATTAACCGACCACGAACTCGAGATCGACTGCGCGGTCCCGTAAATCGCAGCGGACGTTGCCATGACGGTACGGGGAGGGAGCGTCGTCACGTTTCCGAGCGCGTCGATGGTCGTCCGGACCGTTGTACTCGTGCGCGTGCGCGGCGAGGCGTTGTGGACCTCGACCTGAAGCGATCGATTGAACGCAAGCGAGTGCGCGACCGAAAGCTCTTCCCAATCGCGCCCCATCGAGAGTTCGATCGTCTTGCGCTTCACAAAGTTCGGCGACTCGTAATGGAGCACGCCGTTGATCTCGTAAAGGTCCGCGTCGTCATACGTTGCGCAGCGGATCATAAGGTCCCAGATCGACATGCCGTGAATCGCGGCAGCGAAGTTCGAGCCCCCGACCTGATCGTAGCCGAGCACCTGCTGAACCGTCGCACCCGGATTCGCGATGTTGATCATCGACGTCAGGCCCGCGTTCGCGGCCCGCTCGGCGATAAACGACGTCGTCGACTGATTCATCGAAATGTTCGTGATGCGGGTATCGACAAGCGACGACGCAGCGGATCGGCACGCAAACGTCACAACGTTGCGAACGAATGCGCCCGAATAAACATCGACGAGTCCGATGAAGCGACGAGACAGCCCCGCGACCGAAAGCGAGCCGGGCGAGAGATCATGCGGGTAACCGCAGTAGATCGTGATCGGGACCGACGTGTCAACCGCTCCCGACCCGTTCCCCGCGAGCTTTTGCAACTGCGCGTTCGAAAGTCCCTGGAGCGAATTGAACGAGCTCGGCGAGCTCGCCCCGGCCGCCATAGCGCCGCGCGCGAGCATCCGCGAGAAGTCGGGATTCGCCGAAAGTTGCAGCGAGACGCTTGCCGTGTTCGTGGACCCGTGGGCGTTGAATGCGATCGAATACTCAAGCGGGCGTGTCCGATAGCCCGCGATCTCAACGACCATTCGTGGCGCGAGCGAGAGCGACACCTTCCGGAGCACATGCTTGACGAGCGGGAACTTGCGCAGGAAGTCGTCCGGTGTGACCGGACCCTTCGTGACCGGTACCTTCGTGATCGAAGGCCCCTGGCCGTCGTTGATACGCAGGAAGTCGGCTTGCGTCACAGCGCCGCCGGCTGCGGCGGAACGACGATCGTGGTCGAGACGCCGGAAGGCAAAAAGGGCGACGCGATCGAGGGATTCGCGTCGAGCAAGGTTCCGACGTGGGCGGCCGACCCGTAAACCGTGGCCGCGACGTCGAAAAGCGTACCACCCGTCTGCGAGACCGTCTTGACCGACTGGCCGTTCGCCACGACCGCGCGCAGGATGGAGAGCTGATTGAGTGGCGACGTGAGAGCGAGGGCAGAGCCCGATGACGGCTTGAAGAGCGAGGCGTACGAGTCGACCGACCCGATCGCGGCCGTCACGACGCCGCCGAGCGCCGAAATGCCCGAGCTTGGAGCCTGGGCGAGCGGGCCCGTGAGGAGCAGCGCCTGCGCGACCGCTCCGATCGACGAGAACGCGGTCGCGCCCATCGTGGCCGACGCCGCCTGGCCGGATGCCGTGTTGGAGATCAGGTCGTTGCTATTCGAGGACGCGACGGTCGCCAGAACGCCGTCGTTCGCATCAGAGGCGAGCGAGGTCGCCTGCTCGTCCGCCGTCGGAACCGTGGCGGACTTCAGGCTGCCGTTGCCCGATCGCGTGACCACGATCGTGAGGACGAACGACGCTGTGAACTCGTGCCGGTAGCCTGGCTCGATTTTGCGCGCCCGGCCGTACCACAGCTCGCGGCTCCAGGTGAGCGGGCCCTCGAGCGCATCGTCGACGTAGCTCTGCAGGAGCGGCATGATCGTGTGCACGCGGGCGTTGTAGATCCAGCCATTGATCGCCACTTCGTCCGGGTGCGCGCCCCACGCGTCCGTGATGATCGTTCCGCCGGGGATCTTCCCGACCGAGATCATGTGCTCGCGCGCCCCGATCCCGAGCGTACTCGGGTGCTCGATCGAGGCGAACGTGACGCCCCGGAAGGTGATCGGGTGGCTACCCGTGTATTGCGGAGCCGCGTTGACCTGGGAGTTCGAGAGATTGTCGGCACCGGGGCTCAGGAGCGACGTGGAAGGCGGAACGGCTGCCATTCGCGTCCTCCAATCGAATTTTTGGTAGGATTTACTCGTGAGCGACCCGATCGCCGAAGTGGTGAACAACCCAATCAGCTACGCGCTCGGGGGCGCGGCGTTCGGGATCGGGTGGGTCATGCGAGCGTTCATCGTCCCGCCGCCGAGCGAGGAAACGTTCCCGCCGCGAGACGTTCGATTCCGGGAATACGCGAGCACCCGATGTGTCGAGTGCGAAAACGCGATCCCGCCGTTCGGGCGCCTCACCTGTGACCGCTGCCTCGAAGCGACCTACGCCAACATCAAGATCGGACAATACATCGTGCGCATGCCCTTCCGGCGCTTCTCCATCTCGAAGCGCGTCGGCGCTCGGACCTCATGGAAACGATACGCTCGGCACAACATGGGCCTGAAGGCCCCGCGTGGCGGAGGATGGTTTACGAACCCGAAACGCGCGGCATACAACCGCGTCTACCACCGGACGTCGTTCGATATCGTCGGCGCAATCGCGCGGTTCTTCCGCCGCTAACGCGACGTTGTCAGAACCGGCGCGAGACCCGGGTGCGGGACCTGGTTGCCCGTTCGCGCTGATCGGTGCTGGATGCTACCGAGAGCATTCTGGAAGTCCTCCACGTCCTGAATCCCGTGGAACTGCGGCTGATGCATGATGATGCTCATTGGCGGCCCTGCGTGGCCGGGCGCACGCCCGTGCGCCGCAGGTGAGGTCGGATACGTCGGCATCGCGAGCGGCATCCCGGTGTTGGGATCGACCCCGCCCAGATCGCCGCTATTCGTTTGCTGATAGAGTGCGTGCGCGCCGCCGAAAATTGATTTCCCCCCAATCACCGGCACGTTCCAAGCAATGTTCGCGATGAACGAAGCCGCTCGAAAGAGTTTCGTTAGTCCGTCGGCTACGTCGAGAATCGCCGGACCCGCATCCTTGGCGCCCTGATAAGCGCCCTTGATGTCGCTCTCAAGCGTCATCCACGTCGACTTGTGGCTGACCAAGAACTTCTCGGTCGTCACGATCCCGCCGAGGATGTCGCGCCCGAACGCCTTCTCGGCAGCGGCGTGCTGATGGAGCCACGTTTGGGCACCGTGCAGCGCGTCAGCGAGGTCCTTGGCGCCCTTCGTGACGCCGGGGAGCGCCTGCCAGCCGACTTCGGTCGCGAGCGATTGGAAGTTCGACTTCGCCTGCTGCGTGCGGCCTTGTATGTTCGCCATGAAGCCGCTTTGCGATGTCTCGATGCTCGGCATCCGCTTTAGCTGCGAGAAAATTTGCATGATCTGCGCGACCCCCTCTGGCGTCGCGAGATTCGAAAAACGTGCGCCCTGAATGCCGAACGCCTTTTGGAACAACGCAATATCGTCGACTTGCTTGTTCATGCGCGCGGTACCGCGCAGCCCCTTAACGTCTTCCTCCAGCTTTTGATTGATTCCGACCATCGCTTTGAGCGGATCGATAACAAGATTGCCGTTTTTATCCTCTCGGAATATCTCGCGGTTACGCGATCCGTCGGGATTGAGAATCCGCAGCTCCTTGAGAGCATTCAGCTTACCGGCCTGCATGTGTCCGGTAAGCTGGAGCGGCTGCGTGAAAGCACCTAAGAAGTTCGCTAGAGCAGTACCGCCGCGGCCCTTGCCCATGCCCATGCGATCCATGAACGTGCCAAAGACGAGCTGTTCGTCTTGCGGAACGCCAAGGCGCCGAAAGAGCGGGGTATATTGCGTGCTCTGCGTGAGGTACTTACTCAGGCTATCCGGCATCATGAACGAGAGCTTCGAGACCGTTTCGAGGAGCTTCCCGATTGCGTCCGGCGTGTACGCCTGATTTTGGTGAGCAATTTGGATGGCTTGCTTCGTCGACTCGTCGAACGAAACGCGCCCGCCGCTCTTGAGATACTGAAGGTCGGCGAACATCCCGACTTTGTTGATGAACTGGGGTGTGAGCATCTTCGGGTCGTTGATGCCTGACGTGGCAAGTACCGAGATGACCTGCGCCGACTGCGTAACACTCTGCGCGGTCTTCGACGAGAGATCGTAAGCGGATTGCTTGATCCGCTCCATCTGCTTATCGTTCGCGCCCGTTCCGGCTCGAATGAGCTGCAACTGCGTCTGAAGCTTCGCCGCTTCGTAAATCGAATCGCCCGCTAGCCCGATCGCGACTTTGCCCCCGAGCTTCGCGGCATGGATGCCCGCGTGGACGAACTCGGCTGGCGCACCGCCGAGGCCCTTCGGAGACTGAAAGAAGCCGTTGAAATTCGAGCCGCCGCCGCCGCCGCCAGGCCCGCCAGGCCCACCAGCGCCGCCGCCAGGGGCTCCAGGACCGCCGCCGCCGCCCATCGCGTAGAACGCATTCGCCGCGCCCTGCGCATAATAAGGGCCGCCCGTGCCGGGGATAGGGCGCGCGGCGCCGGGCGGGGGCGGGAGCAGCGTCTGTGTGCCGACCGGCATCGCCGCGCCGCTCGCAAGCGCGAGGGCGCGGTTTGCCGAGCCGAGCGAAATCGCGCGTGAGCCTTGAGTCGGCAGCGCCATCGCGATCGTGGCGGCCTCTTCGCGACGGCCAGTCGCTGCCGCGGCCGCGGCTCCAAAACCCCGGTATGCGGCCTCTGCAGAACGCGCGGATGCAGCAGCCCGATCGGTTGCAGCCGTCGAGGCGTTCATCGCCCCGGCGTAGGCACCAAAGTCTGTTGATGCGGCCGAGACTGTGCGGCTTAGGCCACTGATCGCCGCATCAAGCGCGGCGACGCGCGTCGTAAGTTCCGTGACGGCCGCGTCGAGCCTCTGAACGGGCGTGAAGAGATTGTCGAGGACAACATTGCCGTTCGACTCAAAATTTATTGCGACTCCGGTCGCGTATTCGAGACTCAAGGACTAGCCCTCCAGGACCTCGCGTATCGTCGCTTCCGTCGCGGTCATGACCGCCGGCATCGCGAGAGCGAGTCCGATCGCCATGTCGTGGAACGGCGCCATCTTGGCTGTACCGTGCTCGAAATACGCCGCCTCGGGGTTGTCGCTCCCCGCGGCAGCGCAACTCCCCTCGGCCGCCTCATGTATGGAACGCAGATAGTCGCCCGAGCGGAGAAGCGGATCGTTCGCCCCGTATCCGAGTCGCTCGCGCTCGGCTTGCGTACTCGGTTTGAGGTCGCGTAGCTCATGGGAGCCGATGACTTCGCGAATCGAAGCGCCAAGGATCGGAGCCGCCACGACCGCGCATTCAGCCGGCAGAATGGCCGTTTTCGCGCGGAGCGCGCCGATGTGCGAAACGAGCCCCGAAAGAACGCCCATCACTCACTCCTCGTCGCGCTTTGCCGGTCCCCACGGATCCTCGATCCAATTCCCGCGCGCGATCGCTACCGCGAACGCCCATCCCTCAATATCAGCAGGCCCCATCCCGAGCGCTTCAGCGAACGAGATCGGCGCGACAGTCCCAATCGCAATCGCTTGCGCTATGCATCGGACGGCGGGGCGCCGGACGAAGATTTTGGGTCAGTCGCGACCGCCGCCTCGTTCACCATCTGGCGGAATTGATCGACGAGCTCGCCGAGCTCCATAAGGCCGCCGCCGGGACGAGCTGCGAAACGCTCCCAGACGTCGTCGTACTCGATCGGATTGTCGATTGGGTGAAACGCCTCGCCGTTGATCGATCGGATCGAACAGACGGCGTAAATCTTATTCGCCTTGACTTGTGACGTGGTCGCGCTCACGAGATCGTCGACCGTAAGCGAGTCGCGTGCCTTGATCGGCGCGATCACGACTGTCATCTTGGGCTCAAGATACTCGACCCGAGCCTTCTTCCCGCCACCGACGATTCGCCGCGGACCGAGCTCGATCGTCTTTTCCAACCTAGACGCGCTCCGAGGCGTGGAACGTGATCGTAAACTTCACGGTCGCATCCTTGCTCGACGAGCCTTCGTTCGACGAGATGATGCAGTTCTTATACGTTCGCGTGCTAATCGAGTTGTCAAAATTATTCCGGACCTTCCGCGTGATCGTAAAATACTGGCTTCCGCCGTTCGAGAAGAAGTTCGTGTCGATCGCCGTCATGAGGTCTTCGAAGTCGCCGTTGTAACGCTCAACCCCGATCGTGCCGGTCCAGCCGCCAAGATTCTTCACGTGGTCGGGAATCCCGAAATAATCCATCCCCGAACCTGTGATAATGTTCTCTTTGGGACTCGCCTCCCACGCGTGCATGCGACCACCGAGGTTCACCGACTGCCCGGTCGCCGCATTAAGGATCGTGACGCTATAGTTGACGCCGGTATTGAACTGATTTCCGGCATAGACTTTCGGAGCGAAGCCACCCATGATGCGCTACTCCTACGCGGCCAAGCCGAGAGCGTTGGTATTGTCGATCGTGACCGACGTCCCGACCGTAACGGCCGCGAACGCAAACTTGATCCCGGCGAGCGTCTGGCCGACGATCGCCCACGGGAACCGGCCCGCCGCGATATCGCCATTCGTGCCGATGAACGTTACCGAGAGGTTCGCGAGGTGCGGGTCGGCGCGGTTGAGGAACGGCTCGTACGCCTGGTTAAGCGCGTTCTCGGTCGTCTCGCGCGTGAGGTCGTAGTCGAATCCGGTCTTCGGGAGCGGCGTCTGCCCGTCTCCGACCGCTTTACCAAGCACCTGCAGCGCGATCGAGGCGACGAGGTCGCCCATCCGGACGTCGCTCGCACTCGTGACGCCATCGCTCATCATCCCGTGCGGCAGACCGTAGATTCCGCCGCCTCGAGGCATCGAGTTCGTCGCGTAGATGATGCCATTCTGAAACCGCGTCGCGCCTTCGCCGAAGGGATCGACCGGATTGTAGGCGGTCCGCTCGGTCGAGAGGACGCCCGGGATGCCGGTGACCGGCTTATTCGCGCCGTCGAGCCACGGATCGAGCGAAGCGTAGACCGCCCCGACTGCGCCAGCCGGACAAACCTGCATGCTTGCCGCGCCTGAGACCGCGTCAGCTTCGTTAATCCAGTCAGCGCAGAAGAGCACGCGCTGGGCAGTCGCGTTGTCGAGCGCCTTAAGCGCGAGCATCTGATCGGTCGTGAGATTCGGCGGAGCCGAGACGCACGCGATGCCACCGCGAATCGCAACGAACTGGTAGAGCTCCTGGGCGATACTCGGGTCGGCATCGGCTGGCGCGAGGATCGAGAACGCGAAGCCGACGAGCGCGTTGACGCCCGAACCGCCCGCACTCGACGCGACTCCGACGAGCGACTGCTGGGTGAGGCCCAACGCGCCGTCAGCGCCGCCAGAGGCCGTAAAGACCGTTCCCGTGAGCGGAGCGGCCGTTCCCGGTCCCGGCATTGCAATGACGTCTTGCGACCCCGTCACGCCTTTCGTCAGGCCGTTGACCGCGTTGAGGGCGTTCGGCTTGAGAATGGTCGCGTCGTAGGCACCGCCCGGCAAAGACCCCTTGAGACTTGAGAACGTCTGGGTCGAGCCATTAGGCGTGAAGACCGAGAGCGAGAAAACGGGGTTGAGCGCGAGCGTTCCCGATGTTAGTGCCCAGTTCGACGTGATTCCGTTGCCGTTGGTACCTTCGTCCTGTGCGATGAGCGTCAGGAGCGTGGCGTTCGCGGCATCGAGCATGTTCGCGGTCGCGCTGACCTGCGAGCCGTCGCCGATCCGGACAAACAAAAACTCGGTCGCGAGCGGAAACATCGTGGTCGCCATGCGGGCCATCGAGTACGAGCCGGTCGTCCCGGTTCCGATCGCGCGATAGACCGGCGCGAGCGACTGCGAGGACGAGCACGACACCCGGATCGGGACGTTGAACTGGCCCTTCGTTCCGTAGCCGATGATCGCGACGACGTTGCTCGGTGCGCCGTTCGCAACGATCCCCGTCGCGACGTTGAGTTGGACGAAGGCGCCGGGCGCGGCGAGGTTGTTGGAGCTCAGCGAAGAGACGAGCGGCATCGCTTAGGTTCCCTTCTGAGCGGCGGGAGAGGGCGTGGAGGGCACAGCGGCGTGCACGGCAGTGGGCGGTACCGACGGCGCCGCAACCTTATCAGGTGCTTTTTCAGCCTCGACCGGCGCGGGAGCGGCCTCGGGCTCCGCCTTCGGTGGCATCAGGCGCGCGTACACCGGATGCACGTCACCGACGTGCTCGTCCGCGTGGTCGATACGATCGTCAGCCACGCGCACGACCTGCTGCGCCATCGTATCGTGGTTCACCATGTACTCGGCCGCCGCACCGTAAAAGACGTACATCCTGGGCGTTGGGTCGGAGCCCCAAATCATCGGTTTGCGCGCGACAGCTTTCAAGGTGACCCTCCGGAGGCGTATTGCATGGAAGGCGCGGCGCCGTTGAGCGACACGCCAAGACTCGTCGAACCGATCGTCGTCGACGTCGAGTAGACCAGCTCGCCGTACTCGGTAGAAAAATACAAGTGCGCGACGTACGTCGTGAGGGAGTCCTCGAGCGAGTCGACATACGGTGGCGCGCTACGGAACCGGATTGAGAGATCGGTCCCGTCCGAGAGGAAAAGCGATCGATTCATCTGCGTCCCGACCGAGGCGATGATCGCGCTCCGGATCGCGTCGCGCGAGTCGGGGTCCGGTGCCCAGATCGAAACCTGAACTTCTTGCGAGGTCCGGCTGACTTCCATCGTGGCGGTCGACTGCGTGCTCACGTTGACAACGACCGAGGAGGCACCGCTCACGATTGTCACGGTTCCGAGTGAGATCGCGGCGATCGCGGGGCGCTGCTGCGTCTCAATCGCGGTAGCGACCGCTACGGCGATGGTTGTCGGCGAGTCGCTCGCGCCAACCGTGTAGAACGCGTCGCCCTGACCCAGGGCCGTGAAAACGTGGATCGTCGAGCCCGCCGTCGGCGTTCCGCCGAACCTGATCTCAATCGCGCCAGCGACGAGCTTCGAAGGCTCTACCGAGACCGTTAACGTCTCAACCGCGGGCGCGCTGACCATCTGCGGGTTCAGATAGGCGCTACCGGGCGTGGCCGCCATCGGGTAGATCGTGATCAGCGGCTCGTTCGCGGCCATCCGCTTTCCGAGATAAATCGGGTTCGGCCAGCCGACTTCGATCTTGATCGCGCTCGGGATCGCGGCGGTCAGGAGCGTCGCCCTGATCGCTTCGCCGATCGTGTCCTCGACGTCGCGGATGCGAGACTTCGGCATCGCGCGCTCCCGTCAAGATTCCGAAGGCGGCCGTATCAAGTACTCAGAGAATACGTGAGCGAGAAAAAACGCTCGCTCGATTGTGATAGGTCCGAAATGCGTGTACCAATGGTGAACGTTTTCGCTTACGTCGCCGTGCTTCGAAACGAGTAACACCGCTTCAGCGTCCTCGCCCAGCGCATCAATGAGCCGATGCATTTCATCTTTTGACTTAACCGCCGATAGCGTCTGCTCGATACCCAAGGCATATTCCTTATCGGTGGCGGCGCAAATCCTCGGCCTTTAGGCCGGGGGAGTATGTCATGGCTGGTCGTCCTGCTCGAGCACGCATACCGTCCCGACGAGCCCGACCGAATTCGCGTACGTCATCGAGACCACGCATGACGCACCGCGAGCCGGAACGTCGATACGGTCGAGCCGCTGCAGCATCACGCCCGGCAGCGGCGGAATGTAGCCGTAGAAGCGCGTCTGGGAGAGGTTCTCGGCGAACTGCGCCCCGCCCGAGGTCCCGACGCGCGAGACAGGCGCGATCCCGATCGGGACCTGCGCGGCCGGACCGTTGCCGAACGAGAACTGGCCCGCGATGAGCGAAAGCGTAAGGTCGGTCGCGGGATCGCGGCCCGCGTAGGTGTTCGGGCCGGCACCAGGCGGCGTGTAATCGCCGAACGTGACGCTGGACGTTACGGGCGTCGTGTTCGAAGCCGGGTCCGTTGCCGCCTCGGCGTTCGGCCGCGTGATCGTCGCGACCGACTCGGTCCGGACGAACAGCGCCTCGCGAGTCGGGCGGTGCTGCGCGTACACGAACGAGCTCGCGCTCCCGAACGGATCGAGCCCGCTCCCCGACAGCACGTCGCCGAGCTGCAGCTTCGAGTAATCGCAATCACCCTCGAAGATGACGAGCGAGAACGGCTCGTCCTCGATAATCTTCTTACTGGTCGTCCGTTCGAGCACAACTGGGAAGCTCGGGATAACGGGCGCCTGCGTCAAGATCGAGCCGTTGCTGCGTTGCGTGAGGCGGCGAACGTCGTAGCGTTGGCCGGTAATGCCGGCTTCGACCCCGCCGCCATAACTCAGAATCCGATCGAGATAGGAGGTATATGCCACGACGCTACCTCGATCGGACTCAGTATCTCGTTACGCCTTCGGGGCGGGCGGGGGGCCGAGCTTCGCGTCGGTCGCAGTCGCAGGCGGAGCCATCGGGGCCGGGTCCGGCTTCTTCACCGACCCAGATTCCTTTGCGCTCTCGTCGGCGCGCGCTTGACGGATGGCCTTCCAGTCTACGTCTTCTGCGTCTTTGGGCTTCTTGGACTCCTCGATCTCATAGTGGTCGAGGAGTCCCTTCGCCGCGGCACGCGTGTAGCGCAGCTCCGACCGGAGCTTCGCGTCCACGACCGGCTTCGAATGGTGCTCCGAGGCCGCGTAGCCCATCTCGGCCCAGATGAATCGGCACGCAGAACTGATCGCGACGTGCTGCACCATCTGGTACATCGCCTCGGTCCCCTTCGCGCCAGTCGGTGGTAGCGCGTCAACGGAATCGCGCTTACCGAGCAGCGAATCGCACGCCTGGATCATCGCTTCGAGGACGGGCTTGCCGAAGTCGATATCGCCATCATAGACGCGATTCGCGCCCATGGCGGCAAGCGAGATCTCCTTGGAGACGGGTTCGATTTCGTTGGGCATGAGGCTTCCTTTCGCGCCGCGATGCGGCCGAGCGAGATGATCTAAGCGATCGCGCCTCTACCGCGCCGACCACCCGAGAGAAACGTCGCCCCATTGGCGCCGAAGAAAAACTGCGCGAGCCGCAGGCGGTAAAGGTTGTAGACTTGCAGCCGCTTATCGGCCTCGTTCTGCGCGAACGCGACCTTCTGCACGGACACGAGTTGCGCCACGTCAGAAGCTGAAGCGATCTTCGACTCGAGGTAGTCACAGATCGGGACCAACCCGTACACCGAGACCGAATTACCGCTCGGCTCCTGGAACGTCTGCGAGACGGTCGGGAGTGTGCCTTGCGACGCGACGTAGGCTCCAAGGGCCGCAGGCGAAAGCGAGATATTGAACGCGACGGGCGTGAGGGCCTGAATCGTCAAGGATGCCTGCGACGCCGAGCGCAACCCGCCCGCTTCGTGCGGGCCAGCGGTCGCGACGTACGGCGAGCTCGTCATGTTGATGGCGAGCGCGAGATTCGTCGTGATCTGAAAGAGTGGCTCGATTGTTGTGAGGTCGTACGGCGTCGGGGCGTATGACCCGAGATCAATCGGCATCTCGGTGCTGCCGGTCATTGCCAACGCCGACACGCCGAGCGACGAACTGGCAAGGACCTGGCCCGTCAGCACGATCTCGGCGATCGGCAAGCCCGTCAAGACCGACTCTTCCGACGGGCTGAGATTGAGCAGCCGCTCGCTCAGCGCGCCGGGCTGCGAGTAATACGGGACCGACGGATCGTACGCCGCCAGTCCATAGCTGAACGAATTGTTCGCGATCCCCATGACCGGGACGTTGAGGTGGCGCGAGATCGCGGTAATCATCGATTCCGATAACACCACTTCACCTCAACTGCTGCACACAATTCAGTTCTTGAGCCCGGTGGTCTTCGCATCGACCGTAGAACACCACGCGCTGTCCGCAAAAGACGATTCTGTTACCGTGCACGTGCACAACCACATGCGTACAGCGCCCTTGATTCCGAAGGGATGCAGCAAAATCGGAAAGGCGTTCCCAGTTCTCTAGAAACAGACGCCGAATTTCTGACTCAGTATTCCGATCCTCGTTCATGAAGGAAAGTATACTCTAGACGCGCGCCATCCGCGCGCCGACCGTGTGCAACAGCCCAAGCGTATAGGGATCCGAGACGACCGTGCCCTCGACGAGATGCAACGTACTTCCCGGACCCACAACCCCCGCAAAATTCGCCGACATCCGATGCGCGAAGGACGGGTCGAACGGCTGATCATCCGACGTCACTCTCGGGGCCGCCAGGGCCGCTGCGAGCTTCATCTTGAGATCATCGGTCTCGACCATCGCGTCTTCGAGCTTCTGACGCAGCACCGTATTCTGCGATTGAAGGGCCGCCACTTCACCACCGACCGGAGTCGATGAGTCAAGTGGCGGCACGATCCCGCCGGGAGCCGGCGGCATAACCGCGTGCTCTCCGAAAGGATCGATTCCTTCAACCACGTTTCGGGGGCGCCCCACTAGGCCGCAGACCCCATCTCGATGAGGACCTCGCGCTTGTAGCGCGAGTAGTCCGTCGACGGGATGACGAGGGGGGTCGAGGTGACGTCGGTCGCGACAGCATGGCCCATCTGCCACGACCACGTCTGGGTGACGACGGTCGCTTCGGGGTCGAGCGGCTGGCGAGTGACCATCTTGACGCCATCGACGAGACGGATGTCCGTCGCGCCCGCGGGCCCGATGCTCCCCTCGTCGTCGAGATCGGCACCGGACGCGCGCTTTGCAGCGCGCTCGAACCCGAGCGACGGCGACTTCACGATGCAGCCCATCCCGCACACGAGCGCGTGACGCGCCACGACGTTCGACTGGCCCGGGATCGAGAAGACCGGGTTGTAGTTCGTCTCGACGAACTCCATCTCAAGCGCGCGGTTGGTCTGCCCGTTCGT
>JAABUX010004508.1_pt1 | contig 17607 bp, 32 predicted proteins | sample 5561851 | NCBI WGS metagenome assembly JAABUX01 (sample SAMN10711883, study PRJNA513361) | rock metagenome | isolation source: Antarctica rocks | place: Antarctica: Victoria Land, Richard Nunatak red sandstone | collected 2016-01-03 | reverse complement strand
AGACGCAGTGGTTGTAGGACAGCACAGATGCTATCCGCTGCGGTGTCTGCGGCGTGCAGCTCACCCGCCGTGCTGAGTGCGCAGGCGGCGCGGCCGTCGCAGCGGTCGCCGGTGCCCAATTTCTACCTGTCCGGCGACTACACGAAGCAGAAGTACCTGGCCAGCATGGAAGGCGCCGTTTTCAGCGGCAAACTGGCCGCCAAGGCCATTGCAGACGTGCGGCATCTTTGAGCTTCAATACAGCTTGAGTGTTCAGCTGACCACAGTGTGCCTGTGCTTGAAGAGAGAGGCGTTCACCCGCACATCGTGCGGCTTGCACCTGGCTGCCAAGGATGTCCAGCTGAACGACTGATTTGTGCCCTGACAAAGGCTGTCAGCTGGGAATCGTAGGTACCCAAGCGACTTGTGCTGATGTTGCAGGACTGGAATACGCGACCAGCGCCGAAGCAGCAGGCAAAGGAAACGGAGCGCGAGTTGCAGCCCGTCGCAGCTTGAGTGTACCCCATGGATGTGCTGACACAGCGACCCGGAAGTTCACTTGCGCTGGTGGACTGATATTGTATTGCAAGGTGTAGCTCTCAGACCGGCAGTGTGCAACCACATGTTTTGTAATGACGCAATGCAGCAATTGAGCAACGACGAACGCATTGTGAAACCACATCACTCAAAAGCACCACACAAACCATACGCACTCTGACGGCATGACTACACATCCAGCTCAATGCCAGCAAGGTTCAGACCAGTTCGGACCCACTGAGGCACGGCGCCATCTGGGTGGTGTTGCGTCACAAACGCACGGACATAGTCCGGGTACCGCTGCTCCATGATGGCTGCTCGGATGTCGCGCCCAAGCCGCTGCATGTACGCTACATTGTGGAAAGTGACGGCGATGGCGCACGCCGGCAGGCTGCGGCGCGCCATGGCATGCAAGTATGCGCGGGAGTGTTGCTGGCACGTGAGGCAGTCGCAGCTCTCATCGAGGGGCCTGCACGCCATGCGAAACCGTCTTCGCACAACATCTTGCAAGACATGCCGGAGTTTACAGGCAGCTATGATCTGTGTCAACATGCTTGCGTAGCGCTGACGGCGTGACAGTCATTGGCTCAAACCAGAGTCCGAGATGCCTCACCGGAAGTCCTCAGCGTACTCGCTGTTTTTCAGCTTCAGAACGCCCTCCGGCACCAGCGCCACACCGAAGCGGGCGGTGCGCGTTGGGTAGACGCTGTCATACATGTCCGCGCCCAGTGCCGAACAGACGACGATGTCCATCGGGTACCTGCAGTCGATGTATCTGTCTCTAGTCCGAAGAAGATGATGCCAAAAGCTTTATGCATTTCAGGCGAGGCGTGTCAGGATTGCAGACGGCATATCTGGAGCGGGATTGGCCAATCACCAGAGTCTGCGATGGCGGCGTCACAGTCCTGTGGCAGCGTGTCAGAAGAGACCGGGCTTTATGTTTACCCACCGCAGCTAGAAACACTCGGCGCGCACCCAATGCCCATGACGTAGCGTGGCTTGCCGGGCGGCAGGGCGGCGGTGCACTGCGACACAACGCGGCAGAAGGTCTCCTTGTCCTCGCCGCCGGCCAGGCCGCCGATGGCGTACCCCGGCGTCTGCCGCGCGATCAGCCCCTGCCGGCACAGCAGGATCGTCGTCCTCAGAATATGCATCATGTGGCCCACAATATCTGTTTGTGGCGATGCCTACGTTTTCCGGCGGATGCAATCACGCACCAATGCGTAATAGGCGTGAAGCATGGTGGGGCCACGGACAAAGGAGTGCAACGGTCAGAGGACAGCGCCTATCGGTGGTGCTGAACATCAAGTATGCACCATGACAGTTGCAGCGTGATGTGCTGACGGCGGCGCGCCTGGAGGCTGATCTCCCGCAGGCGCGGGTCCAGGCCGCCCTGGATGATGGCGAACAGGTTCTGCTCGGCCGGCCGCGAGTGCGCCGCGATGCAGCGGTCCAGCCAGCGCGTGGTGCGGTGGGTCGCCTCCTCGAAGCGCGCCTCGTCGGTCACGGTGGAGCCCACCACGTCGTCCAGCTGCATCATGATGTCCGCCCCTGCACCGCATCCGGACACGCTGCGTCAAACGGACGCTGCATAGGTTGCCCACAATTGGCTGAACGCCCGACGCCTTCACGCAAGAAGACGACGCCCTGTTGAGTACGGTCTCCCGTTCGCTGCGGGGACGATGACGCAGCCGAGCACGCGCACCGAGGCGGTTCTGCACGGCAATGGAGTGCTCCGGCGTGAGCAGCATGTCGGAGCCGTCGCGCGGCGACTTGAAGGCGACGCCGCGCTCCGTGATCTCCGCCAGGTGCAGCAGCGACACCATCTGCGACCAGCAGGCAATGAACCGGGGTGTCCTCTCCAGGCATGCCAAAACCTAGTCATCGTTTTGCAGCGTCGCTCCTACGTACGGCCGCACGCAAGCACGAGCCGCCTGCTGATCATCATGCACATGCCAGCGGCACAGAGTTTGCGCAGGTGGGCTGGGAACAGAACCATAAGCAGGCAGCGGCAGGTGCCTGGAAGCCGCCGGAGTCGGTGAGCATCGCGCGGCGCCAGCCGATGAAGTCGTGCAGGCCGCCCATGGCCGCCACCAGGCCGCTGCCGGGCGCGCTCTCCAGGTGGTACGTGTTGCCCAGGATCAGCTGCGCGCCGGTCGCCTCCAGCTGCTCCGGCGTCAGCCCCTTCACCGTCCCTGCCGTTCGGTGACACGCGCAAATTTTGGAGCGTGCACAGCGCAGCACGTGCCTGATGCTTTACGGCTCAAGAATGAAGAACGTGCCTCAACGACATTTGAGCGAGTCACGTATCTTGTGTGGTGCCAAAGCAGGATGCAACGTGTCCAAACCGGCTGTCATCTGTCAGCTCCTGCCAAGGCTGTCATGATCGCGCAGGACAGCTTAACAAATTCTCACGTCCGCCACGAGTTAATGCAGGTATAATAACTGTGAAACACTGAAGGTGCGCACCCTGCGTGCCGACGGGCATGAACATGGGTGTGTAGCAGACATTGTGCGGCAGCGTCATGCGGGATGCGCGAGCTCGCCCCTGTGTGGCCAGCACCTGGCAACAGCAGGCATTGAGTGAGGCAATTAGCAGCAGGTGTCGGGCGCCCGATACTGTGTGCGACCACGTGCTCAGCGTCGTGGTGCTGGAGATCGCGGCTCCACAGCGCATCTGCAAGAAGGAGGTGGTCTATGCTTGCACCCCTCCACTTTCTTGATGGGTACTGCTACCTGGGGAATGCAGCTTCGTTGCCAGCGTGTCAGACCCGCACACTGGGGCTGCAATTTACCTCGAATCTCAGAGCTGGCGACTGCGACGACGGCAGCTGACCACTGGGTCCCGCGCTTCGGCCGCTGCCGGCACTTCCTGTGGCCTCTGCATCCATCACCGGCCCCGCGCCAGATGCCGTATCTGATCGGGGCGCTGTCGCTGCTTCCGTGGCAGCGGCCGCGACGCAGGAGCTCGCTGCCGCACGGCATGATGTCCTACACGCGGAATGCTGCGTGTTTGCGCAGCCGGCGGGTGACACGGCGGAGATGGCATGAATAGGTCCAGCCCCGTTTGCGCTGAGAGCGTCGCGGGCTGCACCGGCATCCAGTGCCATCCAGCTTGCGCGGAGAGCGGCGCAGGGCGCCCGCCAGCTGCGCGGGAGGCGCAGCGTGGCGCCCGCACCGCTGGCCGGCAAAAGGAGGGTGGAAGGACCGGGGGCAAATCGACGGGGGGACCGGGTCGACGAGCTCTCCGAGCAACAGCTGAAGTGCCTCGGAGAGGTATTGCGCATAAGATGACCAGGCCGGCGGCAAGGCGCAGACGGTGCGGCAATCTAGCAAACTATATTGTAGATATTTATGTGTCCAGCCAAGCTTTCACTGAGACAAAAATTTGCTCCTCCCCTGAAAGCCATCCTGACAGCTGTATCACGGGCGCAGGCAGGCAATATGCTGTGACAGCGGAGCGTCTGGTGTTGCATCTTCCGCCTCGGCATTGTGCCTCGGTCAGCAGCTGCGATTACGCCTGCCCATCATCTGCACTTTGCGCCTCGGGACGCGATCGCGACAGCTACTGAGCCAACGAATCACCCAGCTGGGTGTCTGGTGTCCGGCAACACCGAGGGCTTCGAGCTCCAGAACATGGACCCGCAGTGATCGGGCAGGGGCAAGGTGAGCAGCCTGACGAAAGGACACATCGTGCGCCGACTCGTACGCAGGCGCCTGCACCCCAGTTTACAGCTTTGTCATACCTCCACAGGATGCGCACCGAACTGAGCGCCTTCAACGAGTCAGCTGACCAGCCAGGTGCGAGCAGGGACCAGCCACGCTCGCAGCCTGTGCGGGCTCCCAGGCAGAGCGCATTCGTGCTGCTTCGGCGCCAACAGTCAGCGCAGCGGCAGAGCCTTGTCCTTGGAACTGGCTACAACACAAGCAGCAGCTCGAAGGCAGCCATGCTGTCATCAGATCACCGCCGAGCTAATCTTGCGGAGCGTGCCGAACGCACAGCTCAAAGGATCTGGGACCCGACAGCGGCGCTGCCCGGGACTGCTGGGCTGCTGCCGGGTGCGGACCCGGCACCCGCACCGCAGCCGGAAGCAAGCGCCCTGAAAGCCGGCTGGTTGCTCCGCAGCCACAACGACCACTCGGCCACGCACCGGCAGTGGAAACGGCAGTGGGTGAGACAAAGTCGGTATTCTGTGTGTCTCGTCGGTATCTGATCCGTTTGCATGCTGAGAATATACATATATCTTCTGTTTTGCCACAGCACCCACCAAGACATCACCATCGCCATCTTTGCTGTTGTCACGGCATGTGGTTGATGTCAGGATCAGCAGATTTGCTGCTCACATACGAAAGCCGTCTGTTCGCAGTTCACGCTGTTCGGAGACCGACTGAGCTACGAAGATGCGCCAGGCCTGCGGGCGGAGGTGCACTACCTGCCGCTGGACCGGGTGCCCATCAGAGCCATGCCGCGGGGCTACAAGCCTGCCATCGGTGTCAGCATGATCGAGGACAGGTGAATCCGAAGCAAGCATATCCATGATGCATGGGTTCTGCCTATTCACATGCGGGTCAGCGTTCGGTCTGATCTGTATGCAGGCCAGTGTTTCACACGGTCTGACAGGTAGACCTAATAGGCCGCATGATGCCACGTCTGTATGACAAAGCATACCCAACACCGCAGTAGGTGCCCTCTGGCTGCACCACTTCCTGTTAGGGCGAGCGGCGAGCTTTGCTTTATGTCTGGTATGTGCTTGGCTGACAGCATTTGAACTGCGCAGCCTGCTGCACGAGCCGCGTGGGGGCAGCGCACCGGCGACCCACCGAGTCTCGACCTTCAGCGTGCAGTGCGGCAGTTACACCGTCTTCCTGAAGGCGCACTCCCCATCAAATGCCGAGGTGACGCTCAGGCTTGTGCATGTGAACCTTGGCTTACACCGCACATTCCGAACATAGATCATATCACGGTGCTACAGAGCTGAAAAGTCAACGGCGACAATGTAAGAAGGTGGATGCGAGGCCGCTTCGTGTAGCAGAGATCGCAATCATGTCCAGCGCAGTCATGTGTGTTGCATGCAGGAGTGGGTCACCGCCATCTCCGCAGCGTGTGCGCGCCTGCAGGGCGTCGACTACTCCGCATTCGAGACATCGTTGGCAGTCACTGGCCGCACCGCAAGAAAGAACAGCGGCGTAGCCGCCAGCACCTCTGACGATGCCGACCGTGCAGAGCGCTTCGAACCAGCGTCAGCGGGCGCGGAGCTCACGGAGCGTCTGCGTGAGGAGACCGCGCGGCTGCAGCGCTCGCTCGACTCCATGAAGATGACGCTGCGGAGCGACGCCGGCCGGTCGCAAGACGGCGACGACACAATCCCAGCATTCTGGGGCGATGATATGCCACCCAGCGGCCCTGCGCGCCACCACAGCCGCTCCACCAAGTCGCTGCAAAGAGCAGCTGCGCTGCTGGCAGGTGTTGATGGGCGGCCAGGTGACGCCAGACCTACAGGGCGCGCCTGGCGCATTCAGGTGCTGCTACTACCTTACCGACCGACTGTCAACGCTGTTGCCCACCGGCTGACACATGCTGAGACCTTTGTCGTCGAGCATGCCAGGGCGGGAGCCGGTCTCTGATTCAAGCTGTCACACCGCGGCAGGTTCGCACGCGAGATGAGCCTGGCGCCGGCCTCGACCCATCTGCAGCAGCGGTCTGGCTCACGCTGCACGGGCGGTACTCGGACGGCGCACGACACCTGCTCCGTGGCAGTGGCGCCGCATTCGGCAGGTGAGCTCACAGCAGCGTCCGTGCGCCTCTGCAGGCTCGTGACCATTGGCGCTGTTGTCATCCCGGGATGATTGCGATATGAGGTAGGTACGGCACCTCCGCGCTGCAGGAACGCATCGGGCAACCATGCAGTGCATCTCCTTCCGCGCAGCAAAGCAGATGCCAAGCGTTCAAGCTCGTCGCAGGGGTCAGGCGGCGCACTTCGAGGTCGCAGATGCTGCTCTGGGCGACCTAGCCGCAGTGACAGTCGGCCTCTACGCTGGCCCATCGGACGGCGACCCGTCATGGGGCCTGGATTCCGTCTTGATAGAGGCGCCCGACGGCCAGCAGTGGGCGTGCCCCTGCCACGGCGCCAAGCTCAGTGGCGGCGAAGGATCAACGCGGCAGCGGGTGCTCGTGGCAGCGAGGTGCAGCGACAGGGGGAAGGATGCCGACGATGCAGCTGCACCCACCGCTGCAGCGCAGCCGGTGCTCTTGCCTCACGTGGCGCTTCCCAGTGCGACAGCCCCGGTCCATGATGCGCTTGCGCCACGGACACTCAGAGACGCTGGGGCGCAGACCTTGCAGGATGCCGCGCCTTCGCAGCGCGCAATGGCGCATTATGAGGTCAAGGTCCACACGCCAGCGCTCGGCGGCACCTCGGCGCAGGTCGCGGTGCAGCTGTGCGGAAGCAGCGGGGAAGCTGTTGGGCCTCTGCGACTGGGTGGCGTCGGCGGTGCGGGGGCTGCTGAGTCAGCGACCCGCGAGCGAACCATCCGACCGACGCTCAGCACTGCGACTGGCCGCAATGCAACCTCACCGATGTGCCAGGCGGGTACAGCGGTGTTTGAGTTCGAGGCAGCCGACGTGGGTACGCTCAAGCACCTGCGCGTGGGCCACGACGGCGGTGGTGACAGCCCTTCCTGGCACCTGAACACGGTGGTGGTCAATGTGACGCCTGTTCCTCAGGACAGGTGTGATCCCATTGTCAAGTTGTGCACGCACGTTCCTGCGTCCCAGTGGCCAGCAAGCAGCTTGGCTAGTCCAGCCTTCTCGCTTGCCATTGATGAAGCACAACACTATTTGACGCATCGTCAGTTGCAGCCTCTTGTGGAGGTGATACCCTGGGCTTACCTGTATGAACTGACTCAGCAGCCGTGCTTTGGGCCCAAGCGATATGCACCAACACCGTTGCCTGCATGTGTTGCAAGGGCGAACACCGGAGCCAGTGATGCCAAGGCAGTGCCTCAAGCGCAAGAGTATGTGTTCGAGTGCGGAGAAGTTTTGGACAGCGAGACAGGCATGGAGCGCGTCTTGGCACCGTCCGAACACCGCCGCGCGGTGTGGGACGCCGAGGAAGTTGCCTCTGCGGTTCCCGAAGCAGTGCAGGCTTCGGCTACACTGCCGCCGGCCTCTGTGCCGCCGCAGCAGCAGCAGCAGCCGCCATCGCGTGACGCTGCGTCACCACCGCCAGAAAGCGCATATGCAGCTGCCTTGCCGGGTCTGCAGCAAGCCGACGGACCGTTGCATGAGAGCTCTGCGTCGGCGACAGCTGCAGCGCAAGGCTCTGCTCCAGACGGGCCGCCGCCTGCCCCTTCGCCAGTTGAAGCGTCAGCTCCCGTGGCTGCTCCGGCTCCGATGCCCCGGAGCGTGCCTCAGGTGATGTTGATGAGATCGAATGCACCTCCATGTGTATGCTGGACAGCCGCACAGAAACATCTAGGCGCTCGGCGCTGCTGTAGCGGCCGTGCTGCACCACGATCACAGGCTATGAAAAGCTGAGCCTCGACGAAACCCGTGTGCGCTCTGATTGCAGGTGAGTTTCATGCACGACAACCCAGCGTACCGCGATGACATGCCTTCAAACGGCGCGGGGCCTGCGAGCGTGTCCGAGATGCGCGACGAGAGCAGCCAGGCTTCAGTGCTGTGTGAGGCCGGCACGCAGTCGGCGGCGTCGGTACAGGATGCGCAGACCGACGTACGGCGCACGTTCAACAACACGACCGATGGAGGCGCGCACACTGCTGAGGTCGTAGAAGTACAGCAAGCCTGTCGCGTTGCAAGCTTCTGTTTATGGTTGTGATCCTGATCCCCACAGCACTGTGTTGGCGAGCTTTGCGCGGGGCTCAAACCAAGTCCCCGTGTAAGCTGTGGTCATACAGCTTGACAGGCATTCAAGCGTGCGCGCAGGGGCTCCAGCCCCGGCTCCCACGGCAGCTGCCATGCTGGCAGACCTGCTGCAACGGTGCACCCTCTTCGCATGCATGTATCCTACATACTGCGCGCCCTTCACCTGGTGGCTTCATCACTATTGGTGCTCCACCAGCTTCAGGTGCTCTCGAGCAGGCTTATGCAGCGCTGGACGTTGTCCTGTAGCGCGTACGACCGTGCTCATGCAGGAGTGTTCAGCCCAGCTGGCGCAGCCCGGCGGATATGGCAGTACCACTGGCGACGCATCATGTCGTGCCTGCTCAACCACCAGCAACGGTAGCTTACCGATTGACGGTCAGGACGAGGACGATGCTCGGCGCCGGCACCGGCTGTGCAGCGCTGGTGCAGCTGCACGGAGCCCGAGGCAGCACAGGCGCGCGTCTGCCATTGCGAGTCAGGCAGGCAACGGACGGCACCCTTTGGCCTCCACTCCATGACGATAGGCAGATCAAGACACAAGCCCTCGTCCGCTGCTGCACGTGGCGCAAGCAGGACCGAGTCCGCGGCATAGCACGCATGGCGGCAGCTAGACGAGCTCGCAGGGTTCCTCTGCCCTGTCTGCAGGCTTCGTGGCGCTGCAGCACGGGTCTGCGGGGTTCGAGCGCGGCGGCTGCGTGTCGGCGCACTGCGAGGCGCCGCACGTGGGACGCTTGGAGGGCATCAGCCTGCGCCTTGCCGATGCTGGTGCGAGCTGGCTCACTCTGACGCTGGGTCTGTCCAATCACGCCGAGGGAGTGTGCTGGACCCACTGCGTAGACAACTCTTTGCCTTAGGGGCGGACACAAGTCAGGTTGCGCCGCTGGCAGAGAGCGCAGCTGAGGGCAGTCCGCTGTCCCCCTCCGCTCTCAACGAGTGGGTCTGTCGGCTGCCACTACGGGCTGCTTCGTGCAGTGCCTGCCTGGCGCCTGCGGGCTGGCTGTGCCAAGTTCAGGATGCCAAGGTTTTGCTACCTGTGCCATGCCCGCAGACCAGCACGACGCATGGCTGCCTGAGGAAGTCAGCATCGTGGACTTCGCCACGGGCGAGACTGCGAGCTTCCGCGACGCATCCTGGATGGTCAGGTGCGACGCACTTTGACAAGTCTTCGTGGCTTGCGCCTTGAGGCGGACCTAGGACTGCGGACCAAGCAGCTGCGCTGTCATGCAAGAGTGTGATCAGCAAGTGTTACAGTGGAATTCATGACTCACAATAGGATCTTCGAGGGCTGTGAACTGAGTGGAGGGCCTCTTCGTCGTCCGAGCGCTGAACAAGCGCTGTGCCCGGCAGAGGGGACTTTGCACCCGCCATGGTGATCCCTGCACGTGATATGCCAGCGCCTGCGCCAAAGATCGCGGCGCGACACGCGGCGCCGGTCACAGACGCTGCAGCAAATGCGAGGTAGACCCAGGACCACGCGACCTGCTCCAACTGCCGTGATGATGTTGCATGTTCCTGCCTCGAAGCCGGTACCCGTCGAAGTGGCCAGAGCATGGACTAGCAGTTCTTTCATGGCGGCGGTTGGTGCAGGTTGTCAACTCTATCCCTACCCTTACCCTATTCCTGACCCTAATCCTGACCTTGCGGCATTGCAGCGGCCGGCAGAAGCGGCTGGACGACGCCGTGGCCGCGGCGCTGGACCATCAGCTGGACAGCAACGACGCGTGGCTGCCCCTCCGACGACACACGGACAATGCTGTCGCGTTCCGTGCCGGCGCTCCAAAGGTGTCGGTGGAGGCTGCTTGAGGTCGCAACGCATCTGAGTGTCGTGGATTCCTGTGCAGAGTGCGTGATAGCTCAGTGCAATGTGCTATGGTGGCGGTGGTCCCACTCGTGCGACCTCGCACGCTGCACACGCTGCGATCTCCCTGCTGGGGCCTGTTGCCACAGATGTGTGCGCTAGACCTACGGCCACCTGCTTGAAGTTGAACAAACGGCGCATCTGCAGGCTCTCCTGTTACCTTACCAGCTGCCCGCGCCGAAGAAGAAGACGGCTGCAGTGGGCACGGCGTCTGGACCAGACCCAGCATATCAAGCTGCCGCAGTACAAACAGTGGCGCCTGCCAGCAGACCCGAGCAGGCAGCCATCCAAGTGGCTCACTTGAGCTGCAGACCGCTTCTCTTGTGACATGCATGTCACAAATGGGCTGTTTATGTGCGCACCTCGCCGATATTGGTGCATCAACCGCAACCAACCTCCAATTCACCTCATAACACAGACAGAGCGCCAATTGCATGTGAACCCCTCGGCCGGCGAAATGAGACCTGACGCGAGTGTTCCTCTTGAAGGCACCCCAGGCGGATGCGCTGCAGACGCAGTCGGCGGTGGAGCAGGTGCCACGGCAGCGGACAGCGCACGGGCAGCCGGGCTACCGCGTGACGTTCCACACCAGTGCTCGGCCCATGGCCGGCACCAACGCCCAGGCGCGTGCGGACGCACCACGACATGGGCTCGAGTAACGTCTGCCCTGAGGCAGTGTCCATCACGGACAGGCAGGCCCCGCCAAATCCTAGCAGGGTTGATGTACATCTTTCACAGGCGCCTCCGTGCTGTGCGACGACTGCATGTCCTCTGCTACCTTGACGAAGATCCTCATTGAAGGATCGTTCCACGCATCACACAACCCTCAGGTCACTTAATGTAGGTGCACGCCGCGTAGGTGCTGATCGAGATCATCGGCAAGACCGCGACGTCCGGCGCGGTGGTGGTCAGCTCCAGGCGGCAGGGGCTGCTGCCCTTCCGCGCCGGCTGCGGCACCACCACGGTGCTCGCCAAAGTGCCGTCCGTGGGGCCGCTGGTCGAGCTGCGCGTCACCCTCGACGGCAGCGGGATTTTCCCCGGCTGGCATCTCAAGTGCGACACATGCATTGATGCCACCGGGCGCCGTCTTGCTCAGCCTGAAACCCTGCTGTACTCCCGGCTTAGCATGGCGGTCTCGGGCAGCGGCAAGCTGTCGACTTGCACGGCAACGCCGGGCGCTACTGCGTGCAACATACTGGGTCACATGCATAGGCAAAGGCTCCGGGTGAATTTTTCAACCATTTTCCTTGTGCACATTGCTGCGCTCCAGCGCATTGCCACCTGTTACACCCAAAGACTGAGCTGACAGCCGCGTATGCGATCAGGTCCGTGGACGTCGTGCACATCGCAACGGGGACGCTCACGGTGTTCCCGTGTAACCGCTGGATCAACCGCTGGTGCGGCTGGGAGCGGATCCTGTGGGCCGACCCGCAGCTGACGGAGCGGGTGCTGCACCAGCACAAGCGGCGAGGTCACGTTGGGCACTGACAGCCAAGCATGTCAGGCAATTTGCGCGTCCTTATGATACGACTGGCCTGGGCGTGTTTTGGGCAGCCAATGGCCTGGTCGGTCCGAAACATGTCAGTCACGCATGCAAGCGCAGCTCATCCATCATCCAGTGGTGATGAGCAGCAGTCGTGTCCACAACCGCACAACCGCCGTGCATCATCGCTTGTCCAGATAGTCCGTTGCATGTTATGTGTGTGCTCAGCTCAGACCGTCTGCACCACAACTGCATGTCCATTTATCAGCCTCACAATTGTCAACTTCCTACCGTCAATGGAGACCTTAACTTGGAACATCAAACCATACTGAGATACAAGGAGGTACAGCAGAAAGAATGGTCGTTCCGTTAAAAGCCACAACGGCATGTAAGGCCGCCTCATCACGCAAGGCTCGACTGTCCAGCACCCGCCTCACTGCCTCCGCGCCAGCCCAGGCATGGCGAGCTCATCACCGAAGACGCGCCGCAAGTGCACCCGCAGGCTCTTGCGGTTCCTTACTGTATCCAACGTGCGCTCATCGGCCGGCACCTGGCTGCGCATCCTGCAGGGTTGTGTTACCTCATGTCAGTCGCCATGCCATTAGACCTGAGGCATCTGCTTAGCACTCAGACCGGCATCATGCTGGGCTCACAAACCAACATTCTAGCTACTGCTTCGGATGTGCTTGGGCAATCGCAGTAAAGGCTCACATACGGTCGATGACCTCGTAACCCCGCTCATCGTCCTTGGTCCGCACGCAGATGTCCAACAGCGTGTTGTACACCGCTGCGCCAGTAACACCAACCCGGATCAGCACGTAGCACATGCGAACTAATGTTCGGGATTGCATCCTGACGCGCTATCATCCGTGGTCACTTGGTCCACCACAAATGCATAGCAAGGTCACGCAGTAATGAAACTGGCAGTATGACAAGCGGCCCAGCTTCGAACCTCCTTCCCCACAACAGTCGCAGGCAGGGGCTGCGCCAACCAGAGACGTTGAGCACCAACTGCATGTGGCCGCACCTGTGGACGGCTTCATCTGGAAGCGGCTCTGCATGACGCCCAGCAGGGTGCTGATGGCGGTCCACTGTGGCGGATCGCTGTCGCCGTAGCCGCGCATCATGACTGAGAAGGTCACGTCGTCCGGCTCCAGCAGCTGGCCTGCGCGCAGCACGACCGCCGACCTATCAGCGGGAGCTAGCCCGCCCGCAAGCATGCATAGGGCCAACCTCGTCGCTGGACAGACTTCTGCGCAGCTGTCCAGGGTTGCAGGTGCCAGAGAGGTGTGCAGGGCTGGGATGCAGACCGGGCAGCCACCAACACATGGAGAGGCGATGACTCTTCAAGCAGCTCCTTACAGCGTGAGCCCGTAGCTGCCACTGCAGCAGCACGCTTCGACAGATTCTCAACCCAGAGCGGACAATTATGAGGGCCGCCGCACCGAAGAGCTCCTCGAAGACGCTGGAGGCCATCTCCATCTTGCGGTTGCGGGCGCACGCGTCCAGCAGCGCGGTCGCCGCGATGTTGTCCGGCTGCACGCCCAGCCGCGCCATTTCCGCCAGCTGCAGCATAGCCTCCCGCGGCTTCCCGGACCGCCCGAGCTGTGCGGCAGATGCATCAAACACTAAGCAATGGTTACAGGTGCGGCTGTGCTTCAATACAGTTTTGTCGCTGTCAGCTGGAAGAGCGAGCTGATAATGCTCCGCAACCGGACCCTAGGCAGCGTCCTCTCTGGCCTCATACCGGCAATGCTATTGCTTCCCCCGCAGCGAGCTTTGAATTGCAGACCCGCCATGAGCAGGTTGTCGCATTGTTGTCAGGTGAACCTATAGCTCCAACAGCGTGATCCGCACGTCGAGCAGGCAGGGGCCTGCGCGCCTGGGTGATTCTCCTGGTCGTCTCCACCCTCACGGCGGTGGCGCGCTCCGCCTCTGCTGCCGTCGCGCTGGCACGGACCTGCTTGCAACTCAACGATCATGAGATGCGTTGGAGGGACTATGGCGGACGGCCCGGAAAGCGTGTGCTGCGGTAAAAAGAGTATGCTTGAAACTCTTCGGCGCGGTTGGCGCATGGCACTCCTCGTCTGGCGTGGATGAAGGACATGCATGAGCACCTGGCGGCATGATCCCCCCGGTGCATACAATGCAGGTCCCTGCTGCGCAGCTATCCTTCCCCAGTGCCGGCACCTCGACAATCTGAGCAAGCTCGGGGCCGGTGGCGCAGTCGCCATTGCTGGCTTGCGATGCTGATCGGGTTGCAGCTGACACTGCTCGAAGGCAATGAGTCCAATCAACCGAGCTGGTCATCCATCTGCATGCCAACATGCATCATAGTTGCGGCATTAGCAGAGAAGACAGCATCGTTCGAACGTGAAGTTCGCAGCTCCTTGGAACGTGTCCTGCTTGCGCCGCTCCACGGCCATTTGCACAGAAGGCAACAAGATTCCGTGAGGCGCTACACGTTGCTCAGCAGAGCGATCCATACCATCGGGCAATCTATTTAGCTGCGGCCGGCGGGCATCGCAATGTCCGGCAGCTGCACCCGTTGACCCGCCGAGCCGGTGCAACGCTCGGTGGCCACTCCGTGGCGGCCACGGCGGCTGCTGGGACATCAAGACAGCAGTCGCTGCCCGCCCGGCGAATGCTGAGAGCATAGCACCGCAACAGCAAGTGTTCTGTCGCAGCTGGTGACGCCTGCGGTCGCCTGCCATGGCGAACCGCATGAAGGAGCTGTTCCAGAAGTACGGGCGCACCGCGGTGGGCGTGCACCTCGGCGTGTATGCAACGTCCCTGGCAGGTGAGGAGCGGAGCAAGCTTTTTGGGCATCCAGCCAACGCTGAGCGCACACGCTTAAGTGTTTGCTAGGTGGCAAGTCTAGGTGCAATGCAAGCATTCTGCCGCTGATGACGCTTGTCAAATCAGTATCGTGCATCGACACCCTGCAGCTGCTCCTTGCGAGTCGTCAAGGATCAATCACTGCAACGTGTGCCGGCAGGGATCTACGTCGCCATCAAAAACAATGTGGACGTGGAGCACTTGCTCATTAAGTATGGGCTGCTCAAAGGTGACGACCTCCTGCCAGCCCGAGACATTCGGCGATGAAGCTGCAGTTTTAATGCAGTGGGGCACGCACCCAGAAAATGTGATCAAGTTCACCCACGTTTTGATTGACGTAATTCATGCTTGCCGCGTGCCATGGAGAATAGACGGCCTGGAGGGTGGTCAGCACGGACGGCGGCTTATCTGACGGTGCTGCGGACGCGTGCGCAGAGCACGAGATGGAGGATGAGAAGGCTGAGGAGCCGGGCTGGTTCCGGAAGGCGCTGCACAGCGGCGGCTCAGCGTTTCTGATCGCCTTCATCTGCAACAAGGCGACGTTCCCCATCCGGGCGCCCATCACCGTCGGCCTGACGCCCGTCGTCGCGCGGTGCGCGGCTCCCGTGTGCCGCACAGCTCACTGCACCTGCACACGGCGCTGCTGTCGCAAAACCCTGGACTGCTGGACAAATGCACTGCTGTTGTCACACCCTCGCGGCCGATTGCTGCTCGATCTGAAATAACTGGCACCGTGGCTGTGCTGCTCAATGCTTGCCGCCGCGTCGTGCAGGTTTGTGAGGCAGCACTACGGCCTCAAGCAGGGAGTGAAGACCTAGGGCGCCGGGAGGTGTAGGTGGCTTCCAATGGCTGGCGAGCTGACACAGGGCACTCACCGCTGCGGCAAGCACAGAGCATGTCATGTAGGCGGGTCGGTCATAAGATCTGGTTTCGGAAAATCTTGAGATCTCATCTTTCCCTGGCAACTGTGTTCAAGCGTGCGGCATCAGGGGGCAGTGCCGTCGTGTGCAGCTGGTGAAGCCGGCTACGCTGACTGTCGCCGAAACGCCTCATCGGTCGTTGAACAGGGAATATGTATACTCCGTATAACGGCGTCGACGCACAGAGCCGCTCGAGCAGGAGGCGGCTAGAGTTACAAAACGTTTACGCTGCCCCACAAGGCCGAGCACATGCTTCGGGGAAATTTCCCCAGTAGGGTTTAGTGTTTGCCACGGGGTGCGATCAGCAGTCGTCTTCCCCGGGCTCAGAGAGGTGCTTTTCCACAATCTGGAGACGCTATACGGCGCCCATCAGTCAGCAAAGCTCCAGAAAGCCGCCAGACCGGCTGCGGCTGCTCGTGTAGCTCATGACTGCCGCGAACTTTCAACCAGCACCCGACCCCCTCCCCCCGCTTCCTCCCCGTTGACCCCGACTTACAAGCATCTGGTCGACGAGCAACCATAGATGTTGGGGCTTCGTCGATGGCTTGCCGGTGTACACGCGCAGCTCCCATTGCTTGAAGCAGTGCTCGACTGCCTTATCCTCAAGGCTTGGCACCTTGACGCAGTTTGCATTTTGGGAGAGGCTTCACCATACAACATGCATGACACATGTCACACCAGCAGCAGTGACAGGCCCCAAAGGCTGAGGCAACACGGGCGGCGCCTCTTGCGTGTGAAGCGACAGCATCAAAGCTGCTACCACGAGCGTGCTCCTGAGGCGGAGGCTCAGCTGCGCGACTTGAGCAACATGCGCCGCGGCGCCGGGAACGCACAGCGCTGCGGCACGGGTGCAGAGCAAGTTCGCCACCTCCAATTGCGTCCCTCCCTCTGCCACCTGCCGTCAGCATGCTGGTGGCGAGCTGGTTGCCTTCCCCCGCCGGCCGGTGATCGCTGATGTCGGGACGTGACAGCGGCACCGACTCTGTCCGCACAAGTCAAGCGAATTGACCCGCAGGTGGCGCGTATGAATCAGCGGCGCCCCGCCTGCCAAGTCCTGAGCAGCAAAGGACGCCGTCATGGCCGTTGCGCAGACACGGCAGAGAGGCGGCAAGCGACGTGAGCAAGCGTGCGATACCAGTACATCAGTAACTGCTAGTGGAAAAGCGCAATTGAGGCGTCCCGCTCCCAAATTACAGTCTTTGGTCCCTCGCGCGGGCAGCGTGAGCCATGCAGACCAGCCTGGTTGCCCATCTGTGCCGGAGGCGTCTTGTTTCTGTGCCCAGCCTGTGATCCGCGAGCACAAGGGCAGGAGCGCCTGGAGAGCCCTTTTCAAGGCCGGCTGCAAGTCGGCATGGCGGTGCTGCGGCTGAGATGTGCACCACTTGGGCTGCCGGCGACCAGGAAGCACCTCTCGCAGGCTGTTGGCAACACAGTGATCCTGGTGGCAGAGACTCTCATGGCTCAGGGCGACGGAGTCGGGTCACTAATAGGAAGCAGGCTCGTCACCATAGCCGCGCCCATGCCCCCAAGCATGTCAGTCGTGCTGGGTCTATAGGGTAGCCGCCCAGGGCGCCAGCATGAGCTAAAGGTGTCCTTGAAGGGCACCGAAGGTAAGGATCATCCACTGCCTCTGGCTCCGTGCAAGTGGGTTGTCGGTGCCGTCGGGGGTTAGTGGGGAACGGTTTCCGGCCTCTCCGAATCGGTCTGGAAAGACTACAAACCGCGCTGCAGAGGTGATGACGTAACCCAGTACCCAGCTTTTCAGGAGTGATGGTGGGCACTTTGCTGAGGGCTTGGCAGGGAAGCAAACGCATTTTTAGAATCTCAGCACACGGCACAGACTGTTTGCCTGAACGTGACACGCTTCTGGGCAGCCTGACACACCCCGTGCAACAAAAGCTGTGCCGACCGGCATGCAACCTGGCAGCTGGCAGGCTCTGGTCGATGCGGCAGTCTGAGCTCGCGCACACCGCCGCACTCAACCGATGACACTCGCCATGCAGGGTCAACGCCGCACGAAGTGGTTGTGAAAGAAGTGCGGCCTGTCGCGCAGTGGGTTCCGCTGCAGCAGCACCGGAGAAAGTATCCGGCTAGCGTCGATCACGTC